>LKMJ01002459.1_pt1 | contig 17016 bp, 30 predicted proteins | sample 643391 | NCBI WGS metagenome assembly LKMJ01 (sample SAMN04112250, study PRJNA286221) | soda lake metagenome | biome: soda lake; feature: Kulunda Steppe; material: water; isolation source: sample PL-Br10 brine of Picturesque Lake | place: Russia: Kulunda steppe | collected 2010-07
CCCCCATCACTCTTACCACCAACACCATGCGGCCCCCACACCACTCACCCCCCGCGTCGCCGCCCCTGGCCGCGGCCACCATGTCTGCAACCCAGTCCGCCTTGCGCACGAAGAACTCGCCGTGCAGGTCCTCCAGCACCCCCTCAAACACCCACCTGCAGCGCGCAGGGGGTTGGCTGCACTTGCAGGTGCTCCGCTGCCGCTGTGGGTGCTCCACTGCTTAGCAGAGGTGCACAGCTGCCACTCAAGGTGCACAGCTGCAGCGCGCACTGCTGCAACAGGTGCTCCATCACAGCTTGATTTGGGCAGCCGCCACTACAAATGTACAGCTGCAGCGCACACTGCCACTACTGGTGCGCAGCTGCTCGCTGCAATATGCGGACCAGGCATGCATTTTGCCCTTCATGGCCTTCTGTTGACCTTTGAGGATGCACCTGAGCTTTAAACAAAGGGGTGCATTCGAGAACTGCACTGCGCTAGCAGCACTGTGGGCCTATCCCTGTGATGGACCATGTGCCCTGCCACGCTGGCACACACAACAGCGCCACACGGCAGCAACAACGGCAATCAATCGCGCTCATGGCTGCAGCATGTGCGGTGCTCAGTCGATGCGGCAGCTTGCAGCAGCTATGCGCTTTGTAACCGTGGCCCACTCTCAGCGCCGGCGCGTGGAAGTGCAAGTGCGAGGGCTCCCTACCTTTGGATCATGCCAAACAGCAAGGGCAAGTGTGAAGGCTCCCCACCTTCGGATCATGTCAAACAGCGGCACGCACGCCACGTGCAGCACTTTGGAGACGTAGCTAGACACAAAGGGATCACCATGCTGCAGCGCAGAGGGTGTAGGCAGTCAGACTGGGGCTACTGGAGCGCAGGCAGCGGAACCGGCGCCATTGAGCCAAGGCAGGTGCGCAACTGTGTGTGTGTGTGTGTGCTTGTGTGTGTATGTGTGTTTGTGTGTATATGAGTGCACATGTATGTGTGTGTTGTAGCACTCGTGTCTACATGCATACGCGTAGCTGTGTGCTTGTGTGCATTTATGTGTACGTGCGCTTCCACAGGCCCAAAGCAGAGATAGACACTACACGGTTCCATCGAGCCGCGGTGCTGGTCCCGAGCACACCTGACAAGTTAAGGGCTCACCTGCACCCCACCACAAAACATACCCAAGCCAGCACCAGCACAGCAGAGCTGGCACGCCAGGGCCGGCACAGTCAACACACCCCAGGTCCTACACACTCCAGGGCCTCTGCACACAGCAGGGCCAGAGCGCGCCAAGGCGGGAAACAGCAGAGCCGGCACGCCAGGGCCGGCACAGTCAACACACCCCAGGGGTCGTGCACACACTAGGGTCGGCACAGACCCTAAGGGGCCAATGAGCCAGAGCTCACGCAGCTATCGCACACGTGGGCCTGCATGACAGACTTTCGGCTGTGCTGCCCCCGCAGGCCCCGGCCCAACCTCAGGCAGCACCCCAGATGCCTGCGCCACACCCATCCCTGAAAAGGCTCAAGAAGCCCCACCTGTGCATGCGCGTACAGCGCGCCCGCCAGCGCGCCCCCCCCAAGGCCCTGCGTGCTGTCGGCCAGCAGCGCCAGCAGCCGCATGCGGCGCAGCGGCTCCCCCAACCACACGACCAGGCGCCGAAGGGTAAGGTATGGCCCGGCCGCGTCCGCATCCCCTGCAAGCACCGCGCCATGCACGCACATGTCAGGCAGACGCAGCTGGCTGGGCGTAAGGTGGGGTGAGTGCGAGGGGGGCCCCTGGCGCAGGGTCGAGTGCGCGGCCCCCCCCCTTGCTACATTCCCACGCCCCCTGGCAGGACAGAGTAGCAGGTTTGCAAGCCTGCTTCTGCATGGTTTCCTCTCACATGAGCTCATGCGCGCGCTGGGACGGGTGCACGCACACACCTGTCCAAGAACATGGTGGGTCGAAGCGCAGTTGCAGCCTCTGGCCGGAGCATAAGCATATGCATGAAAGCCGCTTGTGCGCCCCATCAGCACACAGCACAGGTGCAGGCAGCGCGCGCATGTGCTCTCGCAGCATGCACAACCGTGCTCTCGCAGCATGCACAACCGTGCACCAGCATGTGCTCTCGCAGCATGCACATGTGCTCTCGCAGCATGCACAACCGTGCACCAGCATGTGCTCTCGCAGCATGCACAACTGTGCACCAGCCACAAGCGCGCTGCGCACCTGGCGTGGGCATGGGCTGCGCGGCGTGCGCCTCCAGCACCGCCATGAGGCGGTAGAAGTCTGCCAGCTCTGCCGCCAGCGTGCTGCACAGCGCCTGCCGCACCGCGCCACCGCCTGTGGCCCCTCCACCGCCGCCGCCGCCACCGTCTGCATCCCCTCCAGGCATGAGGCTTGAGGTGGAGGGCACCGTCGACGCTGCGCCTGCGTCGGCATGCGTCTTCACACGCCTACGCATGCGGGGGTGTGGATGCATAGCAAGCAGCAGCATTTCCATGATGCGCCAAAAGAGAGGGGGGTGGGGTGGGGCAAGGCAGCGGGGCCGCGCTGCAGAGGCTGCCGCTCAATGCTGTCGTGCATGGCCAGTCTGGCCACGCACAGTGGCGCCCACATAGAAGACTGGCCTCGGCCCATGAGCCTGCACGCAGCGCGCCCACGCCCCTTCCCAATACTGCTCATCCCTTGCCCCTGCTGCAGGGCCCCGCCCTGCGCAATGCGCTGCAACGTGTACCCACAAACACCGGACCTTGCTGCGTGCACCCAGACATTATGCACACCTGCATGCAATCAAGCCATGTAGGGTCCTGTGCGAGCACGCAACAAAAGCTAGGTTCTGTGCACGCACACAACAGAGCTGGGCCTTACTGTGGCCCTGCCAGCGCCTGTAGAGTGGCACCAGCCCGTGCTGCCATCAGCCTGCCTGCAGCAACAGCTGCGCACACCAACACCAGCCTGTGCCACCTGTTATCCCAGCCTGTGCCACCTGTCAACACCAGCCTGTGCCACCTGTCAACACCAGCCTGTGCCACCTGTCAACACCAGCCTGTGCCACCTGTCAACCCAGCTTGTGCCACCTGTCAACCCAGCCTGTGCCACCTGTCAACACCAGCCTGTGCCACCTGTCAACACCAGCCTGTGCCACCTGTCAACACCAGCCTGATTGCCGTCTGCGCCCCTCCCACCTGGCAAGCCCGCCCGCCTGCCTGCCTGCGCCTGCCTCACCTGAACAGCCAGCCTAGCTCCGTGAGCCGCGCCACCAGCGTCTTCTCCACGTGCGATGCCTCCACCTCTGGGGCCAGGGTGTAGCCGCCTCTGCAGCACGATGCACCATTGCGTGGGTCGCTGCTGCTGCTGCTGCTGGGGGCCGATTGCGCGTCGTCCTCCTGCGGCAAGGGTGCGCGGTCCGCGCGCGTTGCTTGCGAGCACGTGTCAGCTAGTATAGTGAGCACATGCTATGCCCGCAAGAGTATGCATGCCTGACACGCTGCCGCGCCGGCCTCCACGCATGCAGTGCTGGCAGCACAAGCACGCACAGGAGGCTGGTGGGGGAAGGGGCAGGAGCTGAGGGGCTTGCAGCGGGGGAGGCGCTGCCTGGTCATGTGCATGCTGCCAGCAGCAGCAGTAGTGCTGAACATGGGTCAGCGCACGTGCGTGCCCTTTTGCTGAGGGCGGCGAAAGCTGGGCGCCACCCACCTGGTACTCCATGAATTTGCCAGTTATCCCTTGGCAGGCGTACAGCACGTCCCGCACCAAGAGGGGCTCCTTAACCTGTACAGGCTCCGATGAGCATGCAGGCGTAGTCTGTTTTATGAAGGGAAGTGACAGCGGGAGGACATACAGCCGCATCATCCAATGCGAAGCAAAGCCAGGTGCACCTTGGCAGGGGGCAATGTGAAAAACACTGTTCAAGCATGCAACAAAGCTCGCCCACCAGCCCATGCAAGCACGCATGCACACACAAACACACACAGAGCCCACAGCTCAGGGATTGCTGTGTGCCGATGTGGTCCTTGTGTCCCATGCTGCAATGCACATCAAGCCGCGTCCAAACTAAGGGTCTCCCCAGGCGGGAGCGCCTTGAGGGTGAGTTCCCTCCCTGCCTTTCATCCTGAGCAGGCCAGGACTCAGACCCTACAGTTGGGGGGTGGTACCCATTTATAGATGCAATGGGCAAAGCGGCTGCCCTAAGGGCAGGGATGTGGCCCATTCTGGTCCAATGGGCAAGGTGGGAAGGCACCAGCCGGGTGCTCTGCAGACCCTACAGGTGGGCCAGACCAGCACGCGCCCCAACAAAGGTGCCATCGCGCCCCGAGCCCACCGAGGAGGTAGCCGCCCCGTCCTGCTGGCTGGCAGGAGAAGCCATGAGCCGCTGCTTCCTCAAGTAGTCCGCGTCCTGCATGCAGTGGCAGCCGCAGGCAGTGGCGCCGGCCGGGGCATCCAGGGGTGCGGGCAAGCATGCGAGGCCCCTTAAGGGAGATGCGCACACAGTGTGCACGGTACAAATACAGTACATACACAACACACACGCATGCGCGCACACACGTGGACACGCGTGCAGACGTGCACGCACACACGCACACGCACACTCACAAGCACACACCTACCTGCCTAACTGGTCCTGAGTGTGCGCTGGAAAACGAGCTCGACAGGGATGGCGGGAAGGAGACCGTGTATGGTTCCTGTTGCTGGCTGCCGTGCTGCTGTGAGGGAGTCGGCAAGGAAGTGCTGGCTGGGCGGGATATACTACCTGGGAGGTTTGTTGTAAGCGCCTGCAGCCCCCCCTGTGAGCAACAGTCAGACAGTGGCGTCTGTAAGGGCACACCTGAATCAACAGGGCACTGCAACGATGCGCGATGGAGCAGCATGGCGGTGCGCAGTGTTGGCAGGAGGCATGTGCATTATGGTTCAGGCAGGCTCCCGTGCCCCGTGAGAGGAGCGGGAGCGCCCTCCGTGGAAGCTGGTCCCAGGTCCGAGCTGGGGCACAAGCAGCCCACTGGCCAGTCAACAAGGGCACCCCCACCTTGCTCAAGTACGAAACTGTCGACCCGAGCAAGTCCTCTCCTGAGGGCTTGCTCCTCCCACTCCCAGCACACAGGCGCAGCAGGCGGAGGATGCCTGAGCGCGTGCCAGAGCTGAGGCTGGCATTGCTACATAGCCTCTGGTGGCACTCCAAGAGCCTGCGCGTGCCCGGGCAGCTTGCATGTCTCGCAGCCAGCATCAAATTGGCAACAGTCAACAAGGATCAGTTCAAGTGCACCCTGCCGAGCACCAGACTGGCGGTGACCCTTGCATGCGCCAAACGTGCAGCAAGCACATACACTCAAGCAGCTAGGGCAAGCTGTTAGGCAGATTGCCTGCATACATTCTCGAGCACAGCCTAGCATCATGCCTTCCTTCAGGCGTGGGTGCAAGCACGGACCTTGATGCTTCCGATGCCTTATTCTGTTGTTCAAGCTCCTGCCTGAGTGCCTGCAGCACAGCTTGCTCATCATTCAAGGTCTTGGATGACAGCTTGCTCCCAAGTATACGCACCGCGTAGCTGCGAATAGACAGGAGGTGACAGACAGACTCAGGAAGCTAAAACACAAAGATGTGAGTTCACAAGAAGGTGGTGCATCAACAGATGGCTGGATCCTTTCCGGGTAAGCAACAGCTCGTAGTCCAAAGCTAGGCGACTCCCGTTGAATCCCGACCTGAACAGGTGCGATGCGTGGGCCTGTCGGTCCTTTTCAGGCACTTGACATTGCAGTAACGCATGGTCGACGAGTCTGTGCACGAAGGCAGTTTCCATCGTGTCCCTTGCTCAAGTCATCGCTAGTTGACCCCCATGTCACAATAATATCCGCAAATGAATAACATCCGAGTAATTCATATCAATTTTAAATGCGAAGGTGCCGATGCAAAAAATGGCAGACCGAACGAAACAGGCGTCCCAGAATGCTCCAGCAGGCCAAAAGGCCTAAATAAAATTTTTCTTGCTTCATGCCCGTGGCCGCAAGAATAGCGGGATGCGTGTAGCGGCGGCGCCAGCGTTGCAGATCATCCCGTCTTGCAAGCCCTCCAACAGATGGGCGCTCGTGCTCGCATCTGGGCGCCATCCACAGGCTTGCGCAACAGACGCTACCAAGGCCTGTTGCCCCTCCTGCACCATCAGCAGCAGCGCGCTCTCATAAAGAGGACCTTCATCGGGCCCATCCAGATCACTGCAGTGGCTGTTATCCTGCCCTGTAGCCCTCCGCGCATGGGTGAGGTTTCGGGGTAGTACTGTGCGCACAAGCCTCCCTTTTTCCCCAGATGCTGCACCACCAACCGCCAGCTGCCAGGCACCTCGAAGGACTGCCGAGAGGGCATGCAAGCTGGGGTCGTCCTCACCCTCCCTCTCACTCCCTGAGGCACATCCCGTGCCCCCCAGAAAACTTATGTGGCTGCTCTGCATACATGCTAGCTCAGCAGCCGCTGCCGTGCTCAGATCTGCACACATGATGAGCCTCCCTGACAGCGGCTGCTGCTGCTGTTTGCTCACGAGCTTGTCCAAGCAGCTGCTCCCTCGAGAAGGGGGAAAAGCTTGGTCATGGGCATTGCCCATAAGCCCTGGGTCATTTCCCATCACAAGTTGTGCCACCCTGAGACGCTCAATGACGACCTGCACGCAGGGATGGATGAGGACAGAGAGTTGGGCGTCCCAGATCAAAGCGCATTCCCCATTTTGAGTTCAATATTGAGTTGAGGACTTCTAAGGGCTGGCAGCACATTGGCCCCCCCAAATCATTATCAAGGTTCCAATTCAAGGAGATGTGATCCTGTGCTTTCCAAGCGCGCGCATAACGACCCCCTCGCCTGGGTAAGCTGGACATGCATGGGTCACCACCTTTGCTGGATGCACTTCCAACCCTACTTGCCTTTGATCTGTTCTCGTGCAGTGAAGACGCCAGGCACGCCAAGCACGTGCGCTCAGGGTGTGTCACCAGCACCCGCTTTGCTCCCATGCGCACGGCTGTTGCTGCTGCCAGGGCGCCCGGGCCGGCAGCCAGCTGCAGCACTTGCGCGTTGGCAAGCATTATGCGCAGCACGTGGCTGTGCGCAAGCAGGCCGGCCAGCAGCTCCTCGCTTGCGGCGGCCTGGTGGAGCTGTGACGCGGCTGTGGTGCAGGTGTCTTGACCAGATGCAGCAGCGGCAGCGGCATTGGCAGCGGGAGGCTGAGGCCAATGGCGGGCTAGCGTTAGCCCTGGACACACGGCTACTGCGTCTTTCCTGGCAATGGCAGGGGCCTGCTCGGGTGCCGGCTGCTTGGGCCAAGAAGGCACTGATCTTCCAGGGAGATGTGGAGCTGGTTCTGGCGGCTGCGTGCGTACTCCAGGGGCTCCCAGCGTCATGCCGCCTGATGGCTGTGCGTGATGGCCTGTGCATATCTGAGGCAGAGAGCTGTCAGTGCAGCAGACGGGCTCGGGGCAGGACAGGGTGAGGCTGGCAAGCCCGGCTGCCGTCAGCTCCTCGGAGACGACATCCTGCAACAGGCAGAGTGGACAGTGTGCAAGCCTCCTCAAATTTGCTGCCAGGTGCACATTGCACACTGTAAGCAGGCTTCTGTGCATACTTGTGGCCTGCTTGGGAGTTGGGATGGGATGGGCATGGATGTCTCTACAACAAGCAGCTCTTGTTTGGTAGGTACAGCTGCGCAACCCTTTCCTTCAAAACACAACGGTAGTGAACTCTGTTGGAAGTGAGCTCTGGTCGCGGCAAAATTATACCCACCTGAGTGTTGCGCTGAATGGTGGCAAAAAACTCGGCTTCCAATGCCTTTTCAATGTCTCTTTGAGCCTGACACGTTCTGCGATCATTCATCAGGCCCTCATCACCTGCATGCGTGTTGAATCCAACGGGCTTGTTAGCTAAGCTTCTGCTGGCATGTGGAAAAATGGTGGGGCAGTGCTTGCACCAAAGCTTGGAGCTGAACCCTGACCTGCATCCTCAGGCCTGCCAACAGCCCGCGCCCGGGCACCTGGAGATAGGGTCACAGCACACTCATCCGCTGAGTCCAGTGTATCAGGGAGCAGTGCCCTTCCGCTTGGGACGCCTGCAAGAGGACACGCAGGGCGGGCGCAGAAGGTCAAGCAGGGAGGACTAGGAAGGAGGGTGCGAAGGGATAGTGCTTTGTAGCTGTACAAGTCCTCAGAACTGCTCTTGGACCTGCAGTACCGCTTCATTACAAATGCCACAGCCCTGGCATTTGCCAGCGAGCCCTGCCGTGCAGGTTGACGTAGCAGGCAGGAACATCCATGAATGCAGCGCAGGCAATAAATCACAGGAAATGGCTGGTTGGGAATGGCATTGCCAACCCTGTCATGCTCGCCTTAGGGCTAAGCGCATGCTGCAGGACGGCGCCACTTACAGCTGCACTGCATCCATACGCTGAGGGCAGGAGGCACACACCGGGGAGCGTGTATATGTGCGATGCAAGCCGGCCGGCTGCGCCTGCCAGCCAACCCTGGCCATTTGAGATGAGGGCCTGGGGCAGCGCCCCCTTGGCAGCAGCCTTGGGCGGGTCAGATGTGGGGCCAGGTAACCTCTTGCAGCCCTGCTGCAAACGCTGTGAGCCCTGCTGCTGAGCCTGCTGGGGCGGGTGCTGGGGCTGAGCAGTAGCAGCAGGCGCATCGCGCATCTCCACATCCGCCTGGGGCTGGCCTTTGAGTTGGAACACAGCCTGCAGCGCAAGCAGCAGGTAGGCCAGTTCTGTCATGGACAGAGTGTACAGAGGGTTGACATGATGAGCTGGCTCCAGACACATCAAGCACAGGCAACTCATCCTGACGTCGAATTGGTGTGGGAGGGACAGCAACGTGGCCTTGTGGGAAGGACTGTGGCGGCATTGTGGTTGGCAGCCTGTGTCCACTGTGCAGCACGCTGCATGGGTGGGGGTAGGAGCTGCAGCTCTGGTTGGCCCTGTTGCCCTCAAGATTGCCTACCAGGGCTTCCAACGACTCCAAAAGACTCCACACACAGCAAACACACCTGCACCCAGCGCCTGCTCATGATTAGGTCCCGCTTGCGATTCTCAATTTCTTGGTCGTGGGCGCGTATGTCTAGGCATTCAAAACCTGCCTGTGCAAACAAGGCCACAAGCTCTGGCTCCTGCGGCAGCACACAAGCAGGATATCAGCACAAGCGTTGTGGGGTTAGCATGCCCAGCTCAGTAGTTGTAATCTGCCATTTCAACGCAGGGCAGGGCATGGTGCAGCGGACATGGAAAGATGAGCGGTGCACCAGCTTGTCCTACCTGGAAGTAGTAACACCTGGTCCGGTCACCACGCAAGTAGAAGCGGTTGCCAAGGCGCTTGGAGCCTGAAGCCTGCATCAAGACAGAGGAGGCCACCAATTTGTGTGCCTGGTGCACCGTCCAGACAACGCCTGGTGCAACGGCCAGTTCAATACAACGGTCGGAACATTGTGACGGTCAGTGCAACAAAACTGAGTGCAATGCAACGGCCAGTGCAATGTGCCTGGTGCAATGTGCCTGGTGTATTGTCCAGACGGCACATATCTGTCTGTGCTCTCCTGATGAAAGTGCCTGTGGACCCATGCACATTGGACTGCTGCATTGTCTGGCCTTGCTCGCCATCTAGCAACCTCATGGGCCACCTGCATGGTCATCATGCTATCTCCTAGCTCACACCGCAGCCCATACACCTGACGCACATGGATTTAAGCAGGAAAACTGTGCCCCTGGAAGCTGGACTGAGGTAGCATTATTTGCACCCATTTCATCACAGTTATCTGCAGCACAATGATCAAAGGGGGGAGGAACTTGGGTTTACCTCACCTGGCGGCGCTCTTGGGTGAGGTCTCCATCAGCGTAATCTCTGAAGAACACCCGCCCACCCGCGCGCATTACCCTTGCCACATTGGCAATAGCTGCAGGCATGTGCTCCAGGGAAATGGCGGACATCACAAACACCTGTGTGCGTGTGTGTCCAAGGCTGAGACGTCTTACTCTTGAGCAGGATTGCCCGGCCATGCTACTTTGAGCAGTGCCTGCTCTATGGGGCAAGCCTTATGGCGCAGTCAGCACGCATGGTGAGAAAGCTGGCAGTGGATAGGCTTACCATGGTAACGTAGTCAACTGAAGCTGCTGGCACTTGGGAGCGCAAGTCATCCCGTGTCAGGTCAGCCACAAAGGCTGAAACGCGGCCTGCTTTTGCACATACATACACACATGTGGCAGCGTGATGCGTGCATGCTGTGCCTGGTTGGCGTGCGCTCCATCGATGGTTTCTAGGAATAAGTGTGCAAATATTGCGTGCTCATTCAGAAGCTACTCTTTGTCTTACTTGTAAAAATTCGTTCCAAGGCCTGGGTTCAGCTTAACCTGACTCTTGGTGCCTCTGTCCTTTGTCAGGCTTAAGCCAAGCTCATCAAGCGCTGATGGAATGATTTCCTCTGTTAATCATCTCTAAACAAAAGAAGGGAAAGCATGAACAGTTGAGACATGCCTCCGGCACGTAAAAGCATCACATGGTATCCATGTGAAACGGCTGAGCTGGACCTCGCGGAAGCCCGCCTTGTAAGGTTAAAGGGTGTTCAATTGAACTTCATGTACCCTTCAGTGCGTTTGGAAGCCGCATCCACGAGGATGCACAAGGAGGTGATGGGCACAACTGGCAGATTTCCGGGCCACCTTTGACCCCCCACCCCCACCCCAGATCCTGACCTTTTCTGGGCCCCCACACAACCACAAACTTGTAATCACTTGTTCCTCTCTCAAATTTGCACCATGTGCATCTTTGTCAAGACGTTACGTTAGTAGTGTTGCTGAGTTCAGAGTAAGAACTGAGAGGCTGAATCTCTTCCACACGGCACCTTCATGGTGCTCACAGCTACCTTCCATGTTCCAGGGTTTCCTCAGAGTTTGCTGAGTCAGCAGTTTGCTGAGCATCTGGTACTGGCATACACTGCCCTGGATGTGTGGAATGGTTTGCTTTTCCTTTAGCTTCACAGGCATTGTGGCCTCACCTGTGGGCACGTTGCTGTGACTTGTGGATATCCATGCACGCGCACACGCAAAAGGCGCACACATGCACACGCATGCCTGCCTTGCTTAATCAGTACTGAGAAGGCATTGGACTGTGATCAAGCTCAAAGTACTTGAGGAGGTTCCCTCGAGGAATTTCTATTTTTTATGAAACTCCTCGAGGGAACCTCCTCAAGGATCCCCTACTCCCACCCCCAGTCAGTCCCATACTTAGCGTAATGAAAGCTCCCAATAGATGTATCCCAAGCGCATAAATTTGATGAGGGTGGTCACATGCCATCATCAAGCTGAGGTAAGTGCCGCACCGGTAGAAAATAACGGATGATCTTTCACTAATTGGACAGCATTCGGTGCAAAGTCGCAGGCATAAATCTTCAGTTCTGGGTTGACTTCCAGAAGCGGATAGACAGTGTTTCCAGCTCCACAGCCCACCTGCCCCAGATGTAGAGCAGGCAATTGAGATTGCAGCTTAGCATTGGCTCTCTTTTGGCTCATTTAATCTTGGAGATATCGGCACCAGAAGCTAGGCTTTGCAAGTGCAGGCAACAAAGCAACTTTTACCTAGATTCCTCTGAAGTCCACCAATACTCTCATTGAGAGTAAATGTACGTTACTCACAGGCGCAGGCGCACATGCATGCATGGGCAAGCTGATGCACAAGCAGGCGCCTTGCTCTCTAGCTGCGAGCTTGAAGAGGCAGGCCATGACACCATTAGCATGAATTGGCAGAAAGATAAGTTCATGTCCATGTTCCAAGTTCATTTTATAAATCTCCTATTGATTGAAAAGTGAGTGTGCGCTTGCGAGTGCATATGCACGTGCATGGGTGCTTGAGGCAGGCGCATGTGTTTGTCACATGTCTGTGCATGTGCATTAAATTACGTGTGTGAGTTTGCTCATGTACGAGCGTGCATGTGCGGCATTTTTCTCTCTTGCCTCTAGCAAGACGGCTGGGCCATGTGCAAGGTCTTTAAACTCTCTATCCAGGTAGTGCCTGCGATACAGGATCATGGTATATTAGTTTTTGGCTTACAAAGGCTCCCTTCGCTGATGTATCTCCAATGCGAGCCACTCAGGTATGGTGTCTCAAAGAGAGGCTGGCTGTCCGTCAAGCTTGTTCTCTTGCCCTCAATGGCACTCACCTGTCCTTGTAGAACTTGTCTCTGTTTGAATCATAGAATATATCCCAGTAAGAAGAGGCCCTGGCTTCGTACACTTCCACCAGATGTGGAGGCACATCCTCCTTCAAGTCAGCGTACAAGTAATTCATTGATTAACATTTGTTTAAAAATAAAATAGATGACGTTTAATCTCTGAAATTCGAAGACCTGTACGTGATGACAGAGACCTAAATCTCCTGTTCTTTTCTTCATCTTGATTTGCCCCGATCTAGAAGAATTGTTTTCTGGCTGTGGGAGGAATGAAACAGTATGATGCACTAGCTTACATCATCTGCACAGCTCATGGCTGTGCAGTTCATGAAAGAGATCTCTAGAGGGAATCGGGTATACCACCTCAAGGTTCAAACTCCGATTGTATTCAAGTCTTGGGCCTCTGGTCAAGTTCAAATCATACATGTACATCGTACGTACACGTGTACACCTTGATTTCAAATACTTGAAATTATGCATCCGTGTGGCCATATATGGCCATGATAAATGCAAGCCTTGACATTCTTATAATAGCGCCCCTTTATCCTCGGACCCTGAGACTCAAAAGTAAAAGGGAGGATTATGGAGCGAAATCATTGTGCAACACATTTGGAGTACATTCATGTTGCAGCTCATGTTGTTGAGTAATATCATTTTGCAACTCATGTTAACAACGTTGATTGTGCTGGCATGCCTATGAAAATGCTCGAAATAGTTGCACTTGAACTCGCATTGATATAGTTATGGAGTACCTCAGATCTAAGGGGTTTGCATGATCATGCATGAGCTGAGTGTCTACCATCCCTGTTTATGGAAGCTGTTTCAGTTTTTCCATGTTTGCGTACGTTTTCTCAAAGAATAGGCTTACTTGTATTACGTGTTGATTCAATTGTGCATATATTTCAAGCAGACCAGAACGCCAAAGCCCCAATGTGAGGTGTGGACACATCCAGCATCTGCTGGCAGGCTTCCAGCGCCGTCTAATTCCTCCATATGGCAACGTTGCTTTACACCATTGAGTGTCAGAGCTGACAAGGGTGCTCCCTTTTGCCGTGCTTTGCAGTACTTCCCAGGGAGTAATACATTGTACGGCCGATAGTGACACGCAGCCCGAAAGTGTGCTTACAAGCACTGGAAGGTGCACAGGTCCTGGGTCAGACCTGAAATAATAACGTCAGCAAGGGCAGTGCTAGGTACTGTAACCACTTGAGCTGGCAGGTTCTTGGCCTCTATTGCACATGAAAATCGCCACAGCATCTTCCATCGCGGCATCATAGGTGACTTCCTCCCTGATAGCTATAAAGCTTGTGCACCGCAGAGATTGCACATATATTCCTGCTCTTAGCTGTGTTGCAAAGCACAAGTCACATAATTGTCACATTAATTACGTGCTCCATCGATACAATTCTTCAATACTAAAAGTGCTCTTGTGAGCGCTTTCTATTAATCATGTTCCTCTGGTTGAGGAGTTACTTAGTGCCTTGGCCCAAGGTAGCCCCTTCTCCTTTATTGATGCAGAAGTTGCGTTCGTAGCCCAAGTTTCTTCCATTTCATGTTGTGTCTCAAAACAAATTCCTCCTCTCTCATAATCTTTTCCCTCCTGCCTGTCATGCGCTTGGGTTTTGTGAGTGGACCTACACGTACATCCCACTTGTGCACTGTCCCTTGCACACTTTGTCAATGGCAGGCGGTTCCAGCAGACGTTTGGTACTAAACTTGCATCAAGGATGGACAATTAGATCTTGAGGTTGGTGCAAGAAAGTATTGGAAAATTTGGCTGCCATCTACAGGTAGCAATCTATCACGTGGGCAATTAAAGCCTATCCTCTTTACTATCTTGACCAGCGTGGGCCTTGCCTTCTGATCTCCCTCCAACATTTGAAGAGGCATCTGCCATGTCCAGGATATGGCCGGACTTGTAAGTCACTTGTGTTTGGGCCCTGAAAGCAACAGTCCATGATCACTGCAACTGTTTGCAGATTAGGAACGCTGCCACAGCAGGCACAATGCATCTAACATTGCTTGGATCTCAACATAAGATTTTGAAGTGTTCTACTACATGTAGGGGTGGCAAAGCTAGCAGTTCCAGACCCCCCTGCAGTTGCGCACCCACCGGCGGATGAGGAGGCCGTCCCTGTCTTCGATATGCACGGCAGCATCTCCATCCGGGTTGAACTCTGAAATTATCGGCTTGCTCTCATTCCTTCGGACAAATGTGCTACGTATGCTGCTTGTCCCGTCGTCACATTTAGTTGCGACAAGCAGAAAGCAAATGCCGATCAAACATACGCACTTGCACACATGCATTTTCTACGCATACCTACGACCATTCAAAACACATCGTTTTGTGAGAGCTTTCAGCCGTCAGACACTCAGACCCACTGAACCACAGATTCTCTCCTTTGCTGCCATCGGCAGATGCCACACTGCTGCAATTCTGGCCTAAAATAAGATCTGAGACTCTTGTCACATGCCTACGTAACAGCTTTGCCTGGGTTTAGCTGCCTGGGTTCAGCTGCCCTCGTTTCGGGACAACATCAGGTGAGCGAGGCTTCATTACTAAGCTTCAAGTTGGACTTTTATCGAAAGACACAATTGCAAGGATTGCCATCATGATGTTGCTGTGCCTAATCTTTCAGAGCCCTGCCTTTTTCTCAGGCTGCAATAAGGTTTAGATTAATCCCAATGGTTGTAGTAGTACTGTAGTAGTACCCCAATGGCTGCAATAAGGTTTAGATTAATCCCAATGGTTGTAGTACTACTGTAGTAGTACCCCAATGGCTGCAGCTGTGCTGGTATTGTTTGGCAGGCGCAGCTTTGTAGCATGGCCTACCGTGTCATTGAACTGACATGCAGATCAGTTATATTACTATCTAGGTTATCTTTGCAAGAGCATATACGCGCAGCAAACATCTATTGAGAATCTCAATTTGAGATGGATCTAAATTGAAGATCAACAGAACATCCAGAGCGCACAACGCTCATTGATCTATCTTTGCCACAGCCTCTGCTCCTTGCTCTGGCAAGCTGAGTACTGGAGGCAGCTGCCCGATGGCATCAAATTTGTTGTCAAACTTAGGATGCCATGAGTGTGCCGGTACAGGCAGGGGCAGGCGCTTGGAGATGTAAAGCTCAGGCTGCGCAGAAACCAGACAGAGAGGGGTGAGGAGCATTGCTGAGAATGTGATGGATAACATTCGCGCAGATGTGAGAGCAGGATGCCTGATGGAGGAGAGGCGTGGGATGGAAAGACAAGCTGAAAAACCACCATGTGGCCAAAATCATGTTTATCATGCCTAAGAGACTCCTCAAGACCAAGGCAAAGGCCAGTGGCGGCAAGGACATCATATGAAACATCATCTCTATGGCTTGCAGAGCAACACTACAACTGAGACCCTGAATCAAGATTTAGTGTCACAGCTACAGCTTAAGCACATTATGAGTGAGCGTACAATGCTGCCATGGCACAGACCTGAATTAGGGCCCTCAACCCCTCAGCAGTGTAATACACACGGGTCACAGACCCTCCTGCAGCTTCAATAGCTGCCCGAGCTACATCAGTGCAGGCCGTGACCTGCATGCACGAGAGAAGCTGGCACACTTTCATGGATTTGGTGAAACACAACACTCCTCACGGAAAGTTCTCATTTCAGTGAAGACTGTCACTTTCCCTTAGTTTTATCCAGGGTTGGGTTATGCATTCATTTGCCCAGACCAACGTGCGTATGATAAAAACAATGCGCGTATTTAACGTCAATGCGTCCGCATTCAGGGGTCATTTCTGATGGTAGAGGTTGGGGGGTTTGGGGGGGCCTGTGGGCCATCAACTACCCCCCCAGCTACCTGTTACAACCACGATGCATTATTAAAACATATACATTTAAAGTGCCAAGAAAAGGGGGACAAGTGCGTTCATGCCAAGATCATTGAGCTGGAAGACAAGTCCCATGCACCAGCATGCTGTGCACACAAGTAATGCAAGCTCGTCCTGCATCAGAAAGCACTTCCTGCACATTAATCCAGCTTGAGGGTACATGAAGTGTACAGCGGATGAAGCAGTCCTGGAGCCTGTCCTGGATGAGATGAGAGCCCGGGCTGGATGAGGCGAGAGCCTGGGCCCGTCGATGCTCAGCAAGGCAGCAGCAGTGCAGTGCAGCTCCAGCTCGACAGCATAACGTCAGCAACTGCAAGCAACGCCTCGCCACCACCAAGGAGTGCTCCGCTGAACAAGGCTGAGCAGGAACACAGGAAACGCCCCAGGCCTTGGGGAGGGGTAGGGGGGCGCATTGGACGCGAGGGTTTTTCAATCGCGAATTTCAGGCAATTTTATCAATGCGTAAAATGCAATAAATTACGCATGACCCAACCCTGGTTTTATCTGAAGCAAACTGTGCTTACTCGGCTCATTTAATTTTGCCTACGCATCATTGTAATGGTGGTTCAGGTAAACCCAGATCATCATTATAAACAGCACTAACCTGGAGGTGCAAAGGAAGGCTGACCCGCGTGGATGCCTGCAAGCAGTACAAAAGCAGGAATGGCCAGCATGCTGCAGGAGGACATAGTCGTGGTGCAAGGCATAGAATCACTACACACTGCAAAAGCCTCCAGAGTTCAGGTCTTACATTTAAAAATGCACTTTGTCATCCAAGCAAGCTTGCTTTAGCTTGTACAATAATCATGATATGAGCACGGCATTCACGTAGAAGATTGAGTAATGCCATCGCATTGTAATTCCAGCTGTACCCCACATTCTAAGGATTGGCTTTGAGTCAGGCCTAGCTAGCCAACGTGGAGGACAAGATACCACAAACGCAAGTTTGCATTTAAGGATGGAAACAAGCAAACTTACATAATTGGGGGGGGGGG
>LKMJ01002460.1_pt1 | contig 17014 bp, 13 predicted proteins | sample 643391 | NCBI WGS metagenome assembly LKMJ01 (sample SAMN04112250, study PRJNA286221) | soda lake metagenome | biome: soda lake; feature: Kulunda Steppe; material: water; isolation source: sample PL-Br10 brine of Picturesque Lake | place: Russia: Kulunda steppe | collected 2010-07
AAGTGCTGCAGTTGACGTAACCGATCCCGAACCCCTTCCAGCAGACCACCCACTGTGGACACTCGAGAACTGCCTCGTGACACCACACAACGCCGGTCACACGCCACGGTACTGGGACCGATGTGCTGAGATTTTGGTCGATTCGATTGATCCAGCCAGGTGAACTCCTGCTCCGAGATGGCGATCACACAGTTCCGTCACATACTGTAAGCGAGTTTGCCACGAAACCGTAACCTCCACATTATTGATTCACTGCTCTGCGCAATATTCCTCGAGACGTTTGGCAACGAGTTTCGACGGCACTTTCGAATGCGAAGCTGCGAGCCGTCCAGTTACAAATTCGATGAGGTGTAGTTTTTGCAGTAAATTACGCGTTTGATCATATTCAAGTCCAAGAGATCGTTGTGTCTCTGAGACAGTCCGTGACCGCTCTAATACATCCGCAAATTCTCTCACCGTTAGTGACTGTGGGATTCCACTCCCATCTGCGATGACAGGTGAACTCCCGTCAGTCGTGTTATTCTCGATTAGTTCGACAACAGGTTGGGTTTCAACTGAGGCTACTTTTGAGTCCTCAACAGACGGATCAGCCCCCTTCTCGTTTTTGCGTACAGCGTTATCGGTAGTACAATCAACGTCAGTTGGCGTCGAGTCGGTAACTTCGCTAACTCTTCTGGCATCAGAACGTGGGTTCGTCTCTGATGAGTCTGTCTGCGTCCGGTTAGGTACCTGATTTGGGGCTACGGGATCATGAATGTCGTACTTGATCATGTAGCGGCGTACCGTCTCCGGTGTCACGTCAACTCCCAGAGCTTCTGTCATCTCGGGGAACGTTTCGAACTCTTCGTATACCTTTTCGAGTTCCCTCCGGTCTTTATAGGGAGGTTGTGTGGGTACTGGAGTTTGATCCGGATCAGTTATGGTTTTTGTCCGATCCTGGTTGCTATTCGTTTGATTCCTAGGCTGACTGTCCGATGAGAGAGTGATCTCGAGAGTAAGTTCAGCGTTACCATCTTCTATGCCGGTGTCTGCAACGTTGATAGAAAGCCCATCAGGCAGCTTTGTCTCATCAAATACTGGGAAGGTCACTCCGACGGTCCCCACAATGTCGTCGGATTTGGTTACAGATACCTCCCTGAGTTCACCCCCGTTATGTTCAACCCCCGATACTAGGTCAACTACAGTTGCCAGTGCGTCGCTGGTCGCCATCGGTTGCTACAATGAGACACACGTACTATGTGATTGCGCCACGAGCAATATCTGCGAAAATTCCATAAAACAATGACATATAAAGATCCGTTATATATGAAAGTAAGCAACATAAAGAGAATACGCAATTATCTCTGTGATCTCTTCGTTTGTGATGGGGAGTGACTCGTGTTAGCAAAAAGAAGATATAGGCTCAGAATTGTCGAAAGTGATACTGAACTTGCCAACATCCAAAACGCTATTCGAAACGTTGCAATATCAGAGACTGTTCCAACGATACCGGGTGAGATAGCACCAGCCCCCATCAACAGCGTTCGAACGATACCAAACCCGCCTGCAGAGACCCTATCGGGAAGTGTTTTCATTAAATACACACCTCTTACAGGCCGAAAGCTGTGAACACCGACACCAAGAGCTAGAACGCTCATGGCTAGGATCCACAAGTCACTACTAGTTACGAGAATAAAGACTGCCATAGAAAGTGTTGCTAAAGCTAATGCGCTAGATATCACCGGAAGTGGCCCAACTCTATCACTTAGTTCTCCTGATCCAATCTGGACGATGCTTGCGATGAATAAGACGCTATAAAGTGTTCCCGCAACCGCAGGCGATACGCCACCTTCTTGGGTTAAATAGAGTGGCAAAAACGCCACGATTCCGTTATATGTGAACGAAAAGAAAACTGAAAGCGTTACGAATATAGTAAATGTTCTGTTCTTAAATAGGTGAGCGTATGATTGCCAGGTAATCTTGGGATCGCGGTCAGAGGTTGATACAGTGGTGTTGCTGTGATCAGTGGAGTCACTGTTGCCAGTCTTGCTGGTCGCTTCATCAGTACTGTCTGGCGAACCTGATGCCGTTGACGATTCAATTCTTTTTGGAACCCTTAGTATGAAACCAATAGCGAGTAACAAACCAAGAGTACCAGTACAAAGTAAGAGTACTCTCCACCCGGGAATTGACCCAGGAATGCTGGCTGCAACCAGGACGGCGACAGGCGCAACAACACCACCAAACGTTCCAAACGTATCAAACACGCCTAACGCTCTTCCTCTATGAGAAGAATATACCTTTGAGAGTAGTTGTACCGCACACGTCTTATGGACACCTGTTCCAGCACCTAGAATCAACATGATAAAAATAAATGCCGCGAATGGTATGTCGAAGAACAATAGTATTGTAGTTGATGATGCAAGTAAAATCCCACCAAAGATTACCCACACTGTTCCAAACGAGTCAGAAATAACTCCAGACGGAAACTGAACAAGGGCGTACGCCAACAAAAACGCACTAAATGTCCATCCTAATACGGTTGTTGAAACTGAGTATGTTCCTTGAAGCAATTCAAATAGCGGTGGGAAAACATACCTGATAAATTTCCCAAGAAACCATATCAGTGCGGTTAGAATGAGTACATCGAACGTATTAACTGAAGTACCTACCCGTTGTGTTACTCTTCGTATTAACTGCGCATTCACAGTAGGACCACCTCTTCGTTCAACTGTATACATTGCGGTTGCCAACACTAATCGACCAACAAACTGTTTATTCGGTTGGTTATGGGTAAAAAATACTATACTCTAAGGCCAATAATGCTACACAGATAATATATGTGCGATACAATCTTCTGTTCATCCAAAAATGCCAAACCGGTAGAAGAGAACGTCAGCGCAAAAATTTACAAAAGTACCTCTGTAATCCATTTCCCACACAACCATTTATATAAACAAATCTATTAAATATTGAGTAATACTTACAACTATATTCTTTATATGAACTCTCTAGTGACTATTCTAACAGCGGAAACAGTACATCGCCACATCGTAATATACATATTCTCAATCCAGACAATGACTCCCTACACGGTATACATTAATGTTTCTCTGCTCTATTTGTGCCGCCTAATATATTCGCTCTCTGTATGGTTCGTAGCCATACAGGCTTATGACTAATGTGGACTAGCGAGGTATAAGTCATATCGATTGTATCTTTTCAATGAGATGGTACACGATGAGCCGCTTGCGGCTACGGCAGATGCCCTCCGAATTGGCCGAATAGACATCACGACATATCTTGAGGAACTTGAAGAGCGAACCGCTACGATTGAGCCGAAAATCGAGTCTCTCATTGCAGAAAACAACCGGTGGGAACGACTTCATCAGGAGGCGACCACGCTTGCCAGCCATCACTCTACTCCCGCTGAGCGGCCACCACTGTACGGCATCCCAGTTGGTGTTAAAGATATCTTTCACGTAGATGGAATGCTGACGCGTGCTGGTTCTAAACTACCACCGGAGACTCTTACGGGCGATGAAGCGACCGTTGTGAGTTTGCTTCGTGACGCAGGTGCACTGATATTTGGCAAAACAGTAACGACAGAGTTCGCTCATTTCGAACCAGGACCAACCCGAAATCCACACGACTTAGAGCGGACCCCTGGTGGCTCAAGTAGCGGCTCAGCTGCAGCGGTCGCAGCTGGCATCTGCCCGGCAGCACTTGGCTCACAAACGATCGGTTCGGTCATCCGACCGGCTGCGTTCTGTGGAATCGTCGGATTCAAACCAAGTTTTGGCCGAATCTCAACCGACGGTGTTATTCCACTCTCGACGTCGGTTGATCACGTGGGCTTTTTCACACAGGACACCCCTGGGGCGTCGTTGATGGCTTCCGTACTCTGTGAAAACTGGCGACAACTACCAGCACCAACCGGACGGCCAACGCTTGCAGTTCCTGATGGACCGTATCTCGAGCAGGCGTCCTCGGTCGCAATCGAAGCATTCGAATCACAGTTAGACCAACTCGAATCGAGTGGGTACGAAATCGTCCGGCTCAATACCCTTACCGACATCGAATCGATCAATGAGCGTCATAAACGGCTGGTTGCAGCCGATTCAGCCCTCGCTCACGACGACTGGTATCGTGAGTACGGTGATCGCTACGCCGAAGAAACGAAAGACCTGATCGAGACGGGTAAAACGACGACGATCGAAGACGTTGTGGAGTCCAGACGAAGCCGACACGAACTTCGTTCCAGGTTTACGGAACTAATGGACCACTACGAGGCCGACCTCTGGATTGCCCCCGCAGCACCTGGGCCGGCACCCGAAGGAATTGATACCACAGGCGATCCCGTTATGAACTTGCCGTGGACACACGCCGGGCTCCCGACAATCACCGTCCCAGCAGGGCAAACCGCGGAAGGTCTACCGCTCGGCGTCCAGTGTGCTGGCCGGTTCGGTTCGGACGAAGACGTGATTCGGTGGAGTCACGGACTTGCCGACTCACTGTCCCAGTAGCGTCGTGTGTATCGGACGAGACTGCAACCATCGGTATGAGGTTGGGGATGCGGCGTCGACTATCTCTCGGTGGGTTCGGCGGTCGCAACGACTGCATTCGCGAGCGTGTTCGCGGCTCGATAGCAGTCATCCCAACTCGTATACTCCTCTGGTGTATGACTTTTCCCCTCCTCGCTTACGGCAAAGACCATCGCCGTATCACAAACCGGTGCCATGTGTGAGGCGTCATGTGCCCCACCGCTCAGCATCTGCATGCTATCGTATCCGAGTGTATCGGCAGCCTGTTGGACCGCATCGACACACCGGTCGTCGAATCGAACGCTCGAGGTATGGACGGTTTCGTCGACCTCGTAGTCGATCCCTTCTCTGGTGGCTGCCGCTTTGGCGTCGGCTGTGAGCTGGTTAATAGCACGCTCTATCACATCGTCGGATGGGTCCCGAACGTCCCACGTGACCGAGACGGTTTCCGGGATGATGTTGATCGAATCAGGCTGGACATCCATCGACCCCACAGTGCCGACAGTTCGTTCCCCGAGCGTGGAGGGAAGTCGCCTGATGTTTACGATGAGTTCTGCAGCCGGAACGAGTGCATCAGTTCGCAGGTGCATGGGTGTCCCACCCGCATGATCGGCACTCCCATAAAACGTGACTTTTCCCCACGAGAGTCCCACGATCCCTGTTACAATACCTACGTCTTTTTCTTTTGCCTCGAGATACGGACCCTGTTCGATATGCAGTTCGAAGTACGCATCGTACTCCTCGCGTGGTTCTGCTGGCACGTCACCCCGGTAGCCGATCCGTTCGAGTTCGTCGACTAGTTGTGTCCCTTCCCGGTCGGTTCGTTCGTACTCCGTTTCGAGGTCGAACTCTCCGGACCAGACGCCACTTCCCTGTAGTCCCGGCTGAAATCGTGACCCCTCCTCGTTGGTCCAATTGACGACTTCGATCGGCCGCCGTGTGTTGATATCCTTCTCCTCGAGTGTGCGAAGAAGTTCGAGTGCGCTGATGACGCCGAGCTGGCCGTCGAATATCCCTCCATGTGGTTGTGAGTCGAGGTGAGAACCGGCCAGGACAGGGGCTGCAGTGGGATCCGTTCCTTCACGCCGACCAAAGATGTTCCCAAACTCGTCGATACGGACAGTCACCCCTAGATATTCTAGTTGCTCGACGAACCAGTCTCGAACAGCTTTATCGGCATCTGAAAGCGCTAACCGGTGGAGCCCTCCATCGTCCGTCGCACCAATCGCTGCCTGCGCTTCCATCGCTTCGATAAGGCGATCTCTATTAATATTGAGTTGCACGGTCAACCCAAGACGCGTTCACACGTTAATTATTCGCTCACACATTTTGGCACATATCGGCACAAGTCAATACGGAAGATTGCCTACCGATGTTTGTACTGCTAGGCGCACGTCTTGACCGACCCGAGGTGAAAGGAAACTCCACACAGTTCTGTCCAGTAGTATTGGCTCGCTTCAGTGAGTACAGTTCTCAGAAACGACAGTTTTGATGTTTTGACTCTGCTGCGGACCGTTTTGTGGGTGTTCCGGTTGACCGACATACTGATACGTACGAAATGTGTTGCTTGCACAATTGCTAACTTTGCCGAACACGTTCTCTTAGAGGATGGCAGCTCTCTACTCACGGCGAAAATTGCTCAGTAGCTGTGTTCTTCTCAGCGTGGTGACTGCTGGCTGTACCTCGAGGAGGGCAACTGACGACACAGGCACTGCTGGAACTGAGATGGCAGCTACTCGGGTTACGATTGATGATGACCGCGGTTTTGAGCCTGACACGATCGAGATCGAACTCGGCGATACCGTCGAGTGGGAGAACACGGCACCGCGAATGCAAACTGTGACCGCCTACGATGAGGAAGTTCCCCAACGGAGCGAGTACTTTTCGAGTGGAGGATCCGGTCGCGAAGTAACGGCGCGTGTCGTCTATCCATTTGCCGGTGACCTCAGTAAGGGCGACACCTACAGGAACACCTTTGAGGAGACAGGGACGTACGAATACTTTTCAATACCAACCGAAGGTGAAGGAACGACCGGGACAGTTATAGTCGGGTGAGCCCGGGATCAGGTCTCTTCGAACGCCTCGAGTTCTGCCGTTAGTTTCGATTTGGGTGCTGGTCCCGTGATCGCCGTGTCGACGCGCCCATCTTCAGTAGAAAATACCGTTGGGGCACCGACTACGTCGTATTTTTTTCGGAGCATAGAGACGTTGTCAGGCCCGTATACCGAGAGCGGAACAGCAGTTGTCCGGCTGTCATCAGTTGGGAGCTCCGACAGCACTTCTGCGACCGTCTCACAGGGCTCACACTCCTCACGCCAGACGTATACGAGACAGTGTTCACACGTCGAGACGAGGGTATTCAACGCTGTTCCGGTCACTGAAACGAATCCCTCAGGAGCTCCATCAGTTCGGGGAAACTCCGTTTCCAGTTGTTGAGTGACTACTGAAAGTAATACTGTTTGCCCGAGCGACGGCGACGAATCAATGTTTCGCAGTGCGATTACCCGCGAGAGTATTTTTGGATCATACGCCACATTTTCGCAGAGTTGAACTGCCGTTTCTTCGTCGGTCAGTACGTCTCCAACCATCGCTTCGATTTTGTCGTTTTCGGCTCTCTCGAGACGTTCTCGATGGCTCTCGACCACTTCGGTGAACGATGATGAAAGTGTGAGTTGATCATCTGCGGTCTGTTCGAACACACCGTGTCCGATTAGTTGGTCTACACCGGTTTGAACAGTCATGTGTTTAGTATACTACGTTCCTTGATTAATTTGCTGGCATCTATAGTTCGAGATTGGCTAGCTGTCAAAAACTGTCGTCACGACTGGCGAAACGACAAACCGACGGATGGTAGTCAGGGATCGAGTCCTAGTTCGTCGATACAAGGGAAATCGTCTGCAGACGGAACCTCTCCTTCTTCCCAGAGTGGTTCGAGATCTGCGTCGGGTGGGTAATACAGGTTGTCGTTGCCATCCCATTCCCAGCCAGCTTCTTCGAGGATCTCCCGTGCCTGTTCCGGGTTCCCCATCGGATCATCGGCCATCTGATACAGTTCCTCACCAGGTGGGTGCATTGGGTGAGACTCTGAGATGTAGATTCCGTGAAGTTCGGGTTCAACCTGACCATCGTAGGCGATATCAACCATTTCCTGCCGATTGATTGCGGCTGCCATTGCTTGACGGAACTCGGTAAATTTGCCAGGAGCGATGTGTGAAGCAGGGTTGAGCATGAACGTCGTATGAGACTCCTGGAAATCGGAGTCTGCATCGTCTATTTCCTCTGCTGCACGGGTAGCGTTTGGTGGCGAGATTTCCGGCGCGATATGACAGTTACCGGCCTCGAGACCTTGCATCATCGATTCTTCGTCGGCAAAGGCCTCGAAAACGACCGTCTGTTCAGCTTCGTAGACGGGATGGCCGTCGTGTGGTTCACAAATAAACCGTTCGCCGGGTTCAAGTTCGGTCACCTCGAGCGGACCAGAACTCACCAGTGGGAGATCGAAGGTCGCTTCCCCAGGATTGTCGATCGCTCCTGCTTCCTCGAAGGTTTCTTCGCTCCAGATTCCCCACCGCATAAGCGTTGTCTCAGCGAACGGAAGATACGGCTCGCTAAATTCGAACACGCACGTTTGTTCGTCTACTGCTGTTATGTCCTCGTATGGAACGTCAGCAGCTCCGGGGTAGGCACCAGCGTCGGCACCCCGTTCGATCTGTTCGAACGTGAACTTCACGTCCTCTGCTGTAATCTGACTTCCGTCGGTGAACGTCGCGTCGTCAAAGAGTTCAACGACGACCTCTTGACCACTGACAACGTCGACCTCGCCCAATAGCTCAATGGGTTCGTAGTTTTCGTCGTATTTGTGCACCGGGGAGTGGATCATATGTTGCCACTGCGCTTCCGGCATCGACGCCGACAACGTTGGGAAGTTTCGTGTTTCCGTTGCCTGTGGGTCAGTACCGACAACGAGGAAATCTTCGTCAGAGTCGATTAGTTCGGATTTGAACACCCACTCGGCGTTCGAACGAGCGAGACCTGCACTACCGATTCCACCAATATCGACTTTATCAGTCCGCCAGGCACCGACGTTCGCCACCGGGCAGATATCGATTGCGACACACTCTTCGGCGACGATCTGCATCGCTTCCAGCATCATCTCCTCGCGTTCTTCTTCAGTTTCTGCGTTTACCTGGTTTACCTGCAACTCGGTAAAGTCACAGTTCGCCCAATTATTGTATCCTGCCTGTCCGTTTGCCCCTGCCCAGTCGAGACGCAGATTGTCGTACAATTCGTTCGGGTCCAGTCTGTCTGCCGTTCCTACCCACCACGAGAAACTCACGTCGCAGTCTCGATTCTCGTCGTTGTACTGCTGTGAGGTTTGCGTCGAGAGGTCCACGGGAACGAGGTCAACGTCGACACCCAGGCCTTCCTCGAGGTCTCGCTGCATAACTCCGGCCATCTGTTCTTGAATCGTAGTGTACCCACCGTAATCGCCCCAGTACTCGATCTGAATCGACCCGACGGGTTCGCCGTCCATATCTTCGCCCCCACCGAGACATCCTGCTAGGCCCACTGCACCAGCACCACCCATTGCCTGCATGATAGTCCGTCTACTAACTGCTTTGCTACTTTCCTTGCCAGTTTCTGGCATAGTTTGGAACATAGACCAGAAGGGTATTAAACTATCGAATCAACAAGCTAAAGCGCGTAAGTTATCAAATAGAGGGTCTTATAGGGGATATTCGGGCTAAATATTAAAATTTTACCCAATTGTGGATGTTGCTCTTCAAATCTACACACACCCGGGGCAAAATCGACCTAATATACTGTCTAAGAACTGGTAAAAATCGGTCCGGAGAGATACAATGAGCCAATTGGATACAAACTCTGATCGCCCATCACCATACCCAACAATAAATACAAAGAATACAATAGAACGCCCGAAATGTCCATCAAAAACACAAAGTTACACTTCTACACCGATATGGTCGATGTATTCAATTATTGGCCCACATAGACAACAAATGAATCTTTCGGGATCGAAAAGCTATATATGTGATAGGGATTAACGCCAGTGTGTGTTAGAAAGACAGGCATGACATCGAAACTCAACCTTCAGTCGCTACGTCCATATCAATTCGTCCAAGAGAATCATATCGTACGAAATTTCGTCTCTGCTCTACGGAAGATGCTAACGGATCGAACGACGTCGTTTTATTTTGCGATCTTGATGTTTATCGTCTTTCTCGGAATCTTTGGACCAATGCTTGCACCGTATGACGTGCTTACAACTCACTACGATGACAACGGTAACATCATGCGAGCTGAACCACCATCGCTCGAGCATCCCCTCGGGACAACCCACGCTGGATACGACGTTCTAAGTAGGGTTCTCGTTGGTGCACAACCAACAGTGCTCACTGGCTTGATTGGTGGTGCAATGATCCTCTCGATCGGGACGGCAATCGGTGTAACCGCTGGATACGTTGGCGGAAGAACTGAAACGGTATTGATGCGCTTTACGGACTTCGTCTACGGAGTTCCACTGATACCATTTGCGATAGTCTTGATTACGTTCATGGGTGTCGGATTCTTCTCCTCAATTTTTGTAATCGGTTTAATATTATGGCGGGGTGCAGCCAGGGTAATACGCGCACAGACGATGCAGGTAAAACAGTATCCGTATGTGAAAGTTGCGAAAGCAACCGGTGCGAGCACACCTCGAATTATGATCAAACACATCTTGCCAAATGTGGCTCCGATGGCTATTTTCTTCCTCGCTATGGGGGTCGGATACGCAATCGTGCTTCAGGCAGGACTAACGTTCCTCGGTGTTGCTGATCCGTTCGTTCCGTCTTGGGGCGTAATGATCCGGAACGCGTTTGATTCGGGCTACATGGCGTCAGCGCCCTGGTGGTCGGTCACGCCTGGATTGTTGATCGGTATTACCGTGTTATCAACGTTCATGTTCGGTCGAGGATACGAGGACTTGATCAGTGAGGATGGAGACAGCGTCGAAGCTGAAACGGTGACTGCCTAAAACAATGACAGAGCCACTACTCGAAGCCGAAGATCTGACCGTTCAGTACGAAACCGACGGGGGAATGGTAACTGCTGTTTCGGACGCTTCGTTCGTGATCAACGAGGGGGAATTTTTTGGCCTAGCTGGTGAGTCCGGCTGTGGTAAAAGCACAACGGCAAAGTCGATAATCGGAGGACTCGACCCTAACGGGCAAATCTCCTCGGGTACGATTCGATATCGCGGAAAAGAGATCCAGGACTACACAGAAAAGCAGTTCAACGAGGAACTTCGCTGGAAAGAAATCGCGTGGATCCCACAGAGTGCAATGAACAGTTTGGATCCACTCCAGACAGTCAGCGAACAGGCCGTCGAAATTGGCACTGTTCATACGGAGATGTCGGAGACCGAGTTACGTGAACAGCTCAAAGAGATGTTCAGTATCGTCGGCCTTCAAGAGAGTCGGATTAACGACTACCCACACCAGTTTTCCGGAGGAATGCAACAGCGGGCCGTTATTGCCCTAGCGCTGTTTCTTGAACCGAGTCTCATCATTGCTGATGAGCCGACAACAGCACTTGACGTGATCATGCAAGATCAGATCTTCAAACATCTTGATGAAATCAAAGAGAAACTGAATACAAGCTTGCTTCTGATCACACACGACATCAGCGTCATCTTCGAATCGTGTGAAACTGTTGCGATCATGCACGCTAGCCAACTCGCGGAATACGGTTCAGTGGACGCTGTCTACGCTAACCCACGTCACCCATACGCGTTCATGTTCAAAGAGGCGTTCCCTGACGTTCGTGAACCCGACCGCGATCTGGAAGTGATCGAAGGGTATCCCCCACAACTTGGAGACGAAATCGGGTTTTGCAGTTTCGTCGACCGGTGTCCATGGGCGACAGAGGAGTGTCGCGAAGCGGCACCCGAACTCGAACCTGTCGACGACGATGATCCGAGACACGTGGCTGGTTGCTTCCGTAAGGATGAGGCCTACGAAATGTACCAATCGAATCGACTCAGTTCCCAATCAGGAGACAGTACAACTGCGATTACAAGCGAAGACGATTAACAATGACTGGTAAACCACCGCTACTAGAGATACGAAATCTACGGAAATACTTCGAACAGAACAGTAACATCGTCGATATGTTGCTTCGTCGGGAACCAAACCAGGTCCAAGCTGTCGACGATGTTTCGTTGACTCTCGAGGAAAACGAATCCATCGCCGTTATCGGTGAGAGCGGGTGTGGTAAAACAACCCTTCTGTTGACACTTATTGGATTACATGATATTACCGATGGGGAAATCGTTTACAAGGGAAAGTCAATCTCGGAATTTGATAAACCCGATTGGAAACGATATCGGAGGAACGTTCAGGTGGTCTTTCAGGATCCGTTCAACTCGTTGGATCCGAAAATGACCATCGAAGAGACCCTTCAGGAGCCGCTGAAAATACACGGGATTAAAAATCGTGAGAAACGTGTGCGAGATGTTCTTGAGCATGTCGAATTGAACCCACCAGAAAAGTACCTCCACAAAAAACCTCGAAACCTGAGTGGGGGTGAAAAACAACGAGTTTCGATTGCTCGAGGGCTTATTCTTGAACCCGACATCATCCTTGCTGACGAACCCGTTTCGATGCTTGACGTCTCTACACAGGCGGCAGTGTTGAAAAAGATGAAAGAACTAATTGAGGACTTCGGTGTCTCTATGATCTATATTTCACACGACCTTTCGACGGTCTCTTACATCTCAGACACCGTGAACGTGATGTATCTCGGTCGAATCGTAGAAACGGCACCAACTGAACAAATACTAGCTGATCCGAAACATCCCTACACGGAGGAACTCGTTTCGGCCGTTCCGATTCCAGACCCGAGTCACGATCGTCAGCGGACACAGATGTCAGGTGCGCCACGCGACCCGGTCAATCTTGATGAGGGGTGTCGATTCCGCGACCGGTGTCCAGCAGTGATTCCACCGGACGATATCGAGATTTCACAGGAGGCGTACAGAGAAATAATTGAGTTTCGCGAGCTTTTGCAGCGAGACGAAGTTGCATTTGAACGGGTTATGAATACAATAGATAAATCGTATCCGGATGATAGAAAAATGGCGAAAGCCATCAGAGAAGATTATTTCACTCACGACCTAACTGGGGAGAACGGTGCTGTTCTCAACGAGGCGCTAATCGCGTTTGCCAACGAGAAACAAGATGTAGCCGTAAAACGGCTACAAGAACGGTTTAAAAGTATCTGTGAGACGACGCCACCCACCGTCGAAGACGAGAACGGTTGGTGTGTTGCATGCCATCACTATGACCAGAACGTAGCTGATTTGCAAGTAGAACAGCCCAAAACTGCACAGAGTGACTAACTGAACACAATATTACCTAGTACTATGAGATCAGAATTGCCAACCAGTGAGAGACCGTTGATGAGTATGAATCACCGAAGCAAGGAGGTGAGTCGGAAATGGCGTCGATGAAACGGTACTTTGTTGCCCGAACTATCCAGACAGTATTCGTCCTGTTTTTGGTACTGACAGGGCTATTCTTACTGTTCAGACTGATGCCTGGTGACTTCACCGCACAGATGGCTGTGTCAGGTGCAAGTCCAGAAGCCCTCGATGAAATTCGCGACCAGTGGGGACTCAACGACCCACTATATGTCCAGTATTACACGTACCTTATCAACTTCTTCCAACTCGATATGGGTGAGTCCGCAATTTACCGGGTTGATGTGTGGGAGCTAACAAAAATGCGTATCTTTAACACGTTCATTCTTGTTGCACCCGCAATTACATTAACGTATGTCGCTGGTGCAGTGATTGGTACCTTTGTTGGACGTCGCCGCGGAAGCAACGTAGAAAAGCTTGGGATTGTCCCGATTATCGCCGCTGGCTCGTTCCCTGCGTTCTTTATCGCTATTGTCCTGATTATCATCTTCGCTGGTTGGCTCGGACTGTTCCCAACGTCAGGAATGTTATCACCTGGCGTTTCGTCGGAGTATGAGGCATGGTGGCGGCCATATTTGACCGGGAACTTTGCCCACCACTACGTGCTCCCGTTTGCTGCAGTTGTCTTTCGGTATCTGTACATTCCATCGATGATCATGCGCACGAGCGTAATCGAAGTCATGGATCAGGGACATACAAAATACCATCGACTGACGGGACTTCCTGCTAGCAACCGGTTCAAACACACGGCAAAACACGCGAGTCTCCCGCTTATCACTCTGTACCCAGTTTCGATGGCTCGAGCGCTTGGTGGTCTTGTGCTGATCGAGACGGTGTTCAACTGGCCAGGAATTGGATTTCTCTTGGTCGAGTCTGTTCTGGGCCGGGATTACCCTGTCGTACAGTTCGTTTTCTTTATAGTAGCGGCGTTTGTTATTATATCAAATTTCGTCGTTGACCTCGTCTATGGCACAATTGACCCGCGAGTTCGAGTCGAAGACTGACACCGACGGGTACAATTGTATCTCTTTGTGACGAATGGGGCCAATATATTAAAGTATATCCGAATAAATGTGCTCATATGACTGAGCACACGCTCACGGAAAGTCAGCAAGAACAGTTCCACTACACGGTTGGTCCGTACGCAGATCCTGCCCTCGAGGTCGAACCTGGTGATACAATCGCAGTCGAGACAGTCGACGCTTTTGAGGGAAAGATCGAGTCCGAAGACGACAAACCGAGCGACGTTCTCGAGATGCCGTATTTGAATCCTCAGTCTGGACCGATTTACGTTGAGGGGGCAGAAAAAGGCGATGCGGTCGCTGTCACGATCGAATCAATCGAGCCCCGCGGGCCACAGCCTCGGGGGACGACCTGTCTTGTCCCCTACTTTGGTGGGCTGACAGCGACTGACAAAACCGCGATGCTCCACGATCCGCTTCCGGAGATTGTAAAGAAACTTGACGTAACCACCGAGGGCGTCGAGTGGGATGATGACATTACAATTCCGTACGAGCCGTTTATTGGGACGATTAGCACCGCCCCAGAGATCGATTCTGTTGGCGCGCTCACTCCACACGAACATGGCGGCAACATGGATCTCCCGGACGTAAATCCGGGAACGACAGTCTACCTCCCGGTGAGCACAGAGGGCGGGTTGGTTTATCTGGGTGATTGCCACGCTGCCCAGGGCGATGGCGAACTCTGTGGCGTTGCCATTGAACACCCAACGACCACCACGATCACCGTTGACCTCATCGACGACTGGTCTCTCGAGTGGCCCCGACTTGAGGATGAGGAGAAGATCATGAGCGTCGGCAGCGTTCGCCCGATGGAAGACGCTGCAAGAATTGCGTACCGCGATTTGATCGACTGGATGGCAGCCGATTACGGTTTCGACGAACTCGAGGCCTACATGCTACTCACGCAGGTCGGTGAGGTACGTCTGGGCAATATGGTCGATCCCAACTACACGATTGGGGCAGCGATCTCAAAGGAATATCTTCAGTAATAACGCAGAGAGTATAGTCAACAAACCATCGCCGACGCAATTTTACTCTGGACCAGCCGAGATCCCCTCATCAAAATATATGTACACCTCTTTTCAATTCTCTAGCATAGAGTCATACTATCGGACGGAACTATGTGAAGATTTTCGCCACCCGGGGCGGCGAAAATCTTTCACGACTTACGTCCGGCAGTATCAGTAGACGCTATTGAGGAACAAACGCGTTTTCGGGTCTTGTTTCAGTGAGCGCCCAACTGGGTACAGCTTTATTCGAACAGCAGCGAATTGGATATCAAGAGGGACGCGAACAGTATGGCCAAGAGAAGTCCAGCACTGGCAATTGCGGGAAACGCAGCTATAACGCCCCATTCAGTCGCGAGCACGCCGAACACCGCCGGGCCGCTTGCACTTCCGAGCGCCGAGCCCGTTTGAACGACACCAAAGAGACTCCCGCTGAAAGAGTCGTTAGCTCGTTCTGAGATCAGGGCATTTTTGACCGGGTAGCTGAGGTACATGCTAGCGCCGATAATAGCGAACCAGACGACCAGCACCCCAATAAGGAGGGTAGACGGCAGCGTGGTAGACAGCTGCGTAACGAAGAGAGTCGCGCCAACCAGAGTCGCAGTGGCGATTGCTGCTCCAATCCCGAGGTGATACCGGTTCATTCGGTCAGCGAGGTCGCCGCCCCAAAGTGACGCCACACCGCCACCGACGAGCAGCGTAAAGAACGCAAGGTTGCTGACGGATACCGAAGCCCCAGTCTCTGCAGCGACGTAGGATGTAGTAAACGTCTGGATCGCACGATGTTGCAACGACATAACGAGCGTAATAACACAGAGGAGCCCAATATCACGTGTTGCGAGCGCGGTTATCGTTTCTCGAGCGACCTGAAGCCAATCAGTGGTAACCTGTCCACCGTCGGTTTGCACCGTCGGTAGCGATACGTCCGCAGACCTAAAGAGGAGATGTGCGACAACAAGCGTCATGACGCCACCAAGCAGTGCTGCCCCTGTGAGTGCTATCCGCCACCCCGCAACTGCAGCTAGCCCTCCGACCAGAAGCGGAGCAGTCATTGTCCCAAGTGTCCCGCCAAAACCGAACACACCCATGGCTTTCCCTTTCGTATCGGCGTTCTCGACATCGCTAATGATAGAGAGTCCAGTTGGGTGAAACGTGCTGCCACTGATCCCAGCGATGGCCTGAGCAACTAACAGGAACTCATAGTTTGGCGCGACCCCAGCGAGGACGATTCCAGTTGCCATCCCGACGAGGCCAGTTATCATAAGCCGGTTCTTACCGATCCGATCGGCTACGAGGCCTGCTGGGAGCTGAAATAGCGAGTACATCGCGAAAAAGATAGTCAGAAGGAACCCAGCCTGTCCGTAGCTGATCCCAATATCGGATACTAAAAGTGGAATAATTGGTGGAATTACGATTGCAAAAAACTCGTTAATTCCGTGGCTAATTGTGATCGGCGCGACAGTTTGAGGTTGAGATACGTCTGTAACCCGTTGTAGGGGATTCGACATGCTAATAGGCGCTTTTTATGTAGAGGAGACAAAAAATGTGTTGTCCGCTGGCTGCCACTATTGTCTCTCCCGGGACCAGTTTTCTCCGGTCAGTCCACGAACTGAGCATTCATTTTCTCTGGCAGACAAAATCAAAAAGTCATACAGATTATAAGGCTGTTACGAGAATACAACTGTAAATTGAGGGTGGGCTCATTTGATTGACATCCTTTATAATCCGTTTGGAGAGTCAACCATCGCAAACAGTATTGTTTCACCTCAGCGGTGTCTTCAGGCGTTTTCTAGACGGAGCGGTTTGGCGTTTCTCCTCATGTGTAACTGACTGAATCGTCAGTAGCCAAGTTTACACACCCAATTTACAGCAAGAGCAAGAAATGAGAAAGAAAAGAGGGCCGCTAACGTTCCGAAGGCAACGGCCCAGCCGAACAGGTCGGCGGTGAGGCCAACACCGACCGATCCGGCAGCGCCGAAA
>LKMJ01002461.1_pt1 | contig 17012 bp, 16 predicted proteins | sample 643391 | NCBI WGS metagenome assembly LKMJ01 (sample SAMN04112250, study PRJNA286221) | soda lake metagenome | biome: soda lake; feature: Kulunda Steppe; material: water; isolation source: sample PL-Br10 brine of Picturesque Lake | place: Russia: Kulunda steppe | collected 2010-07
GCGCGCACGCATGCCTGTGTGGGTGCCTGTGCGCGCATACACTTGAAAACAGCCAATTTTGAGATGCAGTGCCACTTCCGTCCGACTTCTACCTCAGGAAAACCCTTGACCAGGGAGTAGAGTGCAGCTTCGTCAGGAAGGATTGTTGGCGCCATTCTAAGGTCTGCAGAAGGTGTCTGACTTGATCCTATGTTTCCAGAAGATAGCCTTGCTTGTCTCAAACTCTTCCTAGGAGAGCTGGCGTGGATCGACGAGTGAATAAGACGAGGATTGTACCGGAAGATTGCTGATATTTTCCTAAGCATGTATGAAATTCAGAATAAGACCTTATCTGCAAATGCTCAAAAACGGGATCGTTGGATAAGGTTTAGTACAGCTGTCTAAAGCAGTCATTTTCAAAAATTGAAATTTCAAAATGTTGACGGGAGTTTGATAGGGATAATTATGGACAAATGCCTTCTGTTCCTAGGCATTGCCTGCAGCCAGCTAGCAGCAGTTGCCCATGCAGCCTATGGAGATCCTGAAGTATTAAAGCAGGTGATGTATCAAGAAAAGGCAAAGAGAGCAGCTTCATGCAGCTGCTCACAGGGGCGCCTCGAATGATGCAGATCGCTTCTCGGCCATCAAAGTGTGCATCGGGATGCACGAGATATGGTACATGTAATGAGCAGCTGGGCAGGTAACTAAGACTCAAATGCTGCTTCTGCTTCTGCTGCTGCTGCTGCTGCTGCTGTTTGTGTTTCTGCCCCAACATATTGTTCCAACGTTAAGTCACATGATATTAGCTGTGATATTAGAATGGAAACCAAGGTGCAACTTGGAAGCGCACATGTGCTAGCATACGCACATGCACCACATGCATGCACGCATGCATGCGTTTGCACACGCGCGCGCATGCTGACACGCACATGCACGCGCGCACGCACGCGCACGCATGCTGACACGCACATGCACGCGCGCACGCACGCGCGCGCGCGCACACACACACACACACACACACACACACACACACACTCACACACAAACACACTCACTCACACAAACAGATGAGCACGCGCTTACTTGTGCAGGTGTGATTGCCCGAGGCACTTGACTGGGGCAACTTGCCAAGAGGAGCTGCTGGATGACCAGCTGAAAATACGCTGCTCTAGCCTGGGATACAATAGTGTTGATACTTGTAGGCGGGGGCACAACACGTGTCTGAACAATTGCAACCTACGCGGTGCTTGCGAGAGGGGGTTCTGCAGATGCGAGCCAGGTTTGTTGCACTGAATATGTGAATGAGCTTGCTCGCCTTGATGCACTCGTGTGCACTGCTGCGGATTTACCAACCTTTGGCATGCATGGTTGCCGGCCAGAATGTGTCGCTCACTGGCCATGGAGGTTGTACCTGGCAGCTAACAGGAAGGCCTGACATGTCTCATGTAGGAGCCTGTTGCATACATCCCGGATGTAGCATACGCTCCTGCAGCTCTTGCATGCGTCTGCAGCCCTGCCGCAGGGGTATCAATTGACCTTTGAGTGAAAAATATCCAGTGACCTTTTGAGAGGCAGAGGCAGCAGCTGTGTCATGCAGCCTTGACGCAGAGGTATCAATGACATTTTTGAGGTTAAGATGTAGAGCAACCTTTGAGAGGCAGAGGTATCAATAGCATGAATGAGGCAAAGGTATAGAGCAACCTTTGAGAGGCTGAGGTATCAATAGCATGAATGAGGTTAAGGTATAGAGCAACCTTTGAGAGGCAGAGGTATCAGCTGTGCCATGCAGCCTTTCCTCCTACCTGCATGTGAAATGGGGCGAGAAGCCGAGCATACATGGTATCTTTTCTGACATCTGCATGCTAGCTCGGTTACCGTGTAAGCGGCCTTTTGCGTAGACTGCCATGCAGTAAGCCGATCCACTGCTTTGGTTGGCTTGTGTGTTCACCTTTCTCATCATGTTGGCTGCCAACAATTTTTCTATTGCATGGGTTGGTTGGCTACCTTTCCTGTAGCATGGTCACAGCCTGCATTCCCCAGCGCATGGGGTGGTTACATATGTTTACAGCTCTCCCCATGCGCAGCCCTTACACGTCACCTCTTTTGCGCAGCCCTTATATACTGCCTCTTTGCGCAGGCTGACCCTCGTGCTCTGTATATGCACTGCTGCCCTGCGAGCACAGGTCACTTTGGGGCGGACTGCTCATTGAGCCTGGACGACCAGGGGCGTACCCAGATTTTGCAGGTAGGTGCGCCTGCACATTGCTGCCTAATGTCTGCCTGTGCAGGGGCTCGCCATTGCCTGGGGCACCTCCGAGGTCCGTCTGGTTTGCCTGCACGATCCTGCTTGGGGTACACAAGGAGGAACTAAAGCTGTGGCTGGGGGCGCGTGGAGCAGTGCCCGGCGTCCACCTGGTTACGAGCCTGCTGGTTATCGACGTGGAAAACTGATTTGTGTCCAAAAAAGGCTGGACCTGCCCTTGGTTCTTCACTCATCTGCTACACTGCTTCCTTCTGCAGAAGCATCTGCCTGGGCAATGTCTTTTGCAGGCCAAGCGCTTAGCCCCTGTGCTTAGCCCATCTGTGCTGGGCAATTTCTTTTGCAGGCCAAGCGCTTAGCCCCTCGGAATGCTGATTTTCGTTGCCCGCCATGACATGTTGTCATACCTCATGATGCGTGCATGCATCCTGCTTTCGCTTGTCATGTATCCCCTTTGTTCCTTCTCATGGTGGCCTAGATTTGCTTGCACAGTCTCTTGGACAACCTGGGAATGTTCATCACAGTCCCTACATGGCAGCAGATGAGCTTGCAGCTATACTTTGTTGGAGCTCATACTTAGCTTGGCAAACTATAGATGCCCCTGTAACCAGAAGTACCAGGTGACCCATGTGCGCATATCAAACGTTGTATCTTGGCATCGTATGTCTTTTTGATCAAGTGCATGTTTGCTTTACAACATCCATTGTTTGCCTCTATGGTTGTAGGGCACTGGGTACACGACACGCTCCAAAAAGCCCTGGATCTATTCGTACGACTTGCCTCCAGAGTTTAACACGTGGTAAGCGATTGTTTTGTATGGATACCCAAGGTGAAGTACAGATGCGTTGGCTGGTGCGCACCCCTGCAGCTGAAGAACAGGCCGACCTGCAGTTCATTAGCAGCAGCCACCTCCGCCGCGCACTCCGAGTCCTACATTGTGCCAGACGATACCTTTGAAGACATATGGCATACAGGGGCAGGTTAAGGGGGGGCAGCGCAGGCCGGTGAGAGTATGGTCAAGAAAGGCCTTCAAGTGCAAGGACCTGCCCTGGCACTCGTGCACCTCATGCGCACCTTGTGCACCACCCTCCTTCTCCTCCCTTGGTTCAGAAAGGCCCCATCCAAATGCCACAAAGCAGTCCCTAGGTCCCACCAGGCTTGCTTACAGAATAGCTTATGGATACTACCCCCAAAATGGCAGCTGCTTTGCGTCATGAGGTCTTCAGTGCACAGAACCAATAAGTCATGGCAAAAGCTGGCCATCAAACATCAGCCGTAACCTTTAGGCTACATGATGAAGCATATGACACAGCATTCTTCAATGGGCAGCTGCAAAGCAAGAGGCTCCTAAAGGCTGGCATGGGCTGAGGTCAACTGAATCCACCTTAATGGGCAGTCAGTAATTGCTCAGCCGTTTGAAATAAAAACATACAGCATGCTTGCAGATTAAGCATTGTGGTGCTGCTAGGAAGAGCCAGTACATGGTTCAGCTCGCATTCCAAGTGCAAAGCTCACAAATAAGCATGTGTGCCCTCTGTCATTCTTGAACGGTTGCGCAACTGTGAGGCTGCGTGCTAAGGAGTGGCCAAAGGTGCAAATCTAAGATGCGGGGTGCAGTCTTGAACTGCATCTGGCACTTCGCTCCTGATGCTTGCAGTGCCATACCCTCTGATCTTATCTGGAAAACCAGGCTTGTGATGGGAAGTTGCAATCAAAGGCAATTTCTTACATGCTACAAAGGTGCTTCCTTGCCTGGAGGATCGTAAGCGATGAAGGTCAAGTTGCCTGACATGATAACGTGGGATGTGCGCTTGGTCTATTGCTATGCTTGCGCGCACTCCTGCATGCTAGGGTATACCTGTCGCGCAATGTGGATCGGCCAACATTCTTTTATTTCTGGCAACGGCTGCTTGGTGCTGGAGCTATCACAGCTGACCCTTCAAAAGCAGACTACTTCTTCATACCCGTAAGTCTTTGCTAAGCACCAGGCATGTCATCCCGAATCACAAATGAGAACTGCATGCTGTGCACCTGCCTTGAAACACTTACCTCTCATTCTTATTCCTCTGTGCACACATATGCTCATACACACACCACACGTATTTTTATACACTTGCCTGGGTGCAATTTGTCCTAGCTTATGTATATGTATGCATGACACTGAGGGTTCATGCTTGACAGCTGCTGGCATGCATGCTTGTGTGACTCTTCCAGGTTTACATGCGTCATCCTACTGACAACACAAAGCTACTTGTACGAGCACTGGACTACATCAAGTCCACATGGCCTTTCTACACTAGAAGCCAGAGAGGAAGCCAGAGAGGAAGCCATTTTGTCATCCATGTTGGTGAGATGGTTCACTGCTTGCAACTATTTATTGAGTGCCAAAAACTCTCCTTTTGATAGGCACTCCTTACCAACCATACCGTCTTTGAAGCATACTGGCGGAAATTGAAACACAATTCACCAAGATAATGATGCACAGAGATCAAGGCCGGCCTTCTACCTGTCAAAGCTCTGGATATTGAGAATGACTCTAAAGCATAGGATACACCAATGTATTTTTCTACATACATAATACCAGCATACATGCGGGCAACTCCGTACATGCCCAGATTTCCAACTTCCTCAAAATCAAATGAGAGAAGGGTCATTAAAAAGCCCTCAAAGAGCCTGTTCATTTTATTCAATTGGAAATGGGAAAATACACAACGTTTAGATTGCTATGATAACACTGCAGCGCTTAAATTGATGGCCACCAAAGCAATGCAACTGCCTTCATGTGTTGATGTGTTCAAATCCGCAGATGACCCGGAAAGATGCTCTGCAACACTCATTCTTGAACCTTTCCACCTTCAAAAACTAGTTATCATGCACACTCTCTGTCTTCATAATTAATCACCTTTTGATACCTTTTTATTCAAAAATCTTTCTCCGTATTTGGTCCATATTAGCGTTCCCTGTCTCAGGGTCCCCTCCAGGGCGTCAATACCGGGATGCTTGCAGGTGCTTGCTATGTGTATGCCTGCTAGATGCTCAGCCAAAAGCTGCTGCTGCCTCTCCAGCGTGGCAGTTCCTTTGCAGGCTTTTGCTGGAGGGTGGCTGCTGGTGTTGCTGCAGAATTACTGATGTTTAGCTGCTTTTCCACAATCCTCCCCGCCAGCAATCAACTTGAGGTAGCAATGCTGCTCATCCCCATCCCGACCTCGCCATGACAGGGTTTGTGCCCACCAGGGTAGCCTGGTGCTACAGGACTTAATCTGATATCCACCTTTGCCTCCCTGATTGCCCTTCTTTTCCAGCTCTGCATCCTTTGCATTCCCCGGCACTTGCTCTTTGGAAGCAATTTGGCATTCATCTCGGAAGATTGAAAACTGTTTTCTTTCTACAAGGATTGCCCTTTCTTCAGGCCGCTCACCCTTGCAAATCCCTTTAATTGTGATTTTTTTAAGTTAATTTTTCTTACTTTGGGGGGTGGGGTGGTGCAGGGAGGCCCTTAGGAAGGATACCATTTGCGCAAGACTCCAGAAATCCCTTGTTTGGGGTTTTGTTTGTCAGGAAGAGCGTATGTTGTTTGGGAGGATATCCGAGGAGACAAGGTTTTTATGTGTGTAAGATATGCAGCCGCAGGTTTAACCGTTGATGCTTCTCTATGCCAATCATGCATTGAGATTATGCCGTCTGGTTATATAACCAGGCTTACACTTGTGAGGTGCCACACATGGTGAGGAGTGTCAGGCAAGTACAAAGGTAGAGGGATGGTTTTCACTGCCATTTTCAAGGCCTTAAACTGTCATTTTTAGGAGCACTTGCATACCTAAAAGGCTTTCTTTGTATGCATGAGGACAAGCTCTCATATATAAGGAAGGGTAAATAGGGTGGTCCAATTCACCAAGGAGACTCGCTGAGACTTGGCGAGACTCGTTGTAGATGGGTAGGGTGGGAGATTAACGTTAGAAAACTGCATTTCACAGGCTTCTTCTTTTCACCTGAGAATTTCTAGGTTACCTCCATTTAATTAAACAATTTAATCTACCAGGATCGGGCCTCCCACAAGTCACATGCTGTTCCGTCCTCTTCCCCCCAGTCCTTTACCCCTTCCAGTTGCTCGTTCCTAGTCAACTTCTTTTCAAGCAGCTGCAGGCTCTAGGTCATCCCCTATTAAGTCCAAAATGCTTCATCGGATGTGCTCTTGTTCACGCTCCAAAGCGTTAAGAGTGCTCGGAGAGCAGCTGTGGTGCTCAGTGTGCAGCTGACAAACTAACCAGTTTGCTCACTGGCACGACTGTGGTACAAGCCATGTGGTGCGCATCAGCCGCACCGCGGCAAGGGCAGCTGCACATGCATGCATGAAATTCCTGAGAAGACCACTGGCCAGGCTGACGCGCAGGGGTTGGAGAATGTTTCCTCCTTCTCTTCCCATCATTTCTCACTTTGGAGATGGCATCAGCAGGGTGATAGCTTCCTGGGAGGATGGTGAATCCTTTGCATCACCCTGTGAGTCATTTCCAAGCTCACCATCACTTTCTGCACTACCTCATCCCTCGCTTAATGATCACATTTGTATACTTCCAGCATTAAGGGGAAGTTGGGGGTTTGTTGGCTTTTGTTGATTTTTGGTGATCTCCATGCTGGAAACGTGACACCCGTCACTGACGAGGGTCCCCCCAATCCCCCAAAGAGACTTGTCGTGTCTTGGCGAGTCTTGTTTGCCGCGAGTCTCAGCGAGCCCACTGCCTAGCCTTACTCATACATAGGCAAGGACTGATGCACCATGGCTTCATGCGTAGGAGTAGAGGAGAAAAGATTTCAAGTGTGCACATGCGCAGCAACCACGCTTTGCAGTATTTCCACCATCCTGTCCTGGCACTCTCACTTAATTCACGGTCAGTTGACTGTCATGCACAACCTTCTAAGCCATGATTCAGGTTTATGAACGTGGGCGCCTGCAGCATTGCAGGCTCCTTATGAACAATGCAGTCATTCTTATGTAGCTGCTCGAGGGCCTGTCAAAGGAAGCTTTTTGAGTGCTATTGTTGGTCTCAGGAAGCTATGAAATACAAGTGTGCAGTCACTGACAGTCAGGCCGCGAAGTGAGGGGGGGTGCACTGAATTAGGACACTATCTCCCAAGCCTTTTTAAAGTTTTATTCAAGTGGGCAGATAATGGTTATGCTTGAAAAGAGAGAAATCGGAAGAAGTGCAGCTGCTGGGCCCCAGAAATTTTTGGGAAAAGGGACGTTCCCAAAATGGTCTTTGTTCATCCCCTGTATATTCACTGTTTGTACAAATGCGTTCTCCCACAACTCTAAGCATATCCATTCAGAGCAGCCTTCTTTGTGCATCAAGTAGGCAGACTGGCTTCTACAGGGCTGGTAGCAAAAATTTGGGTGCGGGAAATGAGAGCAAAGGTCAACTATGAGCAGTTGTTCCCACAAACAACCCCCACCTCATTTCATGGCATTTTTCATTACTGATTTGCGTGCATTTGTTTTCTATTCTACATCCATAAAGGGATAGTCAGTAATACCTCTGACTCCCTGTACTCTGGCAACTACACCAGAAGCTGGCATTTTGCTGCATTTGTAAGTGTCAACCAAGAGAGGCCAGATATGTGCTGGCCTGGGTGCAGGAATTACATTGTAGCGTCCCTGACAGGCCTACCCCCACTAAATCAATTTGTTAGAAAGTTGTTCTTGCGCTCAATATTACTGCTCAAAATCACTAATTTGTTAGAAAGTTGTTCTTGCGCTCAATATTACTGCTCAAAATCACTATTTTGTAGCTACAAACTCCTGGCATCATATTCCATCGATAATCATCAGAATTTGTCACCATTAGAGTCATTGACATGAAGCCGGATGCAATTTTTTACAACAGGGTACCTAAGAGAGATCCAGCAAACCCATCCCCCTTTGCTATGCTGAAATGCCCCCTGTTTTAGGCCCTCCAGCTACTACGTGATCAAATGAACACTCTTGTGACTGTGTATGTGCATTTTTATTCAGACACAATCCTCAGCTCATGTCAGCCTTGAGACCTGGGCTAGAATTGTGCTGCGTGAAACAGGGGACTGGGGGAAGATGGAGGCGTGGTGGCGTTTAAAGGAAGAAGTAAAAAACAACTTAACTTGGCTTACACACTGGGGATTGCACAACAATACGTAAGTAGAAGCTTGTCTTTTTGCTCCAAAAGCTTCATCCTGCTTTTTTCTGGACAGAAACAGTGTGTAACGCTTTACCACTCATCTACATACATGGCCAGCAGACACTGCAAATGGCAGGCACGCTCCTATGCAACCATTGTTTTTGCATCAATGCAATAAGTACAACGTGAACAAGTGTTTGTGTGCTTAAATAACATGAGCAAGAGGTGTGCCTACAGGTTTGAAATCATTACCTTTGCTGAGAACTAGCATTGGCTGCCACAGCAAACTGTGTAAATTAGAAGCGTCACAAATTTCAACTAATTTGACAGATACTGGGCTCCCCTTCTGGTGAAGTGCCTCAGTTCCTGTGGCTTGCTGCATCCATGCCATGCTCCTGGCACTGATTTGGGCTTGCAAATGCTAGAACCCTCATAATTTGCTGGACAGAATAAGACAACGTAGTCAATCTTCTTTATAAAACTTAAGAGCTGAGTCCACAAATTGTCTTGTAATTAAGTTCTTGTTCTGCAAGCCATCACTTGCTCCAGCTTGATGCATCTGTGAGGTCACCCTTTACCTTTGTGGATACAACAGGCTTCATCTTCTGTGCTCTCTTTTCATAATAATGTTTTTTGCAAATGTTTGCCACAGGAAAAAGAGGCATTGGCAGGTGGCACATGATCCTAGTCAAGTAAGCAGGGACATTTTGGGTGTGAACATACAGCCTAGGACGGTCAGGCATGATCCACTCCTAAATGGTCAAAAGAAAAGTGCTCAAACCGGCACTGCACGCATATTCTTTTGTGATTGCAAAGCTAGGACAGTCCATCTAAGCACAGGTCACTTCTTTGCTGCAATTTCACGGAAAAGATCCACAGACCCTTTCAAGTTGGATTTAATACCATGCTCATGATCACTGTTGTCATCAACATAATTCTCATTGGCGGCAGCGTTGTCGTCACCATGGCTACCACCATTGTCGTTGTTGTTGTGGACCACTGTAGCTATGCCCAAACCAGTGATAGCCACCAAAAAGAATACTTATTTGTCCGATTTTGTCTATGCAGTGTTTGCACAAAGTCAGGATGCCTGAACAAGGGTCGAATTAAAGTAGATTTCTGTTCTAAGTGCTGTCTATGCATGAATTGCATTGATACAGGATGTGGTCATCCCTGTCATCACGCCTCATACCAGACTTGCTGTGTTTGGGCACGACAAATCTATCTTGCACCCTAGAGCAAAGAACATCCCTCCAAAAGACAAGGTTTGGCAGTAAGATACTTTTCTGTGTTTGGTCAGGAGTTCGAAGAGCAATCATGCCCAAAGTATATGGCTATGAACTTATTTGTCATGTACATGTGTACAACTGAAACATTAGTATGCATCCGCTTAGCAGGAAGTTCCCCAAATATAGGTCTGGCGCATAAGCAACTCCGTGACATTCGGCATGGAATATGTTAAGTTGCCTTGGTTGAGCAGGAAATGGCTCTCTATTCACAGCAGCATATTCACTTACCTATTTTGCTTTGCAGATTTTCTTCCACGCAGGTCGAATCTGTGGGGACAATCACCCACCAGACCCCAATACTCCTTGGCCCTACAACTGCCAGGAAGCAAAGCGGTATTCAGGAGGCGTGCGTCAGAGGGTAAGTTTTGAGAACGCACGGTCTTAAATGTGCTTGCATGCTTTGTTACCTGAATCAATTCCCATCAGTCTTATCATCTCAAGCCCTGGCCTTGATTGATTATTTTCCAGGCTTCTGAAGAGTTATAGATTGCTGAAATAGCTATTGCTTGCTGCCATGCAATATCTCATCTCCATGTCTCTCTATCGTGATGCATTCTGCTCAGGTCCATGCGAGTAGGCCTTGCCCTCAACTTGTCAATCCTGTTTGTATATGTGACTGACCGTTGGTCACAGGAGTGCATTTATCGAAACAGGCCGTGGAATTGCTTGCAGATTTATTACCACCACCATAATCGTACTGGCTACCACATCACAAATCACATTCCAAAGTACGCACAACAACTGAGGACGTCCAAGTTCTGCTTGTCTACGCAAGGAGGCGGGCATGGAAATAGACAAGTCATCGGTGCATTGGCTGGGTGTGTTCTTGTGTCGATAGGTAAGGCTACTTGTGGGCTCTGCTGCCTCATCATGGAGCCTTTTTTCTTCGAATTAGCTCGGGCATGCGGTTGTCCCCATGAACATCGGTCACCCCTCGGAGCCAAATTATCTGGCTCCACACCCTTTTCTCAAATTTATCTTGGCACCTTATGCACGGTTTGGGGCCTTGGGTGGCGTATCGAGTGGCTGATGCCTTTGTCAATCTTGCAATACTTAGTGCTGGGAGGGGGGCGGGAAGGGGGGCTGTCTGCAAGCCAAAGCGCAGCAGAGAAGAAGCAACCCCATCCTGTGTACAATGCTGGAGTTACAGAGGCTGGCCTTAATATCATCATCCGAACCACAGTTTGTTTTCTATAGATTTAAGCTGATCAGGATTGCCATGGGTGCCAGAATCTGAGCAGTCTTCTATAAATTTGGAGGCGCTGTAAGTGGGTCTGTACGCGGATGATGCATGGGTCAAGCTCTTGGGCCACCCTCATCAGAGTGTGTCGCTCTTGCTTGCCCCTCAATTTGAAATAAGGAAGAAGAAATGAATTATGAAATCGAAATTGCAACAGTCCGACACAGAACCTCGACGTTGCCATCTGAAGAGCTCAACCTTACTCTTGCTCATTGCTGCTGCTGCTGCTGCTGCTCATGCTGCTGCTCATGCTCATCTGGCTTTAGCATTGTCTGCATCAATGCCTGGGAAAATTGTCACTGAGGACCTATGTGCAAGGCAGAATATATAGTTTGTGCACTCTGACTTGTCCCAGGTGCTGTGCTCGCCCCCTTTCCTCAAACTTGGCCCGGAAAGTCTATGTAACAAAAGTCTGGATTAAAGGAAGGGAGGGAAGAGTGGCAACTCAAGGTCCATTAAGCCTTCCCCTTTCTCCCCTCTTGTCCCATTGCTGATTGACCTCATACAGCAACAGATGCCATACACTTTATGTCCATGAGTTAAAGGCATTCCTCTCATGCTCCTCTGTACATGCCTGATTTTGCTCCCCTCAAAGAAAGTCGCCTTACTTACACCAACTGATGCAGGAGACGGCATATACGAGCCATTTGAGCCTGAACTCAATTATTCCAAGTTTGGCCTTAAATTAAGAGAAGATGACATCCCTTTACTTCATGAAAAAATAGCGTCTGTGACCGAAGAGGAGTACACAAGAAAGCAGGTTGGTACTTGATAAGGTTGGTACTATGTTGATCACGTTGGAAATAGAATATGTGCACACATCTCTAACTAACTTCGAGATGTGTTTACATCTTCTTGACTTTATTCAAGTCTTGTGCAGCACAAGCGGATTGATTCAGGAACTGTACTAAAGGATGTGTCGAACAAAAGCTGTGTCTAGATCTTTTTTATAACACAAACCCTAGAAACATCATGTAACTAGCAATTGGTGAGGACTGAGGTGAAGCTGATGGCCTTGGTGGTAAAATTGGCTGTGCTGCCTCCGCTTTCAGCATGAGCTTTATAAGAAGGCTTGTGGAAAAAACATATATAAATCAGAAATGAATGGTATGTTTGTACACATTCTTGGTAAATACATACACACTGGCAACTCCGTAAATGTCAAGAATTCCAAGCTCAAAATTGAATTCCAACTTTCTCAAAGATAAGTAATTGAGCACCCTTTACTTACAGTCTCTTTCCGAGTTCAGTCCATTTTAGCTGCCCTACCTCAGCTGCCTTGCTCCCCTGCAGGGCGTCAATGCTGGGATGCTTGCTGATACTTGCCATGTGTGTGCCTCTTGGACGTTTGGCCAAAAGCTGCTGCTGCCTCTCCAGTATGGCAGTCCCTTTGTAGCCTTTTGCTGGAAGGTGGCTACTGGCTGTTGCAGTAAGCCTGCTGATGTGTAGCAGCTTTCCGCAATGCCAACCGCCAGCACTTGAAGTAGCACTGCTACTTCTCCTCACCTTTGAAGTAGCAGCGCTTCTCCTCCTCACCCTTACCTTGGAAAGACAGGCTGGATTTGTACTCACCAGTGTGCCCTGATGCTTTAGGGCTTAATCTGGTTAGGGCTTAATCTGGTGGCTACCTTTGCTTCTCTGGCCTTCCTGATCCAGCTCTGCATTATGAAGATTTTCCCAGAGATTTTCCGCTTGTTTTAGACATTGCCATTTCTTCATTTGCAAAGCCGCACACCCATGCAAAACTAGACGCATACGTATAAGTACGGTGTGAAATCGTGTTTGAATTTGTCATTATCAATTTTTTTCAACTTCTGCGTCTCCCACTACATTTTTATTACAATGATGTTTGTGCACCATAGAAACGTGCAGGTTGGTGCAACGGGTGACCTGGTGCGGAGCATTGGGATCAAAAGTCGAGGTTTCTCGCTGCCACCGACAAGGCATGAGTTCCAATACAGGCACCCTTCAAGCTCAACTGTTTATGAAACGATCAATTTGAGCTACTGTTCTGCTCCTATGTTATCACGAGTCCTGCTTTACGCGAGGTCTCCAAATAATTTTCAATAATGTTCCGGCGAGTATTTGATTTCCAGGTGGCAACTCCAATCATTACGTTAAACGCGCTCTCAATTTGGCACTCTCTGCCAGCATGTCAGGAGCCTCTTCTCGCGCGTGTCTGTGTTCTCTGCAGACGTGTCCTCCTCTGACTCCGAGGACACCTCCATTGGCTCAGCCCCTCTTCCCCTCCACCTTCCCCTCCCCTCCCTCTGTCCCTCCCCCTGCCTCTGATCTTGCCCCTGCCCCTGCCTGGCGCTGGACCTAGCATAGCTTTGCAGATGTCTGCCATGAGGCCAGGCGTCAGGCACTTGCCGCCAGCTCCCCTTAGCTGACCTGCTTGCACAAGCTGCTCCTGCTGCTCCTTGCGCTTCACTGCATCCTCCCAGCCGCGCAAAGTGCTCATTCAATTTCTCAAATCTGCTGCTGAAATTCCCAACCAACCAGCGGACTGCTGCAATTCTCCCTCCCCTGCCTAAGCGCTGCGCCACACTCAGCGCAAACTCTCTCTGCCACTCAGTCCACCGCTTCTTCATTGGGAAGGGTGATGCCCTAATGGTCAGCCCCACCATGTTCTGGCACAAGCCCTGCACTTCCAGCCTTACCCAAACAAGCTGTAGGGCGTCATAGTGCTGCTGCTTGATGGCTACTGCAGCTGTCTGGTGACAGAGGTGCAAGCGCAAGCTGACAGCTGATTAACCAGGAGACCTCAGGGGGATGACTTGCAACCAAACGACTTTTGGGGTTGGAGGAGCCTCAACAACAGGCAGCTTTCTTGGCCTGCCAACAGGCTTGGAAGGTGGAGGAGGGGGCTAGGCTGCTATGGCCGCTGCTTGCTACCTCTCATGCTCCCCCCAAAGTGCATTGTTGGGATCCAAGCAGAAGCAGAGCTTCCTTGTGTTGCTAATTGCTCAAGCGCTTCCGTTTTGTGCGACCTACATCAAATAGTGTCCTTTGACCCTTTAGAGCATGTGGCTCCATGGTCGGCCCCAGGGGGAGCCTGGATCAGAGCTTGGATGCTACGCGAGGCCTTGTTAAGGGAGTTTCTAGACGGATTAAAGAAAGCGAGAACCTTCAATAACTATCTTATTATTCGCGGTAACCCAAGGAGCAGTACGGTAAATAACAGTGGTAAGCTTGGAACTGCTGATCATGGAGCACATGCCCCTTGCCTAGGGCCTTGGGATTTTAGGATTGTTTTGATAGCTTAGTATAATGCAAACGATAATTTATTGGCATTACCATCCAAGGGGCATGTAAATAGACGCACGCTTTGGGCCTCAGTTGCCCCCTCTGGAAAAAGGTTGAAAAGTGGGGTTAACCGCCATCCTGGCCGTCAGGCTGATTGGTTTCCCCCTGTGGAAATATACCATTAATTGTTTTATAAGCCAAAGAAGAAAATGGAAGCTTGCAGCTGCAACATCTGATTGGTGCAATGAGCTTTATAGCTGAGTCTGCTAAATTGGGGCAGCATAGCCACAATTGCAAAGCTCTGAACCAAGTCAACTTTCTTCTCATCACAAATTTTTAATAAGAAAGTCAATCAAGTGCTGGAAGGAATTGGGCTGGTCAGGACTTGATTGCATGAAATAAACTTAGCCAGATTTAGAGGCAGCTCAATAATACACAAAAACTGGACAACTGCTTTCACCAGCCAAGTTTTCATCCCAAGGATTGCTGCATGACATCATAGTCCACTCATTGTCAAGGGAGGAATGTCAAAGCCAAACCTGATATTCCAACCTGCTTTTGTGCCCTGATCTTCAGGTTGCTTTGAAGTGCGCAGCTCAGCATTTGCATTGGGCAAGTATGGTGGGCGGCATGATGGCTGAGTCAGGCAGGTCGAGGCTTCAACTTACTTTGGTCAGCCTTGCGCTTGCATGAATGATAAACAATATGTGCTGGGGTCGCCTAAACAAGCTTAAGTAAGTACAGCAACAGTAAGTTTGTATTGCTGAGGCTGGTGCATACATTAAGTTCTGCAGATAAGCAATAAGAACAAATGACCTCCCTACTGTACTTTGTTGCAGGGAAGTATGATGCATTTGAGACAGCACTAGAGGTGCTGAGAGCACGGAAGGATCATCCCGATGTACCACCCGAGAGGTTGACACAGGTACTTCGGCAGGGGCCCTTTGTATGGTAGCTGCTGGCCAGCATTTGCGAAAGTGCAGCACATGTCTTGCCAATTACACTTTTTTCTATATCTTTATTTACAATGAGCTCCTGTTAAGCATTAGCATTGTGCTCATGGGCTCAAATACTGCATGACAATTCTGCACCTGGGGTTATCTGAAGACAAAGTGGGCTTTTGTCACTAAATTTCAGGCCAGTCAATCTTGACTGAGATTGTGCCCCACTCTATCTATGCTATATCAGTATTCAGGACATAATGCAAAATACCCAAGAAGCTCCTGGTGTGTGTGCACGCGCGTGAGTGAGGGAAGGGGTGCGATGGATGGTTCCTATACAACTAAAGTTAGATGAGTGTGACTGGCAGGGCTGGCAATGATTGAATTCCAGGGTGCTGCCTTCTTAGCCAAAAAAAGCTGCAGCAATCACTGAAAAGTTTGTCTTGACCACAATAAAGGTATGAAGGCATGAGCCTCCTAATTTGGCCATCAGAATCCTTGAACTTGTTGAGCTGCAAAAAAAATGAGATTAACAGGTGCAATGCTTGGGGGGATGCTTAGTCATTATGGAAAATAAGCTTGGCAGAAAATGCGTTCTGGGGCACCCCTTGTACAGACAATAGTCACACTCATCTAACTTTAGTTGTGTAGGAACCATGATGATGTTTCTTTGGTGCAATATATTATTAGCGCCTATTAGCCAGAATTTAAGGGCGGGAATCTGTGCAGCTTCCTCTGGCTTCCAGGCCCCATTGCCTTTGCCAAGCTTGCCGTTGCCAAGCTACAGCACTTTGTGCCTATATCTATGTTGTCAAGCTGTCCAAAAGGTTATAAAACTAAAAAGGTGCAACCCTCGAGCCTCAGAAATGCTTGAGAAGGAGATCTCCCCTAACAGAGCCGAATATCACCCTTAGCGGCCGACCCCTGAATGACAATGATGATTTGATGTGCATCAAGGAAGGGTGTGGCAGGACATTTCCTCTGAAAGCCAGATCAAATCATGTTCATTGCTGCTGCATTTACACACAACTCAGACTGCTATGCCTGTTCTATTAAGTAGACACATTCTCATAGCAATGACTGGAAATATTGCATGGATTTGAGGAACTCGGTCCCCTTCTGACTGGCGGATGTGCACTTCATTGCCGATTACTTTTTCAATGTAGGTCGACCCTGAACTAAGAAGATTCATGGCCTGTGGAGCAGATGACTTTGGGCTAGGTGAGTCTTGAAAATATATGTGTCTCACACCAACAATGATGGAGACTTTTTTCTTGACCTTGCCAAGCAGCTTTTCCACTCTCATAGGAAGAAGACTGGAAATTACATTGTTGGATCATGTTTTTATTTGCCCAGAGCAAGTGTGTGTATGATATGAACAATGCGCCTATCTAACATCCATTTGTCCGCAATGAAGGGTCATTTTTATGGGTAGAGGTTGGAGGGGGGAAGCTGTGGGCACTCGACTTGCCCCCTAGCTACCTGTTACCACCCCAATATATTCTCTCATAAATATACACTTACAATGCCAAGCGGAGAGGGGAAGGAGTGGGATCATGCCATGATCATTGTGCTGAACGACAAGCCGCACCAGCGCACATTCTGCAAGAATGTCTTTGGAGCTCGTGCTTCGTGCATTTCTGCACGTGAATGCAGCTGTTGGGGTATAGAAAGAAGTGCATGGCGGATGAAGCAGAATTGCTGCCTGTCCTGAATGCAATGAGGGCCATTGATGCTCAGCGCAAGGCAGAAGCAGCAGCAGCAGCAGCAGCAGCAACGGCAGCGCTGTGGCAGCTCAACAAAAGCACAGCAGCAACTGCGAGCACCGCCTCTGCAACTACAAAGAAGCAGACTCTTGCAGAGCGGAGGAGCAGTGATCAAGGCTGAGCAGGAACACGGGAATACCCA
>LKMJ01002463.1_pt1 | contig 17002 bp, 11 predicted proteins | sample 643391 | NCBI WGS metagenome assembly LKMJ01 (sample SAMN04112250, study PRJNA286221) | soda lake metagenome | biome: soda lake; feature: Kulunda Steppe; material: water; isolation source: sample PL-Br10 brine of Picturesque Lake | place: Russia: Kulunda steppe | collected 2010-07
CCATCCACCTCTCCATGCTCCATTCTCCATAAAACATTTTCGGTTCGGTCTCCGCTGAAACCGAGATTGTAGACGCTATAACCTGAAAAATAATCCTCTGCTGCCTCCTCTCCCTCTCTTTCCCAGCCATGCGTGATAGAGTCTCCCAGAAAAAGAATCTCTGCGGATTCACGCCCCTCCTCCGCCAGTTTCTGCTCATGACGCGGCATCCACCACTCCACAGCCCACTCTTCCTGGAGCGGTTCAGGGGAAAGGGCTTGCGCATTTTCAGGACAGTTTAGATTACCCGTAAAGGCTTCCGTAAGAGACCACATCAACAAACTCCATAAAAGTACGGCAAGGGTTTTCCTGAGAAATGCGGTCATACTATTTATTATTCTATGTTATAGCTTTGTCAACATTTTCAACCAGGTTTCAAGGCGTGCATGCAGAGAATCCCTCTTATCCCGTTCGAATGTTTGATACCCATCTAAAAATAACAAATCTCTGTCTTCGTAACCCGGGGCAATTGAGAATTTCAAACTCTTTCATCACTTTCAATCTTAATTTTTCTTGTCTATCTATATAAATTCCAAAAAATATATTTTTTTGTTCTAATCTTGTTTAAAAAGGTAATGCCATTATATTACCTATTGCTATAAAGAGAGAATCTTCATTCCATTCACTAATATTTATACATCATGACAAGAACAACCTCAAAATCCACTCCCGTGAGAATCCTCAAAAACACTTTGCACCTTATTGCACTCCCGCTTCTATGTGTATTAATAAGTTATAACTCCATTCATGCCCAGGACAGAAATTATGAAGATGTGGTTATCATGGGTGTTTATGCGCATCCCGATGATGAGACATCTTCGGGACCGGTATTTGCAAAATATGCCCGCAAAGGCGCAAAAATTATTTTGGTGATAGCCACTGATGGCCGCCTTGGAGTTACCGACCTAACCGACCTTGAAGCCGGAGATGAACTTGCCGAACTGCGAAGAGAAGAAATGCAGTGTGCGGCAGATGTTCTGGGTGCCGATCTACATCACATGCGTTACCACGACCAGCTTCGAGCACCTGAAAGTCAGGATCTGTTCTTCCGTGAAACAAGGCAAATTATTGATGAAATGCATGAAGTGATGGGTGAATGGCAGCCCGATATTATCATCACCTGGGGACCTGATGGGGGGTCGAATCACCTGGACCACAGAATTATCAGTGCTACCGTAACGCAAGTAGTGCTAAGCAAGGATTGGGAAAAAAGGCCTTCGCTTTTTTATTCAGGCACTCAAATTCCTGAGCTCGGTGATTTGTGGAAATACAGAGGTGTGCACGAGGATTTTCTTACTGTTCGTGAATCATTTACAGAGGAAGATTTGGAAGTAGCTGCCGATGCAGCGAAATGCCATGCCTCTCAATTCAGTCCGGACCTAATCGATTCCTGGGCAGAGCAATGGCGGGAAAGAGGCCACTTTTATTTCCGGCCTTTTGAAGCTCCGAGAGCAAAAGCTGATGATCTGTTGAGCTATCCGTCGCAATATAAGTGAAAGTTGCGGGAAGAGAGTTCTTTTGAAACTACTCGATTCTGATTACACGCCCTGAGAAGAATGCCTTCTTGTTTTCAAGAAGGTTTCTCGTGGTTTTAAAATGTATTGTGATAGGGGCTTTTAAGCATCTGCTCTTTAAATGTAATAGTAAATGCAACTCCTTTATCAGATTTTACAGAAACAGACCCTTTAAGCTGTGTACAAAGTGTCCGAATCAACTCCATTCCCGTGGAATCTGAAGATTCAATATCCTCATCCAGTCCCACGCCATTATCCGAAATCGTAAGGCTCACATTCTCACCGTCTTTCATCAGTTCAACCCTGATTGCACCCTCTCTCTTTTCGGGAAATGCATGTTTAAAACTGTTTGTGATAATTTCATTTGTCATCAATCCGCATGGAATGGCCTGGTTTATGCCAAGGCGAATTTTTTCCAGATCATATTCTACACTGATTTCGGCTTCCTGCTGAATGGTTTCCCGAATATTTTCAACCAGTTTTCTTATATAATCACTCATCTCTATGGATGAAAATAATTCGTTTTGATACAGCATTTCATGAATCATCGCAATACTTTTAATGCGATTTTGACTATCGGTAAGCAGGTTAACCGCCTCTTTATTATCCGTTTTGTAGAGCTGAAGCTGAAACAATGCACTTATTATGGCAAGATTATTTTTCACCCTGTGATGGATCTCCTTGAGCAGAACCGTTTTTTCAGCAAGGGATTTTTCGAGCTCTTTTTCCGTTGATTTATGCTCCGAAATTTCTTCTGTCAATTCTTTCGTACGAATATCGACGAGTTTTTGAAGCTCTTTTTGATCCCCTTTAATTCTAATGAAGCGCTGCACTCCCACTCCCGCAAAAAACAGCAACAAAAATGAAAAGAATAAAAATGTTTTTGTTTGATAAAAATGCGGTTCGATGGTGAAAGCCATTGTAGCTGTAGATACCGACCATTCTCCACCGGGTTTAGAAGCCGCAACCTCAAATTCATAATCCCCCGGCCATAACCCTGTATAGTATGCAGTTCTGCGGCTCCCGGCATCTATCCAGTCATCATCATAATTTTTCAGTCTGTAGCGAAAGCGAACACGCCCGGGATTTTTGAATTCGAGAGCCGTGTATTTTATCTCAAAATTTCGGGTTCCCGCTTCCATAACCGGCTCATCATATCTTTGATATATATCTTCGCCCGAAATCAGATTTTCAATCAATACAGGAGGCGGAGCCATATCATACTCAATCTCTGCGGGATTAAACATGGCCACACCACCAACAGTCGGAAACCAGAACTCACCGTTCTGCATAACCCAGCCGGCCGGTGACACCCCTCCGTTACACTCCCTGCTTGGCATGCCATCATTAATGGTAAGCAGAAAGGATGGAATGGCCGAAATTTCTCCAGACCGATATCTGTCTATATTGTCTTTAGAAAAGGACTGTACTCCCCAATTACTGCAGGTCCAGAATATGTTATTATCATCCTTTAAAATCCGGAAAAAGTCGTTATGCTCCAGACCGTCTTCCCGGGTAAAAATTTCAATCTCATCATCTTCAATGCGCACCAGGCCATCCCTGGTGCCGATCCACATCACCATTTCCTCATCTTCGTAAAAGTCGAGCACGAGTCCATCGGGGAGTCCGGAATCCTCATCATAAACCCGGATTGAGTCATTACTAATTTTCAGGGCGCCAAAACCGTGGCTGCCAACCCAGACATTTTCTTCTGAATCTTCATGTATAGATGAGAGTGTTGCATCACGAAAACGTGGGGGAACTTCCACCGTTTGAAATTCGCCGTTTTCGTACGTTTGAAGACCGCCTCCCGAAAACGCCAGCCAAAGCCTTCCCCGGGAATCTTCTTTTATGGCATGAATGGAATTTTGCACAAGCCCGTCAGAAACAAAATAGGTTTGAATTTCATCATTTTGAATACGGTTCAGCCCGTTTGCCGTACCCACCCATACAGATCCGTTATCCCTGCCAAAAATTGAATAAACAAGGTTATCCGTAAGGCCCGAAGTTGTTGTAAATTGTGTTATTACTCCATCAGAAATACGGTTTACGCCCCGCCCGCCGGTTCCAATCCAAATATCCCCATTTGTTTGCTGATAAATCGGCAGAATCATATTTGATGACAATCCATCATTCATATTTAATGAGCGAACCGAAGTTTCCCTGATTTTTGTGAGGCCTGCACCGGCTGTACCGATCCAGATTATCTCATCATGGCTTTGATAGAGTGAAAATATCATGTTACTTGCAAGGCCGTCTAAAACATCATAATGGGCTATGTTGTCTGATTCAATCCGGAATAAACCATCACCGCTGGTTCCGGCCCAAACCACGCCACTCGACTCTTCCAGCAAGGAGTTTACCATGTTACCGGCTAATCCCTGTTCGTTCGATAAATTAACCAGTTCATCATTTTCAAAGTCTACCCGGTAAATGCCTTCTCTGGCGGTACCTATCCATAGCCTGTTTTGAGAATCAACCAGGAGCTCTCTTGCATCCAGGTCTATGAGTTCGGGATAGTGATCAAGTATAAAAACCGTTTCATTCATGAAATATCCGATGCCTGTTCTTGTGGAAAACCAAACTCTTCCATCATCAGAAATGGCTATATCGGTAACGTCATTTCCCGGCAATCCATCCTCACTTTTATATGACGCGAACTCACCATCCTTGTATGTTAAAATTCCATCGCCTGAAGATCCCACCCAAACAGTTCCGTTTGTATGCCTTTCTATGGAAAAAATTTGATGGCTTCTGAATTCGTCCGGAAATGGTATTCGGTGAAATTCACCATTTTGAATCCGAATCAGCTCATTTCGGTTTGCCGCCCATATTGAACCGTCGGAATCGGAGGTAAGAGAATTAAAAATCTTGTACGTAATTTCTCTTGTATTTGAGGCATTGAAGACGCTGAACTGGTCGCCATCAAACCGTACCAATCCTTCTCCTGTGGCAAACCACAAATACCCCTCAGAAGTGCTTGTTACAGAATGGATACTTGTTGCAGGGAGCCCATCATCATGGCTCCAGACCTGGAACATAAAGTTTGGTTTTTCTAATACAGGACGTTCCTGTGCTGTTACCAATTGCGGCAAAAGAAAACAGAATATCAGCCCAAATAAAATATTCTTATGTATATCCATCAAGATTTTACCTTGCACGAGTCAAGCATTCCAACACCATTCGCAGAGATCCCTACTATATTTTATCCCGTTTTAAATAGGTATTCTTCCACACAATCACAATCGGACTGCAGGTTTTACACATCAAATGTTTGAGCAATTTAGATTCGCGAACTTAATACTTATTCTCAATATCCTGAAAATACTTTTTTACCAGTCCACAATCCAAGAAGAAGGGCCGTTACACCCAACACAAACTGACTTAGTATATATATTAAAAAGATGAAACCAAATTCTCTGAAAATTATAAGAGATTCAACACCATAGCCGGAATAAGTGGTAAAACTTGCTACCAGCCCGGTTATAAAAAACAACTCCATTTTTTGGCTGCTTATTTTTCCTTTGGTGAACCCGAAGTAGAGTAAGCCAATCATGTAACTGCCGGCAATATTTACAAACATTACCGGTGTAAACAGGTAGGTATCCGGCACGGTACTGCCAATAAAAACTTCTGAATAATATCGAAGAAGAGCACCTACAGATCCGCCAGCCGCAACCCAAAGAAAATTTAAAGCTTTTCTTTTTTTCACACAGCACTCCCAAAAAATATTTGTGCTAGTGAGTATCCTAAAAACACCATACCAAATGCCACTATTAGCTGTAGAAACAGGTACTGAAATGTCTTCTTCAATGAGCTTTTTGCCAGCCGCACGAATTCAAGAGTAAATGATGAGAATGTTGTGTATGACCCGAGCACGCCTGTTGTTATAAAGAGTATTATATCGTTATGAAACAATCCCTTTGCATAAATAAGACCGAATAAAATACCCACCAAAAAACATCCAGTAATATTGGCAATTACTGTTCCGGTAATAACATTCGATTTCCCATACACCCGAACAACAATGAGTCCGGTCATAAATCTTAAAACCGCACCAATTGCCCCGCCGGCTGCAACCAAAAATATCTGAAGCATGAATAGTTTGGATTCAATTTCTGAAATTTTTTCTATGATACTCAATTACAGCATTAGACAAAAAACTGTTGAGATTATGCCTTTCGTATTTACCAAAACTGTACATTATATTCCCTGAGCTGCTAAAACCTGCTGAATAATGAAAAGAAATTTCTATAATGACGCTCCGATCATCAACAATTTCCGGCATGTTACGGATGAATCGGGGTATATACCGGTTCCGGAAAGCTGGCATGTTGTTGCCGGTGATATTCGCAATTCCACCAAAGCCATAGAATCTGGCAAATATAAGCAGGTGAACATGGCCGGCGCATCATTAATTGCCGCTATATCCAATATTTTCAGGGATGAAGGAGACCTCCCATTTTCTTTCGGAGGCGACGGAGCCATCATACTTATACCCAACAATCATCTTTCAGAAGTTCAGTCTGTACTTTCTTATTGCAGGCTGGCAGTTAGGGAAAATTTTGGACTGGAACTGATAACCGGGATCCTGCCGGTTCAACAGATAAATCAGGCCGGGTATTGTATTAAAGTAGCAAAATTGGAGTTGTCGGACACAATTCATCAAACATTGTTTTGGGGTGATGGAATTGCCTATGCCGAGGATCTCATCAAACAAACAGAGCAACCGGAATTAGAAATTACTCCGGAAGAACTTGAAAACTATTCCATATTTGAAGGGCTGGAGTGCCGGTGGAAGGAAATTCCTCCCGAACACGACGAAATTACATCATTTATTATTAAGGCAGGCGGAGTTTCATTGTACAAAAAAGCGGAAGTGTACGACAGTTGTCTCGAGAAAATCCGGGAAGTTTACGGATCTCTTGATGACCGAAATCCCCTTCAAAACCGGAAACTAACATTCACAAAAAATCTTAGAAAACTAATGGTGGAGTGGAAAATGCGAACCTGGAAGCCCACCCTTAAAAGACGGATTCAATATGGACTGAAGCTTGTATTTCAGATTTTTGTGGGGCAGTATTTGATGTGGAAAAAAACCATCACAAAAAATACAGACTGGGGGCGTTATAAATCCGACCTGGTGAAACATGCTGATTTCAGAAAATTTGACGATGCTCTGAAATTTGTAATTTCAGGCACGGAAGATCAGCGTAAAAAAATGGAACAGTTTCTCGAAAACGAACGCAAAGCAGAGACATTGCACTATGGAATTCACAGTTCAAAAAGCCTGATAATTACCTGTTACATCAAAAATTACCATAAGCACCATGTCCATTTTGTGGATGGGTCTGACGGTGGTTATGCACTTGCCGCCAAAAAATTAAAGCTCCAGATGGCAGGCGCTGAAACTGAGGCTTCTGTATGAAATTGGGTAATAATCATCATTTGTTGGTAGATTAATCCATCCCTGCTGACTGACACCTGCATAAATTATGACCGCGAAAAATAGTGCTCCTTCATCAAGTGTTAAAAAACTTGACCTGCTTCTGCAGCTTACCAGCCAGATTAATTCTGACCTGGATCTGAAAAAGGTGTTGATTAACATTATTGATGCCGCTAAGAAAATTACGGAAAGCGAAGCCTGTTCTGTTTTTTTAAAGGATGAACAACGTGATGAATTGATTCTGAGTGTTCCATCCGGGCCTACAGCAGATTTACTCTCCGGAAAGCGAATTTCTATGGACCAGGGAATTGCAGGGTGGGTAGCCAGGAATGCTAAAGCACAAATTATTAATAACGTGTCTGATGATGAACGTTTTCACGGGGATTTTAATCCTGACCGGTTTATTACCCAAAATATGATTTGTGTTCCGCTAATAAAACGAGATGGCAGCGTTGTTGGCGTGCTTCAGGCTATGAACAAAAAAGACAGATCGAACTATGAAGATAATGAGGTTCCGATTTTCAGTGCCCTGGCCGATCAGGCGGCAATTGCCATTAACAATGCACAGCTTAACGAAGAAAGAAATGCTTTAATGGGAGAAATTCACCACCGAGTGCGGAATAATATGGCTACTATTTCTGCCATTATGCAGCTGCAGTCACTTATGGCGGAAAGTGAAGATCTACGGAAAATTCTACTGTATAACATCACCAGAATTTCGAGTATGGCCACAATTCATGATGCCATGTACGGCTCAGAAAGTTTTTCGAAAATTAATTTTTCAGACAGTTTGCAAACAGTCGTTTCTAAATCGATTCAAACTCTTGGAAACAGTCAAAAATTTGACGTCAGTTACAATTGTGAACCGGTTACACTCAACGTAAACCAGTGTATTCCGCTATCCATGATTGTAAATGAGGTACTGCTGAACATTGAGACTGAAAACGGTAACAATTCAAATCTCAAACTTAAATTTAACCTCAAAGAAAATAAAAAAACCGGCAGCGTCAGGCTTGAAATTACGGATAACGGCACCACAATTGACGGCTACACAAATAAAAGTGACCGTGATCATTTTCAGTTTATTGAAGTAATTCGCCAGCAGATGAATGCCGAATGTTCTTATAAGCCGGGTGATGAGGAAAACCGCTTCACTATTTCGTTTGAAAAATCAGACAAAAAGGGAACTGCCAATTACGGAATGTAACCGGCAGTATTTTTCTATTTTTTTTCTAAGAGTTTATCCTCCCATCAGGCTTAAAAGAAAATAAGTACTGAGGCCAAGGTAAATAGTCACACCCGTAATATCCGTAATAGTTGTCAGTACGGGGCCGGTCATCATAGCGGGATCTCCTCCCCAGCGTTTTATCAGGAATGGCAATGTTCCTCCCACTATTCCCGCAATCAAAACATTAACGGCAAGTGCTGCACCGGCAACAAGTCCAAGTGTCATACTACTTTGAACAAAGTACGCAATAACGGCAAACAGCGTACCCAGCGCCAGTCCATTTATGAGCCCTACGATAATCTCTTTTTTTGCAGCCCGCCAATATTCACTCAAACGAACTTCCCCCAGAGCAATACTCCGGATTGATACTGAAAGCGCCTGAATTCCAACATTACCTCCCATATCTGTAATCATAGGCAGGAATATTGCCAGGGCGGCAACAGCTTCTATGGTGGCTTCGTACGAAGCAATAACCGCAACTGCACCAAGATTCAGAAAAACATTACCGGCCATCCAGGGTAGTCGTTTTTTTACAGAGCTCAATGGCGGTGTGTAAAAAGATTCATCAGCCGATGACGCACCCATGTGCATAAACATATCTACCATGTTCAGTGACAAAACTTCTATAGCATCGTCCAGCAAAAGCACACCAACAATCTTTTCGCTATCATTCAGCACCGGAAGCATTTGAAAGCGACGATTTCGAAGCAGTTGAGCCGCTTCCAGAGCATCATCATCCGTATGAACCGCAACCACATCAGAACTCATAATTTCTTCGACTTTTCTCGATGGGGCGGTTCTTATCAAATCCTTCATGGAAATAACCCCTTCCGGTTTACCCTTTGCATTTACAACATACACATAGTTTTTATTCTCTATCTGGACAGGTGCATCCTTAATTGCCGTCATCGTTTCTTCAACTGTCGCTCCCATCTTAACCGCTGTAAAGTAGGAGTTCATTAATGATCCAACCGTTCCCGGTTTATAGCGCATCAGGTCGCGGATCATTGATTCCAGTTTCGGGTTTATTAATTCAAAAAGTTCCCCGGCTTCATCCGTATCCATAAACTGCATGATATCTGCCGCATTATCGATTGGAATATCATCCAGCAGCGTTGAGCCAATTTGAGGATCCATTTTTTCAAGAATTTCCGCAGACATTTCAGGATTAAAATGTGATAGAATTTTTCCTGAAATTTTTTCGTCTGCTTTTTCCAGAAATTCAATAATAACCGGGTAATCTTGATTTGTCAGAATTTGTGCTACTCGCCCGGCCGATAAATTCTGAGCACTTATTACTGCCTGATTAATATTTTTAAGGCGCAGCTGTTCTTCAAATTCATGCCTGTAAGACTGTAGTATTTCCGGTTCAAGAATCATGGGTTTTTCAGGTTAATCAGTTAAAATTTTAATTTAATAGCATATTTAAACATCCCGGGGATAGATTTTACCAGAGTGAATCCGGCGTGAAAGCAATGCCGATATTAAAACCGGGTGCAGTTTCCTGCCGCCTGAAGCCTTCGCCATAGGTAATATCCATTTCAAGAAGATCCGGAACCAAGGAGATACGGAGCCCTCCCTGGTAAAAGGCATCAGTAAAATTAGCTGCAGCAATTTCTCCAAGAAGCGCAAAGCGATCTGCAATACCAAAATCTCCTCTAATTCCGGTTATAAACTCATATTCCCACTCTTCTTCCTGAACAGCTTCGAAGCCTGCATTAACGTGCAGCACAGAACTTTCGTTGAAAATCGTATGGCTGTATGGAATATAACCGAACACTTCTTTCAGGTTGCCATCCAAATCGTACAATATACCGGCAGCGGCACCGATTGCCCAGCCGCGTTCTTCAAAATCAACAGCAGCGAACTTGCCTTCCAGAATCCAGTTAGCGGGATCAAAACCATCCCTGGAATCGAATCCAAAACCGGTTCCAAATTCCAATCCTCGAACGGGACTGATGGCTGTTAAAAACCACGATTCGCGGGAACCATACCAGCTTTCAAGTTGGAAAGATCTGTATGTGGTCACCTCCGCATCATCCACAAACATCTGCTGGGCGTCTGATTTCTGATGAAAAATAACCAGTATAAAAATTGTGAGAATTGCCGATGCTCTGAGCAAAGTTATTGTTAGTTGGTCTTTATTAAACATAGAATGCACTCATTGAGTTATATAAGCTAACATAAAATGATTTTTACAGAATCTAACAGAAGGATAACCGAATTCATTTCACACTATTTGCTATCTAAATGCGCGATAATCCGTTACAGGAAATTCAGTTATTGAAATGGAAATAGTCAGTACCCAAGAAGATCAACCGGTGCGTTGCCAATAATTCAGAGAATACCGAAGTCACTCTTCAGCGATAGTAACAGATTAAGCAGTGTTCAATTTGCTACTACTGCCGGGAAAATGTATTACTGTTAACATTGGTTGGGGGCTTTGCAAAACCTTCTGGGTCATCCTGAATTTAATTCAGGATCTTCGTATTTGGCCTTAATCAGGGTTTGGAGATTCCGGATCAAGTCCGGAATGACGAAATCATGGGGTTTTGCAAAGTCTCCTGGTTATGTGTTGAATACTTATTTAAAAAGCGGTACAACGATAATTAACTTTAAGGTTTACAGTACAGATTTTTTGATGTTTGATGATTTTTAATCACTACTTCTCGCCTCATTAAAATACCAGTCAAACAAAAGTGGCACCACAATCATATTCAGAAGTGTTGCGGTTACAAGGCCGCCTAAAATAACCGCAGCCATCGGTCCCTGAATTTCGTTACCGGGCTGATTGCCGGTTATCACGAGGGGCAAAAGTGCGAGGGCTGTAGTGATCACCGTCATCATAATCGGCTGAAGACGGTTCAGCGATCCGGTTAGCACTGCTTTTCGCACACCCATGGTTTTCTCTTTGATCAGTTCGTTATACTGATCAATAAGAATAATTCCGTTACGGACGGCAATACCGAAAAGAGTGATAAAGCCAATCAGCCCTGCTATACTGAGAATTCCGCTGCCAAAACGGACCACAAAAAGGCCGCCAACAAGGGCAAGGGGGAGATTCAGCAGTATCAAGATAGTCTGGCCTGCCGACCGGAATACGGCATGTAGAGCCAGGTAGATTAAAATCAAAGATAGAATACTGACCAGTAATATGGTTTGAGTAGCTTGTCGTTCCTGTTCAAACTGTCCTTCAAACGAAAGCAGATAACCGCCGCTCAGGTCTATCTCATCAGCGGCACTTTCACGCAGACGTTCTACCGTCCCGCTCAGGTCGCCTCCGGTAATGTTAGCCTGGGTTACAATCATCCGGCTGGCATTTTCCCTTGATATGACGTTCGGCGCATAGCTGATCCTGACATCCGCCAGATCGCCTATGCGAACATGATTGCCGCCCTCAACTTCTACCGGGGTGCTGCGAATGGCATCGGGGCTGGCTCTATACTCTTCCGGGTAACGCACAGTCAGGTCAAAAATGGCGGGATCGAGGTAAATCTGGTCAACAACAAGCCCGCGAAATGCAGTCTCCACCAGTTCCCCAAACCGGCCGATGGAAATTCCGTGAAGGGCCAGCATCTCGCGGTCTGGCAAGATCTGGATCTGTGGAACATCGAGCTGTTCATCTGTAAGGATATCTTCAATATTATCCTGTGCGCTCAGAATCCGCTCAATATCGTGGCTGATGGCCTGCAAACGGCTTCGGTCGGGGCCATAAACTTTTACGGCCAGATTAGTGCGTACACCTGTGAGCATATGATCGATGCGGTGTGTAATGGGCTGATCGAAGGAGACATTCATTCCCGGCAGAACAGATACGTTTTCGCGAAGTTCATCCATCAGTTCATGGATATCGTAATTGCCGCGTTCGAGGCGGATTTCAATTTCGTGTCCGTGCGAGCCCATCGTGTGCTCATCCATTTCGGCGCGACCAACACGGCGGGCGGTGGAAATCACCAGCGGATGCTCCAGCAGCATCTCCTCCAGCCGGAATCCCAGTTCGTTGCTCTCCTCCAGAGAAGTTCCCGGCATAGTGGCCATCCCCACATTTAGTGTACCCTCATTAAATTCAGGGAGAAACGAACGGCCTATTCCCGGTATCAGCATCAGAGAAATAACAAACAGAACAGCAACAGCCGATAACACAGCATAACGGTACCGGAAACAGGAGATCAATATGGGCTGATAAATTTCTTCAAGCTTCCGTGAAATCCAGCTGGGCTTCTCCTCTTTATTATCCGATCGGTCAAGCAACCAGGCGCTCATGGCAGGTGTCAGCGTGAGGGCCACCAGAAGAGATGCGATGATTGTGGTAACGTAGGCAATACCAAGCGGCATCAGCAGACTTCCTTCAAGACCTGTGAGAAACAGTAACGGCAGAAACACCACCACAATGGTAAAGTTAGCAAGTACAATCGGGTTTTTAATCTGGATCGAAGCCCTTGAAACCACCGTTAGAAACGAGTCTTGTTCAGATTGGGGACGGCCTCTGTTTTCCCTGATGCGCCGGAACACATTTTCCACGAAGACGATGGCGTCATCCACCAGCACCCCGATGGCGATGGCGATACCGCCGAGCGTCATGGTGTTGAACGTCATCCCTGCAAGCCACAATACCAGAACCGAAATAATCACCGAAACCGGAATGGCAACAAGGGAAATCAATGTTGCCCGCCAATTAGTCAAAAACAGAAAAAGAATGATAACCACCAGGATTCCGCTAATAAGAAGCGCATTAAGAACATTATCAATCGCAATATCAATAAAGTGTGCCTGCTGAAAGAGATCGGGATACACGGTGACATCGCCGGGCATGGTTGCTGAAATTTCTTCAAGGCGATTGACGATCTGATTGGTGAGCTCAATGGTATTGGCTGCAGGCTCCTTGCTGATCACCAATACGATGCCCGGCTTGGCATTTACCGATGCCGCTCCGATTGCAGGGGCAGGTTTCGCCTCCACAGCGGCAACATCCCTCAGTAAAATGGGGTATCCGTCTGAATCGTTTTTGATGAATGACTGCCCGATCTGCTCCACATCGGAAGCACGGCCAAAACCGCGGATAGTAAGCTCCCGGCCTGAGTAGTTGGTAAATCCGCCTGAGATACTGCCCGATGCATTTTTGGCTGCATCAACTAATTGATTCATGCCGATACCAAGCTGCTCAAGCCGTACCGGGTCCGGTTCAATCACAAACTCTTGCTTATCGCCACCGTAAACCGATATAGCCGCCACTCCCGGCATGGCCAGCAGTTCGCGGCGGACTACAAAATCAATTTCGGTTCGAAGATCCATCAGGCTTGTCTCTTCTGCGGTAAAACCCGCCAGCATGATCTCCCCCATGATAGAGGTAACAGGAGCCAGGAAAGGTGAACCGGCCTGTTCGGGAAGCTGATCGGCCAGACCCTGCAGGCTTTCAGTGGTAATTTGCCGTGCATGCGGTACGGCAATGTTCCAGTCAAACTCTACCTGAACTGACGAAAATCCCAGAATAGAACGGGACTGTACACGCCGTACTCCCTCTGCACCAACGAGATTGCTTTCGATAATGTATGTTATGAGTTGTTCCACCTCTTCGGGTGGCATGCCCGGTGCTTCGGTTAAAACAGTAACCACGGGTGCAGAAACATCCGGTAGTACATCTACCGCCATATCCCGTGTCAGGTTATATCCGCCAAAAACAAGAACCACGGTTAGCACAATTACTGCCAGGCGCTCTTGAATACTTTTTTGAATCAGGCTATCGAGCATAAAGAGAAATTAATGATCGTGATCGTCTTCAATTTGTACGTTTCCGGTCATCAGGTGCAGCGGGTAAACTCCCTGCGTCACAATCCGTTCCCCGGTTTCAAGCCCGCCGGTGATTGCTGTAAAGCCACCGTAACTGGCTCCGGTTTGAACTATGCGGCGCTCAAACTGATCGCCGGAGCGCATCACAAAAACCACTTTGTAGGATTCATTGTCGAAAATTGCCTCGTTAGGAACACCCAGAACTGACCGGCCTTCATCTCCTTTCAGCCTTACGCGTACGGGTTGATTGATCGAAAGCAGCCCTTCGGAATTATCAACAGCAAGAATGATTTTTGAGCGGTTTCCGGATTCATCACTGCGAAGATCGCGGCTTACTTGGCTGACCTGAGAGTCATTCAGCGTCACACGCTCATTTCGGCCGGTCAGTATTTCAGCGCCGGTAATCTCCGGTAAGCCGAGCAGCTCATCCCGATAAGCCAAAACCTCAACCCAGAGACGGGATGGGTCAAAAATGGTAAAAAGCGGATCGCCTTGCTGAATTTCCCGGCCCGTATTCACAAAAGACTCTGCAATTACACCGCTCTGCACGGCATTTAAATTTAGCTGCTCCTCTTCGTCCTGAACCTGCACTCCATGCCTGCTGCCGCTGGTAAAATGCTCATATCCGTTTTTCCTGACAAGATAATCGCGTTCCCGTTCCTGGTATTCACGCAGGGAGATGGCGTCATTTTCAATCAGCCGTTTTGCCCGTTCATACGCCTCTTCTGCCTGGCGGTAGGCAAGCCGGTAATCGAGCCATGAATTTTTGGATGACATAGGCGGTGAAATGGAGAGAAGCCTTTCACCGGCCTGCACGCGGGTTCCGGAAGCGGGTACAATACCGAAATTATTTGAATCAATATGACCATCAACCGGGGAGGTGATTTCGAGATAATTTCCGGGATCGTGCAGCACCTTTCCAATGCCGGAAACGGCCTCCGGAATTTCGGTAAAATCTGCAAAACCAGAAGCCATCGACAATCTCCACTGCATCGGTTTATCCAGTTCTACAATTTCATCAACATCCGGCTCATCGGGGTGGCCTGCGTAACGGTTAACGGTTCCAAGGTTAATATCAAACTCTTCACCATTCAACCGGAGTGAAACATTCAGCACGGGTTCATCAGAATCCTGAAAGAAGAGCTCAAACGGGAAAATGCCGTCGCGTGTTTGATTTAATTCCTGAGAAGTAACCGCGCTTCCGTTCTCCATAAACCCGATTTCACCGGTCCCCTCTTCAACGGGCAGGTTGTCTTCAGAGACAAACAGCTCGCCTTCAATCCGGCCGGAGTTTTCGTGTAGTTCAAACCGGGCAAAGAGTTCCAGGCCATCCTCCCAGTGCGTTAATCGGTGATACTCATCGTGTTCGTGTGCATGATCATCGCTATGATCATGATCATGATCGTGGTCATGGCAAGCTGCAAATGCCATCATTAAAAAAATGATGAGCAGCGAAACGTGTCTTTGCAAAGTCATACATCAAAACATTAAGGGTTGATAAACTCCCGGCCGGTCATGGCTTCGAGTTCCAAAATCATGCTATAGTACCCGGCGAGACGGCTGAATTTTGTTTGATATGTATCTGCCATCAGGTTCAGGCTGTTTAGAAAATCATTGATCGACAAGGCCCCCTCCTGGTAGGAAATCAGCAATCGGTTCAGAAATTGTCCAGGATCGTTGAGATGTTCAGGAGTCTGCTCCAGTTTTTCCTCATAATCATCCAGAGCATTCAGTATCTGGAAGGTGATCTGATTCCGTTCCATTTGAGCAAGATCCCGCTCGGTCTGTTCAATTTGTTCAAGCGCCCGGGCTTGTGAAATTGCTTCTCTGTTCGAACTGAGGATCGGCAGAGGCATGGCAATTCCCACCAAAAAACCATGCCAGTTTGGGTTTAGCTGTTTGTAGCCCGCCGAAAGCTCAAAGGATGGCAGCCGGCTGCTTTGGGCGAACGCGGTTTCAAAAGTTGCAGATTGAATTGCTTCCCGTTCAGCCCGGGACCGTGGAGAATCATCAAGAATAGATATCAATTCAGCCGTTTGCGGAAGGTTTACCCGGCCATCGTTAAAACTGCCGATAAACCGGACGTCTGTCTCCTCATCAAATCCCATACGGCTTTTCCAGAGTGTGATGAAGCGGTCGTTTTCAAGCCGTTTTTCATCAATCCTCGACTCAAGGTGATACCGGCTCATCTGCAGAAGCTGATTGTCCAGAGCGGCGGTTTCCCCTTCTTCAGCTCTTTGTTGAGAAGCTTCGGATAGGCGATCAATCTGATTTTTCAGTGTCCCCAGGTTTTCAATCTCCTGCTTATTCAGGATGATTTGAATAAATCCCAGCCGGGTTGTAGCCATCCACTCCGCACGGCTGCTTTCGGTTTCATATTCCAGTTGTGAAATGCGGCTGTCTCTGCGTTCCCTCAGGTTGCGATAGTGCCCGGGCAGACGAAATTCTTTCTGTAGGTAGAGGTACTGTTCATATTCTGATTGCGTACCATTATCCAAAAATTCGAGGTCGTAAGCAATGGTGGGATTGATACGGGTGGCACCGGCCTGTTCTCCCCGCACCGAATAATCGAGCCGGTTTTCGAATTGCTGCCACTGGGGGCTGTACTGCCCGGAAAGTTCTTTGATCTGGCTGATGTCAATCTCAACCGTTTGTGCATCTGCACAATAGCTCATCAGAACACTGAAATAAATAAAAAATAAAAAGATTCTTTTTGTCATCCTGATGAAATAATCAAGAGTAGTTAGCTTATAAAAATTGCGCCTACAAATGTAAAAGTTCCCAGCTTTTGAAAACGAGGTAATAAGATCTGTTCAAATAATATAAAGTCTGTGATGTTGAGATGCTTGAAGAGTGGTTGCTTTATAATATAACCGGCAGGTTTTAACATTTTTTTAACTGTTGTCTCCAAAATCTAGAGAATATATAGTTCATTAGCCAGAATAAAGGGATGTGATTTTTTCTTATTTTTAATTTCATTCAAAGTAA
>LKMJ01002464.1_pt1 | contig 17001 bp, 21 predicted proteins | sample 643391 | NCBI WGS metagenome assembly LKMJ01 (sample SAMN04112250, study PRJNA286221) | soda lake metagenome | biome: soda lake; feature: Kulunda Steppe; material: water; isolation source: sample PL-Br10 brine of Picturesque Lake | place: Russia: Kulunda steppe | collected 2010-07
AGTCACCGCCATTCAAATGCTGGATGTAGCGGAAGCTAGGCAGAAGGCGTGGCAGCAGTGCGCGGAGTCAGCAGTGGCCCTAGCAGCTGCAGACCTCCCCGCTCCAGATCCTCGCTCTGAAGCAAGGCCCTTGCCAAGATCCCGGGGATCTGGTGCAGGCCCTCCCAGCCTGCATCCGAACCGTGTGGAAGCGCTTGCACTGGGAGCCTCTGAGAACAACAGGAAGGAGGTGTGGTGGCGCCTCATCCAGTGCGGGGTGGTGGGGGCTGGGGGTCATGGGTGGGCGCCAAAAAAGGGGGCGGGCTGCGTTTGTGGCTGGTTGCCGGCCCGAGCTGCCCCCAGCACAGTACGTGCTCTCCAGCTAAGGGAGCATGTCCTCTGGGGGTGCGCTGGAGCGCGCGAGGTCAGAAGAGTCCTGCAGAGGCAGCTCCCGAAGGGGGTGGAGCTACTACCCAAGCATGTCTGGCTGCTGGAGCCCCCTGCTACAGAGCTGCACCCCCTGGTATGGGCGGCAGTGTGTCTGGCCGCCTTGACGGTCATGCTGTCGGTCAGCAAGCAACTGCGCCGCTGCTCTGATCTGGGCCAAGCTACATGAGTAGTGGACTGAGTCCCTGCCCTTATGTTAGAGGCCTTAAAGGACTCTGATCAGTCAAACTACCTGGCTGAAGGTAAACTTAAACTTGTTAACTTGAAGGACTTTGCGGCCTGCCAAGGCCCACAGAGTTCTGTGGGTGATATAGGGTCAGGTCATCCTTTCCTCCGAGCTAGAATGAGATGGAAAGTCAATTATCCACCCTCGCAACATGTGGGTTCGGGGTTCGAACCTCACTGGAGGCCACAACCGGCTAAGCTGCCCTTGTTCGGCGGATACAGCCTTGAAACCTTACCTTACCTTACCTGGAGTGTGTTCTGCTCTAGCGCACTGGTGCCTCTGAAGTTAGTTCCTAGTCTCGGTGCCCTTAGGAGGTCCCTTCTCTTTGCTTTCCTTTGTGCGAGCTCTAGCCATAGTGGTAGCTGAGCCTGAGCTGGCCTGCCCGCGGGCCAACTGGTAGCCCTAGCCTGAGCTGTCCTCGTAGCCTGGGGGGCAACCTCTTAGCTAGTTGGCTTTTCTGGCAGTTCTCCTTTTCCTAGCGTTTTTCAGCTCTTCTGCCTTGCCTGCCTTAAGGACATTGCTGTGTCCGCTCGCGTCTTGTAACAAACAAACAAACTAATTTGACCATCATATGACTCTGCCCGGGGCAAAGGTAGGACCTACCTTGACCTTGTTGACTACAAGTACAGGCATTAAAATAAATGCATTTTAATAGACCTTTCAGGTCAAAGCAAGCATTACGACAGCATTTCTCAATCAGAGCAGCAACTAGCAGCCTAACTTCAATTTCTTGCTTTTGATCTCCTGCCGTTGTGCTGCTCTTGGCTCTTCCTGCTCCTCCTGCTGTTGTTGCCTCTTCTGATGCAACTTCAGGGCGCGCCTTTGTTGCCTGGCGCCCTGCTGCCCCGGCAATCCTAGCTTCTGTGCCTGCTTCTGCTCGCGCTTCGATCCATGCAGAACTTGCAACTGCTGCAGAAACAGCTGCTGTTCCTGGTGCTGCTGCTGCTGCTGCTGCTTTGCCTGCTTTGGCGCATGCTGTACATGCATGGTTGCAGGGTGCTGCGGCCGCTGCTGCTGCTGCTGCTGCTGCTGCTGCACCTTCTTGCCTTTCTTGGGTGGGCGCAGCTCCCCCGCCTCCTCAAGCCTAGCCCGCAGCTCCGCGCGCTGCCTTTTCCCAGGCCGCTTCTGGCTCACTCTGCCTTCCTTCACCTTCCCCTCTTGCCTGGTCCCCACAGCACCGTCCTGCACACCTCCTCCAATAGCCGCAGACCGGCTCCCTTTTTGTGACGATGAGGGGCCATCCTCCCCTCCCGGATCCCCCTTCTGCCTCCTCATCTGCCCTGGCCGCGCGCTCAGCTCATTCGTGCCGGCTCCCTCTCCTGATTCCTGGCGCTTCTGCGCAGCCCGCCTTGCCTCTCGCTCTTTACGCTTAGCAGCTTGCTTAGCCTGCTCCCGCGCCAGCTTGGCCTGGCGCCGCTGCTCAGCAGCCTCTTGCTCCTGAGAGCCAAAGTGATGGGAAGCATGCGTGCGCAAGTCTCTCAAGCACAGCACACGTATGCGGGGCTCCAGACAAGCATGCACCCTGCCACCCTGCCACCATGCCACCACAGCCTCCCTATGCAGGCGCAGCATCACCCCAGGCAACGGAGCGCTTCATAAAGAAGGAAGGGGTGCCTCTGCATCAAACTTGTTACACTTATGGACTCATCAGCAGCATTTTTAAAGCCTGTTGGATGGTCCACTTGATGAGCATGGAGCAAGTGTACAAAGTTCAAGAAAATGGTATCCCTGCTGTATACCGAACAGATGCGCTTGTGCTGCTCCACTTAGTGTTGGTGCACAGCCGACAGTTCCACCGTTTCCATTCACTCAATGGACTTTCAACTTTTTGCACAAAAGGTTTCAGTGCAAATGAGCACACTGCACTGGGAGCATGAGCAGGGGTCAGGGCCAATGCTTGAGGAGAGAGGCCACTCAAGTTGCCCCACTGAGTCTGGTGCTTGCAATGTCGTGCTCACCTGCTGGGCCAGCAAGGCTTCACGTCGGGTCCGCTCCAAGCGCTCTGCATGAGTCTCGGCCTCATCCTGCGTGTGCACGAGGGCGTGCATACTTATGCGTGTGCCTGTATGAGCGCATACATGTCTGTTTCCGCGCATGTGTTTATGAGCGCGTGCGCGCATGTGTGCATGTATGTGTAAGTGTGTGTGTGCGTGTGTGTGTGTGTGTGCGCGCGCGTGTGTACGCGCGCACGCACGCACATACGCGGGCAACTACCAGGGTCTGGCATGCTACCAACCAATTATGACAAATCCAGCTCGTTACGTTGTTTCCAGGACTCGTGCTGAGAGCGCTGTGCATGAAACAGCAGAAGTGTGGGTCTACTCTTAGGTCCCATTTTTCCCCCTGGTCAACCCTGATGGAGCTCCTGACACCCCCAAGCCAAGTTCCCTCCGCTGCAGGAGCATGACAAGGTAGGCCTTAGAGAACCCTTGCATCCCAGTGGCAGCCCTCCGTTACTGTCAACAGCTTTACGATGCATCCCAACAAGTACGCCGCACGCTGCACCTCATCGTGATCAGCAGCCAGCTGTATGATGTCCTCCTCGTCTCGAGAGCCAGGTGGTAACTTCCGCACCTTTGCCTGGTGTCTCTGCAGTGCGTGCAGGAAGTTTGGGTAGCTAGAAGGAACGGGAAAAGCACAATAGACTCGTCCACAAACATGGATTGCCCATGGATCTCGACAGCTCCCGCATACTTGCAGTCTTTCAATCTGACCTGTGTACAGGCTACTAGCTACTTGCAGCACAGACCATACATGATCAATCAAACAATGGTTGACGGCGTCAGCTGTAAACTGCGCGACTCTGCTTGAAGCACAGACCATACATGATCAATGAAAGTGCGCAATACAAAGCAAATAGTCACAGGTTCACAGGCTGCACCTTTCTACCCTGTATCCTGTTTGTACATGCACCATTTAAGAAATCGATTGCAGCATTCAAGAAATCCATTCCACAATATCTTTTAAAGGGCGTCAGGCACTCCAAGGTGTGCGGGGGTATGCATCTTCTTTTCAGGCTTCGTATAGCAGTTTCTCTAAGCACGCTAACAGTGGTCAATACCTACATGATCCCTCTCTTCAAGCCAGCCCACGCACCTTTCCAGACACATGCTGCAAATAGGCTGGTCGATTGATGAGCAGGGCCTTACAAGGTTTGCATCTCAGACCGATACCCTACAGAATGAAATGCAAACACGGCCTCTGAACAAAAGCTGCCAACTCAGTGTGGATGCCATCAACGAACCAGATCACTCACAACCAAGCCGCCTTTACCAACAGCAGCTGCAACGCTGTCTTGAGACATGTTCGCAGGTGACAAATCAATGAAAGGATGCCAACGTGCCTGCAAGCTTCAAACAAATTCGCAGGTGACAAATCAATGACAGGATGCCAACGTGCCTGCAATCAATGACAGGATGCCAACGTGCCTGCAAGCTTCGTGTACGCTGAATGAATTCAGGCCCTATAAGGTAGCCGGGCACAGGCATCATGCAGCGTGGAGGTATGCAGTCAGCATGAGCAGATTTGAGTATAAGTAAGATTCAGTGAAAGACTTTCACAGTGGCCATGGAAAACCTTCTGACCTTGAACTCCCAGCCTTCAGGGTCATCGCCAGTCCAAACACTGCTCAAAGAGCAAGCGAGACGGAGGTGGGACAAATTAAGAAAGGGCGTGAAGCCAACTGCGGGCTGCGGATTGGGATGAGTGTATGCAAGCCCTGCGGCACGCTGTTGAAAGCACACATACATGAGCTTCCTAACACGACTGTCCCTATGAACTGCACATTGCCTGCTTGTAGCACCCAACAGCAAGCGTCTGCATGTTTTTTGGGGTCGGGCAGAGTATATTCATACTTGATTCATGCACGACGCGCAATATCCAATGGCGAGGTGTACCAAGGAATAATGCACAGTGTCACGCGTTCGGCAGCCAGCAACCCTGATGCTTGCATGGACTGTCGAGCAACTGTTATTCCATCTCTCCCCAACGGGTGCAAGCGTAGAACTTGTGAGGTAAAAATATGCATGGAAGGTGGTGATTGTCCTGCATCAAGTCTAGATGCGTTTATCAGTTGCCAGCCGTTCATGTGCACCTGATGACATTTGCTGCTGTGATTTCTGGGTCGGCGCTCCTGCGCGCCTTTGGTTGCTTCTTGCCAGGGAAGTAAGTTGGCTCCTCATCTTCCTCGCTCTGCTCCTGCTCTCCGTCCTCTCCGCTGGAAGAAGCAGAGCCCTCCTGTTCATCGTCTTCATCGCTGCCCTGTCGCCCCGCCTCCTCTGCTGCACCCAGCGCCTCTCCTTCTGAATGTGGACCAGACTCCTCCTCTGCTGAGCTGACAGAGGTGTCCTGGCTGGTCACGTCTCCTGGGGCGTTTTAAGGTGCAGAAACTGTAGGTTGGGCAGCCACCCTGACAGGCTATGCTCCTGGGAGACAAGATGGCTTTCTTGCAGCATGCGACAACCTGCACTCCCACCTTCATCTGCGCTGCTGGCGTCTGAGGAAGAAGACACGTCGGAGCTGCTGCCGCTGCTGTCGGCATGGTGAATGTGCCTCCAGTCCCGTCGTTTGAACATTTCGATTGTAAAATCTCAGCAATTAAATCTTATTACTGAAAAGAGCAGGCCAGAGCCAATCTTGCTTTGGTGCATAAAGAGAATTAAAAATTTTACACGGGTATCAGCAGGCTTCCAGTTTGCATATCGGAGGACCCTGAACTTATTAATACGTAATGTACGGTTTTGGGCGTTAATCAGCGCTCCATATGCATAAAACGTAGGAGCTCATCCGGGCAGGAGCTGTGCGCCTTCAAGCCTTCCTCCACCTCGCCGCTTGTCAGCCGTAATGTCACCCCTGCATACCTCATGGTTCGGCCCTGCGGAAACACCATGCCAGTTAACACTTCTTTATTGGAAACCCCTGCATGCACCTGAGTTGCAGGAAGTGTGATGGGTGCTAGATCTTTGTGCAACCACGAAGTGCAAGCCCTTACGCCGTCCCCATGTTCCCATCCCTTCTGCCCTGGTCCCTGCCCACCCAGCATGGGCGCCGATATTTCCATATTCACATATTGCGCTGGATATGCTGGCAGCATGAGCATGCCGCAGCTGTCCTTGGAGGGAGCCAGCAGCATCGTGTACCAGGCTGATCTGCAGCTCGGTATTGCTGCCACAACTCCACCTGACTAGCAACCCTGTTTTATGCTCTAAATTTTGTGCACGCCCCACGTTGACGCGCATTTGGGGTTGCACAGAATGAGCGAATGTGCATGGATTGCAGGCACAGATCGCTACGGATCCAATCACACATGGATGGCAGGCACGGATGCTACTTTAGTATTCAAGTAGTCTCAGCAACAAACTTATCCTCACAGAGCTTTCCACCAGGGACAGTTGGGCTGAAAGCGGATGCTGATCAATTATGCAACTTACCTCGGCAAACCAATTGAGTAACACAGTGCTTCCCAACAGGGACAATAGGCCTTTAAAGCAAATGCTACTGATAATTCATGCAACTGACTTTGGCAAACCGCCTCAGCCTCACTTTGCCTCCCGCTAGGGATAGTAGATATAAAGCTTCATCTAGAATTGTGATCAGTGCTGATCTGTGACATTGGAGGTGAGTGTGGGACTTCCTCCTTGCCGCGATCAAGCATGCAGGGGCCAGGTTAGATTAATCACAGCTCTTGCTCCAAGTCTGCTGCATGCAAGCATGCAAATACTCTTTACAAACAACATACCTCCCTACACAGGCATGTCCTCTGGTCCTGATCTGGTTCTAAAAACGGCCTGCCCAAACATCAGGCCGCAGAACTCCTCTCCAAAACGCACTCCAAGGCCTGAGGCACAATGTAATAATTCAGCCCACCTTTGATTCTGCTGCCTGGTCTGTGTAATACACAAGGCCTGATGCCACTAGCGCCTCGAATGCGCGCCAGGCCGCCTTCTGCTTGAGGGCACTGAGGATTCCTCGTGAGTCCTGGATGCTCTTGCACTCGTCCCACACCATCTGTTGTCGTGCAGGCAAGAATACAACATATGCTATAACAACATATGCATAAGCATACGTCCAACCACCCTCTGCTCGTGATTTGTAGATCAGGCTCAAATGCACAAACACTACGGATGCCAACTGCCCTCTTTGAAGGGTATCGAGACTCCACTGCCAGGTTCTTTGACTCTTAATGGCCAAGCAAAGGCAGGTGCGTACCTAAGAGGATTGGAATCTTCATCTAGACGAAGTGAACTGTGCTGGAGGCAATGGAACAAGAACTTGGCAAACAAGGAGACTTTGATAGGGCAGCACCCATCCAGCACAGAGGCGGCATGCACAGAGGCGGCATGCACATATCCAGCACATATCCAGCACAGAGGTGGCATGCACATATCCAGCACAGAGCGGCATGCACACCCCAGGTTGCGTACCCTGCGAGCAGCCACGCACCTCAAAGTTGTAGATAACATGCTTCTTGGCGTTCAAGCGCACCATGCCTGCCAGCAAGTATAGTTGCAAGACTGGCAGGTCGCACACCATGCAGACCTGCATGGCATGCAACACAGGCATGCACATGGACAGGCTCCTCCGTGGGCGACGATCGTCATAAGAGCGCACGCGTACATGACAACTGCGTGAGCTTTGAGCTCTGATTTGTATTTCACTTCAAAGCCTTTTTGCATAAAAGTTATTGTAGGCTGGCTGGGAGCAGGTCCAGCCTTGCTTGTAAAGCACGCACTCTCTGGGCGCATATTGTTGCCAAGCACAGTGTGCTTGTTGTGGTCCATTTGGGGTGGCCCCATGCACTTGCTGACATGGCATTGCATGCAAGCACGAGGCGTTTGTGACCCTCAATTGAGCCATCAAGTATGGAGTGCCTGTGACCCACAGCTAGGTCTGCAAGCGTGAGATATTTGTAAGCCTCAGCCGAGACATGATAATGGAGAGGCCTTTACTGGCTGCCCGGAGCAGGCATTTGCCGCAAAAGGATTGATCTTGGGAGCCTTGCACATTTTTATGTGTGCAGCAGTTAGAGGCAAGCTTGCAAGGAGCATTAAAACCGTACCTTGTCACAGTCCACATGGTCTCAGCATCAAGATCAACAGCACACGTGCCCAGCGTGGAAAACTTTTGTGCCCACCGTGCAAACCGGCACATGTCCCTTACACATGGCCTCCTCAAGCATACAGCCCATCAGACACATGCAAGCATTCTGCTGTGCCGCGAAGCATCTGTGTGCGTCAACACGCACTGCGCCGCGCTGCAGTGTGCCCGTGCTGCAGCACGCACCATCAGGCAGAGCCATGCATGCATCGCACCATGCTGTCTGATGCCCTGACTGACTGACACCCCGCTATCAAATGGCGGGGCTGCAGCAGCAAGGGAGTGCTGCCTGAACCTTCATCTCGGGCCTGGTGTGCCTCCTGATCTCTCTGCCGCTTGCGCGCACTTGGGGGGGGGCTTGCTTGTGGGGCAGGCTGGTGGTTCAGGTGGGCCTGCTGCTGCTGCTGCTGCTGCTGCTGCTGCTGCAGCTCCCTGTCCCATGCTGCCAGCGCTGAGCGCGCTACCGAGGCGAGGCCTCTGGGAGAGCACAGCGAGGCACTGAACAGCGCGTGCAGGGATGCCTGCAGGGTGTTGGCAAGAGGGACAGGGGCTGGGTGTGAGCCTGAACGCAATCACCGCCATGTGCAGCTCTTCAGTAGGGATTGCCCCCCTCTCCTAAATTGACAAGTATGCAAGCACGCGCAGGAGGCCGTTGGTGCGAGCCCCAATTCTTCTCACGCCTTGATTGTTTCCTTCTTCTAACCCTTCACTTCTTCTCCTATGCAACCAGCAGACAAGCTGCACCGACAGAGTTGTAGGAGCAAGGCCTGACACTATAATCTTAAGATTCTGAGGTACTAAAAACCACGAGGCGCCACCGCCACCACCACCACCACAATCATCATCATCATCATCATCATCATCATCATCATCATCATCATCATCATTATCATCATCATCATCATCATTATCATCACACCTAGAAACAAAGCTGTACTCAAGCTTGCAGCTTACCTTCTGATCAGATTAGTTTACAACACATGACAGATGATCGCCTGTTTTTATGATTCTTTTTTGCTCGGTGTATACATCAATACGTGATTTTTCTGTTGACACGTACTGCTGAGTATGTGTGGACAACGCTACAAACGCTGCACTGTGTATTGTAAAAGTAGGCCATACTTGAACTCAAAGAGCCTGGCACAAACACACACACGCGCTTGCAACCTGGGCTCACACCTTGACGCCTGCGTCCTGCAAGCAGCGTTTGACGGCCTTGTTGTGGCGGTCCACAAAGCTCGGGCAGCACCACGCTGGCAACGCAGCCAAGTACGCCGCGTCAGCATCGCCGTGGCCGGCAACTGCCATGCCGCCGCTCAGCTCGCCTTGCGCTGCCAAGCTTGCGCCCAACCTCTGGCGCATTGCAGCACCTGTACGGGTGCTACCATTGGCTGCACCGGTTGGCACAGCATGCCTTGAAGCGCTGGGCAGGGACAGCATGTCCTGGAGCATGCCCAAGGGCGTGTCCTCAAACTGCACCGGCGGCTCTTGCTTATCCTCTGCGAGGCTGCGCCGAGGAGCAGGTGCATCAGAGGTGGCGGGGGCAGAGGGATCTGGCACCTGCGCAAGCGAGCGAGCAGAGTGCAGGCACGTGCGAGCGTTCATGTGTTTTGTGTGTGATGCATCCGTGCATGTACACTCATGCACACATTTTCATGCATCACGCCTCAGGTTGCGCATCTTGTTTGTAAATGGACTGCGCAAGGAAAAACGGCGGAGCTGCTGTCCAGGTGCACCTCACAAGGTCGGCTCGTGCTTCAGCAAGCAGGAGCCCGGAATGCAGCATCGACCATTCGTGACAAGCGAGGAGTAGAAGGGTGTTTGTGTGTCAGAGTAGGAGCTTATGGAGCATTGACCATACGTCATGAGCGGGGAGTATAAGTGTGTGTCGTGTGTGTGTGAGTGCGCGTTAAGTGCAGGCACCTGTGTGCAGACAGAAGGTGGACAGCGATGCACAAGCACTTGCGTTCAGCAGCACCGGCACAGTCTCTTTCCTTCAGCCTCCTTGCTATGTCCCCCCATCAGGGCATGCTTGGGTGCAGACTGGCAGCGCTTTGTTCACTTGGGGGGCGCCTGGCGCACGCGCTCACCTGATGTACTGCAGGGGCAGCTTAGGGGCACAGCAATCACCTGTGCTAGCATGTGAATAGCAATCACCTGTGCTAGCATGTGAACAGCGTAAGCACGCACAGCTCACCTGCCACAAGTTGCCAGGCTTTATGAATGGCACCGTCCCACCCATGCAAACCTGTGATGCCAGCGCCCTTTCCCTCACCACACAATCAGAGCCACTTTTTTATGCCTGACCTGCCGTGCCAGCGCTCTGCCCGCCAAACCCCCATGCCCCTGCCCCTGCCCCTTTGTCCAGACCGATACTGCATTCAAGCGCCCCCTCACGATTACCACTTGCACACCTCAAAGTGCAGCGGCGGGGGCACCAGAAACTTCCTGTGCGAGAAGCGCGACTTCACGCGCTTCTCCATGAGGTCCATGATGTCTTGCGCGCATGTCACCCCGATCACACCCGCCTGCGCAGCGCAGGCACGTGCCCCCACAGTTAACGCGTCACTCACAGCATGGTGCGAAAGCACAGGCAATGCTGATGCTGCACACCCGCCTGCGCGGTGTGGGGCTCATGATGTGCACACCTGCAAAATCGACCCAGCCGAAGCTGCGCTGAGGGCCACGGCGCACATCCCCATCCCACCCAGGCTGCGCAGCGCAGAGGCCCATGACGCAGCATTCCGCCTGAGCCAGTCCATGGGGCTACTGTTGCACGCAGCCCAGCTGTTGCATGCAGCCCATGTGGCTTGCGTTGCATGCAGTCCATGTGGCTTGCGTTGCATGCAGCCCATGTGGCTTGCGTTGCATGCAGTCCATGTGGCTTGCGTTGCATGCAGTCCATGTGGCTTGCGTTGCATGCAGTCCATGTGGCTTACATTGTATGCGTCCAGCTTCTCGCAAAGGCCTGTGTTTTGTACTGTGGCCTGTTCAAGCCATATGTCAGAGGCAATTTGAACGCGCAGCACGGGTGGAGGTCCGCAGCACAACGCCACACATGTGCACACACTCACCCACCCACACACAGCGCGCACACGCACAAGGGTATCTCAAGCATACTACCCCAGGGTGGTGCACATATCTAAGGCTTGTGCGATGTAAGGGGTGCCTCACTGTCTGACAATTCCTTGTTGGCCCTGTTGATGTGGACAATTGACCCAGTTACACCATATGGTGGAATGGCCCTCAGCTTCATAGCCCTCTGATGGGGTGAACCCCTCTGATGGGATGGTTTCGTTCTCACTGGCATGGACCTGTGTCGGTCCTCTGATGGTTTCCTTTTCATGGCATGGACCTGTGTTAGTCCTCTGATGGCCCACTAATCTGGATTTCTGATGGCAAGGGGCGTGGGTCACTGCATGCAGGATCACTGCACGCAGGATCATTGCACGCAGGATCACTGCACATAGGGTCACCGCACGCAGGATCACTGCACATAGGGTCACCGCACGCAGGATCACTGCATATTGGGTCACCGCACGCAGGATCACTGCACATAGGGTCACCGCACGCAGGATCACTGCACATTGGGTCACCGCACGCAGGATCACTGCATATAGGGTCACCGCACGCAGGATCACTGCACATAGGGTCACCGCGCGGCGGGACGGTCCTGCAACGGCAAGAAACGGGACGGTCACCGCGCGGCGGGACGATCCTGCAAGAAACGGCGCAGGCTGTGCAAGCTACACAGGGAACACGGGGCACGCAAGACAACAGCGCAGCTACACAGGCACACGGGGCACGCAAGGCAACAGCGCAGCTACACAGGCACACGGGGCACGCAAGACAACAGCATGTGTGCCGCACCTGCACATTGGAGTGCTGGAGCTCGTCCAGCAGGTTGTACAGGAGCGTCTGCTTGCCCCGCTGCTTGGCGAAGCGCTCGAGATCGTCGATGATGAAGATCACCTGGGGACGGTCGGGCATGAGCAGACTCTACGCACTGGGCATTTCAATGGCTTGCCACAGACCAGCTTCCCCCAAGACCTGGCTGGCGGCCAAGCCTGATTCATAAATTGTACCTTGCACGGGCGAGTGCGGCTGCAGTGGTGGTGCGGGCTTTACTGCATGCCTCGTGCCTTGCAACCCACACTCATCGCTTGCACCCTGCACGGCCAAGTGCGGCTGCAGAGATGCAGGCTCCACCGCAAGTCTTGCACGGGCATGACATGGCTGACGCACGTATGCTGGATGGCATGACGGCGCGTTTTGCTTTAAGTACATTAGGGGGGCCTCAGTGTCTTGGTACCCCAAGCCCCTATTCTTCACACAGATCAAAGGGCATTACTTCTTCAGTGCGCGCAGCCATATGCAAGCGCAGCAACCCCAGCCGCCTGTTTGTCCCCATGGCGCTTAAGTCCGGGCTTGCATGCAGCACTGAGTCCCTGTGCAAGTGACACATGGGCATGAACCGCACGCAAGCATGTAGGCAGACACATGCAATTGCATGCCCACCTTCTTAAGGCTGGCGTGCAAGCTGCGCAGCATGTTGCGGAAGAACAGCAGGTTCTCCTCGTACGTGGCGGTGCGGCTGAAGGGCTGCGCAAATTCGCTGCAGGTGCAGGGAGCAGCCAATCATTTTGCAGGCGCAAGCATTGTGCCCTCCACCCCTTCTGCAGCTCTTGCAGGTATTACTATGAGCGTAGAACACCTGCCAATCACTAAATCCTGCATTTCCAACATCACCTGCAAGCATATGTTTGTACTGACGCCTTGTTGGGGTACTGGTGCCTTGTTGGGGGTACCTTGTTTGCACCTTATCTGCACCAAATGGTCCTTTTGCAGTCCAACCCTATAAGACATGCTTGGTTTTTATGGTTGCAGATCAAACATTGGCAGCAGCAGTGCAAAATCAGATGGGTATCTAGAACCGCCAGCTCCAACGCCACCATCATCCCAAGTCGCACCCACAGGGGTGGCTTGGCAGCGTTGCTGCATGCCGCACATGCACCCGCCCTGAGGAGCTGCCTGGCAGCCTCACTGGGCGCCACACGCGGACACACCTGCAGAGCTGCCTGGCAGCCTCGCTGAACGCCACCCTGTCCTCCAGGTGTATCAAGCCGCTCAGGCGCACCACCCCTACGGCCTTGTCGCCCTGAGGGTTAATGTTGTGGCGGGCGCATGCCCGCGCCACTGCGCGCTCCACAAGCTGCGCGCACATGTGGAGTGTCATGCGCCCACCCACGTGTGCATGCTACGCGAGACTGATGCCTGTAAAAGAGGAGCGAAGATGAGTATCCGTGCGCGCAGACGTACAGTCTAATGTGATTGACTGCCCGGTCAAGCACCTGCTGCGCTTGGTGAGCGCACCTTGCAGTCAAGCATGCACAAACACGCATACTCCACGCACATACCAACGTCTTGCCGCTGGCTTTGGGTCCCATGACCAGTGCGGACACGCTGCTCCCTTCGCTCACGACCCGCTCCACTAAGTCCAGAAGGCCATCGAGCTGCCGCTCAAGGCACGGGCGCAAGGGCATGGTCTCTAGAGCAACGGAGGCCAAAGATAGAGGGGCAGGCGCATGTGCAGGCTGCTGGCTGCTGGTGCTGGCCGCGTTCAGCAGAGGCAGGGGGGTTTGATGAGGAGGCTGCGCGCAACTGCGCACCACGCCTGTGCAGCGGCCAGTGAGGAAGTCGATCGCAGTGTGTGCGTCAGTGATTGGGCCCTGAGGTTGCGCAGGCTGCGGGAGGTGACGGTGGCGATGGAGGGGTTGTGGTTGGGTGAGTAGGGAGGGTGAGGGGGCATTGGCAGATGGGATCGCAGGAGCAGCTGCGGGTTGCCCAGCTGTCCGTCTTTGGCTCTCAGGTGAGGGAGGCAGGAGCACTGTCCTTGCGTGGTCGCCAAGCTGTTGGTCAAGCCGATCGCGCCGCGGAGCCGCCTCTGCATCCCAGGCAGGGCTGCGTGCAGGCATGCATGAAAAGGGCTTGAGCAGGGTGACAGATGACAGCGCAAGCAGCACACTCAGTCTGATGGAAGGCAATCTTCACAAGAAATAACCACTTGTCAGTAGCACTATCTAACCTTGCCATTTTGACGGAGGAGATCGCAATCCAGCTCCTACCACGTCACAGACATGATTTTCCAATCGTTATATGAGGTTTAAAAAGACGTTTTTGAACATGAACAAATGAATGAATTTGAATGTCTGATTCCTGCTGTGAAGCAGTCCTGCTCAATTGCAGTCCATGCATCTTTCATCTGGAAATGTGTGGAATCCCTGCTGCAAGCCTCAGCAGAGGCGGTCCCGTCGGAGAGCTAGCCCTTCGGTTGCCCCTGCTTGCTCTCGCGAGAATGCTACCCAGGGCACACCTCCCCAAGCCCCCCAGACTCCCCGGAATCCGTACCCATCACTTGGTCTCACACTTTCCCAATGGATTGACGAGCAAATGGGGGTAAGTAGTTTTAGTAGTGCAGCTTGCATCTGAGTTCGCATTAGAACTGTCGCGCAATGCCAAGTGTTTGTCGCCACGTGTGGTGACTCATGTGGCTGACGTAAGGGACCTTATGTAGTGGTATACACTGATGATATTATGCCTTGAGCGGACCTTAGTGCTCGGACATATCTTGTTCTGCCCTCAGGGTGCGCCAGCATCTTGGCTGGAGCCCTGGTACAGCCAGATGGGCGGTGTCACCTCTCCTTGGACAGTAACAAATGGTGACGGCAAACATGGCAGCATATTGGACGATGAAATGAGCATTGATGAGGGTACTAACCGTAGCCTGCGCGCACCCCGTTTAGGCAGGCGGCGTGGTCTCTTGGAGGCCCAACTCAGAGGTGAAGACCTCTCTTTTCCACATGGTGAATGTTTGAAACATTGTACGCATGCGTGAATATACATTGATGCGTGTGTGAATGCCTGCATGCGCATGAAAATACACGCAAACATTCACTCACTAGTGTGCTCACGGTGTGTACGTGCTTGTGCGTGTGCTTGTGCGCCCATTTCCATACGTGGGCAAACCTTGTTGTGTGACAGCTTGTGTTTGCATGTGGGGATGTCTGTGTATGCGTGTAGTTATGTGTGTAAAAATATCTCACCAACCCATCCGCAGGTCATGTGAGATCGCAAGCAGAGTGGTGTGTGCTCATTCCTGGTGCTTGATTGGACCTGCATGTTCCCTTTGAGTGACAGCGCACAGCTGGCGTGTGCGGCAATAGCTTTCCTCGCATGAACATCTCGTACATGTCTTGTATGTAGCATTTCAGGTTATCTCAGTTGATTTCCTGCTCAGTTCTGACACTCGCCCGCCCTGCGTGCCCTCCTTGAGGCACCCTCTCCTTGCAAAACCATGATGCTTGAGCTACGGGCAAGATGACGATACGTTGATGCTTGCGCTTCTGGCATGCCGTCAGGCTGGTTGGACCAACAATCATGATGGCAATTACTCGATGCTTAAGCTGCAGGCATATACAATCAGGCCGCTTGGACCAGCGATTGCCTCCACGGCTGCTCCGCTCCCCCCGCGCCCTGCAGCAGCACTGCAGCAGCCCCTCACCCACACCCACACTCACGCTTGCCATGCAGGCACCCGCAACCACTCATAATTTGTTTGTGTTGAACTTCTTGCGTGCACGCTTTGTTTCATCTGTGCTTGCATCGCGGCTTTTGTGCAAGCCAGGCCGCACTTTGCTGCAATGAAGAGTCTGCGCTCTTAACACTAGAGCTGCTTTGACACGCAATGCCCTGCGCTCGCATCCGTGCACCTGCTGCTGCTGCTGCTGCTGCTGCTGCTACTGCCGCTGTTGCTGCTGCGTCACCGGTACTGCCCCCCGCCACCCGCAGCTCATTCCCTCTCAGACGCGTGCGCGCATTGCCTGTATCATCGCAAAAATGGTGTTATTGTGCGCTCTTGACGTGGCTCGCCCGTCAATGCACAGTTGGTCGGTTTGTCGGAGCCCCACAAGCGACCTGCCTGCCACAAGCGGGTGTCGCACCAACTGCCAAGCGGGCGTTGCACCAACTGCCAAACGGTCGCACCAACTGCCAAGCGGGTGTTGCACCAACTGCCAAGTGTCCCTCTGCGCTGCCCCACAGGGCATCAACTCGGTGTCCGCCACCAAGGTCCTGCTGCACGGCCTCCAGCAGTGCTGCTCCCCCCTGGCCCCCCGGCCCAGCAGCCGCCGCCCCCGACCCACGACCAACCGCAGCCGGCAGCCTTGTCAGGCGGGGGCCGCAGCGTGTTTGCGCAAGCGGAGGCAGGAAGCGCACGGCAATCGAGCTTGTCCCAAGAGGAGATCCGGGAGGTGCTGCTGCAGCACGAGTGCCCGGCGCCCAAGCGCCTGGTGCAGGGCGTGCAGTACATGGTGAGGATGCGGGGCATGCAGAACATGGTGAGGATGCGGGGCATGCAGTACATGGTGAGGATGTGGGGCATGCAGTACATGGTGAGGATGCGGGGCATGCAGTACATGGTGAGGATGCGGGGCATGCAGAACATTACCGTGGACTGTGTGGTCGGAGCACAGCCATCGTGTCAGTGCGTAGCCATTATGGTAGGCTGTATGGTCAGTGCACAGCCATCGTGTCAGTGCATAGCCATTATGGTGGGCTGTGTGGTCAGTGCACAGCCATCGTGTCAGTGCATAGCCATTATGGTGGGCTTTGTGGTCAGTGCACAGCCATCGTGTCAGTGCGTAGCCATTATGGTGGGCAGTGTGGTCGGAGCACAGCCATCGTGTCAGTGCGTAGCCATTATGGTGGGCTGTGTGGTCAGTGCACAGCCATCGTGTCAGTGCGTAGCCATTATGGTGGGCTGTGTGGTCGGAGCACAGCCATCGTGTCAGTGCGTAGCCATTATGGTGGGCTGTGTGGTCGGAGCACAGCCATCGTGTCAGTGCGTAGCCATTATGGTGGGCTGTGCGGTCGGAGCACAGCCATCGTGTCAGTGCGTAGCCATTTTGGTTGGCTGTGTGGTCAGTGCACAGCCATCGTGTCAGTGCATAGCCATTACGGTGGGCTGTATGGTCAGTGCACAGCCACTGAGGGGGGCTGTGTGGTCAGATCGCAGGGGATGTGGGGCTGGGTGGGCATGCAGGGGCACACGCTGAGCAGTTGGGGCAACACAGGGCATGCAGGGGCATACGCTGAGCAGTTGGGGCAGCACAGGGCATGCAGGGGCACACGCTGAGCAGTTGGGGCAACACAGGGCATGCAGGGGCACACGCTGAGCAGTTGGGGCAGCACAGGGC
>LKMJ01002465.1_pt1 | contig 17000 bp, 14 predicted proteins | sample 643391 | NCBI WGS metagenome assembly LKMJ01 (sample SAMN04112250, study PRJNA286221) | soda lake metagenome | biome: soda lake; feature: Kulunda Steppe; material: water; isolation source: sample PL-Br10 brine of Picturesque Lake | place: Russia: Kulunda steppe | collected 2010-07
AGGTATGGCGGATGATGAAGGCCATCTTCTCCGGCGTGCAATGCGTTGCCGCGACGATCAGATCGCCTTCGTTCTCGCGATCGTCGTCATCGGTGACGATGACGATCTCGCCGGCGGCAAAGGCTTCGATGGCTTCAGTGACGGATTGGGGCATGGTGGCTCACAATGGTGATGGAGGGGTGGCGATCAGGAACCGCCTGCGGGCCAGGGGGCGCTTTCGCCGACCTGGCCGCGATGTCTGAGATAGTGATCGGCAATGACGCAGGCCAGCATGGCCTCGCCGACCGGGACGGCGCGAATCCCCACACAGGGATCGTGGCGGCCCTTGGTGAGGATATCGGCCTCGGCGTTGTCGCGCGTCACGGTGGCGCGCGGGGTCAGGATCGAGGAGGTCGGCTTGACGGCAAAGCGCGCCACCACCGGCTGGCCGGTGGAGATGCCGCCGAGAATGCCACCCGCCTGATTGCTGGTGAAGGTGGGGGCATCCCCGTTGCCGGGGCGCATTTCATCCGCGTTTTCCTCGCCGGTCAAAGCGGCTGCGGCGAAACCGGCGCCGATCTCGACGCCCTTGACCGCATTGATCGACATCAGCGCCGCGGCGATCTCGGTATCGAGCTTGCCGTAGACCGGCGCACCCAGCCCCGGCGGCACGCCCTCGGCCACGACCTCGATCACCGCGCCGATGGAGGAGCCGGATTTGCGGATGCCGTCGAGATAATCGGCGTAGAAGGCAGCAGCCTTCGCATCGGGGCAGAAGAACGGGTTGCGCGCGATCTCGTCCCAGTCCCAGTTGCCGCGATCGATCGCATGCGGCCCCATCTGCACCAGCGCCCCGCGTACGCGCAGGCCCGGCACGACCTTGCGGGCGATGGCACCGGCTGCGACCCGCGCCGCCGTCTCGCGCGCCGAGGAGCGCCCGCCGCCGCGATAATCGCGCACGCCGTACTTGATGTCATAGGGATAATCCGCGTGGCCGGGACGGTACTTGTCGCGGATATCGGAATAATCCTTCGAGCGCTGGTCGACATTCTCGATCATCAGCGCGATCGGCGTGCCCGTCGTCACCTGCTGCGGCATGCGCTCGTCCTGGAACACGCCGGAGAGGATGCGCACCTGATCCGGCTCGCGCCTTTGCGTGGTGAAGCGCGACTGGCCCGGCCGCCGCCGGTCGAGCTCGGCCTGGATCTCCTCGACGGTTAGCGGGATCTGCGGCGGACAGCCGTCGACCACGCAGCCGAGGGCGGGCCCGTGGCTCTCGCCGAAGGTGGTGACGCGAAACAGATGGCCGAAACTGTTATGGGACATGGACGAGCCCGTTCATTGCGAAACGGGGTATTTAGAGCATGTTCACCCGCGAAGAAACCGCTTTCGCGCAAACATCGCTCCCGATGCCGGCAAACATGCGCAATCCCGTCATTCCGCAGGTGCGGAGAGCCCGGCCTGCCCACGCGGCAGGGTGAGCGTGAAGGCAAAACACGCGGTGAGCATGACGGCGGAGCCGATCAGGCAGGCATGGATGCCGCCATACTGGTAGAGCAGGCCCGAGAGCAGCGTGCCGGTAAAGCGCCCCGCCGCATTCGCCGAATAGTAGAATCCGACATCCTCCGCCGCCTTCTTCGAGCCGGCATAGGCGAGGATCAGATAGGAATGCACGGAGGAATTCACCGCAAAGGCAAAGCCGAAGACGAGCAGACCCGTCACCAGGATCAGATCGGGCCGCAGATCGAGGCCGGTCAGCGCCAGCGCGATCATGACGGGGAGCGCGGCGAGCGCCGCTGCCCAGATCCGCGCGGCGCCAACCTCGCGGCTGAGCCCGTCGGCGGAGCGCGGCACGAGCCAGGGCGCGAGCGCCTGCACCGTGCCGTAGCCGATCGTCCACACGGCGAGAAATCCGCCGACCATGGTGAAGGTCCAGCCCGAGGCATAGAGAAAGACCGGCAGACCGACGACGAACCAGACGTCGCGCGCGCCAAACAGCATCACCCGCGCCGCCGCGAGCAGGTTGATGGCGCGGCTCTTGCCGAAGAGCTCCTTCGCGCTGCCGCTCGCCTTGGCCCGACCCATGAAGGCGGGCAGCGACAGGCTCACCGCAATGAGCACCAGCGCGAGCACGCCGGCCATGGCGTAGAGCGCATAGCGGAAACCGAGCGTCTCGAGCAGCAGGCCGCCGAGGAAGAAGCCGAAACCCTTCATGGCGTTCTTCGAACCGGTGAACCAGGCGACCCAGGCGAAGAGCCGGCTCTCCCCGGCCTCGCCGCGCGCCTCGGCCTCCGCCACCTTGATCGCGGATTTCGAGGCGGTCTTGGTCAGATCCTTGGCCACCCCGCACACGCCCTGCGCCGCCACCACCCAGGCGACGGAGAGCACCGCCCCCCAATCCGGCGAGACGGCGGAGAGGATGAGAAAGCCGGTGATCTGCGTGACCAGCCCCACGGTCAGCATCCGCGTGATGCCGAACCGCGTGGCGAGCCAGCCACCGACGAAATTCGCCACCACCCCGGCGGCTTCATAGAGCAGGAAGAGGAAGGCCAGGGTGAAGGGCGAATAGCCGAGATTGAAGAAATGCAGCAGCACCAGCATGCGCAGGGCGCCGTCTGTCAGCGTGAAACTCCAGTAGGAGGCGGTGACGATGGCGTAGTTGCGGGTGCCGGCCGTCATGGTCAGATCCCCGCCTCGCCCATCCTGCAGGCGAGATCGACCATGCGGCAGGAAAAGCCCATCTCGTTGTCGTACCAGGCATAGACCTTCAGCAAGGTGCCGTCGGTGACCAGCGTGGACGGCCCGTCGATGATGGCGGAGCGGGTATCGCGGGCGAAATCGATCGAGACCAGCGGGCGCGTCTCGAAGCCGAGGATCCCCGCGAGCGGCCCGGAGGCGGCAATGGCGAAGAGGTCGTTGATCTCCTCCGCGCTGGTCTCGCGCGCCATCTCGAAGACGCAATCGGTGAGCGAGGCGTTGAGCACCGGGGCGCGCACGGCATGGCCGTCGAGCTTGCCTTCGAGTTCGGGATAGATCAGCGCGATCGCGGTGGCCGAGCCCGTCGTCGTCGGTTGCAGCGAGAGCATGGCCGAACGCGCGCGGCGCAGATCCTTGTGGACGCCATCCACCACGAGATTGGTGTTGGTGGGGTCGTGGATCGTGGTGATCTGGCCGTGGCGGATGCCGATCGCCTCATGCACCACCTTCACCACCGGGGCGAGGCAGTTCGTGGTGCACGACGCCGCCGTGACGAGGCGGTGCTCGTGCGGATCATAGAGGTGATCATTGATCCCCATGACCAGATTGAGCGCCGAGCCGTCCTTCACCGGTGCGGCGACGATCACCCGTTTGGCGCCGCGCGCGAAATGGCCGTCCAGCGTCTCGCGCTTCAGGAACTTGCCGGTGGCCTCGATGACGAGATCGACGCCGAGATCGCCCCAGGGAATTTCTGCGGGCGCGGCATGGGCCGAGACGCCGATGCGCTTGCCATCGATGCTGATGGCGCCCTGCGCATCGTCACCGGCGATATCGGCACGCCAGCGGCCCTGCATCGAATCGAATTCGATCAGATGCGCGAGCGTCTCCGCCCCGCCCTTGATCTCGTTGACATGGACGATGTCGAGCCGGTTGTCGCGGCGCGGATCCCCCGCCTGGCGCTCCGCCGCACCGAGAGCCGCGCGCAGAACCAGCCGCCCGATCCGCCCCATGCCGTTGATACCGACGCGCATAACCGCCTCCCCCTTCGTCAATGCCCCTCGCCTAGCCTCTTTCGAGACTTCTGGAAAGACCTCGCGGGTTCGATGGCGCCTGCATGTGACAGCCGGATGACAGCCGCAACGGGATCGCTCAGCCATGACGGTGTGCGCCAGCTCCTTGCGGCTTTGCGCGTTCACGCCGCTCGACAGGGCGGGCCGCGCATTCGATGCTGACGGCATCGAATCGGGCGGGGTTGTCAGCATGAAGGTCTTCATCAGCGTCGATATCGAGGGCTGCGCCGGCATCACCCACTGGGACGAGGCGCGGCGCACGCATGCCGATTACGCGGAGTTCCGCGAGATCATGACCAACGAGGCGCTCGCCGCGATCCGGGGCGCCCGCGCGGCGGGTGCGACCGAGATCGTCGTGAAGGATGCCCATGCATCCGGGCGCAACCTGATCCTCGACAGGCTACCCCCCGATATCCGCATCGTGCGTTCCTGGGCCGGCCATCCGCTATGCATGGTGCAGGGGCTCGATGACAGCTTCGATGCGCTGATGATGATCGGCTATCACGCGGCGGCGGGGTCGGAAGCGAATGCGCTCGCCCATACACTCTCCCTCGCCGCCGCCGAGATCCGCCTCGATGGACGGCGCGCCTCGGAATTCCTGATCCATGCGCTCGCAGGCGCCATGCTTGGCGTGCCGACGGTGTTCGTCAGCGGTGATGCCGGGCTGATGGCGGAGATCGCGGAGCTTGCCCCGCAGGTCGGACGCTGCGCCGTCAAGGAAGGTTTCGGCCAGTCGACCCTGTCGATGACCCCCGCCGGCGCCTGCGCGGCGATCGAGGCCGGCGCGGCGCAGGCACTCGCCGATGCCGGCACACGGCGGCTCCTCGACGTGCCGCAGGCACCGGTGCTCGAAATCACCTATGCCGACCCGCTCCTGGCCGAGCGCCATCGCTGGTATCCCGGCGCCGGGCATGTCGGCGACCGCACCATCCGCCTCGCCACGCAGGACTATTTCGATATCCTGCGCGCCCTGAATTATCTCACCTGACACGGCGCGATGGCCGGGGGACGGGCATGACGAAGCAGCTGCGCGGCATTCTCGCGATGGTCGCCGGTACGGCCATGTTTGCCTGTGGCGATGTCTTCGCCAAGATGCTCACCCCCGATCTGCCGCCCCTGATGATCGCCTGGATGCGCTACGTCGTCTTTGCGGCGCTGATGCTCGGCTTCCTGCTCGCCACGCGGGGCGGCACGGGGCTCGTCTCGCAGCGCCCGGGATTACAGTTCGTGCGCGGCTTCGGCATGCTCGGCTCGGCGCTCTTCTTCATGAGCGGGCTCGTCTTCCTGCCGGTGGCCGATGCGACGGCGATCTTCTTCATCCTGCCGATCCTGCTGACCGCCTTCGCCGTGATCTTCCTGAAGGAGGTGGTCGGCTGGCGGCGCTGGGCGGCGGCCGTCGTCGGATTCATCGGCGTGCTGATCGTGATGCGCCCCGGCACCGACGCCTTCCAGATCGCATCGCTCTTCCCCGTGCTGGCTGCGACCTCCTGGGCCATGGCGGCGACGATCACGCGCTATGTCAGCGCGCGCGACGCGCCGTCGACGACGCTCGCCTGGTCGGCGCTGGTCGGTTTCGTCGTCGCGACGCCGCTGGTCCCGTTCTTCTGGGTGACGCCGGATGCCGGGCAGATCGCAGTCGCGCTCGCCATGGGGCTCGTCTCAAGCACGGGCCACGGCCTCGTCGTGCTCGCCCTGCGCGATGCCAGTGCCTCGCTGGTCGCACCCTATGCCTATGGCCAGATCGTCTGGGCGGGCGCGCTGGCCTTCATCGCCTTCGGCGCGATCCCCGACGGCTACACCGTGCTCGGCGCTTTTGTGATTGCGGGGGCGGGGATCTATATCAGTTATCGTGAGCGACGACACAAGTAAAATTGAGGCGACTAAACTTTCATGCATGTATTTCGCTGGCGAAATACAAATATTGCGTCATATTTACTCACGTTCTGTCATCCGCCTGTCATCTGCAAAACCTAATCCTCCTGCGTGAACGAGGGCGATGACCGCGTCCGACTGCATGCGCATGCGTTCAGGATCTGCGCAGCGCGCGGTCAAAACGCCCGAAAACATCCGTTTTCCGTCGCAGGAGGCCAACCTTGTCCCTCATCAGCAGCACACTCATCAGCAAGACCCTCGCGACCGGCGCATCCGCCTTCGCGTTCATCGCCGTCGCCGCTTTCGCCCTTCCGGCGCCGGCCCAGGCTCAGGATTGCCCGCGCGGCACGCTGGACGAGCGCTTCTGCGACGTCGACGGCGATCTGCTGGCCGATTCGCCGGAAGATTCGTCCCAGTGGGTCGATCCCTCAACCCTGATCTTCACTTACGCGCCGGTGGAAGACCCGGCGCAATATGCTGCGATCTGGGAAGACTTCATCGCCCATCTCTCGCAGGTGACCGGGCGTGAAGTGCGCTATTTCTCGGTGAATTCCTATGCCGCGATGGTCGAGGCCATGCGCGCCGGTCGTCTGCATGTGGGCGGTTTCGCCACCGGCTCGGTGCCGCTGGGCGTCAACTGCGCGGGCCTGCATCCCTATGTCACGATGAGCCTCGACGGCGCCATCCGTGGCTACGAGATGGAGATCATCACCCATGCCGAGAGCGACATCGAATCCATGGACGACATCATGGGTCGTCAGATGGCCTTCGTGAACCCGGCCTCGAATTCCGGCTTCCGCGCCCCGTCGGCGCTGCTTTCGGCCGAATTCGGCATCGATGTCGAGAACGATCTCGATACCGCCTTCTCCGGCGGCCACGATGCTTCGATCCTCGGTGTCGCCAACCGTGACTATGATCTCGCGGCGATTGCGAATTCGGTGATGGGCCGCATGGCCGATCGCGGAGTGATCGATCTCGACGACATCCGCGTGCTCTACCAGTCCGAGACCTTCCCGACCACGGCTTACGGCGCGGTCTACAATCTCACGCCGGAACTGCGTGCGAGCATCCGCGAAGCCTTCCTCACCTTCGAATGGGGTGGTGCGCTGGCGCAGGAATTCGGTGATGCCGACGGCTTCATCGAAATCGACTACAAGCAGCACTGGGACATCATCCGCCGCATCGCCGCGCAGTCCGGCGACGAGCTGTCCTGCAGCTGAAGCCTCTCCCCGACCATGACGACCCGGCGCAACCCGCCGGGTCGTTCGCATTCGCCCGCTGATTGAAGCGGTACGCCTTGTGACGAACCAGCGAGACGCCCCATGTTGCAGATCGAAGGCCTGACCATGCGCTATCCCACCGGGGATCTCGCGCTCGACAATGTGGATCTGACCGTCGAACGCGGCCAGGTGATTGCCCTGATCGGCCCCTCCGGCGCCGGCAAGAGCACGCTGATCCGATGCGTCAACCGCCTCGTCGAGCCGACTGCCGGCGCGATCCGCCTGAACGGGACGGACATCGTTTCCATGGGCCGCGCGAACCTGCGCCGCACGCGGCGGCGCCTGGGCATGATCTTCCAGGAATACGCGCTGGTGGAGCGCCTGAGCGTGATGGAGAACGTGCTCTCGGGGCGGCTCGGCTATGTCGGCTTCTGGCGCAGCTTCCTGCGGCACTATCCGCAATCGGATATCGACGAGGCCTTCCGGCTGCTGGAGCGCGTCGGGCTCGATCATATGGTCGACAAGCGCGCCGATGCGCTTTCGGGCGGCCAGCGCCAGCGTGTGGGCATCGCCCGCGCCCTGATGCAGAGCCCCGACATCCTGCTCGTGGATGAGCCGACCGCGAGCCTCGATCCCAAGACCTCGCGCCAGATCATGCGCCTGATCACCGGCCTGTGCCGGGAACGCGGGCTCGGCGCCATCATCAACATCCACGACGTCCCGCTCGCCATGCAGTTCGTCGGGCGCATCGTCGGCCTGCGCGCCGGCGAGATCGTCTATGACGGCCCGCCTTCGGGCCTCGACGACCAGCGCCTCACCGACATCTACGGCGAGGAGGACTGGAGCGGCACGCGCGCCAGGGACGGCGACGAAGATAGTGACGAAGCGGAAGTGCAGACAAATGCCGCGCGCAAGGTGGTCAGTGCCGTCGATCTGCCGGAGATGAAGAAGGTCGCCGCATCATGAGTATCGCTGCTCCGGGGCTCGGGGTCGCGCAGGCCGGATCGCGGCGCTGGCGCAAGCCCCCCTTCATCGCCGATCCGCGCCTGCGCTACGCGATCTATGCCGGTTTGCTGATCTATCTCGTGATCGGCATCGGCTCGGTGAATTTCAACTGGGACCGCATGATCGCGGGGCTCGATCGCGGCGTCGCCTTCGTCTCGGCCTTCCTCACGCCCGATTTCACCAGCCGCTGGACCGATATTTCGAAGGGCCTGCTCGAGAGCCTGACCATGACGCTGATCGCCACCGTGTTCGGGGTGATCCTCTCGATCCCGGTCGCGCTCGGGGCCGCGCGCAATATCGCACCCTGGCCGATCTACGCCTTCTGCCGCTCGATCATCGCGGTGAGTCGCGCCTTTCAGGAGGTGGTGATCGCCATCGTCTTCGTGGCGATGTTCGGCTTCGGCCCCTTTGCCGGGGCGATGACGCTGGCCTTTGCCACGATCGGCTTTCTCGGCAAGCTGCTGGCGGAGGATATCGAGGATATCGACCGCTCGCAGGTCGAGGCCGTGCGGGCCACGGGTGGCTCCTGGTTCCAGCTGCTCAATTACGCCATCCAGCCGCAGGTGGCGCCGCGCTTCATCGGTCTTTGCATCTACCGCCTCGACATCAATTTCCGTGAATCGGCGGTGATCGGGATCGTCGGCGCCGGCGGGATCGGCGCGACGCTGAACACGGCGCTCAGCCGCTACGAATATGACAGCGCCGCCGCGATCCTGCTTGCCATCATCGTCATCGTCTTCATCGCCGAATACAGCTCCGGCTACATCCGCAGAAAGTTCCTCTGATGCCCGTCACGCAGATCGACGACCGCAAGGTCTGGCAAAGACGCGACCGCGCGCAGCAATTCCGGATCTGGCTCGGCTGGCTGGCCGGGGTGGCGCTGTTCATGCTCTGCTGGGAATATATCAGCCGCCAGACGATCTGGATGTTCGTCTGGGATGCGCCGCAGCAGGCCTTCGACATGGCACGACGCATGTCGAACCCGCCCTGGAGCTATGCCGAGCGCATCATCCAGCCGATGTGGGATACGATCAACATCGCCACGCTGGGCACGCTGATCGGGATCGTGCTGGCAACGCCGCTCGCCTTCCTCGCGGCCTGGAACACCACGCCGAGTCGTTTCGTGCTGCGCCCGCTGGCACTCGGGATCATCGTGGCCTCGCGTTCGATCAATTCGCTGATCTGGGCGCTGTTGCTGGTGCTGATCCTCGGCCCCGGCCTGATGGCTGGAATCATCGCCATTGCTTTGCGCTCCATCGGCTTCATCGGCAAGCTGCTCTACGAGGCGATCGAGGAGATCGACGAGAACCAGGTCGAGGCGATCCGCGCCACGGGTGCAGCGCCGACGCAGATCCTCGGCTACGGGGTCTGGCCGCAGATCCTGCCGGCCTTTGCCGGGATCAGCGTCTATCGCTGGGACATCAACATCCGCGAGGCGACCATCCTCGGCCTGGTCGGGGCCGGCGGGATCGGCGTGCAGCTATCCGCCTCGGTGAACTCGCTGGCCTGGGGGCAGGTCACTGTGATCTTCATCGCCATCCTTCTGACCGTGGTGGTCTCGGAATGGGTCTCGGCCAAGGTGCGGCACGCAATCATTTAAAGCTGCGGCACGCAATCATCTGATGACAGGTCATCGCCTCTGTTGACGCACCCCACCCCTCAGAACGCCTCCTCCCAGGTGCGCGAGAGCCGCACGGCGGAATTGATCAGGCCGACCATGGAATAGGTCTGGGGGAAATTGCCCCACAGGGCGCCGGTTTCGAAATCGGCGTCTTCGGAGAGCAGGCCGAAGGCGTTGCGCAGCTTCAGGACCTCCTCGAACATGGCGCGCGCCTCGTCGCAGCGCCCGATCGCCCAGAGCGCATCGACGAACCAGAACGAGCAGATCAGGAAACCCGTCTCCATCGTGCCGAAATCATCCTCGACCGCATAGCGCTTGACGAGGTGTCCCCGGCGCAATTGCCGGTCGATGGCATCCACGGTCATGACGAAACGCGCATCATCTGCGGGCACGAAACCGAGCTCGGCCAGAAGCAGCAGCGTCGCGTCGAGATCCGCGCCCTCGAAGGTCGAGACGAAATGGCCTTTCTCAGCGTTCCAGATACGCTCGCAGATGGCGGCATGCATGAGATCGGCGTGGCCGCGCCAGTGCTCGGCACGTGCGTCGAGCCCGATATGGGTGGCGATGCGTGCCAGGCGGTCGCAGGCGGCCCAGCACATCACGGCGGAGAAGGTGTGCACCGCCGCCATGGTGCGCAATTCCCACGGCCCGGCATCGGGCGTGTCATAGACCGCGACCGCCTTGGCGCCGAGCTTTTCCAGCTGCTCGAACAGGTGATGCATCCCTGCGCGGTGCAGGCGCCTGTCGAAGAAGAGATGCGTGGAAGCGAGCACGACGCTGCCATAGACGTCGTTCTGGATCTGGGTATAGGCGGCATTGCCGTAACGCACCGGCCCCATGCCGCGATAGCCCGGCAGGGCTTTCGCCTCATGCTCTTCGAGCTTGCTCTCGCGGGTGATGCCGAAGAGCGGGGCGAGGTTCTCATCTTCCGAATCATCGACGATATTGGCGATGAAGGCGAGGAAGCCCTCCATCGTGCGGGTGGTGCCCAGCCGGTTGAGGGCATGCACGACGAAATAGGCGTCGCGCAGCCAGCAATAGCGGTAATCCCAGTTGCGCTGGGTATGCGGCGCTTCCGGGATCGAGGTGGTGAGCGCGGCGACGATGCCGCCGGTCTCCTCGAAATTGCAGAGTTTGAGCGTGATCGCCGCGCGGATCACATCCTCCTGCCATTCGAACGGGATCGAGAGCGAGCGCACCCAGTTCGCCCAGTAATCCGCCGTGCGCTCGAAGAAATCACGCGCCGTGGCATCGACGGCGCTGCGCAAGGGCTCATCCGGGCCGAAGATCAGCGAGATGCGCGATTCGAGCACGAAGGGGCGCTCTTCCGCGACATAGGCGATGGGCGCGTCGGTGGTCAGCCGCAGCGCCTGGCCGGGGCCGACGAAGCGCATGTGATTGGAGCCGCGCGTGATCTCGGGGGCGCGCTCGCCCCATTCGAACATCGGGCGCAGCCGGATGCGGATGCGCGGGCGGCCCGCGATCGGGCGCACCCGGCGCACCATGCCCGGCTGGCGGAAGGTGCGGTCGTAATGGATGAAGCGCGGCGCGAAATCGGTGATCTCGACGGCATTGCCGTCATCATCGAAGAGCGTCGAGATCAGGATGGCGGTGTTGCCGAGATAATGCTGCTCGCAACGCGTCATGCCTTCCAGCTCGACGGCGAAGACGCCGCGCCGGGCATGCGTGCCGTTGCCGACCTCCTCCCCGTCCAGCAGGGCGCAGAAGACGGGGTCGCCGTCAATGCGGGGAAAGCATCCCCAGACGATCTGGGCGCGCCGATCGATCAGCGCGGCGCTCATGCAATTGCCGATCACGGCGATATCGAGCGAGCTCATGGGCCGGCCCTCCGGTTGGCGCGATTCGTGATCCGAAGGACTTTACCTGAACCAGAAAAACAAAATCTCAACGCCGCCGGAGATTGTGCCCGACGCGTCGAGAGTGCCAAAACGGGCCGAGGTGGCCACATCACCTCATCCCGCCCATACGGAATGCCGAGAAAAGCGCCGTCCGGGCAGGCTCTCGCGGATTGCGATACGCTGCGCTCTTGCGTATCGCTTGAGGGAAACCTGCTGAACGCCCGCGCATTCTGACCGGAGGCCGCCATGCCGCATGATTCCGCCATTCTCGACGCGCTGCGCGCCGTCACCACCGCGACACTGACCACCGTGCTCCTGAAGAAAGGCCTGCGGCGCTCCTGGATGCGGGGCCCCAAGCCGCTCTATCATGCACATGAACGCCTCGTCGGCCCCGCCTTCACCCTGCGTTTCGTGCCCATGCGCGAGGATCTCGCCACGCCCGAATCCTGGTCCTCGCCGCGCTCCACCCGTGCCGCGATCGAAGACATGCCGGAGGGCGCGATCGCCATCGTCGACGCGATGGGGATCGATGATGCCGGCATCTTCGGCGATATCCTGTGCGCGCGCATGCACAAGCGCGGCGTGGCCGGGCTGATCACCGATGGTGTGGTGCGCGACGGGGCCGGCGTCTCCGATACCGGCCTGCCGGTCTGGGCGAGCGGCGTCGCGGCGCCGGCCTCGGTGGCGGGGCTGACCTTCGTCGGCTGGCAGGAGCCGATCGGCTGCGGCGGCGTGGCGGTGTTTCCCGACGACATCATCGTCGCCGATACGGACGGCGCCGTGGTGATTCCCGCCGCCATGGTCGAGGAGGTCACCCATGCCGCCGTCGAGCAGGAGCGGCTGGAAATGTGGATCATGCGTGAGGTCGAACGCGGCGTGGCGCTGCCCGGCCTGTATCCGCCCAACGAGGAGACGAAGGCCCGCTACGAGGCGCAGAAGGACGATCTGTGAGGGCGCATCCGACCTTGTGCCTGCTTGTCTCGCAGGCGCGAAAAGGTTAGGACCACGCGTCCTTCACATTTGACCCCCGTCTGATGTGATCTCACGAGTGAGGAGGCTATCGCGATGCGTATCGACGCCGTTTCCATCGGCAAGAACCCCCCGGATGAAGTCAATGTCGTGATCGAGGTTCCGATCGGCGGCGAGCCGATCAAATACGAGCTCGACAAGGCCTCCGGCACGCTTGTGGTCGATCGCTTTCTCTATACCTCGATGCGCTATCCGGGCAATTACGGCTTCATCCCGCACACGCTCTCCGATGACGGCGATCCGTGTGACGTGCTCGTCGCCAACACCCGTGCCATCGTGCCCGGCGCGGTGATCGCGGTGCGCCCGGTCGGTGTGCTGATCATGGAAGACGAGGCGGGGCAGGACGAGAAGATCGTCGCCGTGCCGACCTCCAAGCTGACCAAGCGTTATGACGGCGTCAAGGACGTGTCCGACATGCCCGATATCACGCTCAAGCAGATCGAGCATTTCTTCGCGCATTACAAGGATCTCGAGCCCGGCAAATGGGTCAAGATCGTGCGCTGGGGCGATGCCGCCGAGGCGCGCAAGATGGTCAAGGAATCGATCGACCGGGCCCGCAAGGAAGGTTGATCGGCAGATGAGGCGAGGGCTGGTCTGATGGAAATCCTCGTCATAGGCGCCGGTGTCGTCGGGCTCGCCTGCGCGCGGGCGCTCGCCATGGCCGGCCATGCCGTCGTGGTGGCGGAAGCGACGGGGTCGATCGGCTCCGGCGTCTCCTCGCGCAACAGCGAAGTCATCCATGCGGGGATGTATTACCCCACCGGTTCCGGCAAGGCGCATCATTGCGTCACCGGGCGCCGGCGGCTCTATGCCTTCTGCGAGAGCCACGGCGTGCCCCATGCCCGCCCCGGCAAGCTGATCGTCGCCACCAGCGAGGCCGAGCGCAGCAAGATCGAGGCGATCGCCGCGCAGGGCGCGATCAACGGCGTCGAGGGGCTGGAATTCCTCGACGGGGCCGATGCCCGGGCCATGGAGCCGGAGCTTTCCTGCGTCGCGGCCCTGTGGAGCCCGCAGACCGGCATCATCGACAGCCACGCCCTGATGCTCGCCCTCCAGGGCGATCTCGAGGATCACGGCGGCATGGTCGCTTTCGCGAGCCCGGTCACGCGTCTGCGCCGTCATGAGGGGTGCTGGCAGGCGACGGTGGCGGATGAGGAAATGCCCTTCGATGCCGTCGTCAATGCCGCAGCCCTGGGCGCGCAGGGGCTGGCAAAGGCGACGGAGGGGTTCGACGACAAGCTGATCCCGCCGCTCGTCTATGCCAAGGGCAATTATTTCGGCTGCACCGGGCGCCCGGCCTTCTCGCGCCTGATCTACCCCGCGCCGACCGATGGCGGGCTCGGCGTCCACGTTACCCTCGATCTCGGCGGTCGGATGCGCTTTGGCCCCGATGTGGAATGGATCGACGAGGAAGATTACGCCGTCGATCCGCAGCGTGCGCAGAGCTTCTATGCCGCGATCCGGCGCTACTGGCCGGGCCTGCCCGATGACGTGCTGACGGCGGATTATTCCGGGATCCGCCCCAAACTCTCCGGCCCCGGCGAACCGGCGGCGGATTTCATGATCTGCGGGCCGGAGGAGCACGGTCTCCCGGGCCATGTCGCCCTGTTCGGCATCGAAAGCCCGGGGCTGACCTCCTGCCTGTCGATCGCGGATGTCGTGGTGGCGGCTCTCGACGAAAACCAGGCGGCTGCCTGAACGGCATCCATGCCTGCGCGCAACATTGCCGCAATGCCGTTCTCTCTTGCCGCGCCTGCCTTCGACCCGCTATAGCCCCGTGGTCGACAGCTTCTGCAACACCCAGCCCAGGCGCCCTCCCATGCCCGATCTTCTGCTCGAACTGTTCAGCGAGGAAATTCCCGCGCGCATGCAGCGCAAGGCCGCCGAGGATCTGCGCAAGCGGGTGACCGATGCGCTGGTCGAGCGGGGCTTTCTCTATGAGGGCGCGCGCACGCTGGTGACGCCGCGCCGGCTCGCGCTCCACATTGCCGGCCTGCCCGCGAAGGGCGAGGATCGGCGCGAGGAGCGCAAGGGCCCGCGCGTCGGCGCGCCGGAAGCAGCGCTTGCGGGCTTCCTCAAGGGCGCGGGGCTTGAGCGCGTCGAGGATGCCGAGATCCGCAGCGACGCGAAGAAAGGCGATTTCTACGTCGCCGTGATCGAGCGCCCCGGCCTGCCCACGCCCGAGGTTCTCGCCGAAATCCTGCCGGAGATCATTCGCGGCTTTCCCTGGCCGAAATCCATGCGCTGGGGTGCGCAATCAGCCACGCCCGGTTCGCTGACATGGGTGCGCCCGCTGCGTTCGATTCTCTGCACTTTCGGCCCCGAGACCGAGGAGCCGGAGATCGTGCATTTCGAGATCGGCGGCATCGCGGCGGGCGACGTCACTTACGGTCACCGCTTCCTCGCGCCCGGGCCGATCCCCGTGCGCCGGCTCGACGATTACGTCGCTGCTCTGGAGAAAGCGAAAGTCATCGCCGATTCGCAGCAGCGACAGGACATCATCGCCCATGACGCGCGCGATCTCGCCTTCGCCCAGGGGCTGACGCTGGTGGAAGACGATGCCCTGCTCGAAGAGGTGGCCGGGCTGGTCGAATGGCCGGTGACCCTGATGGGCAGCTTCGACGAGGCGTTTCTCGCCATTCCCGATGAGGTGATTCGCGCCACCATCCGCACCAACCAGAAATGCTTCGTGCTCGCCGGCCCGGACGGGCGGCTTGCCAACCGGTTCATCATGGTCGCCAATATCGCGGCCAGCGATGGCGGCGCGCAGATCGTGGCGGGGAACGAGCGCGTGGTGCGCGCGCGGCTCTCCGATGCGAAATTCTTCTGGGAGACCGATCGCGCCACCGGGCTGGAAGCGCGTCTGCCGCGCCTCGATTTGATCATCTTCCACGAGAAACTCGGCACCCAGGCCGCCCGCATCGCCCGGATCGGCGATCTCGCGCGCGAACTGGCTCCGATCGTGGGCGCCGATCCCGCTCTCGCGGCGCGCGCCGCGCAGCTCTCCAAGGCCGATCTCGTCACCGAGATGGTCGGCGAATTCCCCGAATTGCAGGGTCTGATGGGGCGCTATTATGCGCAGGCACAGGGCGAAGATGAAGCCGTTGCCGCCGCCATCGGGGATCATTACCGTCCCCTCGGCCCCACCGATGCCGTACCGGCGGAGCCCGTCACCATCGCCGTGGCTCTGGCCGACAAGATCGATACGCTGACCGGCTTCTGGGCGATCGACGAGAAGCCGACCGGCTCGAAGGATCCCTATGCCCTGCGCCGCGCCGCGCTCGGGGTGATCCGGCTCCTGCACGATAACGGCGTGCGGCTCGCGTTGTCGCGCGTTTTCGAACCGCTCTTCATCGCCTGGGGCGAACGCCTCGCCGAGCAGGGCGTCGCGGTCACGTCCGGCGTCGGCAAACGCGATTCAGGCAAGCAAGGCGGCGCGCCTACGCGGTCCGACGAAGCCGATCTGCTCGCCTTCCTGGTGGATCGCCTCAAGGTCTATCTGCGCGATCACGGCGCGCGCCACGATCTGATCGATGCGGTCTTCGCGCTGCCCGGCCAGGACGATCTCACCTCCGCCGTGCGCCGGGTCGAGGCGCTCGGGCGTTTCCTCGATACGGAAGACGGCGCCAACCTGCTCGCGGGATTCAAGCGCGCAGCCAATATCCTGCGCATCGAGGAAAAGAAGGACGGCAAGACCTTCGAAGCCGCCCCCGATCTCGCCCTGATCCAGGAGCGCGGCCAGATCGAGGAAAAGGCCCTCGCCGTCGCGCTCGCCCGCAGCCGCGAAGAGGCGCAGGCCGCGATCGCGAAGGAGGATTTCGAAGCCGCCATGCGCGCGCTCTCGCAATTGCGCGCGCCGGTCGACGGCTTCTTCGAGAAGGTCACCGTCAATGCCGAGGATCCGGGCTTGCGCGACAACCGCCTGCGCCTGCTCCACGCCCTGCGCGAAGCCACCCGCGCCGTGGCCGATTTCAGCATGATCCAGGGGTGAGAGCGCGGCTGAGAAGTGAAAGTGCCGCCTCAATCCGCCACGAGCCGCTCCCAGCCCACCGCATAGACGCGCACGCGCCCGATCACATGCGCCGTCGCGCCATCGGGGAAATAGGGGGCGAAAGCGGGGTCGCGCAGGTTGAGGCCGCCGGTGAAGGCGCCGAAGGCGGGCATGATGCAGCGTGTCGCATCGCGGGCGAAACAGCGTGCGCGCAGCCGCCCGGCCCGGCCCGTGATTTTCGCCACGGGATGCAGATGGCCGGCGATTTCATGACCGGCTTCGCATGACGGCTCATGCACCAGCCGCACGCCTGCGAGTTCCGTGCACGCGGCGACGTCGCCCCCGAGCGAATCGGGCAGGGCGGGATCGTGGTTGCCGGTGAGCCAGAGCCAGTCGCGCCCGCGCATCAGATCAGCCAGCATGGTGCGCTCGGTCGCGCGTGCCGCGAGCCGGGCGGGGCCGGCGCCGTCATGGAAGGAATCGCCCAGGGCGATGACGCGGGCGGGGTCACGCCGCGCGATCACGGCGGCGAGGCGGTCGAGTGTCTCGCGGGTATCGTAGGGTGGCAGCATGAAGCCGCGCGCGGCGCGTGAAGCGCCTTTTTCCAGGTGCAGATCCGCCACCAGCAGCATGCGCTCCGCCGGGGCGTAGAGCGCG
>LKMJ01002466.1_pt1 | contig 16997 bp, 22 predicted proteins | sample 643391 | NCBI WGS metagenome assembly LKMJ01 (sample SAMN04112250, study PRJNA286221) | soda lake metagenome | biome: soda lake; feature: Kulunda Steppe; material: water; isolation source: sample PL-Br10 brine of Picturesque Lake | place: Russia: Kulunda steppe | collected 2010-07
GAGAGAGAGAGAGAGAGAGAGAGAGAGAGAGAGAGAGAGAGAGAGAGAGAGTGTAGGTGCATGTGTAATGGAGCAAGGACAGCAATTTGAGAAAACAGTCACGTATTCTCTCTGGTTCACGGGCGTGACAGGCATCATCCAAATGCCTGGTTCACGGGCGTGACAGGCATCATCCAAACGCCTGCATGCTGGAATGTACGTGATGAGAAGCCTGCCACTGATGACATTGACAATGATGACAATGGCAATTATGAAATCATTATAATTCACACCATCATGGTCAGGTGCAGGATGGATACCTGGACGCTGATGATGATGCTGACGATGTCAATGCTGATGTTGCTGCGCAGGGATGGCGTAGCCATTTACCCCAGCCTGGCCATGCTGCGCACGGCCACCACAGGGCTGAGGTCAGAAGCTCGTGACACAGAGCTCCTGGGGGAGGCCAGGCCCGAGGCCATGCGGGTGAGTAGCAGCCCAATCTCAAGCCATGCGGGTGAGGGGCAGCGTGATCTGAGGCCGTGCAGATGAGGGGCAGCATGATCTGAGGCTATATGCAGGTGAGGGGCTGAATGATCTGAGGCCTTGCAGGTGAGGGGCAGCGTGATCTGAGGCCATGCAGGTGAGGGGCAGCATGATCTGAGGCCATGCAGGTGAGGGGCAGCATGATCTGAGGCGATGCAGGTGAGGGGCTGAATTATCTGAAACCATGCAGGTGAGGGGCAGCGTGATCTGAGGCCATGCCTGGGTGAGTGACAGGCTGATGCTGACTGTGCAGCTGGCTGGCATGGCTTGTAGTAGCAGGGTTGAGGGGCTTTGTGATTGCATGGCGAGTGGCTGGAGTTTGAGGGGATTGAGGATCCATGGCATATTGGTCTTAGCATTTTCGAGCATAATGTGAGCAAAATATGTGTATTTGACTGTGATGCAAGCTTGCATTCCCTGCAAACTTACTCATCCTGGGAAGAATTAAATGTTGCCCTGATCACTATTGCTAAGACTGGTCTGGCTGTCCCAAACTCCGTGTCCAATGCTTGCCTCTTTTTCTCCTTTTTCTGCTTTTTCTGCTCTTACAATGCCTAAGATGGTCTTCAGGAACACTTCCAGGCCAGTCCTTGTCTGTTGAGTACTTACTACCTTAGGATTGTTAGAACCTGCTTGCACATACTTGCGGCCTAAGGAGTATTAGGATTGGTTTGTACCCACTTGTAAATTAGGGACTGTCAGGGCTGGTTTGCTAAAGTTGGGTACCTTGCGCAGCAGTTGAGCTCAGGGAAGCCTGCATGCTTGCCCCTTGGCATCCTGCATGCTTGCTCCGCGGCATCCTGCATGCTTGCCCCGCGGTATCCTGCATGCTTGCCCCGCGGTATCCTGCATGCTTGCCCCGCGGCATCCATCCGATGTGGCTAACACTCACAAACGCATCCTATCGTGCATGCACGTGCAGGACGCGCTCATACCACTAGTGCTTGCGGACCCACCTAGCAGCGCGACCGAGTTGTTGGGTGCAGCACAAGCCAAGAAAGCAGAGGCAGACATGTCCGACGCGTGAGTGGCACCTCCTGCCCATGCTTGCTGGCCACAGCCCCCGCAGCTCACTCGCTGCATCTGTGGGAGCTCGCTTATCAGCGCCTGTTGATGCTGCCGTGCGTGCACATGGATGGCCTGCGGGAGCGCATGCACGTGTGAATGCATGAATGTGCGTGTCCTGTTCTGTTTTAGGCGGAGCAGTTGCCTGCTGCGACTTCTGCACCGCTGTGGCTCCACATGCCACTTCTGCACCACTGTGGCGCCACATGCCACTTCTGCACCACTGTGGTGCCACATGCCACTTCTGCACCACTGTGGTGCCACATGCCACTTCTGCACCACTGTGGTGCCACATGCCACTTCTGCACCACTGTGGTGCCACATGCAACTTCTGCACCACTGTGGCGCCACATGCCACTTCTGCACCACTGTGGCTCTGCATGCAACTTCTGCACCACCGTGGCGCCACATGCAGGAGCGCGCTGTGTGGCGCTTGGGCAGCAGTGAGCAGCGGCTTGCAAGGCAGAGGGGCAGAGGAGTTGAAGAAGGTGAGGCATGGCCAGGGCAACAGGTCCAGGTCCAGGCACAGGCACACACTTGAGCATCAGCTGAGGCAAAAGCGCAAGCATGGGCACAGGCACAGCTGCCTCCATGCTCTCAGCCTTTTGCCGCACGCATGCATTGTGTTTGCTGCACATGTGGTGGGTCTGTGCAGGCACAGCTGCCTCCATGCTCTCTGCCTTTTGCCACGCATGCCTTGTGTTTGCTGCACATGTGGTGGGTCTGTCCAGGCACAGGCGCTCGTGTGCTGTCTTATGCCTCCTTTGTGCGCTGCCCAGGCTGTACATGTGGTGGCTGCAGGCAGGCGCTTGTGTGCTACTGCTACTGCCCTCATGCTCTGCCTTTGCGGCACACATGCGCTGCATACACTGCGTGCCCCTCACATGTGCACAGACGCTGGTGCTGCGCATCAAGACGTACCCCAAGGTGCTCCGGGAGTTTGCGCAGAAAGGGGGTGGCAAGGCGAAGCTGTCCCTGCTGCGGTACATGCAGGTCAGTGGTGTGTGCTGAGTCGTGAATGAGGTGCATTCAGGATGTTGGCATGTGCTGAGTCGGTGTTGAGGTGCATGCAGATTGGTGGCATGTGCTGAGTCGGTGTTGGGGTGCGTGCAGGTCAGTGGGCAAGTCTGCTTCTTCCAGAGCAAATCAGGGTCACAGCTTGGTGTTTGGCTTACAGCCAGACGGGAAGGCAAGCTGGCAGGAAAATAATGGGCGGCATGCCCAGGAAAGGCCAAAGAATTGCTTATACCAACCGGGGTCTCACCACAAAACCAAAATGTTTTGCAAAAAAAATTGAGGCCTGGAGGAGCCAAAACTTCTGTGCCGCTGCCCCATAAAGGTTTTGCCGACATGTGCACGCTGTCTGTGTGCATGCCACATACAATGAGCACTTGATCATGATCGCACTGATAGGCTGGCATGGAAAAGAGAATGCATGCATGCACGATCATATGCACGCGCACAAGTATGCGCGCACACACATACATAGAAACACACGCACACATACACGCACACAGACCACGGAATCCACCCACAGAGCCAGTGCTCCACAGAGTTGTCATAAGCACGGTAACCAAAAGCACACAGACCAAGCACAGCCGCCGCAAGCAACACACACGTACTGCCATACACACACCTGCAGAGGCAGTGCTCCACAGAAGAGAAGCACCTTGCAGAGCACTTTGCGTTCATGCTGAGGTGGCTGTATGAGGTGGATGTGATGTCAGAGGAGGCCATCATCCACTGGTGAGTATTGGGCCATCTAGGCACGGATGCTTAACCGCGCACATGCAAGCACACGCACGCAGGCACATGCAAAACGCAAAAAACAGGCACAAATAAGCACGCACACACAGGCACATGCACGCACGCTTGCACACACACGCGCGCGCGTCCGCACTTACAGGCGCATGTACATGTGCACACAAATTGCATACAAACATTCTGCAGGGTGCATTGTGTGGCGTACCGCACCATGAATGTACGTGTGTGGTGTACTGCACCATGAATGTACACATACTACTGGTGCCAAACATTTTGCAGGGTGCATTGTGCGGCGTACCGCACCATGAATGTACACAAACTGAGGGTGCCAAATAAGCAGGCGTCAATGATGTGATAGGTCATGGCACACTCCCCAAAAGCATCTGTGCACCGACAGGCTGACCTCTGCTGGTGTCACCCTACATTGTTCACCGCCGCTGCCTGTCACCATATGACCACAGGCACCAGAAGGGCAGTGACCCTGCAGGCCGGGAGATGTTCCTGAAGCAGGCAGAGCCACTCGTTAAGTGGCTGGAGGAGGAGAGTGAGGAAGAGGAGGAGGGGGAGGAGAGTGACTAGGGAAGGGGAGTGACCAGGGAGAGGGAGCTAGCAGTGGCTGGACGAAGAGAGTGAGAAGGAGGAGGAGGGGGAGAGTAATAATGCGGATTAGACTTTAGCTTAGAGAAAAATGGAGGGGGCGGAAGTAGGGCAGGGCTTTGCTCTCAAGCGGCTGAAAGAGGAGATGCAGGAGGAGGTAGTGGAGGGTGACAAGGATGGAGGAATGCAAGAAATAAGGCTGTTGTGGGGTCATTTCGGTCACACCAAGGGTGGACGGCTGGATAAGGGAGGGCAAGGATCAGGAATGAGGGCACGGCAAGGGGGGTAGCAGAGCTTGAAGAGCTAGGATCAGGAATGAGAGCACGGCAAGGGGGGTAGCAGAGCTTGAAGAGCTAGGATCAGGAATGAGAGCATGGGAAGGGGGGTAGCAAAGCCTGATGATCAGAGGCTTGAGGGGGTGAGCCCCGCCTTCAACAACCTCGGGCCGGGCCGTGCATGATTATGCGCACAGCGCCTGGTCCTGCTCTGCTGTGCAATACATCGAAGCCCCCTCTCTTGCCCCCTCTCCTCCCCCCCCAGTGGATCAGTGCCACTGGTTAAGCAGTGCTTCCTGCAGATTTGAGCTGTTCAGCAGCTGGCCGTACTGTGAGGGATGCCTGCACCGCTTTGGTAGATGCCTGATGATGCCTGAGGAGATGATGCCTGAAGGCACAGGAGGCACCCCTGCTGTTTTGCCGGCTTAGATACAGTTTACTTAGGCAGCAGGGCAGCCAGCAGACCTTTGCCAAATAAGATGCAGGTTGCAATGAGCACTCGGAGTGGAAGATGCCTGGGTAGTTTTATGAAATGCTCGGCAATTTGGCAATTTGGAGTGGTTTTGGTTGGAAAGTGGTGAGAGGAAGTGGTGCATGATGTGGGACAAGAAGTGCAACTGGGAGAGTCTCTGGCTCCTTATCCCTCAGATACCTGTTGCCCACGCACAACTCATGTTGCGAGTGAATGGTTTTGCGCTTGCATACCATGAGTATGCTGCATGCCTAGAATTGGGAAATGAAAAAGGCATCAATATATTCAAACCACTGGCAGTGGAACTTTTTTCTTACAACACTCCGCCACTTCTTTGATTGGCGCAGAGTGCAATCACCTAAGATGAGGTAGCATCTCCGAAACGAGGAGTCTCCGAAAGCAAAACTAGTTGATAAACATTAGACGTCAGTTGTGCCAAGTCCTGATTTGCCATATATTAAAAACTATTAATTAATGGCTATGCTAGGGGACACCAATTAGGTTACCAGTTAACAAGGATAAGGCCTCAGTCAAGATGTTCGACTGTTGGCCTGCTTTTAAGAAAAATAGTAAATGAGGTAATAGTATGAGCAAGTCCGAAAACAAGGACAGCCTCAAGAACAATTATGCAGCACCATAAGACTGCCCAGTAGGGTGTACTTCAAACAGTATTAGAGTTTTGAGGATCATCATTTAGAATGTGCTCAGAAGACACCAACTAAGTTACAGGTCTCCTGAGAACTAGACGAGATCACTGCAACAGCATCTTCAGTGAGTGTGCTCATCTGCCGTTACCTTGCTACTTGTACCTCAACCTGAGAAGGAAATGAGAGGGTATGCCAGCAATGATAACTCCCAGGGGAGGCTGGATGGGGGGGGTCCTTTTCCCAACTTGTCTGGGGCCATGAGAATGCACCTGTAAAATTGTTGTGAGCATACTCGTCATTTGCACACTATTGATAAAATGAAAGAAGGCATAAAGTGCCCTAGGGCTAAGGAAGAAAGGCTGGAAGCTAGCAAGACCCTATGGCCTGCATTCTTGCATGCAGGCTAGGTCCAAAGAGCTAGACAGGCAATAGGGGGACATTTTTATCAAAGATGCATTATTGTAAACCAGTTTTGGGTGAAAACCAATTCCGCGGGGCTCTATTGACTCCTTCTTGTTTGACTGGTAGAGGGCAGTGTCTATGTAGATCGTCTATGCAGGCAGGTTCAGGGTGCCAACAGAAATAAGGTGGTCCCCAAGGAAAAGCATAACTCCGTCCAAACGGTTCCTCCCCCTCCTATCCCTCAGTCTCCTCCTAGCCCATCTTTCAAGGAGGAGAAGTTCTCCTCCTTCCCCATCTACTAGACGCAGACGACATAGTATGTCCCAAGTACCAGCCTGATACCCTGAGGGTTTGATCCTGTCCTTGAAAAGTCCAACTTCACACCATCCTCCTTGGTGTAGGAGGCTCTATCTAACCTCACACACTTAGAATCATCTTAAAGAGCTCGGCCTTGATGCACACAAAGCCCATAAGACTTCCCTCAAACTATATGCTCATTCCGTGCTCTATGCACACAAGCTGACAAGAACTAGATGCGCTCTTGAAAAATCCAGTTGCCCTCAAGGTCTTGGTCTGGAGCAGGGGGCCACTTGTCACCCTCCAGATCCCCGTTGGTTCTTCCTTTTTCCTGGTGGAGGAGATTCAAGGCTCTTTGGGCCAGCGTGTCTCCTTCATTGATATGGAGAGTGGGTTTCACTGCCTGTGCAGTCTTCCATTTCTTTTATTTTCCAGCAGTGACGGTGAACCAGCCTTGGATGACAACGAGCCAGAGCAGCAGCAGCAGAGGCAGCAGCAAGAGCACATGCAGCAGCAGATGCAGCAAAAGCAGCAGAAGAGAGCAATGCTGAATTAGCTGAGGCTGACAAGACAACCTTCGACGCGCGCAAGCTTACAGCAGTCTTTAACATGCTTTAGCACACCCACACACTCTCCAGCGGGCAATTGTGCTCTTTGTCTGGGTTGTTGTGTCCTGGTCTGAGTCATTGCGGTTATTGTCACGCCAGATTTATGCAGTGCCAGATTTATGCTGCATTGTGAGCCGGAGGTTGGTTGAGTCAGTTGGAGGAGTATTTCATTTAATTTAGTATTTCATTGAATGCTATGGCCATGCCGCGAGTCTAATTTGGATGCAGCAGTCTCTCAGCGTGACATTATTAGCACTGACGTGCCTAAACATGGCAAGTGCTTTTAGGGTTACTCTTTTATCACCTGGCAACACAAAGGTCCCTAGATGGCATGTGTTTTGAAGGCGCTGATCTGAGGCGAGAGATGTTTGATGTCATCATGTACGGGAAGGCACCCATGAGTTTAGGTTTAAGAGTTTTGTTAAGAATATCTATGTCCATGTTTGCTTGCCAAGCAATGCTTGGCAATGCTTGCGCACAAACCTGTATGCTAGCACACACACACATTGAGCCAATGACATCCTCAAGCTCCTGGGTGAAGAATCATAAGTCCTGATACCGATTCCACCATGGATATGTCTGCAACTCTTTGTATCTTGCACAAAAAGGTTTCTTTGGACGGCTTGGTACACTTAATACGCTAAAGAAGCCCACTGAGGAAAAAAGCCATTCTACGATAAGTCTTTCAGCAAGTACTTAGCTAATGAAGGAACATGCGCAATAATTGTTGACCTGGAATAGCTTGGAAGGCTGTCCACTTCCACAACGTTAAGTGGATATATTTCCTCTTGTGCGAGAGATCCACATTCTATGCTCACATATAGTGTGTGTTAGTTTTGTTTTAAGCCCATGAATACTGCTTGACAATTTCAATGTTAAACTCATTAGTAATTTTCTCAAGAACACTCCATCACAGACTGCCAAGGCAGTCTTGAAGGCAGACGCTTGCGTGCCAACGAGTACCCAAACCCATCCATTTGTTGATGTGTCATCGAAAGCAGCACTTCCTCAGGACGCAGCGGCCCTCACTCTCTCAGGCTGGCTGCTCACGGGTAGCTGCGTCATTTGGGCCACCACAGCCTCTATGTCATGGAAGTAAGGGTGCTTCAGGGCTGCCTTTGCGGCAATGCGCTTGCTTGGGTCAAGCGCCAGCATGGCGCGCAACAGGTTGACGCCTGCAGAGCGCACGTGTGCACGCAAGGCACATGAGGCCGCGCGCACGGGTTGGCTTAGCCACACTGGGTGGTGATGTGCTTGGGATTGGCTCACTTTGAAAGCCTTCTGCCATTCAGTGCACAGGAATGTCAGACCTTTTCACCGCAGCCCTACGGCACAGATAGGCTTAGTCTTACTTGGCAGTGAGATGCAGTCTCATTGCAATAAGTCCCGGCGCATAGGAAATTTGAATTTTCCCAGTCAGATGCATCCGTGACGTGGACCTGACGCTGCGTCCAGCGCATTGCATGGCTGCGTCTAGGCTTTACATCAAAAGCCTCATGCACCAAACGCAGGTGCGCGAACATGCTGAAAACCCTAGGCCTGCCTTTTGCATCAGCATTGTTGGGCACGTAAGAGCAGCAACCCCAGTGGTCATGTTGGCGAGCAACCTGCACCCGTAGCGCATCTCTACATCACCACAAGGTGCCCACCAGCACCACAGGGTGCCAACCACAGGGTGCCAACTGAATATCACCACAGGGTGCCCACCAGCACCATCAGCCCTTGAGGAATTTTGACCTTATGGGCATCCTCTGGTCATCGCTTCATGTAGGAAGTGCCTTACTGCCTGAGAAGTCTGTTTGTCTCCTTTCTTTTCAGGATAATAAAACAACTAGGGTGCAGCAAGAGGACAAGCAGTGGCGCCAGTGGTAGCAGCAGCATAAGCAAAGGCATGCGTAGCTGCCTGAGATTGTGGCAACATCTATGTGCAGCCTGTGCTGTATCGTGGTGCCATCTTCATCACAGTGCCCGCTGTACCATGGTGCCATCTTTATCACAGTGCCAGCTGCAACACAGTGCATGCACAGTGCCAGCTGTACCATGGTGCCATCTTCATCACAGTGCCAGCTGCAACACAGTGCATGCACAGTGCCAGCTGTACCATGGTGCCATCTTCATCACAGTGCCCGCTGTACCATGGTGCCATCTTCATCACAGTGCCAGCTGTTCCATGGTGCCATCAAAGCTAGGATGGAGCTATAGACGCTGCCACAGCACGACCAGTATGCGCATGCTGGTACAATGAAACCACAGGCCTGCCTTAATCACCAGATCACCACCGACTACCTAGCCAGCCGTTAGCCCAGGTTTGGGCTGTGGACTGGGCGTCGGCAATTTCAGGTCCTGGGATATTTTTCGCCAGCTCACGTAAAGCCCCTCGTTTTTGACCTCCTTCACCAATGTTGCACCAGGAGCGGAAAGTTAGGGTAGATGAAGAACGCTTTCGCCACCTCCTGCACCCTCGCCTGGACTGACTGCAGGGGCGCCGCGTCCTGCTTCCCCGCATCAAAGCGGCAGGCAGTAGCACACCCACAGGCAGCCCTTGCGGCTGTGCACGCAACAGTGCCCACCTTCCGCGCCTAGCCTGGACTGCAGGGGCGTCACATTCTGCTCCCCTCGATGGAAGGGCAGCCGAGCAGCGCCCCTGGCGTTGGGCATGGCGCTCACTCCAGGCCACACCTCCTCAGTGGGCGTCCCCATGATTGTGTAGATGCGGTCCAGCTGCTCCAGCTCCTGCATGTGTAGAGAGCAACAATGGTCAAGCCTCCTCTGTGGGCGTCCCCATGGTTGCGTAGGTGCGGTTCAGCTGCTCCAGATCCTGCATGCGCGGCAGTGCAGCCATGGTCAGGCCATGCTTGATCTGCCCGACCTCGTGCGGGCACTCATGAGCGTGTGCCTTACGGTTGGGCCTCCCTGCCTGTAAAGCACAAGATGTGCCTTACGGTTGGGCCTCCCTGCCTGCACAGCACAAGATGTGCAGAAGGCCGGGGGTGGCCATCTACCTCATGAGGCGAAGGAAAGGATCGGGGATGAGCTGGATGCAGTTGAGGATGAGCAAGAGATTATTGCAGTGAGGAGGTGCAGGTATGGCGGGGAGAGGGTGTGGGTGTGGATGTAGGCAAGGAAAGGAAAGGAAGGAAAGGGAAGGAAAGGGGAGGGAAGAGAAGGGAAGAGATGTCAGTTCCTGCACATACTGGGCAGAGGAAGTGGAATGGAGAGAAGTGAAGCAAGAAAGGGGGGTTATTGTTTGCGTCTACAAGATGGACGCATTCATCCTGCTCATCAGTTTAAAAAAACGAGCCCTGCATGTGTGTGTGTGCATGGTGCCCCATCATCTTATGATGACCAGCACATTGTCAAAAAATGGAAAGTCTTGCATGTGTGTGCATGGTGCTCCATCATTTTTAAATGACCAGCACGTGAGCTTCAAGCTAGTGTGTGTATAGGCATGGGCTGCTCGCTGCTGAACACACATAGTCTGCTGAACACACAAGGGCCCGCTTGCTGCTGAACACATCCAGCAGGCACTGCTTCAAAGGGTGGCCTTACATCAGAACCCTCACTGCAGCCGTCACTGCAGCACCGCTTCAGAGGGTGCCCGTGCATCAACACCCTCACTGCAACCATCACTGCAGCACTGCTCCAGAGGGTGCCCTCCCTCCAGCACTACTCCAGCAGGAGCCAGCACTGCAGCCACCATCACTGCAGCCATTTTGCTTGTTGCGCACATTGTGCACAGCAGGCATATGCAAAAGTTACGTTTGACCTCATACCATGTCAAACTGCAGAGCAGTGAACTTCTTTTGCCCCCCTGCATGCTGCCAGGCATAAGAGGCTGCACAGAGTTGCTTCATCATATTCAAGCTTGCATCAACCCCGCATAGATGTGTGCTCCTCCGATCCCTGTTGCTTCACTGCCATTTGTGCTTCATGAGCCAAGGATGGCTCCCTGTGGAATCAATCACCATGGGCGTCCTTGGCCTCATTCATGAGCATGACCCACCCGCATGCCCGGGAAGAGTGGACGTCCTGTAGCCATCTCAGCAAAGATGCACCCCACTGACCTGCGTCATTAAAGTTTACAAAGAACTATCAACTGCACTTGCCTTCAACAGTCCAATAGCAATCCAACAGTTTGAGTGAAACACCCAGAGTGAGTCGGAGACCATTAAAGATACTGCGATCCCAAAAGCCAATCACAATTTGCGCACCAGATGTCCACTGCCGCCTGCAGCACACAAGGGCACAGAAGAGGTGTCACCTGATCGTAGCTGATAACTCTTAGAACAGTTTTTGAGGTAAGCTCCAATCTTGTGTGCAAGTCTCAATTTGACGCAGTTTGCGATGACCATCCCGCTTCACAAAACAGGTAAAGTATTTGCTTATTGAGCAGCTTTTTCTGTGCTGCAGGTGATCCATGGTCACACTGTGAAGCGCTTCCAATTAAAACGGGCGTCTAAGACGCAAGTCTTCCGCACGAAACCGTAGCTCGAGTACCAGGCGTTAGTGACTTTTGAGTATTCATTGAAAACAAGGGCTGATTCAGGGCAAGCCAAATCAAATACTGACCGTGTAAGTCTTGTAACCTAGAAGTAGCTCTGGGGAGCGATACCAGATGGTTACAACCTGTTGTTTTGGCAAGCACACGAGAACAGAACACAGGTGGTGCTACATCACAAGGGCTGTGAGAAGGGTGATATGCTCTCCTACATTGATTGCACCCAGGCGGGTGCAAACAGCTTTTGCTGCATTCTCACATGGCCTTGCTTGTTTACGTGCATATGCACAGAATGCACACATGTGGGCAAACAAACCTCAGGGCTGAGACCTCTGATGGGTATCCCCACTGCCCGGGCCAGGCCTGCAAAAGTATGGGCAGCGTCAAGTATCCTTTTCAAAACAGATATCCGGACTGGTTGAACCTTGACTGGTTTTACACAGTCGCTCATGTGCATGCACATGCGCACATACATGGTACCAATGCGTGCGTGTGTTTAAGGACATGTGATCATACTCAACAGCTTGCACTTTTGTGAACAGCATCTTGCACCTTTAGGATTCCAGTCATAAGCATTGCGCACCGTCTTTGACATAATCTCCTTGACCCGATTCCAGGGAGGACACAGCAACCGCACTGTACACATACTTTCTGGCCTTGAAAGGGATTCACGCACAAGGGTGCACAATGCCTACCAAGATCTCCAAGCTTGAGCACATTGCCCTTACGAGCGATCAGCAGATTCTGTGGCTTCAGGTCGCGGTGGATTACCCTGTGGGCACAGAGTGTAAATTTGCATGCATTGGAATCAAACAGACCAAAATCAAATATTGAAATGAAAAAAAGGGGCACCCATTCCATCTGAGCGTCCAAAATGAAGCAATCTTGACACTTGCCTTTATTTGCCATACCCCAGCTGGCTGAGCAGGGACCCCCAATTTTCCCTGTATGTTTCCAATAGTTGGCTGACTTTGCGATGCTGATAACCATGAACAACAATAAGAACAGGACACTCAACTTGTCAATAAGCACAGCACCCTCCTCTGATCACCATTGCACACCTTCTATTGTGGAGGTACTCTAGGCCCCGAAGCATCTGCCATGTGTAGTACTGTGACAAACAGTGGTGAAGGGATGTAAGAGCATGAAAAGTAGCAGGCCTACATCATCATAGACAGAAATTGCAATGGCAACAAGTGCCAGATTGCTGTGGGTGCAAGCAGGGGCTGCTTCACCATGCCTTGTTGTGAAGACAACAATAGTAGGGCATAGACAATTCTCTTAGAAAAAAGAGAAGAAAAACTACGTAGGCAGTGAAACCACTTTCCAAATCAATTAAGGAAAAGGAGACACATTGCCCCAAAGAGCCTTGAATCTCCTCCACCAGGGAAAAGGAAGAACTAGTGGGGATCTGGAGGGTGACAAGCAGCCCCCTGCTCCAGACCAAGACCTTGAGAGCAACTGGATTTTTCAAGAGCGCATCTAGTTCTTGTCAGCTTGTGCGCATAGAGCACGGAATGAGCATGTAGTTTGAGGGCAGTCTTATGGGCTTTGTGTGCATCAAGGCCAAGCACTTGAAGGTGATTCAAACTGTGTGAGGTATAGTTAGAGCCTCCCACACCACAATTCTTAATTAACGTGTCTGTGTTGTATTGCTTCAATTTATTGCTTCATTGGTATGACAGACATTTCAAGGTCAACATGATAATCGTTTTGCTTAATCACAACAAGAAGTGAACGGCAAGCTTAAGCCAATGGCCAACCACAGGGCATAGGGCATAGGGTGCCACAGGTGCCACACAGGTGCCACAGGTGCCACAGGTGCCAACCACAGGTGCCACAGGTGCCAACCACAGGTGCCAACCACAGGTGCCACAGGTGCCACAGGTGCCAACCACAGGTGCCACAGGGCATAGCATGAGGCTGAGTGTTTAAATTCTGATGTGAGGCCTCCAAAAACTGACCTTAGCAAGCCTCGAATCATTTTGAAAAGCTGCATGGTTTGCCTGCAAAGCAGAGTTGCTCACATTGTCTGTAAGGCTTGTTGTGGCAGAAGTTGCCACCTGAGTATAACCATCTGCATCTTTTGTCTAGTGTATGAGTTGCACCACAACTTTGTGCATTTGTAATGCAGAGATACTGGCCATTTCCTCTTTAAAACCTTATCACAAACAAAATCGCAAGAACAAGCGCACACATTAAATAGGTATGCGTGTGCACAGCCCCACCCTGGAATTCCCGCTCACGTATACACATCATACACTCGCAAGCACCCACACATAATTGTCCGCATAGACAAAGTCCGTTCCCAAAAACTGCCCACCTGCATGAGTCGGTATAGATCTCCATCCAGGTACTCAAAGATGAGGTACATGCGGTGCTGCTTGAGGTCATTTACGACATCAAAGAGTCTGCAGAAAGTGGCATAGCACCATATGTCAAGCACGCAAGGCCATCAGATCCAGGAATGCCTTGGCTAACCTCCATGTGAAAGGGTCACTGGCAAGAAGGTTGCATGCAAGCATGCAAGCCTCGGGCAGCCAAGCTGCTTCCCAGAGGCTCCCATCTGCAGTATGTTGCTATCTGCACAGTGCAAGCCACAGGACAAGCACCGACACAGCAGTTCAGAGCAGTGTATGCAAGCAAAAGCCTGCGCAAGGAAATATGTGTGCAGTGCCTCAGGCAGAGATGCGCACATATTGTACATATCCTGCCAGCAGGCATGCATACTTGGTAAGCCCCCATCTGGCATGCATGTGTACTTGGTTAGCCCACCAAACCCAGGCTACAAGCCAGCTGCAAGCATAAGGAACACGTGTGCCGAGTTTGCACACACAAAATCAATCGACCATCCCACAAATCTGTGCGGCGATAAGCATTTCTGCCTCGAAATCGCTCAGAGTTGGCAGGTGAAAGTTTTGTACACGCACTTCACAACATTAGGATGGTCCAGCTCCAGAAGTAATGAGATTTCACGCAGAGCACTGCTGGGAACGCCTTCCTCCTGCATAGCAAATGTGCTAGAAAGGTAAGACATGAACAACTTCAAATCCTGCCAATGGCATCCTCCTCCCTCGGCACACTCTATAAATGGCTAAGATCAGGATAGCTGCATGGAGTTTGAACTGAAATTCACAGCCATGTCCTCATCAGGCAGGTTGCAAGAACAGTTGACGGCCAGAAAACAGATCTCTGCTGAGCGCATGCACGTGCGCACACATACACGCAAGCACGCATGCACGCATGCATGCATGCACATGTAAAAATGCACCTGATCATCGTGGCGCATCTCCTTGATGGCCACCACCTGCAGAGGGTCTTTCTTGTTGACAGCTTTGTACACGATGCCGTAGGTGCCCTCGCCTGCCTTGGCAACCACGCTATACTGTACAGCAGCTCAATGCAAAGGGAGAGAGGATCCAACAAATCTTGTTCCAAAGTAATGACAGCAAGGTATGGCACCTGTTAGGCTTGAGCAAGGTACACCATAGAGCCGATTATGGCTCCTGTGAAACTTAACCAGGTGCATACCCATGGACGCACAAAAATAGGGCCCATCAGTTCAAAACAAAGCCAAATGATCAATGACATCTTAAATCCATTGTATGTATTTACTAGACCTGAATGCTTGTGTACAAGTGCAGCAAACCCACAAGGGACCTTGGTGTACAGATCAATAGCAGCAGCTGCTGCGAACTAGTGCAGAGCAGTCCACTCACATGCTCAATGAGCAATCAAAGTTGAATAAGCTCAAATAATTAAGAATTGCATCTTAGTGTCTGGTGTGTATGCTCTGCAGGCTCTGCTGACTTTGCGGACCCACGCGCACGCTTGCGCACATCGTCGCGACTCAGAAATATACATGCATCTTGAGGGCGCAACAAATTTGCCAGTTTTGATGTTAAGCAAGCATATGATTAACTTAAATCAGTGCACTCCACGCTAGCCTCACAAGCAATAAGCAGCGCAGAAGTGCGAGCTGCGCTCCTGAAGCAGGTGCAGGAAGCTAACTGCAAATTCAAATGCGTCAGAGGAGGGCTCTCTTGCACAGCCCCAAGGCACCGCAGTCATGCCATAAGATTAACACCAGTTACATGGACATGCAGACACGCAGCTGGTGCGTGGCACGGCTACGGCCCTCAGTGTCATATGCATGTATGATCAGCAGCCACGATCTTGCTCGCCAAGCTTTCGAACCGCCACGTATACTGCCAATTATCAAGTATCAAAATTTCAAACACACCTTCTCTTGAATCTTCCTCGCCATGTGCTGATGCGACGTGGGCTGCACAGGACGTGAGTCAAGAGGGTTGACTTATCAGCGACGTGTTAATTTTATCACGGGAAAAGCCCACTTATAATCAATATCCTAAGTATCTTCAGTTGAGCAGCTGGTCGTGGTGCTCTTTTTTGAGTGAGGGCCATGCCCAGACCTAAGAGCAGACTTGAGAAGCCAGAGCAGGGGATGAAATCTGAAGAGGACAGGGATGACGATGACATGGTCAAGGCCTGCCAGCCAAGCTCAGTCAGCCAAAGCAAGCCCGCGAAGAAAAGCCGTTGGCTCATCCCCAATGAGCTTTTGGTTGCTGGTGCTATTGTCTCCGTGTGCATAGCATTCCTGATCTATTATGTCCAAGAGGAGAGCCCAGACAAGGTCAGTGCAGTGCATGCCACTGGCACTCTGCCAGCGCAGCAAGCTTGTAGGGTCTCTGAAGGAGCAAGCTGCCCTTTTGCTTAGAGCTTCACCACTTGGAAATGCGTAGCATGGCAAGTCTGGGTGAGCAAGAAGGCCTGATCCGGGACGAAAGCGCGATGGCACTGTCAAGAGGTGCGCGTTTTGCTGAATGGTGCGTGCAAGCTGCTTTGCATGTTTGCCTCCTGCTACGCAGCGCTTCTTCAATGAAGCCCAACTGGCCTTGTATAATGGGGAAATGAACTCGCCCATGTACCTGGCCATCCTTGGTGAAGTGTACGATGTGACCAAGGGCAAAAGCATGTACGGTAGGTGTCCAAGATGCAGGGTGATTTACAGGGCTTACTACTAGGCTGTGCAGGCATGCACAGTCGATAGACTGTAAGCTGCTAGCACAGGGTATTTTTATGCCTGAGCCGCGGGCTGGTTCGGCTCCAAGACCCTTGGCTGCCCTGAGAGGCACGACCCAGCAGTCAAGTCAATGCAAGGTGCACACTTGCTGCAGTCCCTGTCCTCATTCAAGTCGCGGTTCAGGTTGCGCCCCTGTGCCTTGTGCAAGCTACTGCGCGCTGCCTGCAGGGGCAGCTCCACACCAGTTGAGCTGCTGAGCAAGAGGCTGCTGCATGCACACAGCTTGTGGCACGAGTGGTGCTCCATGCATTGCGCTGCTTCACGCTGATAAGGGGGCCTGGGGTTCGCCGCTCTTGCGTGTATGTGTATCCAATTCACTTCTTCCGTAATGGCGGCAATGGCGGGTTTCTCATAGCACTTTGCCTTGATGTTCTGGAGGCATTTTGGTCCCCGAAGCACGGGAACAAGAGCACACGGGTGCATGAGCACTGCTAGGCGTGAGCCAAGCCAGGCTTCTACCAGCATACAACAGCATTACACTGGGGTCTAGCTCAGAGGATGAGCAGCAAGGGGGTTGCAGATGTGTGAGACTTTCCCTGTACTTTTGAGTGGGAGTGCTTTTCACGCCTTGGGGCTGACCACTGCCCTGCTGTGCATCAGCTGGTTGGGTAGGGGCTGGCCCCTGCCGGCGGACACCGACTTGATGCCTCGTGGGACGCACACGCACACGCACACACACACACGCACGCACACACACGCACGCGCACGCACACGCGCACGCACACTTGCACGCACACGCGCAC
>LKMJ01002467.1_pt1 | contig 16992 bp, 18 predicted proteins | sample 643391 | NCBI WGS metagenome assembly LKMJ01 (sample SAMN04112250, study PRJNA286221) | soda lake metagenome | biome: soda lake; feature: Kulunda Steppe; material: water; isolation source: sample PL-Br10 brine of Picturesque Lake | place: Russia: Kulunda steppe | collected 2010-07
CACTGGAGTGCCCTCTCAGAGTTTGGTCAACGCTTGCACGACTACGTACAGAAGCACAGCTATGTGCGGGAGCAAGAGCTCTTACCTGGGTGATAGTAGGTCAATTGGCCTGGGCAACGGTGCCCGAACTCTAAGAGGGCCCCTGGCTTGCAGGCAGGCTCAATTGAGACCACCATTTGCACCGTTGCTTGCGAATTTATCGTCCGGGGGCGGGGAAGGATTCAGAGTTGACGGAACCATGCCCCGGGGAATTTAATCCCCTTCTGGTATTTTAATCGATCCCTCCCTGGATTTAAAAAAGGCCGATTTTAATCCCGCCTTTATTAATATAATCCCCTATGTAACGACGCAGGTCGTAATAAATCAGAAGAATATCAATGATAATCAGATATAACTCAGTGATTGCACGTCAGAGTGCTGATAATCCGATGTAAACCTATCAGAGGTACAAATGCTCAGAAAATCGGGGGTTTCAGTATTCTATTCGGAACAGCTTGAGACACTTCAGCTCAGTGTCCCGGGTTCAAATCCGGATCCCCCAGTTACAACCTTACACCCTATAAGGTAATAATAGTTAGGGTACCTTAAGGTACCTTTAACGTAAGGTTTCAAGGTTTCAATCCCCTGTTGTAAGCGCGCCGTCAGTCTTGTGTTGGTTCATAATAGTAGACATAACATTCAATCAATAAAATCCAGATTCTGTCAGCCCATGTATAACGAGGCAACGGCTCATGCACAGCAGCACCAGCCAGCATGAAGGCACGAAGGTGGTTGAGGGCATCCAAATATATCAAGCAGTGCAAAGAGAGGATGTGGACACCTTGCAGGTATTGACCAGTCAAGATGCATCTAATCTAAGCCCTCAGAGGAAAGAGCCTGGGCAGGCAACAGTGTACAAATCATTACAGATTAGGGCTCTAAGTGAGAGTCATCATCGCCCAAGACAAGAAGGACCTAATGCTGGGACCCTGCTCATGATAAATTAAGATGCACATCATGCACACTGCAGCGTGTACATGTTGAGTGCAGCTGTACTTGGTGTACACCACCATTTGTTCAAACATGTACTGCTCAAACAGAACCTTGCCATTGTTGGTACGTCAATTTGGTTACACTTATAATTATCACCTGTTCCAAGAATGATGACATCCCTCTGCACTCCAGGCGCTGTTGCGAAACTTCGAATGCAGCAGACATGTGTTAGCTCTGGAGCAGGATCCCGGAGGTCGCTTCTGTGCTGATGTCTTGTCATGGAAAGATCAAGAGGGCGTGACACCGCTGATATTGGCTGCAAGAAAAAAGGAAAAGGGCTGCTCCATGGTGCAGCTGGTGAGTGCAAAAACATAATGCGTTGCACTGAAAACTACTTAAGCGCAGGTGACAAATGCAGCTGTTCTGCAAAAATACTACAGAGTGCGCAACTACAGCAAACAAAGTAGTCCTTGAATGTACCTGAGGGCATGATTGTGCCTGAGGACGTCTGATCGATAGGTCATTTTTGTCTGAAAGCTGCATGAGCATGCTATGGCCACAGCGTTCTTTCAAGCAAAGCATGCTTACACATGCACGGTCATTAGAATGCATGCTGACATATCTGCCCTCTGCATGTACTTTCTTGCAGCTCCTTGAGCATGGAGCAGATGCAAACTACAATAACCTAAAAAGCGTAGTATCAGCAGCGAAAGCCAATGGTCTCCAACCTACCAAAAACTTTGGCACTGCCTTACATGAGGCTGCCAAGCAAGGCTGTGACACAATTGTTGACATGCTGATACGGAGTGGGGCAGAGCCTTGGATCCTAAACAGGTAACTGACTTCTGATGAATTCCGGGTTGATCCCACACAGAGCCAAGCGAGCTACCTTGAATTGATGAAGATACATCCATCCTTTGGTTTTCTAAGCAAGCCTACCCGGCAAAAAGGGATGAGCCTACCTGGCAAAAAAATAAGCTTCCACGTACTTGACACACTGCGTGCACCATTCATCATGATGTTGTGCCAAGGGTGTGCAGATGAAATGCAGCATCATTACTGCCAAAATGTGAAGAAACCTAGCAGGGCGTACAAGCTCACATGGCGCACGAGGTTCCCTTTGTGTAGGTGCTGCCATGAGGAGCATGCAAAACATGAGAGACAATCTGCCAGCATTCTAATATGCCCTTGCCTTGGCCCCTGATTTTCACCTGTGGCTGTCAGGGCCGGCAGCACCCCTTTCGACTTTGCCCAGCGCTCTGGCTCTCCAAGCACAGTTGCTCGCTTCAAGGCCCTTGCTCTTCATGCTGCCGACATAAAAATCATGGTGGGACGTTATCTGTGGCGAGCCAGTAGCCCAAGTCATGCTGCATGGCTCATCTCGCTTCAGCCTGGCTCTGGGTGAGGCTCAGACATTGTTGTACCACAGATTCCTATCAAGAATGCTGCTACCTCTTCAAATGACTGTTTGTGTGTGGACTTCTTTACCTCTCTTTTGTGACACTGCGGTACACCACCTTGCCCAATAGGACGTCTATAATGAGGTTGGGCAACAGTCTTGACGTCTGGCTTTTTTCCAGAACTTCAAGCCCTCTGCCCCCCTGAGCGCACAAGTTCCACGCTTTTCTACCTGCCACCAAGAGCAAGCATGATGCCTTGCTGCAGTGTGGAGGGGTGGACCCTCGTTACAAGGCTTGCACTGCCGTGGTCACTCCCTGCTCGTGGACGCACCTCCCAGGGGAGCAGATGATGTACAAACGGGTAGGCCCCATCACAGGGTGTTTGCTCAATTGCTCGAGTGAACATCGCTTCACTTCCTTGTTCTTTGGTTACAGCATACACCAGTTGCGCATACCCTTGGTAGGTTCTGAGATCTTACATTCCATGCTTGCCGTATGTATGCTGTAGCCGCAACTTTTTTGGCGTGTTTCGTGACGCATCTTCCTGCCCTTCCATGGCGCCTAGACAAACAGGAGCAATAGCAATGCAGCGCTGTCTTGCGCGTCAACAGCACTGCACCCACTTTTGCCCAGCCCTTCGTGAGCGAACTCTGCTGTAGTGCTGCTTGATGCATTTCCTGCTGTTGCTCATCATCTTGGCTACCTGTTCGCTCTCCCTCTTTGGGTACTTGCTGTTGCTGGCTCAGTACTCGGGCATTTTCTCCGGAGTATTTCCTTGCCAGTCAAATCTCTCTGGCTGTGCATAACCCAGGTCATGCAAAAGGTCCTTATTTCAAAGTTCTGCATGTTTTCAATCTCGGAGGTGTATGCCATGCACAGGTCTACCTTTTCGTGGGGAGTGATCAGAAAGCACAGCTTTACCTGCAATACTCTGATGCGAGCGTGGTCGTTGATGGAAGGCATCGTGCCCGGCTGGTAGGAAGGCATCGTGCTCAGCTGGCATCATACTCAACACACGCTGTGGTTTGCTGCAGCATGCCATGGTGCACTGATATCCTTGCCAACTTGAAATTGTTCAAATGGAAGGCTGCAAGACTCCAACAATGTGCACCATCTGGCTTTGATTGCGTGCTAGCACACAGGCACACACAGATACAAATGCTGGAAGGCCTTGGCACGCAAAAAATCCAGGCAGGGCAATAAGACTGTCCAACAAGGTATCAATTCAAAACATGCTCTTGCCCACGGGCGTGCTTGCAGGACATGTCAGGCCCTTGGCGCAGCGTGCTGCACTATGGCACAAAAGCAAGAACAGATGCCGCTTTTGATGTTGTCTGCTTAGTCTGCGCTGGATCCATTCTAGTCATGGGCGCGCTCTTCTGGTTTTTGTACGAGCTCCGCAAGGCAAGGGACCCGCACAAGTTGAGGCCGGTACTGTACGGGAATGAAGAAAATGCCTGGAATCCACAAGGAGCTGGCATCACTGGAGCTCCTATCTCAGATTGGCCTTCTCTTGATCATACACAAGTGTAAGTGAATGGCTCGGAGGGCGCCTGCTCCTTCTCTCTGTTTCATCAAAAGCACAATACAAGTCAGCATGTATTTTATGCTGCAGCCCTCCCCCTCCTTAGTGTCCTCCTCTAGCGCATGCAAGGTCATTTTATACGGATTCAGATTGGCGTGATTGCAGCCGACCCGCCTGCCTGCAAGTAACCTGTGCTCTCGTGCAGGTCACTGGTGTACAGAGGTACGGTGTCGTGCGGGCCCATTTCGCTTGACCCCACCTTACAGGTTCTTTACAACTGCCGGAGCAGACCTTACCTCGTTCCAAGCATTCACCAGCTTCTTGTTCAGCCTGGTAGACGATCGGTGCCAGCCAGAGTATCACCCGACGCACATGGTGCTGCGTCATCCTGGGCCGGTGCGGGCCTGTGGCTCTGATGCCATACGACGCATGGGCTATGGGCTCAGCCTGCGTTGACCTGTATCATGTGGTCTTGTGAGGGGACGCTGCGGCTGTCATGCCACTTTGGCGCAGGCCAGTCTGTTGCTCTTGCGCGTTGAAGCTCAGCCTCAGCACAATCACACTGATGTGTGAGGGCCTGCAGACTCACATGGCTTGGCACATCGCACATTTGCCTCCCTCCTGTTTCATGCTGCCTGTGCCCCTGCGTCTCATGCTTACCTCCGTCGCCTCAGCTGCGCATGCATGTCATGCCATTTGATGGCAGGCTGCTTGTCAGCCTTCACCTTCATTCTCTGGCTGACCACTGACCAACAACCATACATGCGTGCTGCATCCCATGCAGGGTTGCAATCGTCCTGACAAAAGAAGCGCGCACCCCCAGCAGGGTTGGCCGGTGCGCCCATCTCAAGAGGGCAGCCTGCCTGAAAGATGGCTCCCAACCACACCCTCCCAAATGTACCTCCCACAGCCTGGCTCAGCCATCTGTAAGTATGTTTCTGCCTGTGTGCGCATGTGAATGTGTGTTTGTGTGCGCGCCTCGCTCCTCTCACCCCTCTGGAGGCAGGGCTCTTGCCGAAACTGGCTTGTGCCCCTTCCTCGTGTCCACCGGCGGCCCCCATGCTTGAATAGAGGGCATGCTTTTTCCAATTGATCATCGCAGGCATGGCTTGTGCATGTGTGCTTGCAATGCAGACACAAGCTCAGGTGCCTACGAAACAGGCGCAGGCAGCAGCAGGCCCATGGCTTCCTCAGCAAGCTGCCCCCGCAGAGCATCATGCCATGCCCCCCAGGCAGAAGCACTGGCGGACCTGCCACACCAGGAGCCTCCTAGCGCATCTGCTGGGCACAGCAGGCAGCATGGCCCTGCTGAGGCTGCAGAGGAGGCTGCACTTGGCTCGCTGCAGGAGGACGAGGGCATGTGCGTCATTTGCATGGCAGAGCCCCGTCAGTGCGGCTACCTGGTGAGTGCTGCTGCAGTGCTGCTGCACACACTGCATGCGACTACCTACCTGGTGAGAGCTGCTGCACACACTGCATGCGTCAGAGGGGGTGGCCAGCACGGCAGCTCAGCGACAGATGCTTAAAGCCTGCCGGACCTTGCGCAGCTGGAACTTGCACCCAGACTCGCGGTGAAGTCTGCCAGAATTACGCCAATAGTGTTTCAGTATGGAACAAGAAGGTACTCAAGAATGCTGTGGACTTGGCATGATTGTTAGTAAGGAAAGAACCCAGGTTCACAAGGCCATTGAGGCAGCCTCGAGCTACTGCAAAAACCTGATCTGGCTCCATAACGCAGCCACATGCAACATTCAGGCTGAACATTCAGTGATCAAATGCGGAACCTCATGCCATCCACGCTTCTTGTTCTGCTTGTCATGCCCTCTGAAGAGATACAGAGAACCCTTTTATATATGCAGCATATAATATGCTCTACTTATGACATCATTTGCTCAACTAGATGCATGTGTGACATGACAGAACATACACATGCTTAAGGGATGTTGAAGAGGTCTGGGAGCATGCACCATGTTGGGCATCTCTGCATTCGACATCTCCAGCCCTGATACATGCATGCCCGGGCATGTACAGCAGCACTTCTAACCCACGCCAACCTTTTCCGGCTGCACACACGATTCCCGGTCACACATTGCTCACACATGCCCTGCAGCATGGTGCCTCCCTGCACGTGTGTGTCTGCCACAAGTGCGCTTGGGCGCTGCCGCCAGGGAGGCCCTGTCCTCTTTGTCGGCAGACCATTGAAGCTGTCTTGAGCGTGTCATGTTGAAGAAGTTGGCCCTGCTACGGCGCATTGCGCTGTGTGGAAGAGCTGGTATGAGTGGGCTGCGCAAGGAGCAAGAGAGCTTGGTTTTAACTCAACTTTGCCCCTAGCAACTCTACCTCTAATGCAGTTTGGTATGTACACCTCCATGATCAACCTGGTGTCAATTGCTGAGAATTGATGGAGTCCTACTGCCTTGTACATAGTTCTGCCCTGTACAAAGTTTAGTACAGTAAAACGCAATTTCCCAAGAGCCTGATGTCTGGGATTGACGAAAAGCATCATGTGTTGTGACGATGCCAAGACCTTTGGTATCAGATGAGCTGACGCTGGATATGCCACCAGCTGCAAGCACAGTGAAGCCTTCTGGCAGGAATATATGAAACAAGAGACACCAATCGCCCAGTTTTGTTTGGCTAGGTTGGCATCCAAGCCAAAAAGGGCTATAGTCTTTGCAGGATGGTGATGTTGAAGGGTCTTATCGAGCTTGAGCTTTCCTCGCACACCGCATCATTGTTGCTGTGCTTGACTTGCGGACACCCTTCCTGCACATTTCATCCATTTGCTTCCGTGCTTAAGGCAGCAGAGGTTGCTTACCTGACGCCAAGAACTTACTCATGGGCATAATGTACATATCCTCTGGTTTTGAAAGTTGTTTAAATGAAAGGTGCCTGAGGTATCAAACATTTCCAGGGGGTGCTAACCTGTATACCGGCGATGCACACCTTAGTAGTGTGTATCTTTGTAGAGACCATAGTCCCTTTTGAAGTGGTCCCACAAGTTATGCCCTGACCTGCATGACTGTGCCTGGAGATGTATCCAGATGAGCATTATTGTTCATGCTCGATATTATATGGACCATATACCTGACCTGCGCGACTAACCTTAATCGTCTCAGCATTTTTCAGAGGTTTTTCACCAAACCACTTGTTTTTGGAGCTTTTTTCGCATTCTTCTTGTCTCATACTACCTTGCCTCATGTTTATTGGAGCCTTTCTATGCTCAGGTTTAAGTTGCAGGCCTGATAGGTTTTGATAAGTTTATGATATTTTTACCCTCTTTTGGCAGGTGCAGCTACATAAGCTGTACTTTACTTTCGGCAAGGGCACCCTCTATTAGCAGATTGAGCCATGCATCCCTTCTCTTATCTTACCCAGCTCTCTTGTACTAGCTCTGGGCTGGGTGGAGCAGGGCAGTTTGAGTGGTTTCCAAGTGCTGAGGGATGCTGCTGCAGCACTTCCATCAATGAATAGCGGCCTGGAAAGGAATTGAAGTAACATGAGTTACCAGATTTAAGATCCTTTAAGAAAAGTCTGACGCAAGGGAGGAAGATCTGTCCTGCCAGACCAACAGTTGGCTGAGACGGACTGATCAGACGCCTGATGTCTCTCACGATGACCTGGGGCCCTGGGAATGCAAGGTTGGGTTACATGATGTTATCATTACATACAGCTATGGAAGCTGCATCCGCTGAACAAGGGCAGCTTAGGTGAAACCTAAAAGGCCTGAACCAAAAACTGTAAAGGCGCTTGTATCGAAAAACAAGGATGATGATGATCATCTGGGCAGCCTGGCCGAGCAGATCTCGAGCAATCTTCTTTCGCAACTGGACGGGCTTTTTCAATGATCTACTCCAATCAAATTTGTCCAATTTGGTCCTCTGCAATCATGCATCACTGTAGAAAAACACGTAGGCATCCATATGCCTAGGAAGCTCTGCAGCATGCAAGCGCTTGCATGCCTTTTTATGAAAGATCAATAACTGTAGATTACATATGCTTATAATATGTTAACAAAGTGGTACTGTTCAATGTCTAGTCTTCACAAGCTGTTGGCAATCAAAACACACATCATACATCAAATCCTCACGAATCAAACAAAATATAATTCGAATTTATCAATACTCAATACACTATGGTTGCTATCATTTTCTTTAGTGCGACATTCCTTCTTGCTGTCGCACAGGTAACGATCCATTCAGGAGGACACAAATCTGCTAGATCTTGGTCATTTCCCGAGACAGGTGTCTGGCCTGCAAGCATTGTCTTGGCTGAAAACACCTCCTTCCTCCTGCAGGTTCAGCTCCCCACGGTTCAGGAGGATGAAGCAGCTGCCGGCCCTGGGCCCAATGTGCGCAACCCCAGCATACGAAGTCGTCCAACATTGGCGTCTGCCTCTGAGCGCGCAGCCTCTTCGCGCATTGCACGCAATCCCCAGCCTGCTGCAGCCGCCGCTGTCGCAGACGAAGACGGAGCTGGCCTCCGTCCCTCTTCTTGTCCTGCAAACAGCCCAAGCTGCTTTGTTGTCTCTTCCTACTGGCCCTACAAGTCGTGCCAAGAGTCCTGCTCTGCCGAGGTATGTGCGGATGTGCTGTCCGATCTGGCCACACTGCTCTCTTGACCAACTGACCACATCAGGATCAGCACTCTTGTGGCCTCTTTTTGTTGGATCAAGTCAGAGCAGGGGTCTAAACAGCTGTCTTGCAAACTTGACTACTAGGTGTGCAACCGAGGTTGGGGAGCCTGGCAAAGCGAGGAGATATGCTGCTCACCTGGTGCGCGCCTTGGATTTTTTTTGCCTGTGCGGTATGCAGTGGAATAGGACAGATGAACCTGGGATTCATTCCCCTCCCCCTCCCTTAAGGGGTGGCGCAGCACCCGTGGACCATCTTAGGCATATGACAATGCACACGCTGGAGACCTCCCCTTGTGCGTGTGCACACACAGGTGTGGCATTTACTGAGGGCTGCACCTCCAGGCCCGACGAATGCTGGGTGGTTGAGAACTGGAATGTGAAGACCTGCATCCGGGATGATCGCAAGTGCTTGCAAGGCAGGTGAACGTACAGAACAGCTTGTCTCGCAGCCACAATTACACATTTTGAAGCAAGGCTTATCTAAAGATAGAATTTCAAGAACAAGAGAACACAGCCTAGTTTTCAACACACCACACTGGTGCTTATTAAAACACGCGATCCCTCAGCTGCCTAGGATTTGGGGACCTGCGCGTAGCCTTCAATTGCCTTCCAATGAACAAGCAGCAAGTCACTGCGTTGTGGCCACATTTGCCTGCTGGAGCCATGCAACAGATGCCAGTCGTTTTCTCACTATGCATACTTCTCAAGACCTAAAAACTGCTAGAAAGACTGTACTTTTGCTGCACATCAGTTGTTACAGCAAGGACGACGAGTAGTTTGCAAGGGCCTGGTAGTTTTCTCTTGTGTGGAAGGAAAGTGGAATCGGGACAAGCTTGGTGCTTTCGTGGGCGCTGTGCTGAATTGCCTGCCTTCCTGCCTACAGGTTTTGGCGTGTGGGCCTCCAAAGAGACATGTTGCGCACCTGGCGCAGCATTCACTGAGGGCTGCTCACAGGTGAGCTATGAGAGATGCGATTAAATGTTTCTCCTCTGTTTTTGGCAGTCGGTGTTAGGAAAGCACAAGGAGGTAGGGCAGCCAAGCATTTGCAACGTTAAAGTGGAATGCAAAAAAAAAAAGATATGAAGGCCAGTATGGCCAGTGCCTGCAGACTCAAAGACCAGCTTTTTGCTTTGCTGTCCTTCACAGCTGGAACTCTCTCCAGAGCCTTGTTGGGTTGTTGATACCTACTTCCCTTCAAGGCTCTGCCGCCAATCCAACACACTATGCGACAAGCCAGGTAATGGCAGTCTGGTGTGCTGCTGTGGAATTGATCTGGGAAATAGGTCCACACAGCCAACGCCCTCCTTCCTAATGCACCTTCAGTAAAAAGTGAGAGCGTCCACAGCCAAAAAGATACCAAACCTGCAAATGAATGGACATCTCCCCTTGCAGAAGCTGGAGTTCAGGCATTTCGCACAGAGCAAGAATGTTGTTCACCAGGGAATGCCTTTAGTGAGGTACGAACATGTAATTGTGTGTATGTTTGCGTCTGTGTGTGTGTCTGTTTGTGTGCATGCGTGTGTTGTGTACGTGTCCTTGTCTTTGCGTGCCCTTAGACTTTCCTTGCTAGAGGAGCCTGCTTTCCTTCCTCCCTTAGAGCGCCTTCCAGTTTGTCTTTCTGAGTTTCCTTTTTCACCAAAACTTCTAGTTTCCAGACACTGCCTTTCTTCTTGGATTCGCACCACTTCAAATCAGGTCCAGATTGCAGGCCTTCTAGGTTTCAGCTCAGCAGCTCTCGTTTGGCGGATACAGCAATGTTACCTAAACTAATCTATGCGTGCAAGTGTGCCTGTGCATGTGTATTCGCCAGTATGCAAGCTCTATGCATGCCTGTTGTGTGTGTGTGCTTGTGTTTGTGTGTGCTTATGTTACTTCACACTTCACCTTAAAGGACTCATGTCCTTCCTATGAGCAACTCTCAGGGTTGCTCAAGGCCTCCGCAAGTGCCATGCTGGGTGAAGAAAGAAGAGTGGCCAAACCGCACATGCACCATGTCCGACGATATTGCTCTGTGTAATAGAGGTGCGCAGCTGTTCTTGGGATAGCAAAGGCATCAAAACTCAGACTGCAGGTTCTTTGGCAGTGTCTATGCCCTTTTAGAGATTCATGAAGCAGCCGCATGCATGCACCTTCTCATATCATTGCAGTAGTCCTATAATAAGTCTACAGCCGGTCTTGGATCGAGATGCTGTAGCCAGATCTGATATGCTCAAGCTGCTGGTGTCCACATCGTTGAGGCCGGACTGCAGCGTTGCTCTACATTGGGGAATCTCACCCAAAGAATCAGTCTCATTCAAGCACCATTTTCATGAACAGAACTCAGCACCATCCTTTCCTGCAGGTTGGGGAGTGTACACCAGCAAGGACGTGTGCTGTTCCCCTAATGTGGCTTTCCAGGTGAGCTGCTGCTGCTGCTGCTGCTGCATTCTGCTCTATATGGCTGGTTGAAGTGTTTGAAATCATGGAGCACAGGTTCATAAACTTGTCACAGCAATGGCATACGTGCGGAAAATAATAATAATAATTTCTGCCACCAATGCAATATTGCATTGCATGCCTGCAGGAGGGTTGCACACCAGAGCTCAACACAATTTTAGCATCATCTGGGCCTTAAAACAGATGGCATGGTTTGGAGCCTTTGAAGTCCTTGGGTATAGTCTACTATAGGTGTTGCTTGGATCTATCTCGCTTATTCTATGGGTCTGTCAGGGTTTTATACTGTGCAAATTTTTTATTCATTTAAAGCTCAAGTGCAGGAATTTTCTGAGCAGGAAAGGGAAAGTGGAGAGTCTGGTGCTTGTAGATTGAACCCTCTTATAGCCACTGCTTTAATGGAATTGACAGCTATTTCATGTATGTATTTTATTGCCTGAGTGGAAATTGGGCACAGATTTAAGTCCTCGCCGGAAATCCGTTTTGAAGTGCGTCATGCGCACAGCAATGCTGAACGCTCAAATTTACATAATTCTCCCACTCTTCCTGCTCTGCTTATTGCATATTTTAGCAATTATTTTACTGAACGAGAGATCCTTGCTCGTTCACGCATAGCCAGCTGGTCATGATCAAGTCCTACTAGGAGGTACCCTAGTTCAGGTCCTACTAGGAGGTACCCCAGTAAGGTCAGCTTTATTCAGTACATTCTTTCTCGTTCTTCCAATATACAGGTGCACACGGCGCTTATTGTGAAATTGTGAGAACTTTTGTTGTGAAAACCAAATCATATCATACACATCATGCTGTATCCTACATGAAAGCTTCCCAAGCGCCGCGGAAATTACATAAATCAGTAATATTGTGTGTTTCTACAATTTGTAAATGCTTCAAGTTTAGTCTATGATCCCCATGTTGCAAACAGCCCTTGTGCCGGGTACTTGTCATAACAGACATTGACAGAAAGGAAGCCAGTCCTCTCTGTATTTGCCATAGATTTTCTTTATGAACCCCATAGCGTATACCATACATAACCCATATATAATCTCAATTAACCCATCTTGATGGCCAAGGCTAACCAATAATTCGACCCAGTTGCATTTATAAGGTTAAACAACTGATAGCTTGACTTTGACTTATAAACGCAGCAGGAAGCGTTCACGGGTTGAAAAGTATGCTGCAAAGAATGCTTTCATGCAAAGAATGCTTTTATCAATCCTTTTGGTCCCTTTTGACATCCCCTCTCCTCCTATCAAACAGTGTCTTGAGTTCCTGCATGCCTGTGTGTGTATGTGTGTGTGTGTGTGTGCAAGTGTGCATTCATGCATGCTTGCTTGCGAGTCCATGCGTGCGCATGTGTGTGTATGTGTGCGCGTGCGCATGTATGTGTGCATATGTGTGTGTGTGTGTGTGCGCGCGTGCGTGTGTGTGTGTGTGTGTGTGTGTGTGCGTGCATGCGTGTGTGTGCACCGGCGATGGGAAGTCAGCGGTGCACCTGCAATGGGAAATCAGCTGTTCACCCTTGCAACCTGAAGGTTCGGGGTTTGAGCCTTTAATGAAGAACTGAGGTGCAATCGGCTAAGCTGCCCCCGTTCGGCAGATACAGCCTTAAAACCTTACATTTTAAACCAACAATATCGTGTACACAGTGTGCTGGGACTTGTAGTTGCCTGACTGGGGAGCTGGACATCCTCATTGTGCGCGCTGTCTTTGTGCAGCATCTGCACGGCAGGAGTTATGAAGTGGGGGTGAGCAAGGGCAGCCTTGGAATTATGGCGTGTGTGCCATGGTGAAGTGTGAGGGTGTGCTCCTCTGATGTAGGGGATATATCAGAGGGGGTTATCTGAGCGAAAGTCTGGGCATGCTCCTTTTTTGATGTAAATTGTATTCTTATCATGTAACCGGGCTACTGGCGGAATTTGGGGTGAAATGGACGCCCCTGGTGGCCTGGGAGGGTGCTCAGCCTCTGTTTTTGGCCTATTTTGGCATAAACAGCCCACATATGCCCTCATTTCGACCCGACCACATGTCTTTTTACCCCCCAAAACACCATCAGTATACTTTTTATATGTTGCTAATTGATATTGGATGTTGAAACTGAGGTTTGAAGGGGGTCGGATTTTGACCCATTTTGGCACCCCTCCTGCTGATTTTTTTAAAGGGAAATGACCCAAAATGCACATCTCACCAACCAATGGGTGTTTTCACTCCATTGTTTTTAGCAATGATGTTTGTTTATTACAAGAGCACCAAAACACCAAAAATCATGTAATTTGGTACAGTGGCTGATCTGGTGTGGACATCTGGCTGTGAAAAGTAGGGTTCACGCCGCGGCCCATATGACATGGTCTCCCTGACGTAAACCTTTCAAGCTTTGGTGCTATGAAAAGCTGTCAAGCAGGGCTACCATACAACACTAAGCTTGAAAGGTTTACGTCAGGGAGACCATGCCCTGCGAGCATGTCAAAACCAAACCCATTTTGGGCCTCAGATAACCCCTCTGGGGATATATAGTACCTGTAGACGCATGCATGTAGGTGCAAGTTGAAAGGCGGGAAGATTGTGGCTGAACTATGCAGGAGTATGGGGTTATCCTATTTGCCCCGTTCTCTATCTAGCTTGTTGTACATCTTTTGCAGCGTGCCGGTCAGGTCAGCTTCTGGGGCCTGCGTGTGTGGAGGAATTGGGCATTTGAAGGAGCAGGTGATTTCTGGGTCCATGTGCACATGAGGGCAAAGACAGGCTGTGTGCATGGTCTTGTGGTTGTGATGCAGTTAGAGAGGAATGCAAGACTTGGGAGGGTTGTGATTATGGTGGGCTGCACTGTCCCGAAGGATTGCGCTTTGAAGCATCTGATTTGCGTTTCAGGAGACTGAAGCGCCGAAGCTGCCCGTTGGATGCGTCTCACAAGAAGGTTCATATCCTGTGAATTATATATTGGGTAGGAAGTTCTTGGGGACAGCGCAGCCCAACATAATCACAACCTTCCCAAGTCATGCATTCCTTCCTTATAAGGAGTAATTACTGCATCACGACCACAGAACCATACAAACAACCTTTCTTTGTCCTCAAGCCCTAAGGTGGATTGAATTGATAGATTACAGGTATGGAGCTCACGGGGCGCTTCATGAATCTCGAAGCGCGCTTGCGAGATGTCTCAAAATGTCCCAGTCGACTGAGATCATCACAAATTGGTAGGGCAAATCTATCAGCATAGCATCATGACTGATCTGCTTGGATCTTTGAGTGTGTTTGATGGAAAGGTCATGCCAGGCCAACCATGGAACTGAAGCGTGCTTCGAATTGCAGAAGCGCACTGGTGATTTGTTTTTCTCACAGCGCGGTGCACAGGTCATGTGTTGTCTCACACACTACAATCACGCTTTTATGAAGGATGCAGGCGCCTTGAAGCATATTTTTGGTGCGCGAGTCGGGGTGAAGCGTGCTTCGAAGCGCGCGCGCAAGATGCACGCAGGAGCGCGAAATTGCAGAGATGCAAAGGCTGTGCATGGCAAATTCACTTCAAATGTTGAAACGCACTTCAGCTTCTTGAAGCGCGCATGGCATGCTGCATGCTCAGCGGCACGTGTGCCTGCCTAGTGCCAGAAGGCCCAAGGCAGAGCACGCAAGTAGAACGAGCAGTACGCACGCAGAGAAATAGCTTGCACGCAAAATCTGAATCAGTAAAAGCCCACAAACTATGCATGGTAGGCATAGGAAACAGGTTCAGAAGAACCAGTGCAGTGTATCGCGAGGTACTGCATGGCGCATGATGCCTTACTTAGACCGCCTAATAATTTGTATTTTCCTAACTATAGTTTATAAATTTTTTAAAAAGGATCCTCATCAAATGTCAACTCTTGTTCTTCTTCGAGGATTGCGTCAAAGAGGAGAAGGAGGAGGAGGAGGTGGAGGATGCCCTTGTTTAAGGGAAGATATGAATTAGCTTCTGTGAGAGGAAAGACATGGCAAAGGACTACGAATGGGTGTGGCAGGTCATTGAACGGGTGGGCACATCAGAAGGTAACCAATCAGAGGCAGCAGTTCTGGGTGAGTAAGCTGGCAGAACCTGCTTGTGCAGCTTTAAAGTATCTTTGGTGCAGCAATTGCTGAGCAAGTATTGTGTTTGCACCCTGTGACACCCTCAATCAAATTGCCTGACCACATTGACTTGCGCGCACTTCAAGAACAAGCACGAAGCTGAAGAGTTTTCACTGAAGATGCTTACAAACAGATCTATAGATGCGTACAACACAAGATATTGCTTCAACCCCTTGCTCGTGCCGCTGCTCGTGACTGATTGCCGCACTTGGTACACCAATACACCAACAGATGGCCCGTTAGCATCATTCTTCGGTCGAAGGATTGCAGCTCCCACACTTGGATGTCTGACTTGATAGAACCAGCATACACGGTGTGCCTTTTAAAGGCTTGCTTGCATCCATGGTGTGCCCAACAACCACCCATCCCACACCCCTGCCACAAGCGGAGCCCCCTCCTCAGAGATCATGCGCACGCAAAGAACCACAGGCCACCGGCTTGCAGCCTGGACGTCCTGATCGCTATCTTGCTGTCCCCCTCCAATGCTCAGGAGACCTGCTGGAGCGCATTCGGGCCCAGACGTCTCGGCTGGGGTGCAGCAACCAGCAGGCAGGAACCACAGGGCGTGCGCACGCCATCTTGAGAGTGCCCAGCCCACGCACGCCCCTCACCTTTGAGCCTGCATCTACTTCCCAGCAAGCCCAGCAGGCCACCGGCGACAGGCCCAGCCCACATGAGGATCACAGCCGCGGGAAAAGCAGCAGGGAAGCTCCGGCTGGACTGGCTGGGCATGCACGCGCTCCACCACCACGCACCATGGGCGCGCTTGCAGTTGCAGCCACCAAGTATGCACCGCCAGGTGAGGTATATGTGCAGAGGTCCAGGTGAGGCATGTGCAGAGGCATATGCGGATGTCTAGGTGAGGCATATGTGCAGAGGTCCAGGTGGGGTATGTGCAGAGGCATGTGCAGAGATTGCAGCGGCGCGCAGCTCGGGCCTTCCGGCACCAGGCAAGCGCACGTGCCACTGGGCTTTTGCAGCATATGCCATGCGCACAGCGCATGCATGCGTTAGGAGACTCCTGGAGTCTGGACGAGGGCGGCAGCTGGCCGAGCGGGGAAGCAGGGCAGGTATGCAGCGTGAGATGCTGGGGTGCTGCTGCACGGGACTCAGTGTACTGTGCTGGGTCAAGGTGACGCGTTGCGCACCTTTGCGGGAGATGCAGGCATGGACACTCCAACATGGAGGATGAGCAGTATGCTTGGATGGCATGGCAGTGCCCCCACTCTGCTTTTGGAACACTTGCTTGGAACTGCCAGATGTGGGGCACAGCCAGATGTGGGGCACCGTGCATGCACAGCCAGATGTGGGGCACAGCCCGATGTGGGGTGCCGTGCATGCACCGCCGTCATCGACGGCCACCCTTTGAGCTTGGGTGTGCCACCTGCTCGTGCACGGCGTGCTGCTGGCCGAACTGGCAAGAACGGCCCGGGCACCCTGTCCTGCGTGCACAGGCGGGCAGGGCTACACAGCAGGAGCTCCCAGCACCGGGCCCAGCCAGCTCCCCACCCTGGCGGCCAGTGCAGCCGCGATGGCAGCAGCAGGCCCAGCCTTGGCAGCAGCACCTGATGCGCAAGAGGCAGCGAGGGCACGCGGCCAGCACACCCCGCCTCAGCATGACCTCCGGGCCTACCCGCCTGCACTGCTGCACGCGGTCACGGCGGGGGCAGGGGCCGCAGGTGTGGCCCCGTGGCAGTTGCCGCCAGGGCAGCCACAGCCCGCCTTGCGCCGCGGGTCTCTCCAGGACACAGCAGCTACTCTACCCCGCCCCAGCCAGCAGCCCATGCGCGCCTCCCTGTCGGCTATGCCCTTCCACCTGGCCAGTGCCCCCCACGCCATCCCTCCACGCAACGCCGCCTCCCTCTCCAGCATCCCCCAGCATCTTGCCCCACCCCCATGCGCGGCATCCCCCATGCCCCATCCCCCTC
>LKMJ01002468.1_pt1 | contig 16991 bp, 17 predicted proteins | sample 643391 | NCBI WGS metagenome assembly LKMJ01 (sample SAMN04112250, study PRJNA286221) | soda lake metagenome | biome: soda lake; feature: Kulunda Steppe; material: water; isolation source: sample PL-Br10 brine of Picturesque Lake | place: Russia: Kulunda steppe | collected 2010-07
AGACATTCACACTTGATTCCGGTGAGTCAGAAACGATTGAAATAAACGGCACGGAAGGCGAGGAACTCGGACTGGGGACAACCACCTACGGAGTCGTCACTGACGAAGACGAGGAAGCGGGAACGATTACCGTCGAGGGTGATGGGCCAGCATTCCTCGAAGTATCGGACTTAGAGCCTGCAAATCTCACGGTAGAGGACCAGGACCGCATTAATGTCTCCGCCGAGATCGAAAATACCGGCGGTTCGGTGGCAAACCAGACAGCCGAGTTCCGGTTCGGTGAGGAGGTAATGGCTGAAGAAGAGATTGACCTCGAACCGAACGAAAACGAGACGCTCCGGGTGTTCAATCTCGGACTGGCAGATCTCGAACCAGGGAACCTTACCTACGGTGTCTACACCGAAGATGATAGTGCGACGAACAACGTGACAGTCCCAGAACCTGCTGCGGTCGAACTACTCGATTACGAGCCTGAAAACGTCACTACCCACGTAGATGAGCAGTTCGATATCTACGCAGCGGTCGAAAATCCCGGAGACTCTCCGATAAATGAGACAGTCGAACTCTCTGTAGAGAACGAGACGATTGTCACAGAAACTGTTGAACTCGACAGTAGAGAAAACGGGACCGTCGAACTCGAAGATATTGATGCCGAAGAGATCGGTGTCGGAACATCCGAATACCAGCTTTCGACGGGCGATACAGCCGTCAGAGGAGAGATCGCTGTTGAGAGTAATGAATCAGCAGCATTCGAGATAGTTGGGTTAGACCCCGGTGATACAGAAGCCGAGGAGGGTGGCACCGTCAGCCTCTCTGCAGAGATCGAAAACACCGGTGGAATGGCCGCAAGCGAAACTGTTGAACTGTATATCGACGGTGACGAGTGGACATCGGCAGATCTCGAACTCGGACCGGGAGAGTCCGACGAGTTCAGACTCTATAATGTGTATATCGGAGCGCTAGATCCCGGTGAGTACGAGTATCACATCATCACGAGTGCAGACAGTGAATCAGCCACGCTAGAAGTAACGGAGTGACGGACTCCATTTTGAAAGCGGTATTTGTTTTTTTCGAAGAGTGTATTGGTACCCGCTGGAAACGGCACCTATGAGCCTCCCAACAGGAATCGGGACACTCGACCGGAAACTCGGCGGTGGATTGCCGCCTGGGACACTCGTTGCAGTCATTTTCCCACCCGAGGTGCAACACGACCCGCTTTTGTGTGCCGGGGCAAACGAACGTGCGTCGTATTTTTTTACGACAGTCAAAAGCGAAGCTGCAGCACGCAAATCCTTCGACCGCGCACCCGTTCCAGCAGACATTGAGACAATCGAAAAGCTGGAACTCGAAAACGCAACAGCGCAATTAACTGATGGACTCGACGAACTCGATGAAGACGAGGATTTCTATCTTGACGTGATCGATCCAGTCGAAGAAACGCTGGGTGCCGGAGAGTATGTCGACCTGTTGAACATGCTCACCGAACAGCTCAACACCGGGGAGACAATCGGGTACCTGTATGGTTACGAAACGACGGACCCACCGCATAACCGCCGGTACACGCTCGATATTGCCGATTGTGTGATTAAATTACGAGCGCGGCAAGAACACGGCAAGCTCAATTATTATCTCGAGATACCGAAAGCGAACGGCCTTAAACTCACAGAAAAAGACCGCTACCTCGAAATCGAAATCGGTCGGGGCGTCGATATCGACGAGACACGGAATATCTAATATATTTTCGAAAAGAGATGTTGATACGATGTCGAGACAGGAGCCGTCGATCACCGCCGCGGATACCGGGGAGAAACAACAGGTTATCGATACACTGACGCTTGCATTCACGACCAGTCCGCTCGTTCGCTGGTTTTTTTCGAAGCCCTCCATCTACTTGGAGCGGTTTCCCGCATTCGTTGATGCCTACGGTGGCAAGTCCTTCGAGCAGGACTCTGCCTTTTATGTCGGGGATGTTGATGGTGTCGCGCTCTGGTTACCACCGGATGTCGAGCCCGACGAGCAGGCACTTGCCGAATTGCTCACCGAGACCTTGCAAGAAAAAAAGCATCCACCGGCCTGGTCGCTGGCAGAGCAACTCGACGCCGCACATCCCGACCAGCCACACTGGGTTCTCACACACCTCGGTGTCGACCCCACCGGGCAAGGGATACGGCTCGGCACTGCTAGAGCGAGGACTGGAACTGTGTGATGAACAGAACGATCCAGTGTATCTCGAAACGTCGAACCCACGAAATCTCCCGCTGTATCTCCGGTACGGATTCGAACTCCGGGAGCCAATACAAATCGAGAGTGCTCCGACGGTGTTTCCGATGGTGCGAGAACTGCAGTCGTGACCGCAAACAGACGGGATTCAGGGCCAGTCACAGTTCTGGCACCGGCTGCCGATATCGCGCTCGACCCGGTCGCGGATCCTTGACCAGGAGGCATCGAGTGTCTCCCCCTCGGGTCTGGCCCCACACCCCCGAGCACCAAGAAGATGCCATATACCCGAGTCTTCGTTCAGTATGGCCTTCATACGTCCACAATAAGGCGCGTATGAATTTATATTTTGACCAGAAACTGGATGGGTCGGGATATTTTGTAACGATTGGGCTGGGTCGCGCGCACAAAGACAGCCTCTCAATAGCGGCGGAAGCAATTTCTTAAGTCCAATGAGAGTGTCCATCAAGGCATGAGCGAGCAGGCACACACCGATGATGACTCTAACAAGTTGACCTACGAGAAAGATCCCGAGTTACCGAGCAACGAGGTGACGCAGGGAGCAGAACGGGCCCCACACCGCGCAATGTTTCGCGCGATGGGCTACGACGACGAGGATCTGGCAGCGCCGATGGTGGGCATTGCCAACCCGGCAGCGGACATCACGCCGTGTAACGTCCACCTCGACGATGTGGCGCAGTCGACCTACGATGCAATCGACGAGAACGAGGGAATGCCAATCGAGTTCGGGACAATCACGATTTCCGATGCGATTTCGATGGGGACCGAGGGGATGCGTGCATCGCTTATCTCTCGTGAGATCATCGCAGATTCCGTCGAACTGGTTGCCTTCGGTGAGCGCATGGATGGACTTGTCACCATCGGTGGCTGTGACAAGAATATGCCGGGGATGATGATGGCCTCGATTCGGACGGATCTCCCGAGTGTCTTTTTGTATGGTGGCTCGATCATGCCCGGCGAACACGACGGCCGGGAGATTACGATCCAGAACGTCTTCGAGGGTGTTGGTGCAGTGGCCGACGGCGAGATGAGCGAGGACGAACTCGATGAGATGGAGCGAAACGCCTGCCCCGGTGCCGGTTCCTGTGGTGGGATGTTCACGGCGAATACGATGGCTTCGATCTCCGAAGCGCTCGGATTCGCGCCGCTTGGCAGCGCCTCGCCGCCAGCAGAAGACAAAGCCCGCTACGAGGAGGCCGAGCGGGCGGGCAAACTCGTCTTGGAGGCAATCAAAGAGAAACGTCGCCCCTCTGATTTCCTCTCGATTGAATCGTTCGAGAACGCGATTGCCCTGCAAGTTGCTATCGGCGGATCGACAAACGCCGTCTTGCACCTGCTTGCACTCGCTGCCGAGGCAGGTGTCGATCTGGATATCGAGACGTTCAACGAGATCAGCGCACGCACGCCGAAGATTGCAGACTTACAACCCGGCGGTAAGCGTGTGATGAACGACCTCCACGAGGTCGGCGGTGTGCCGGTCGTCCTGAACGCCCTCCACGAGGCTGACCTACTACACGGGGATGCGTTGACAGTGACGGGCAACACCATCAGCGAGGAACTCGAACGGATCGATCCGCCTGCAATCGAAGACCTCGACGAAGAGTATCTACACCCGGTGGACGATCCGATCCACGAACGCGGTGCGATCCGTATTCTGACTGGCAATCTCGCGCCGGATGGAGCAGTCATCAAGATCACCGGCGAGGACCACCTGCGCCACGAAGGCCCAGTTCGTGTCTTTGAGCGCGAGGAGGATGCGATGGAGTACGTACAGGACGGAAACGTCGAAACCGGCGACGTGCTCTGTATCAGAAACGAGGGGCCATGTGGTGGTCCCGGCATGCGCGAGATGCTCGGTGTCACGAGTGCCGTCGCCGGACAGGGCCACGCCGAGGACGTGGCGCTGTTTACTGACGGCCGGTTCTCGGGCGCAACGCGTGGCTTCTCGATTGGGCACGTCGCGCCGGAGGCGTACGTGGGTGGTCCAATCGCCGCGCTCGAAGACGGCGATACAGTCACCATCGACATCGACAACCTCGAACTGTCGGTTGATCTCTCCGACGAGGAAATCGAACAGCGACTCGAAGACCACGACCCCAAACCAGCCTACGAGAACGGTGTGCTTGCGAAATACGTCCGGGACTTCGGCTCCGCAGCGAATGGCGCTGTGACCAACCCCGGCGTTCAGTGGGAGTAGTGCCTGCGAGGGAGCACTGCGACCGAGCAGCTTTTTCATCGACGTTTTTCGACGAGCGGTGCCGCAGGCACCCGAGGAGAAAAAGGTCGGCTGTGACCAACCCCGGCGTTCAGTGGGAGTAGTGCCTGCGAGGGAGCACTGCGACCGAGCAGCTTTTTCATCGACGTTTTTCGACGAGCGGTGCCGCAGGCACCCGAGGAGAAAAAGGTCGGCGTTCAGTGGGACTAAAAAGAAACGACCAGTTCCCCATCGTCGGTGGGGTCGGGAATTTCGTCTTCGACTGCGGCTCTGTCGTCGTGTATGCCGGTAAGGTCAGTACCAACGTCGGCTCTGGCCGCGCCCGTCTCGTCGACTGCGTAGACAACACCGGAAAATCCGAGTTCGGTCATCCAGACGTCGCCATTCTCGGAGACGCCCGAGGTTGCACCACCGGAATAGACCACAGCCACGGTAAAGAGTGCGTCACCATCGACCGTCCAGCTTTGATCGACGCTGTAGCCAAATCCGACGATCCGTTCTGGATCCTCTTCGTCACAGAGCGAGTCGTGTCGGATATACGCCTCTTCGTGGTCTTGGACGAAGGCGATTACCTCGTCTTCGGTGAACTCCTCGGGTGGGTCGGGGTATGGAATCGTCTCGACGCTTTCGTACTCGCGAGTATCGTCCGGTGGCCCGCCTTCGATTGTCTCGGATTCGACCTCACATTCCGGGCGTGTCGGCTCCGACTCGAACTGATCAGTAAGTTGGGTGGCCGTATTTTCATCGTCCGACCCTTCTCCAGTTACACAGCCAGAAAGTGCAAGCGCACACGAACCGAGACCAGCCAGAAGCGTTCGCCGTTTCATACACACACTTTCATTAGCAGAGATAAAATGACTCGCAAGAGTCAAATCGCCATTTGAGTTTTCTTACACACCCACGTCGAAACTATGCCGTGTTCCAGTTTCACTTTCACTCTGCTGTTAACAGAGGTTTATATGTGAGGGGGCACAATCGCCGTCTATGGCAACACAAGATCTCGAAAATCTCTCCGGTGTCGGGCCGGCAACAGCAGAAAAGCTCAAAGAAAACGGATTCGACGACTATCAGGGTATCGCGGTCGCAAGTCCGGGAGAACTCTCGAATACGGCGGATATTGGGGAATCGAGTGCGGCGGATATCATTCAGTCAGCGCGTGAAGAAGCCGATATCGGTGGTTTCGAAAGTGGCGCAACTGTCCTCGAACGGCGCGAAGAGATCGGCAAACTCTCCTGGGGCATCGACGAGGTCGATGACTTGCTCGGCGGCGGTGTCGAAACCCAGTCGATTACGGAGGTCTACGGTGAGTTCGGTTCCGGTAAATCTCAGGTGACTCACCAACTTGCAGTGAACGTCCAGCTACCGAGCGAACACGGCGGTCTCGAAGGCAGCGCAATCTTCGTCGACTCCGAAGACACGTTCCGCCCGGAGCGAATTGACGATATGGTCCGTGGCCTTCCGGACGAGGCAATCGAGGCGACGATGGTACTACACGACGTTGCAGAAGCAGAGAATGCAGACGCAGGCAACGACCAGTTGCTTGCGGAACTGACCGAAGCAGTCCTCGATAAGATCCACGTGGCGAAAGCATTCAACTCGAACCACCAGATTCTACTCGCCGAAAAAGCACAGGAGATCGCAAGCGAAAGCCAAGACGAGGAGTTCCCGGTTCGCCTGCTCTGTGTTGACTCACTGACAGCACACTTCCGTGCGGAGTATGTCGGTCGTGGCCAACTCGCAGAACGACAGCAGAAACTTAACAAACACCTCCACGACCTGATGCGTGTCGGTGACCTGAACAACACCGCTGTAGTCGTGACCAACCAGGTCGCTTCGAATCCAGATTCCTTCTTCGGTGACCCAACACAGCCAATCGGTGGCAACATCCTCGGCCACACCTCGACGTTCCGGATCTACCTGCGCAAATCCAAAAACGACAAACGGATCGTTCGACTCGTCGACGCGCCGAACCTCGCTGACGGTGAAGCTGTGATGCGTGTCACTGGCGACGGACTCGTCCCAGAATAACGATCTGCAACTGACACTCTCTCAATATTTGTCTGACGGGGTGGAGTGAAAGTGAAATACGAGCGGTAAAACCCGGTAACGGTGGCGGGTTTCGAGATGAAAGAGAGGGGTTCAGAAGCTAGTTATTATTCCGGAGGGTAGGCTGTGCGATTTCTTCATGAATCGTGACTCTGCCGACAGTCCGACGGACCCACAGATAGAGAAGGCAAGCACCGAGAGCTAGTGCAACGAGTGCAATAAGACCGCCTTCGGGACCGAATGCACCACCGGTGAGAATCGTGGGATCGCCGAGTTCGAGATCGACGAGCGCAACGCCACTCGTCAGACCACTCACCGGAAGGCCGAGCACGGGCCCGAGCGTAAAATTCCAGGTCGTGTGAATTCCAATCGGAATGGCAAGTCGGTCGGTCAGGACGTACGCGCCGCCGAGCACTAGCCCGAAAAGAAAGATGTTGAGCGTGCTCAAAACCGAGGCTGCCGGGTTAGCCGCGTGGGCAACGCCGAACAGCACACTACTGACGCCAACACCGGCGAGCACAGCAGTTCGGGCGTCAGTCATGCCACGGACGCCTTCGGAAACGTTGACGAGAATGTAGCCACGAAAGAGCAGCTCTTCGAGAATGGCGAGGACGAGAAAGAACGCAAGCGCGACGAGGAGTCCGGAGAGAAGGGAAACTCCTGCAAACAGGTCACCCTCACGGGTCACGAACATGCCAGAAAGCGAGCCAGCACCAAACAAGACGGGCAGTGCAACCGAGACGGCCATCGCGATACCCACGAGGGAACCAACGGCAAGGTCAGACTGGAACTTCCGATCCCAGGAAAGGCCAATATCAGTGAAATAGCGCCGGTCGATGTACCAGATAACCGCGAGAACGGCACCAGTCAGGGCAGCAAGCGAGAGTGTCTCGAAGACGGCAGCCGCAAACGGGCCCAGACCACCGACGAGAAGACCGATAACGAACGCAGCGATTCCTAGGGGAATAGCGAACAAAAAGAGCAGCACAACCGCGATGCCAAAACGTGCTGGCGTCCGAAAGCGCTCTTCCTCCCGGTTCCAGTAGACCTGTGACAGTCCGCGACGAATATCGTCGTTCATAGGCGTGTTGACGGCGGAGCGCACTTAATGGCACTGTCCTCCCGTCGTTCCATCACAGCAGCGAGACCACCCGAATCGACTCGCTGTCAGTTTGCTTCGAGGTGGTCGAGGACGCCCTCGGTGGTCCCCGAAACGGGTTCGGGAGCGACACCCGCTTCGGCAGCGGCTTCCGGATCTTTCAGCAAGTGACCAGTTGTGAGACAGACGACCGTTTCGTCGCTGTCGACGACACCCTCCTCACGGAGCTTTCGCAGGCCGGCGACAGACGCTGCCGAGGCGGGTTCGACGCCCACACCCTCGCTTGCGAGGTCACGCTGGGCTTCGGTGATCTGTTCGTCGGTGACCATCGCTGCCGTCCCGCCAGTTTCGCGGATGCCGGGCAGCGCTTTCGGCGCGTTGACCGGGTTGCCGATTCGGATGGCCGTTGCCCGGGTCTCGACCTCTTCCCAGCGCTCGGTATCCTCCCAGTCGTTTTCGATGGCTTCGACCATCGGTGCCGCACCCGCTGCCTGAATGCCGGTCAGTTTCGGTACCTCCTCAGATTCGATTGCACCGCTTTCGACCAGTTCGCGGAAACATTTGTAGAGTGCTGCTGTATTACCGGCGTTGCCGACCGGCAAGACGATTCGGTCGGGATACTCCCCTTCCTCGTCGCGGAACTGCTCTAAGATTTCGAGGCCGATTGTCTTCTGCCCTTCCAGTCGGAATGGATTTAGCGAGTTGAGCAGGTAGGCCTCACCGCGCTGGGCGAGGTCTTGAACGATATCCAGACAGGTATCGAAGTTCCCATCGACTTCGAGAATTCGTGCGCCGTGGAGACTTGCCTGTGCAATCTTTCCGGCAGCGACTTTTCCCTGTGGGAGCAAGACGAGCGTCTCCATGCCACCACGGCCACCGTAGGCCGCAAGCGCAGCACTCGTGTTGCCAGTCGAGGCGCAGGCGAGTCGGTCGACGCCGACGCGTTTTGCGACCTCGACACCCAGTGTCATCCCGCGGTCTTTGAAACTCCCCGTCGGATTCATCCCCTCGTGTTTGATGCGCAGACGAGAGACACCGATATCCTCTTCGAGGCGTGGAACGTTGTGAAGCGGTGTATCTCCTTCCGGAAGACTCACACCCGAGTCGACGGGAAGGGCAGCACTGTATCGCCAGACACCGCGTCCATTGAAATCGTCCCACATCGGAAGATCAGCATACCGGACTTCGAGAAGTCCATCACAGTCATCACACGTATACCGGATATCATCGAAGGGCGCGAACGTCTCCGAGCATTCGATACAGGTGAGCCAGACCCCGTTATCGGCACAGGCAGGTTCCTCCGTCGTCAGTTCGAGATTGGCCATTACCGGCACCTTGTGCCCGCAGGGCAAAAGTCAGACGGTCTGGCGTCTTGATCAGGAGTCGCCAAATTCGTCGATTCGACCGTGGACGTACTCCGTCCAGGCGTCGAGGGTCTCGTGCATCAATTCACGGGCTTCCGGTAGTGGCGTCGGTGCGTACTGGTAGATGTGTCCGCCACCATCGAGTAAGCGACGTTCGCGGGTGGCGAGATCCTTTTCCATAAGGGTTGAAAGCGAGCGGTTGACGTTGCTCCGGTCGCGGTCGAGTTCTCCGGCTAACTCCTCGACGGTACTGTTTGGGTGTTCGAGCAACGCCTCGTAGGTGCGTGCCTCGTGGTTTTGAATGTTGAACACACAGGCCATCACCTCCTCTAATCCGGGCTCCTGATCGAGCATGAGTTCCCGGAAGTGTTGGGGAGAGGGATCGACATCCGGCATACGCGAATGCTACACCCCCGTGGTCAATAAAATACCGCATATATCCGCCGAAACGAAAACAAACGTCTGTGCCGAACGGGAAATCCGTCAACTTGCTCCCTGTGACCCCTCTGGACGGGCATAGCCCTGTTTTTCCAGACACTCGCGCATTTCTTCTTCGGAGGTGTGTTTGTGAAGACGGGCAGGCGTATCACAGTAGTATATTTCTCCGTCGTGTCGGAGTGTTATCTCGTGTTGCGATCCGAGAAACTCCGTCTGCACGATGACCCGACGCCCCTCTTTGATCGCCGTAATGAGTTCCTCGACACTGTGTTCGCCAGCCTCGGTCTCGATGGGGTCGGCCATATTTTCTGTTTATACGACAGCCTACTTGAGTCGCCCGTTTTATGTTCTGGCTTACAGAAGATGGCCCGCAACTTCTACGAAAACAGAGGAATAAACTTCCTCGTGATCAAGTACGAACTGTGACAGCGAAGTCGACGACCGTGCTGTTCGTTCGCCACGGCGAGACCGACTGGAACAGAAACGGACGATTGCAGGGATGGGCACCAACCCAGTTGAACGACCGCGGGCAAGAACAGGCATCCCGTCTCGGCGAACGGCTGGCTTCGGAGCACGATATCGACCGTCTTGTCGCATCTGACCTCTCTCGAACGCAGGAGACAGCAGCCAAAATCGTCGAAGCGGGTGTCGACGTCGAACCCGAATTCGACCGGGCCTGGCGCGAGCGTGGAATCGGTGTCTATCAGGGCTTTACGTGGGAGAAGTTGCGCGAACGGTTCCCAGCGTTTGCGATCCAAAGTGGCGCAATTGCACTCGATGAAACACCCGAAGGTGGCGAATCGCTCGTCGATGTCTACGAGCGTATCACTGGCGCGTGGGAACGACTCTGTGCAACAGCAGCAGGTGAGACAGTCCTCGTCGTCACACACGGTGGTCCGATCACAGTGATGCTCGCTCACCTCAAGACGCAGGATCTGCTAACGGCAGTCACAGAACACAGTATTCCGAATTGCGGGCTGACTGTCGTCGATGCCGAAACCAGTCAGATTCAACGCGAAAACGAGCAACCATTTGAGCGCGTCGAATTCTGAACGGATAGTGAATCAATCAGTCGGATACTCTGCATCGAGTGGGTCCGCACTGACTGTGTCCGGTATGGTTTCTGCTGGCGTTTCATCGGGGCTGACGCTTCCGGTCTGGTAGCCGTGCAAATCGAGTGTGACGTGGTCGAATCCAAGGTCAGCGAGATGGTCGCGGACAGCCCGGACGAAATCAGGATCGAGTGCCACTTCGAGTTCATCTTCCCCCACTTCGATGCGAGCGAGACCATCGTGGTCTCGGACTCGAAACTGCTCGAATCCCCAAGTCCGGAGCAGCCGCTCGGCTTTCTCGATCCGTGAGAGTCGTTTTTCAGTCACCTCCAGTCCGGTTGGAATCCGCGAGGAGAGACAGGCCATCGAGGGTTTGTCTGCAACCGAGAGCCCATACTGGCGGGCAATCTCACGCACTTCTTCTTTGGTAATCTCGTGTGCCAAAAGCGGTGAGTAGGCATCGAGTTCTTCGACGGCTTGCAGTCCGGGGCGGTGACCCTCGCCGGGATCAGAGGCGTTCGTCCCGTCACAGACCGTCTCGATGCCGAGTTTGCGGGCGTGGTCAAACATCGCGCCGAGTCGCATCGACCGGCAGTGATAACACCGCTTGTCGTCGTTTTTGACGAAGGCCTCGCTTTCGAGTTCGCTGAACTCGACGATATCGTGACGGATGCCGATTTCCTCGGCCACCCGTTTTGTATCCTTGAGTTCTGCAGCTGGCAGCGTTTCGCTACGGGCCGTACAGGCAACGGCATCCTCGCCGAGCGCGTCGTGAGCGATTGCCGCGACGACACTCGAATCCACACCCCCAGAGAAGGCAACGAGAACGCCCTCGTGGGAAGCCATATCGGCCCGAGCGGCCGCCAGTTTCGCATCGACCATGCCCTATTTTTCCGCTCGGCGCGCAAAAACGCGTCGCACCTATTCGTTGACGACGGCCGTCTCGAATCCATCCGCTGTCGTGAACACGCCGGCTGCACAGACTGCGTGTTCGAACTCGTGGTCGTACAGTTCCTGTGCGGCTGATTGGGCATCGCTCGCTTCGAGGTCGAATGATTCGGGGCTGTCTCGCTCGTAAGTTGCAACCAGTGTTGGCTCTGAAACCTCTTCGACGAGCAACGCATCCCGCCGGACAGTCCCCACGAATGCAGATTTCCCATCAGCGCTCGCGCTCGCGTCGTTTTCGAGGCCGACGATGCCCGCAATTCGCGGTGTGTCGTAATCGTCTTTCTCGAAATCCAGCGCGAGCAGTGGTTCAGCCAGTGCATCCTTGGCAGGATAGCCGAGTTCGAGTTTTTCCGCGATTGGGTCGACGTGCGAGCCATTTCCGAGGACTGCGCCACGGTCAGTAAGCCGAATGCAGTTATAGGAAATGTAGGGATTGTCAGTGTCGGGCGCATCAGCGGTCGGGCCGACAGTGATCATCCCATCGCGTGTGGTTGCTTTCCTGTTCGGGAACGACCGCGAGGAGACGCGGTATGCGCCACCCTCGGGGCTAACGACGACGAACCGTCCAACGTACATATCTCGCCATCAACGGTCCGCGCCTATGTAGGTGCCGAATGCTGACCACAACTCACGCCCTTGCCTGGCAATCATCATACAGAGGCAGCGCGGAAACCCACGGTTTTACAGTAGTTGCTGATTTGGATGAGGTGAGAAATCGCTGCGAGATTTTGTGAGTCAAGTATGCTGTCGTCTCGGAAGAGTCCGTCTGAGAGATCGGAACGAACCAGCACCCACAGATTGTACAGCGCGACGGCGAACAGAAAGTAGAACAGCCGAACAGAGAACGTCGGTGACGTTGTTTTTGGAAGGAACTCACCGACTTTCCGATAGGATGTTTCGATCCCCCAGCGACGCCGATAGGCTTCGGCCAATGGCTCCGCGAACTCGACCTTGTCAGGGTCGAGTTCGCGGGTAGTCACCAGACAGAAGTGGTCGTCCTCTCGCGTTCGGTGCGGGACGACGACCAACCGAACATCCACGCGGCAGGTCGGTGGATTCGACCGCCGCATCTCATATTCTGTGATGAACGTGTCTTTGTCGTGTTCCTTGATACGGCGTTGAACGCCGCGGTTTGTTGGGGCACGCATCACCAGATCAACATCCAGTTCGTCGAAGATCTTGACCAACCGCACGCGGTAGAGTTCGCGGTCGCAGTAGACGTGGTTGATCGTGATGTACTCACGGGCTGTCGAGACGAGTTGGCGGACCGCGGCCGCCAACTCGTCGGTACTGCCGTCTTCAAGGATTGTCCAATCGAGCGTGAAACGAGCGTCTGGATCGACGATACAGATGGTGGCAAACTTGTAGGCGAGATTCGTTCCCTGGTCTGGGTTCGTATTTGCCACCTTTGGCGTCTCTTCCTCACCGTAGAATAGCCAGTCGTGGATGTCGGTTGCCACGTCAACAGGCTGTTCGAACATACGAGTGCGGGCAGCGTGTGTGAACATCTTCTCGCGGACGGCATCGAACTGGGCGTCGATGCCGTCCGCTTCCAGTTCACGAAGATTGTACAATAGTGCCCGAGCCAGCGGATTGCGTGCGTCTGTCTCGACAGAGACATTGTCACCACGAGCACACTGATACGTTTTCGCGCCAGCATTGGCAAACTCGTTGTCGAAGGCGATTCGAGAGAGGACTGGTTCGAAGTCCTCTCTCATGTAGGTTGCATTCGACGCAACACCGAAGTCGATCTCGGGAAACAACAGTGACGACGCTGCTGAGGTGACCTGTTTTGCTTTCGTTGCATCGACCATATCAAGAAAACGAAGCCGATCAATTCGGTTCTTTGGCTACTTCAGCAACTACTGTTTAGTCGTGGGTACCTGACGTACGCCGTTCACGTGACGATTACACATCCGCTGGTGACGATGGCGTGGGCAGCTATCGTCTTTGCAGTCATTATTGCTGGGCCATACATCGTCCCAAGCCGTGACGAACTCGAATCGGCACTCGGGATCGAACCCGGACATATCTAGTACGTCTTCGCGAAATAGGCGGTCTCTTTTGCGTCCCCGCCACAGATTGCACACTCGTCGTGGACCGGTTTTTCGTCGCGGTCAAGTGGCACCATCGCGATTTCTGCGGCGATTGCCTCTTTGATCGGTTCTTCACAGTCTTCGTCGCCACACCAGCCACACTTGACGTAGCCACCGTGTTGACCAAGTGCGCCGAGGATCTCTTCTCTGCTTTCGGCCTCACGGGTTGCCCCTTCGAGAGTTTCCTCCGCGCGTGCGTACAGTTTCGCAAAGATCGTATCGAGATGCTCCTCAGCAGTCGTAGCGATGCCCTCCTGATCGACCGTCTCCGAGGCACCATCCGGCCGGTGGACGAGTGTTGCCGTCGCTTCCTCGACTTCGTTGGGGCCGACCTCAATCCGTAGCGGGACGCCGTGAAGCTCCCATTCGTTGTACTTGAAGCCGGGGTTGCGGTTCTCGCGGTCGTCGAGATGGACGCGAATGTCCGCTTCAGAAAGCGTCTCCTCGATTTCACTCGCGTATCCGAGAACCTCGTCTTTGTTGTCTTCTTGCCAAATCGGGACGATCACGACCTGCTCGGGGGCAAGCGTCGGCGGCAAGACCAGCCCCTGATCGTCGCTGTGTGTCATGATGAGTGCACCCATTGCACGCCAGGACAGCCCCCAGGATGTCGTGTGTGCGGTCTGTTCGTTTTCGTCCTCGTCGATGTAGGTAATATCGAACGCTTCGGCGAAGGAAGTCCCGAGATAGTGTGAGGTTGCACCCTGGACGCTTTTGCCATCCGGCATCAGTGCCTCGACGGTCGTCGTCGAGTGTGCGCCGGGGAACTTATCGTGCTCGGGTTTCCGGCCGACAAGCGGCGGAATCGCGAGTACCTCCTCGTAGACGCGTTTGTACTGGTTCAACCGCGTCATCGTCTCTTCCCAGGCGTCTTCTTCGTCGTGGTGGGCGGTGTGACCTTCCTGCCAGAGGAACTCCTTGGTCCGGAAAAAGGGCTTGGTCTCCGTTGCTTCCCACCGGACAACCGAACACCACTGGTTCAATCGCAACGGCAAATCGCGGTGGGAGCGAATCCACTGGGCCATAAAGGGTGCGATAATCGACTCACTCGTTGGGCGGACTGCAAGCCGCTCTTCGAGTTCGTCGTAGCCACCGTGTGTGACCCACGCGACTTCCGGGTCGAATCCTTCGACGATGTCCTTTTCGCGTTCGAGATAGCTTTCCGGAATAAACATCGGGAAGTAGGTGTTCTGGACTCCCGTCTCCTTGAACCAGCCATCAAGATAGCTCTGAATGCGTTCCCAGATCGCATACCCGCGCGGTCGTGTGACGATAAACCCGCCCATCGGCGCGTAATCCGCGAGCTTGGCCTTCTGGACGACCTCTGCGTACCACTCGCCCGTGCTGTGTTCTTTCGACTCGGTGATCCCGAGTTCCTGGTCGTCGTCGCTCATACCGGTACAGTCCCCCCGCCAGCAATAAACGTGCTCTGTTCTCTCTCGTCTGTTTCGACACGCAAGACTGGCTGGCCAATCCACTCGTAGCGTATATAAATAGACCAAAAAGTAACCATCTCACTGGAACAGATACGGTGCAGTCTGGGATCCGTGACACGTGAAAAATACATAAACAGCAAAATTTATATAGAATGGCAAACAATCATTCGGTGAGGTGTCAGCTATGAACCTCAACATCCGCTCTGACAGCAACGGTTCCCTCTGGCAGCGAATCAAAGGACTGTTTAGTCGCGACAGCAGTGACGGCAGCGAATAGCCGAAGCGGCATTTTTTATTTTATCGCCTGTCGAGTAGCGGCGCAAACACGCCATAATAATCAGATTCGATATATAAAAACAACAGGCATTAGTATGCAGGCAGACCGAATATAGATATGGCAGTGTCGACAGTCGGGCAAGTTGACCCGACTGCGGTATACGAGAGTCCGGAGCTACTGGTCGGTGGGGTTTTACTTCTCGTGCTTTTGGTATTCCTCGTTTTGTTTTTTCGCCGACAGCGCGAACTCACCCCTGGCGAGAAGTTCGCACGGTTGGTTGGGAGAGAAGACGAGATTGCAGTCTTGATGCACTCGAATCCAGATCCGGATGCGATGTCGTGTGCGATTGCCGTGCAGGCGATTGCCGATGCGTCGGATACGGCAGTGACACTCTATTATCCCGGCCAGATCCGACACCACGAAAACCGTGCGTTCGAGACGGTCTTAGACGTGGATTTCGAGCGTATCGAGACCGCAGACGAGATTGCCGAGAAGGCAGTGGTTCTCGTCGACCACAACCAGCCGCGGGGCTTCGACGGCACCGAGAACGTCGACCCGATTGCGGTCGTCGATCATCACCCTGGCGATGGTGAGGGTGCAGAGTTTACAGATATGCGACCGGAGCATGGTGCCTGTGCGACGATCTTCAGCGAGTATTTCGAAGACCTCGGCTGGGTGCCAGTCAGTCCCGGAGAGTTTGACTCGACCGACAGAGCGGATGTGCTTCCCCCACGAGTGGCAACGGCGCTCATTTACGGGATTCAATCAGATACAAAACATCTCACCAGTGGCTGTTCGCCAGCAGAATTCGATGCCACTTCATATCTCTACGATGGGCTCGATCAGGACAAACTCACCCGGATCGCAAACCCCGACATGGATGCAGAATCGCTCGAAGTGAAAGCGCGGGCGATTACCGAGCGGACAGTCCGCGGGCCGTTTGCAATCAGTGACGTTGGGACTGTCTCGAATGTCGATGCGATTGCACAAGCTGCTGATGAACTCAAGCGTCTAGAGGGTGTGAGCGCGGTCGTCGTCCTCGGCGACAAGGATGACACGATCCAACTGTCTGGTCGTTCAAGTGATGACCGCGTCCACATGGGCCGGGCACTAGAGACAGCAATTGAACCGGTGCCACTTGCTGGGGCCGGTGGACACGCCCGGATGGGTGGTGGGCAGGTTCCGATCATCAACATGGACGCTGTCGGCAAGGACAAAGGACTGACGCGCGAGGAACTCAAAGAGCGGCTGTTCGATGCGATGAGTGGCGAGTTATAAATGCCGTCGATCTTATATCTAGGAAGTTATGACGTGAAGTGTAAACAATCACGACGAAAGAGGTGATTCACCCACCACCTTCAAAAGGTAATATTCCAATCTAGTATGGCCATTGACGGTGCAGGTTGCCATTTAGTGGTGAAATCGTGATACGTGTGATTTTTATGATTGCTTGTTGTACCTACAAATAATGCTATTCAACTCTGGAGTCGTCGAAGCTATCTCCAGTGCCCTCCCGCTCTGGATTGCGATACTGATGCTTTTTATTTCCTACGCCGGGAGCATTTACATTATCGCTCCCGGTGTTTTGTTCGGATATCTCTACGGTGAGCGGGAACGGACAGCGACGTGGCTCGGTATCATCATTGCAGCGTATGCACTGTTTGTCGCAATCAAGCCGCTGACAGACATCACCCGTCCCGCAGTCGACCCGCCGCTGTCCCCGGAAATGCTTCCAGTACTGTTGGTCCCGCTGTATGAAGCCGGTGTGAACTTGGGTACTGG
>LKMJ01002469.1_pt1 | contig 16990 bp, 20 predicted proteins | sample 643391 | NCBI WGS metagenome assembly LKMJ01 (sample SAMN04112250, study PRJNA286221) | soda lake metagenome | biome: soda lake; feature: Kulunda Steppe; material: water; isolation source: sample PL-Br10 brine of Picturesque Lake | place: Russia: Kulunda steppe | collected 2010-07
GTGAGACGCTGGCAGAGCAAGTCCTGCTTATGCTGGAAACGCTGGATGTGCGAGCACGATCACGCGAACGCGATCGGCGTGGGACATCCGTCCGGGCAGACGGGTTCGAGATCGAATCCAAAGAGATCCAGACTCATCTGACCATTTACGGGCACAATCGGGACCGTTTCGCCGAGCAAGTCGGCTTCGGATCAGCCCCGAAAGCTGCTGCCCTCGACCGTATCATTGGCGTGTCGGACGCTCCAGCGGAAACAGTTCCGGTCGGCGGGGCGCTCGAGGCAATCGAGGTGTCGACCGACCAGCGGTACGTGAACTTCAATTGCGGGGACGAAGTCGCACGGTCGACCGCGCGCTCGATGATAGCTACGGCGGAACCGGTCGTCGACACGACCCCCGCTGAGGAAGTCCTCGACGCCGAACTCGCATGGGACGAAGTCGTTGCGGCGGTCGATACCGGACAAAAAGAGGTGTTCGATCTCACCGTCCCAGACACCCACAATTTCATCGGTAATGGCGTCGTCACACACAACACCGCTGCAGCGGTACGCGACGATTTCGGAGACGGCCAGCAATGGACGCTAGAGGCCGGTGCAATGGTGCTTGCCGATAAGGGAGTCGCTGCAGTCGACGAACTGGACAAGATGGATGCCGGGGACCGGTCGGCAATGCATGAGGGGCTAGAGCAGCAGTCCTATCACCCTGACACCGAAGTCCTGCTTGCGGACGGTCGACGCGTCGAAATCGGCGAGTTCGTCGACGAGCGGATCGAGGACGATGAGACCGAGGTGATCGACGGCGTGGATTGCGAGATCACACCGGTCGAGGACGTCAGGGTCCACTCGACGGATCTCGACGCCAACGAGACGACCAAGACGTCGGTTGATCGAGTGAGCCGACACGAGGCTCCGGAGGAGTTCGTCCGCGTGACGTTCTCGAACGGTCGTGATGTCCTCGTGACGCCTGAGCATCCGATGTTCGTCGACGATGCGGGCGAGGTCGAAACCGTCGCGGCCAGTAGTGTAGAGGTGGGCCAGTACGTGCCAGCACCCCGCAAGCTACCCAACTCCTCGGCTGGCGTTTCTCTCGACGACGAGGTGCATGTCGGCAAAGAAAAGGATGTCACGCTCCCGGAGGAGATCTCCCCGGATCTGGCGGAGATTCTGGGACTGCTCACCGCAGAGGGCCACAGTTATGCCGGGTCGTCTCACGAGATTGGCTTCTCGAACCAGGATCAGCGGCTGCTCGATAGAATGGCTGCGCTGATGCGAGACGTCTTCGAGATGGAGAGTACTGATACGGTCTCCACCGACGGGACGACAACGAAACGATGGGTATCGACGAAGCTCTACCGCTGGTTCGACCGGAACTTCCCTGAGGTGATGGAGAGTGCACGAGACAAACGGATACCCAGCGCAGTTCTCGGCGCATCCGAGGTGGAGATCCGCCGGTTCCTCGTCGGTGCCTTCGCCGGTGACGGTGGTGTCGAGACCGAAGCGATGTCCTTCTCGACGGCGTCGCCGGGTCTCGCAGAAGATTACGCCGACGCGCTGTCCAAGATCGGCGTTGCCAGCCGCATTCACCACGATATCGCTCAGGACTCCTGGAAAACGTACGTGATGGGCGACTCGACGGCATCGTTCGTTGAGCAGGTCGTCGACGGGGCGGACGACCGGTACGACGATGCTCGGGCGTTTGTCGAGCGAAGTACCGAATCACCCCGCCATCACGACGTCTTGCCGCCGAGCGCGGCCGAGGAGATCCGGTCACTGCGAACGTTGCTCGGCGTCGGTCTGACCGGACGGTTCTATCCGAACGTCGACGAGGGGTTCGGCGTTCAGATAGAAACTGTCGAAACAGAAGTAGCAACGCTCCACGAGCGAATTGATGCGATTCGGGCGTCCCTCGACGGCTGTGATGTGGTATCGGAGATCCGAGCGACGATCGACTGGTCCTGCCGACAGCTTGCGGACCGCATTGAGGGCGAAACGACGAGTTCCATCTCCTACGCCGAGGACGGCGGCTACGATTCCGAACGCCGTGCTCGGATCGCCGAGCGTGCAGCGGATGCCGTTCGGGATGCGCTCGTTGACGCCGAACGCAGACTCGATTCGCTCTCGGAAAAGTCCGAGCGTCGATACTACACAGTGACGAACGTTGAAACGGTCCCGAACGAGGGCGAGCACGAGTGTGAGTGGGTATATGATGTGACAGTCGAGCCGACCAACACGTTCGTGAGCCAGGGTGTTGTCCTCCACAACTCGATCAGCATCAGCAAGGCTGGTATCAACGCCACCCTCAAATCCCGCTGTTCGCTCCTCGGTGCAGCCAACCCCAAGTACGGCCGTTTCGACCAGTACGAGTCGATCGGCGAGCAGATCGATCTCGAACCGGCGCTGATCTCGCGATTCGATCTGATCTTCACAGTCACCGACCAGCCCAACGAGGAGGAAGACTCCCGGCTGGCCGAGCACATCCTGCAGACGAACTTCGCGGGGGAGCTAAACACCCAGCGCGAGGAGATGAGCGCGCCAAACGTCACCCGCGAGCAGGTCGAGAGCCAGACCGAGGAAGTCGAACCCGTGATCGACGCTGAGTTGCTTCGCAAGTACGTCGCACACGCGAAATCGAACGTCTATCCGACGATGAGCGAGGAGGCCAAGGAGGCGATCCGGGACTTCTACGTCGACTTGCGTTCGAAAGGGACCGACGAGGATGCTCCCGTTCCGGTCACCGCCCGAAAGCTGGAGGCACTGGTCCGGCTTGCGGAGGCGAGCGCGCGGGTCCGCCTCGCCGACACCGTCGAGATCGAGGACGCCGAGCGCGTCATCGAGATCGTTCGCTCGTGTCTCCAGGATATCGGCGTCGATCCCGAGACGGGTCAGTACGACGCTGACGTCGTCGAGACGGGGACCAGCAAGTCCCAGCGCGACCGGATCAAGAACATCAAGCAGTTGATCGCAGATATCGAGACGGAGTACGATGAAGGCGCGCCCGTTGATGTGGTGCTCGATCGGGCCGACGAGATCGGGATGGATCAAACGAAGGCCGAACAGGAAATAGAGAAGCTCAAAACACAAGGTGAGTTGTATTCGCCCAGCACCGATCACGTACGGACTACATAATGGACCGAATTTCTGCGATCAGGAACGTCGAGGACGCGCTGGCAGCGTTCGAGGACGGTACGGTCGATCTTACAACGACTGAGGAGCGCGTACTGGCGGCCGTTCGGACCTACGCAACGGACTACGAGGGCGAGGCCACTGCGGCATATCGAGTCCAGCCGATCAGCCGCCAAGAGCCGGTCGTCGTGGTTGCGGCGTCGCCCGACGAGGCGGTCGAACGGGCAACGTCCATTCTGGGGGAGAACGTCGTCGCCGAGTCCGTCGAACGTATATAATATGGTCCATTTCATTAATTTTATTACATCTTGGGTGTAATATCCTGCCGTGATACTGGTGGTTACCTACTCGGTCGGGGCGCGACAGACGCTCCGGAACGTCTGCTCGGCCCACGAGGAAACGATCGTACGTCGACTCGGTCGGGCGGCGCTGTTCGAGGAGACGGAACTTGGGGCCTTTCTCGCGCTTCGACTCCGTGAGAAACACGGCTGTGACGTGCAGGTCGAACGGACGCGACCGTTCAACGAGTTCTCACTGGTTCCCGAATCGGTCAGGGAGGCTGCACAGGCCTACGAAGCCCGTTCTACCCCCAGCACGTCCTATGCGAAGTTCCAGTCGGGGACGGAGCATCCCCATCCGCGTGATCTTCAGGGGCAAACACTAACCGAATGACTGCGCAGCGAGGGCCATACGAGGGCGCATCTGGCAGTGGGATAGCGACTGCACCGGCTGCGGATCATCCCTCACGTCTTACAGCGACGATCGATGGGGTTACAGTTCGTGGCGTTGCGGTCGACCTCCGCCCGTGGTCGATCGATGCCGGGGACGCCGCCGCGGCAATCCGCGGGCGTGCTGACGAGTGCACCGTCGCGTGTTCGCGCCCCGGTTCGCTGTTTGACGCTGTCGGGGTGGTCGACCCCTCACTCAACGTATCACTTCGGCGGGTCCTCGCTGCGGTCGCACGTCGCCGCGGGTATCGGGCAGACGCCGCTGAGGAGCTCCGCCAGGTCCGGGTCGAACTTGCAACGCTTGCACCCCCCAGCTGTGATCGATCCAAGCAGCGGCGACAGGTCGCCACGGCCGGTGCCGACGAGGCTGAACTGGCCGAACGGGTCGCAACGATCCGCGGCGAACTGCAGGCCCGGCGTGACGCCGGTGTGGATGTCAGTGCCACCGAAAAGCGGCTCTCCGACGCTGTTGCTGCGCTGACGGATGCCCGGACTGAACGGCTATCGGCTGAACAGGCGCTCGACCGTGCTCGCGAGGACAGCAGGCCTTCCCGTAACCGGCGGGACCAACGTCTCCAGTTGCAGGATCGCGAGCGGAACCTTCAGCGGGTAATCCATCGTGAGCTTGCCGGCGCAGTCTACGACGAGTTCAAGGCTGCAGTTCGGCGTGTTCCCGGTGGAGCCGAAACGGGGCGTTCGGTCGACGGGTACGACGGCGATGACGTGACGGTTGCTCTTGCTGTTCTCCGGATGCTCCGAACGGCGACGCCAGCGGTCCTCGCAGTGGACCGGTTTGATGGCCCGAAACGGGCGGCACACACACTCGGTGTTCCCGTACTCCGGGTCTGAGCGGGCGGAAGTTCAAGTACGATCGGGCGGCGATCCGTTCTATGAAGTTGTCGTGGACTCAGCGGCGAGAGAACGGCGTAACGCTCGTCGAAGCGGTGATAGAGAGCACGGCGCCGACCGGCGAGGCGGCTGTAACGCTTCGAAGCACTCTCTCTGGACCGGTCTGGCCACCGCGATCACAGGGAGTGCCGGTGGCTGGCTGGGATGGCGATCGGTACGAGACGACCGTCGAGAGCGGCTGTCAGGTTGCTGTCGGCTTCGCAGCTCCCGGAGAGCCGTGTGAGCCCCCAGTCGAGATCGTCGAGCAAGAGCCGGTTGTGCGTGTCGATAACGATCAGGACGGAGCTGTCGATGCTGCCGACGTGCTCCGGGCGCTCGGTGATCCCACGCCACCTCGGAGAGCTATCCCGGCGTCGGTCCCCGATACTTCGGGTGCTGCTCCCTCGTTGCCGGAGGAGTGGCTCCCGGCTGGAAACGACCTGGGTGTCGAGACGGAACGTGAGCAATGATTCTGGCTGTGACAGGGGGAAAAGGTGGTGTCGGGAAGTCGACAGTCGCGCTAAACGTCGCTGCCGAACTCGACGCCGTGGTCGTTGATGCGGATCTCGGGATGGCAGATCTACCCGAGCGCCGAGGGCCCGACTTGCACGATGTCCTCGCGGGGCGCGCGGATCCGATCGAGGCTGTTGACGAGAGTGGACCCGTCGACTTGCTCCCCTGTGGTCGATCACTTCATGGGTTGAACGCCGCCGACCCACCCCGGCTCGTCGAGGCAGTCGAAACCGTCGAGCGAGAGTACGGTCGCGTCATTGTCGACTGTCCGGCCGGGATGTCGGCCGATGCCGGGCTCCCGTTGCACGTCGCCCAGCGCTGTCTACTGGTCACCTGTGCCGACGAGTTCGCGCTGCCCGACGCCATTCGTACACGAGCACTGGCACGGGTTCTCGACGCGGGGATCGAACGACTGGTACTCAATATGGCGGGCGAATCACCACCCGTCGATCGGGTTCGATCAGTGTTTGGGACGCCAGTCGTCACGATCCCGCGCTCCGACGCTGTTTCCCGGGCCCAGCGAACCGGTCGACCGGTTTCGACGGTCGCTCCGGGCGGTGGGCCAGCAGCACAGTTCGAATCGCTTGCAAGGGCGCTCCAGTCGGAGTGACCCGGGCCAGTCAGTCCATCTCGCACAACGCCTGAAACACCGACCGAAGCGTGACCGGTGAGACGTCCGCGACTGCCGACGCTTCTTTCTGTGTCAGGTTGTCGTCCAGTTCGCGCGCTGCGGTGTATAGACAGCCCGCGGCGACGCCGCTCGGATCGCGGCCGCCGAAGACGTTCGCCTCGCACCCTTCACCCGCCAGTTCGCGTGCGCGCCGCTCAAGCCCGGGGTCGAGGTCCAGTTCACTGGCAAAGCGGGGCAGATACTCACGCGGATCGATGGGACCAACGGGGAGTCCGAGCTCCCTGTTGAGCGCTCCGTAGGCGGCTTTGAACTCGTCCCGATCCGCACGGGCAACCGCCCCGATCTCGTCGATCGTTCGCGCGACGCCATTGACCCGGCAGGCAGCGTACGTCGTCGCCGCGGCAAACCCCTCCAGAGAGCGCCCACGCAGTAGATCCTCTTTCTGTGCGGAGCGAAAGAGCGAGCACGCGCCGTCCCGCACCGACTGTGGGAGCGAGAGCGCGGAGACCAGCCGTCGGATCTCAGTGAACGCGTACACCTGGTTACGCTCTACTTTCGTCGAGATCTGTGAGCGATTGTGTTCCCGGCGCATTCGTGCGACCTGTCGTCGTTTGCGGCCGGTGAGCCGAGTCCTGGAACCGGATCCAATCTCGGTTGACAGTCCTCTATCATGACGTGACCGAGTCAGGGGTGCGCCAGTTCGTTTTCGATTGCGGTCATCGTCCTCGAACGTTCGCCACTCCGGGCCCCGGTCGATCCGATCCGCACCGACAACCAGCCCACACTCCGAACAGAGTGTTTCGTCGCCGTCTACAGTCAATCCACCACCACACTCGGGACACGCGTTCGCCGTCGTACTGCCACTCATACAGTTGGATCTTGGTCCCGCTCAAGTATTTAAAGAAGTGATGAATATGGAATAAACTCCCGGATCGTCCCAGTCGAACGTACCGGTAACCGGTACGTTATGGTTTGTTTCAGAAAATTATTTGTAATACTATGAATAAGTGGGGACGATGCTTTCGGAGATCGCCGACGGTATCGAGCTCACCGAGCGCCAGCGCGATCGAGGGATTGCGACCGTCGATGAGACGGCCGAAACGCTGGCGGAGGGGCTCGTCGAGCACGCTGACGAGCTTCCCTGCCAGCCAGCGACGGCTGCGATGGTCGTCAATACCTACACCGCCGGGCGGAGCGTCGGCGACGTGGCACGCGAGGCTGGCGTGACACCGATGACCGCGGCCAAGACGCTCCACCTGCTCGGCGTCGATGGAATGTCGCCGCTCGCTCCGCGGGCACGAGGGATCGTTCGAGACTGGCAACGTGGTGAGATCTCACGTACCGACGCGGAAACACTCGTGCAGGCGAGCGAGACGGAGTTCGCACTGGCCGCGTTCATCGAAGCTCACGAGCCGATCGACGGTGTGACAGAGCTCACTTCGGCCGCGCTCGCCGAGCACGGCGACGCGGCGGTCGACAAGCGTGATCGGCTGGCCGAGACGATGAGCGGCGTCGGCGAACTTCGCTGATCAGGGACGAAGCCGTTCTGTCAGTCCCGGCTCCTCGAATGCGAGATCTAGCGAGCGATCGAACAGTCCTTCCGCGACCGCCACAACCGCCGGTGCGAACTCCGGGTTCAGCGCCGTGACGGCCGGTGCGTCGGTAACTGCCGTCAGTTCGCTTTCCGGCACTGCGATGCCGATCGAACCGTCCGGTACCTCCTCGCACCGGTTTGCGACCGCCAGATCGTCGGTCGTTCCGATGTCGGTCAGGCGGGCCCTCGTCCGCTGGAGTGCGTCGACGCCGCGGTTAGTTCCCGGGGCAACCAGTCCAACCCGATCAGTCGCGGTTACCGCCGCCACCGCCGGATTCGTAGCTACTGGCGGCGTGTCCACGAGCACGTACTCAAACTCGGTCGCTAGCTGATCGAGCACGTCCTCGAACGTCGTCGCTGCACCGGCAGTCTTGGCGCGGGCGAGCGCCCCGAACGAAGCACGGGACGGAAGGCATTCCAGCCGCCCCTCGGTGTCGATTGATAGCTCCTGCGTCGCTGCGAGCGGCCGTGGATCCTCACCGGTTACGAGCGTCACGATATCGTCGTCGATCCGACCGGGAACGTAATCGGAGAGTCCCTGCGTTCCGAACGCGACATCGGTCAGCGCGACATCCGCGCCGTCCATCGCGAGCGCGGTGCCCACTTCCACCGTCATTCGTGTTGCCCCTGCGCCGCCGGTAACGCCTGCAACCGCGGCCGTGGTAGGTGCCGTTTCCATAGAATATTGTTTATTTCTCTTCGAGCAAAAATATGTTCAAATATCTCTGGTGCCGTACTCGGTAGCCACCGCACATCCAACAACCCCACCGACGCCGAGGCGCTGGTGTCGCCAGCCATCATCGGCTTCGACGAGGACTGTTCCCTCCGCAGTCACAATGGACGTCCGGTCCCCGTATGCGATATCGATGGGTGTCTCGTCGACTGGGATCCGGACCGGTGCCCACCGGTCGCCGTCCGGGCTGGCCGTGTACAGCGTGTTGTCGATCACGGCGTGACGCCGCCCGCCGCCGTCGCTCGTGACGGCCGCCGCGTCGCCCTCGTGAAGCGTCATCCAGCCGTTCCCGAGCCGGTACAGCCCCGTTTCCGTAGCAGCGAGCGGCGTGCCTCTCGCATCGATGTCTCGGACACGGTCGAGTCCGGCTGCGACTAGTTCGCCGTCGATGACGCGGTAGACACCGTCTTCGGTTCCGACGAGCGCACTGTCGATCGCCCTGACCGCGCCCTCCGTGGTACCGATCTCGTCGACGCCCTCGGCGTCCACCCGTACGACACGCCCCCCGTCGTCGCCCGCGATGACGTCCTCGCCATCGAACCCGACTGCCGATGCCGGCCCGACGCCGAGATCGACCGGCTCCTCGCCCAGCAGCGTGACGTCCTCGTCGGTCGCTACGACGATCCGACCCGGCGCGCCAGCGATATCCCGGACCGGCGTGCGGTACTCCAGTCCGAACTCGCCGACGCGCGGGCCCGAGAGTGAGGCGACGACGACGCCGAGTTCAGTTCCGACGAACAGTCGGATTCGGCCCTCCTTGCCCCCGAAGATCCGTTTCTCCCTGATGTCGTCCATACGGGAGACCACGGTGCGGTGTTCCGAAAGGATTCCGACAGTGGTCTCGACTTGGCTGTCGCCCGCTCAGAACTCCGAATCCGACTCGACCGGCACGCCCTCGTCGCCGTCGAGATCGAACTCCTGTCGAAGCTCCCGGATGCGGTCGCGGATATCTGCGGCGAGCTCGAACTCCAGGTTCTCGGCGGCCTCGTTCATCCGGCGTTCGAGCTCCTGGATCTGTCGGGCGGCGTCGTCCTCGTCCACCGGTCCCTCGCCTGCCACGGAACTGGTGTCGGTCTTGCTGCCGGGGAGGTTCGTCTCGCCGATCTCCTTCTCGATCGTCGTCGGCTCGAAGCCGTTCGCTTCGTTGTACTCCTGTTGAATCTCCCGGCGGCGCTGGGTCTCGTCGATCGCCGCAGCCATCGAATCGGTCACCTCGTCGGCGTACAGCACGACTTCGCCATCGACGTTTCGGGCGGCCCGACCCATCGTCTGGACGAGCGTGGTCTCGGATCGGAGAAAGCCTTCCTGGTCGGCGTCAAGGATGGCGACCAGCGAGACTTCCGGGATGTCCAGCCCCTCCCGGAGCAGGTTGATCCCGACGAGCACGTCGATCTCGCCGAGTCGCAAGGAGCGGATCAGCTCGTGGCGCTCCAGCGTGTCCGTTTCGTCGTGCATGTAGGCCACGTCGATGCCTGCCTCTTCGAGGTATTCGGTGAGGTCCTCGGCCATCCGCTTGGTGAGGGTGGTCACGAGCGTCCGGTCGCCCGCCTCGATCTGGGCGTCGATGCGCTCCATGAGGTTCTCGACCTGCCCGGTTGCGTCCTCGACCTCGACTTTGGGATCGACAAGGTGGGTCGGACGAACGATCTGCTCGACGATCTGCCCCGAGTGCTCGCGCTCGTACTCGCCCGGCGTCGCGCTGACGTACAGCGTCCGGTCGGTCTTTTCCTCGAACTCCTCGAACGTGAGCGGGCGGTTGTCGAAGGCCGTCGGCAGCCGAAAGCCGTTCTCGACGAGCGATTCCTTGCGCGATTTGTCGCCCGCGAACTGGCCTTTGATCTGTGGGATCGTCTGGTGGGACTCGTCGATCACCGTCAGAAAGTCGTCGGGGAAGTAATCCATCAGCGTGTAGGGCGCTTCGCCGGACTCCCGATCCGCGAGATAGACCGAGTAGTTCTCGATGCCCGAGCAGTAGCCCGCCTCGCGCATCATCTCCAGGTCGAAGGTGGTGCGCTCCTCGATGCGCTGGGCGGCGAGCATGTCTCCCTTGCGCTCGAAGTAGGCGATCCGATCCTGCATGTCAGACTCGATCTGGGCGATGGCCTCTTCCATCGTGTCGTCGTCGACCGAGTAGTGCTCCGCAGGGTGAAAGAGAACGGCGGGCTCGTCACTCTCGACTGTCCCCTCCAGGGGGTCGACCTTGATCATCCGGTCGATCTCGTCGCCCCACAGCTCGACCCGTACCGCGTACCGGCCGTACATCGGGTAGATCTCGACGGTGTCGCCCCGGACCCGGAACGTGCCCTGCGTGAAGTCGACGTCGTTGCGCTCGTAGTTCAGGTCGACCAGCCGTTTCAGTAGCTCCTCGCGACCGATCTCCTGACCGACTTCGAGGCGCAGGGACATCCCCTCGTAGTTCGCCGGGTCACCGAGCCCGTAGATCGCGGAGACCGAGGCGACGACGATCACGTCCTCGCGCGTGAGCAGCGAGCGCGTCGCCGAGTGTCGTAGTTTGTCGATCTCGTCGTTGATCGAGGCGTCCTTGTCGATGTAGGTGTCGGTCTGCTCGACGTAGGCCTCTGGCTGGTAGTAGTCGTAGTAGGAGACGAAGTACTCGACGGCGTTGTTCGGGAACAGATTGCGGAACTCCTCGTAGAGCTGTGCCGCCAGCGTCTTGTTGTGGGCGATCACCAGCGTCGGCGTCTGGATCTCCTCGACGACCCACGAGACGGTGTTCGTCTTGCCCGATCCCGTCACGCCGAGCAGGGTCTGTTCGTCCATCCCTGACCGATAGCCCTCGGCGAGTTGCTGGATCGCTTCGGGCTGGTCGCCTGCGGGATCGAACGGCGCGTCCACCGCAAACGGTCGCTCCTGCTCCGGCCGGTCGGGCGAGAGCGGTCCGGAGTTCGTGTCGCTCATTACCAGTACCTGGTGTGGGAACCACTTGAGACGCTCGGCTACCGGAGCTCAGTACGGTCGCCGGTACACTTTTTCGTACAGGTACCTATACAATACACATGAGCAAGAACATCTCCATCTCCGATGACGTGTACCGCGAACTCAAGCGGGAGAAAGGTGATCGGAGCTTCAGTGAAGTGATCAGAGAATCAATCGAGAGTGGCACCCGACTTGCGGACGTGACGGGAAACGGTGTGCTTGATCCGGACGCTCATGAGGACGTCAAAGCCGACATCGAACGGATGAGCAAAGGGACTCTCGATCGGGTCGACGATGAAACTCTGTGATACGTCCGTTCTCGTCGATATCGACCGTGGCGATGTCGCCGACCGTGTCGAACGGCTCGACGACGAAGGACGGCATGCGATCAGCAGCGTTAGCGTCACCGAACTGCGCCTTGGACTCAACAATCGATTCGGTGACCACGAGCCGCCATCCGACGTCGTTACTGGCCTCGAACGGTTGATCGCACGGTTCGAGATCATCGACGTGAGTCGTCCGATCGCGGTTGCTGCCGCGGATATCGTTACCGAACTCGAACGCAAGGGGAAACCACTTCACGATCTGCACGATGTCTATATTGCTGCCACCGCCCAGACACAGCAACTGTCGGTCGTAACCGCTAACGTCGATCACTTCGACCGTATCGATGACGTCGATGTTGTTGACTGGGAACGGTTCTGACACCGGTTGATCGTTCCTTCACCTTCCGTAGTAGAGATACGAGAACAGCACGAACGCGACCGCTCCGCCTGCGACACCGCCGATATAGCCGAACGGGAGTCCCAGTGTCCCGAACAGTATCCATCCACCGCCAAACCCGACGAGTATGACGAACGTGATCAGTAACCCGAACTTCCACTGGCCGAAGGTGTCCGTGTTCTGTGAGCTAGCCATACTAGTCCGTGATGGACGCCGCGGAAAAGCCTTGTTCCGCCACTGTTTTACTCCCGCTCGCCGTCCCCTCGACCGATGACTACCCCGTTGTCGAACGTCTCCGAAAGCCAGGCCGCGATGGGTCTCGGCGCGGTCCTCGTTCTTGCCGGATCGGCGCTGCCGTGGTGGGTGACGCCGGTGGAGTCGAGTACTGGACTGGCAGGCGACGGCGTCTTCACCATGCTCTTTGGCGCGGTCGTCCTCGGTATCCTCGTCTTTCAGGAGCAAAACGAGCGGACGGGAATCGTCGTCGCTGGCTTCGGCGCGCTGACTGCGGTCGTCGCCGGGTGGTTCTGGTACGGGACGGCCACGGATCCGGCTGTTGCGGCCGGTTCCGGCGTCTACCTGACGCTGCTCGGCGCGGGGACGCTGCTCGCTGGCGGATGGATGGGCTATCGCGGGACGCAGGACTGACACACACTTTTGGGAGAACGGCTTTGTTCCTCCTCGATGAACACTCGGGCATGACGAACGAACTCGCAGACGCGAGCGAGGCGCTTCGAGCGGCGAGCGAACTCGCCGACCAGCATCGTGACCGACTGTACGAGCGGTCGAACGCGCTCGCCGAACTGGCTGCCGGTGACGCGCAGGTCGATCACGGGCGGCTGGCCCGCGAGACGACCAAACTCCACGAGATCGAAGGCGACCTCGCCGACGAGTCTGCTGAACTCGTCGAACAGGCGCGTGAGTTGATCGCGGCGTATCGGGAGGATCTGGAGGGCGTCTAGCTCGGCAGCTGATCCGCCAGCAGTTCGTAGGTTTCGGTCGGCATCGCCACGCCGGGTGGCCCGGTGGCTTCCTCGGCGAACTGCAGGCGCAGGTACGTTACCGAGCCGAGTGGCACCGGCTGAACGGACTCGACCGCGGTCAGATCGATTTTCCGACCCTCGAAGGTAATCCTGTCAGCTTCGGGATCGTACTCGCCGTCGCCTTCCAGCAGCGCCCGGGCGGGGAAGACGATCGCCGCGAGAACGAGCACGACCCCCGCCACCGCACCGTTAATCGTGAGCGTCGTCGCACCGATGAAGTACGCGAGCAGGAGCTGGATGGCGACGACGTCGGCGACCAGCAGGCCGTCTCGTCGGTTCCAGTCTCGACCTGACCTGTCGGTCGCGCTGGCACCGAGACGGCTCCGGTTGACGATCGGCAGGAGGACGTGCAGGGCGAGCGCGACGCTCACCAGCGCGACGACGCCGTAGAGGGTTGCCGACAGCAGGCTAGCAAAGGGTGTCGCCACGAACGGGTAGACGAGCACGACCGCGAGCAGTGAGCCGCCGATATACGCCACGACGCCTGCGGTGAACCACCGCAACAGCGGCGTCTCCGTCAGAACCGACCACTCGACGGTATCGGCATCCTCTGGCATCGACTCGTGATTTCCGGCGCGCCGACGAAAAGCTGACTATTCAACAGACCGGCTTCGGGTTCACGCCCATCGCTTCGAGCCGGTCGGTGTACTCGTCGTAGGCTGCCTGAATCACGGTGCTGGCGGCGTCTTCGGCGGCCTGCCAGTCACCGTCGTCCGCACAGACCTCATCGAGCAGGTCCAGGAGGCGCTCCTCGCGCTCGTCCAGCACGTCGCCGTAGCCGCGGAACGTCGAGGCTGTCGTCGGGTCAGCCTCGCCGACAAAGAAGCCGGTGCGCTGTTCGGTGAGCTTGCCCGCGACGAGCGCCGCGCCGACGAGTCCGCCGAGCCGCTCGACCGTCGAGTCGGCCTCCCGGAGCTGTTCCTGTGCTGGCGGGACCGCTCCCGGATCGTGGTCGTCCAGTTTGTCGAGCAGGTCCTCGTAGTGGCTCGCCTCCTCGCTCGCGAACTCGTCGTACGTCGCGGCGGCCGCGCCGTCGCTTTCCTGGGGTACCCACCCGGCGACCGTCTCGCTTGCGGCGTGGAGCCGGTCGGCCGCGCTGGTCAGAACTGCCGTTTCGGTCATCTCGCCGTCGGTGTTGGCGTACAGGGCCTTGGAGGAGCCGAGCCGCGAGAGCGCCGTCTCGTTCGCGCTCCGGACGCGTTCGTCGAAGTCGTCGGTCATGCTTGCCCGTACGGCGTTCGGTCGCTTGTAACCACCGACTGCGTCGTCGTGCGGCGGCAGCCTTCCGTCTCCGATGGTACATTGTAACTTTGTATACAACGTGTCACAACATGGACGGTCGCACCTCAGTCGGCCCCCTCGAATGCCTCCGTACCGACAAAGTCGATCCGTCCCTCGAACCGGTACCAGCCACAGGCGAGCGCAGCACCCACGGCGTTGGCGACCATGTCGAGAACGTCGTAGCGCCGGTAGGGGACGAACGCCTGTGCTATCTCGATGCCGACCCCGTACAGCGTCGCGAGGCCGAAGACGAGCATGGCTTTCGTCCGTACAGACAGGCCGGCCTCCACCAGCGCGTACGCCAGCAGGAGTCCAAAGCCCAGATACGTCGCCGCGTGCCAGAGCTTGTCGAAGCCGATCGTCCCTGTCTCCGGTGTGTCGGGCGGGACGACGAGCAGGGAGGCGGCCGCGATCGCTGCGGCGGCGACTACAACGGCGCTCCAGCGAAGCCAGCGCGGGACGAGCGGGAGTCGAACCATCGGCTATGCGGTGGCTGTACTCCAATAAAAACGTGTAGATGTGCTTCACGGCTCGCAACCGCGCTCGCCGCTTCACTACGAGGTCGACTCCCTCGCTACGCTCAGTCGTCGCCCTCGCCCTTCTCGATCGGCGCACCAACCAGATTACCCCATTCCGTCCAGGAGCCGTCGTAGTTGACGGTGTCCTCGTAGCCGAGCAGTTCGTGGAGCGCGAACCACGCAACTGACGAACGCTCGCCGATCCTGCAGTACGCGACGGTCGTCGAGTCGCCCTCGATGCCGTAGTCTGCGTAGAGTTCCTGCAGTTCGTCGAAGTCCTTGAACGTCCCGTCGTCGTTGGTGACGGCCGCCCAGGAGATGTTCTCCGCGCCGGGGATGTGGCCGCCGCGCTGGGCGGTCTCCTGCAATCCCGGGGGTGCGAGGATCTCACCGGAGTACTCCTCGGGCGAGCGGACGTCTACGAGGGGCAGGCCCCGATCGATCGCGTTCTCGACGTCGTCGCGGTACGCGCGGATGCTCTCGCGGGGGCCGGACGCGTTGTAGTCGACGGCGGAGAACTCGGGAACCTCGTCGGTCGTCGGATAGTCGTTCTCGATCCAGTACTCGCGTCCGCCATCGAGCAGGCGCACGTCGTCGTGGCCGTAGTACTTGAACTGCCAGTAGGTGTAGGCGGCGAACCAGTTGGCGTTGTCGCCGTAGAGGACGACCGTCGAGTCCTCGGTGATACCGTGGCTGCCCAGCAGCTCCTCGAAGTCCTCCTTGGTCAGGATGTCACGGGTCGTCTGGTCCTGCAGCTGGCTCTCCCAGTTGAACCCGATCGCGCCGGGCGCGTGGGACTCCTCGTAGGCTTCGGTGTCGACGTCGACCTCCACCAGTCGATACGCGGGATCGTCGCTCTCGAACTCGTCGAGATGCTCTTCGACCCAGTCGGCCGAGACCAGTACGTCGTTTGCATACTCAGTGTCCGTCATACACCAATTCGTACGATAGGCAGGGTTAAAGGCGCTCTACCCCCGGCAGCAACCGCCCCTCGTGGCTTGTTCGGGCAACGATTGCCGTCACCTCGGAGCCAGTACGCTCGTGTACGATGTGCCGGACCCGATACCCGTCATACGATGGGTATGGATGACTCCAACACCGGCAGTACTGTCCGCAGCCGCCGAGTGACAGATAGACAGCGGACGCCCGCGTCTTCAGGCGCGGGTCCGAACGATAGGTATAGCGAAACGACGACCGGCTACAGTTCGCCGGGAGTCTCCTCTCGAACGCGCTTTTCGCCTTCGAGAAGCAACCCCTTCCACGTCAGACCGCGGTGTTGCTTCAGCTCTTTCAGCCGTTCATACTGGTCGTCGTCATCGAACTCAATCCGAATCTCAACCATATAATATCACATGCACCACACATTTATGTGTATTGCGGTCATAAGAGTAGTTCATGAAGCGGACCAATCAGTTCGTCGTTCGCCCGCGATCCGAACAGGATCGGGAGCTACTACACGAACTGTTGGACGCTTCTGCCAGTCTTTGGAACGAACTCACCTACGAGCGCCGCCAGCAGTTCTTCGACGGCGAGAGCGTGTGGGACACCGAGGACTACCGCAAGAAGTACGTCGGCGTTCTCGGCAGTGCCACGGCACAACAGCTCATTCGGAAGAACAAGAGCGCGTGGCAGTCGTTCTTCGCGCTCAAAGAGGAGGGCGAGGAGTGTTCCCCACCCGGCTACTGGGGGAACGAGGACGACGGCCGCGAGCTGCGGACCTACATCCGAAACGACCAGTACACGCTCGAAACCGGCAACCGGAGCCGACTCGAAATCCCGGTCGGACAAGACCTGAAAGACGAGTACGGGCTTGGATACTACGAACGTCTGCGCCTCGAAGTTGCTGGCGAGCCAAAGTGGAATGGCGATCAGGGCCGGTTGGAACTGTGCTACGACGAGCGTTCGGACCAATTCAGGGCCTTTCAGCCTGTTACGGTAGACAATTCTCGACAGGATTCACCACTGGCCAACGAAACGGCCGCTCTGGACATTGGAGCGAACAACATCGTCGCCTGTACGACCACCACCGGCACGCAACTGCTGTACGAGGGCCGCGACCTGTTCGAGCAGTTCCGCGAGACGACGCACCGGATCGCCGAACTCCAGTCGAAACTCGACAACCAGCGACGGACGAGCAAGCGAATCGACCGGCTGTACCGACGCCGGACACGTCGCCGCGATCACGCACAAAACGCGCTTGCTCGCGATCTGATCGAGCGTCTGTACGACGAGGGGGTCGCAACGGTGTATGTCGGCAACCTCACCGACGTTCTCGAAACGCA
>LKMJ01002470.1_pt1 | contig 16989 bp, 17 predicted proteins | sample 643391 | NCBI WGS metagenome assembly LKMJ01 (sample SAMN04112250, study PRJNA286221) | soda lake metagenome | biome: soda lake; feature: Kulunda Steppe; material: water; isolation source: sample PL-Br10 brine of Picturesque Lake | place: Russia: Kulunda steppe | collected 2010-07
ATCGCCTGTCTCGTTCATAATCTCGACCGGTCGCTCTGAGCGGTCTATACAGTCATGCAAAGTGTATACCCCTCGAACAGTACACTCATTCAGTATATTTTTGTGATTCGGTTATGATTCTGGTACTATGTCTCACTGGGACGGATTTAAATAAAGTTCAAAAACCGCATCGCGCCGAGAGTTCCTCAGCGGGGTGGGGGCGGCGACTGTACCACTCGTTACGGGCTGTCTGGGCGGTGGCGAGGAAATCGATTGGGACGTTCACGACATTCTCGTACGGAACGAAGACGACCGGGAACGGACGATCACGGTCGAGGTGACGAACGCTAGGGACGTGAAGGACGACCATCGAGCCGACACACTCCCAACCCCGAAAACATCGTTTGGGAACGCAACTTCACGTTCACTTTGGCCTCCGGCGACCACGCCGTCGAACGTGACATCTTCACTGACTCTGGGTGGTACTATGCTCGTGCCAGTCTCGAAGATGGTGACTCATCCGCCGATTGGGTGAGTGGCTGTTATTATTCTATTCGCATTTTTTCTGAAGGCAGCTTGGGGATTAGCTGGGACTCGTCATGTTAAAGTCAGAAATTTACTGCTGAATACGCATATTCCATTTTGTGACGCTTTGAGTTTCATATGGGTCCTGAGATAATTCTCACCGCTCAATACGCACTCTTCATCAACCGGCTGTTTCAGGTACGAATATATCTGAAGAATAGGATTTCAACAGGGCAAGATTATTATATCTTAAATCGTAACCGTCTCGATAACACGTAGTTTGCAGCGACTGCACTTCATCAATCAGAAACACGGCCTCAGAAACATCATATTTCTCACCAATCTCAGTGAGAAACGTTTGAGCAAGAACTGTATTTGTGGTCTGTTCAAGGCTTATATGTAGTAATTCGTTTGTCTCTGGACCAACTACTGCGTACAGCAAGTACGTCCATCGTTAAATTGTATCACTGTCTCATCAACTGCAAACGTAATCCAGATTCTTTCCAGACTCCGGCTGTATATCAGCCTTGTGAACCCAGTTGTGAACGGTTGACTGAGCGCGTTAGGCACCGAACACCTCAAGTACACGAACAGTATTCGAAAGTGAAAGCCCCGACAGATGCAGCTGAATACTGATTTTCATGAGAAATTCCGGTGTCGCTTCTTGTTCCACAAAACCTAATTCCGACTTGGTTAATACTACCGTTGAGGCGTCCGTTTTCAGGCACAGAGTACTCAGAAAAATCAACGCCTCATTCTTCAATTCTTATCTGAATACCGCCCATTACGCCGTGCGTACACGAAGTTGGAACTTAGATTTTCGAGAAATAGTTCTCAAAGCGACCGTCCACAACCTTCGACGGGGCGTCCAATTTCATAAAATCGACTGCCGTATACCTAAACTACAGAGCCTTAATAAGTATAGACTCGATAAAATACAAACAAAGGTGGTAATGAAAACATGTCAGAAAATAAACCAATATTTTTTCATATCTGTCGTGCGATAGAATATACATTTGTCAATTCACCCATTTTAAATAAGTTCTATTGGAAATGGGCACCGAAGTATTATCAACGACGACTCCAACCAGATGTAATAGATGTGGACTTACCGATCAAACCATTTCAAATACATTGGGTCAGCCCCGATCAAATAAATAGATTTTCTGGCATTTCCGGTCGCCCTTCAAACAGGTTGAACGATATTGGTAGCATTAAAGATGGATCTTGGGACGAGCCCGAAGCGAAACCGCGACATTTAACGAATTCCCCTCTCACGGAGACTATGTTAACAGATACTATTTTATTTAAATCAATGCAAAATCATTTTGTTAATAATGTTCCTTGGGAAGAAACAGAAATAATAACGAATGCAAATAAAGAATCGGATTGGTATTGGCATGGATACAAGAACAAGCAAGGGTTTTTAAAGAAATCTCAAGAGGTAGACCAGTTATATAAAAACATACATAAAAAAGGTTATAAAACACAATTAGAAATTGTTAAAAAGAACTATCCACTCATATCCATAGAGAAAGCAGGATTTTTAAATATGCTACTAAATGAAATAGTGGTAGATCTGGGTAGAGATGGTTCAATTTTACTGGTAGATGGTCGCCATCGGGTGTCAATTGCCAAAATATTAAACCTCAATGAAATCCCGGTTCTGGTTTTGACCCGACACAAGAAGTGGATTAATAAATTGCAAGAAGGAAATTTAGAAGGGGTTTCATCAACCAATCCTGATTTGAAATATTTATGACCAAACTATCAAACAATAACGACCCTATCCGTGTTGCAGTAATTTATGACAAATTTGCAAAGTTAGGCGGTGGTGGTGCACGAGAATCACTGCTCACGTTGCTTGATGGGCTTGCTAAGAACATTGATTTAATTGTTGATGCCTATCAATCTACGCCTATAAATGATCGTCCAGATACTAATTACAAATACTCGATCCACACCCATACGTTTCAAAAAGTACCTGCATTAACATGGACGAATGAAATTGTTTTACGCTGGCAGTGGCGAAACTATCTTAGACAGATTTTGTCAGATAGAGATTATACATTCATTTTTACACAGACCAACTTAGCTCCTGCTGCAATTACGGTTGCTAAAGAAGAAAATATTCCGTCAGTGAATTTTTTTCGTAGCATGGCATTAGCAACTGAAAAATACAATCCCAAACAGACATATATTAAAAGCCTGCTGTCGACAGACTGGGGTGGACGTATCCAATTCCCATTCGTGGTTAAGAACTTCCAAGAGCATCAAAAATCTGTGCGTAATGCCTCCCTTACTATCGCAAATAGTAAATACACTGCTAATGAGATACAGAACGTATTCAATGTTGAATCACACGTTATTTATCCACCTATAAACATCAAAAAATATCATGTGGATTACGATCCTGAGGGATATATTACTATGGTGAATCCCCGGGCAAAATATAAAGGGCCAGACATCTTCTTAGATATCGCAGCAGCTCAGCCAGATGAAAATTTCTTGCTTGCTGGTTCTCTACCAAATGACACTATTCGTCATCAAGCCGAAGAGTTGTCTAATGTCACACATTGGGGGTGGTGTGAAGATATGCGTGAGGTGTACAGTAATAGTAAGATTATTGTTGTACCTTCACGCTGGGAAGAACCATTTGGGCGAGTTCCTGCCGAGGCTATGGTCAGTGGAATTCCGGTTGTAGTATCAAAGCGTGGCGGTCTCCCAGAGGTGGTCGGTAACACAGCACCAGTCGTTGATGAAGTTGAATCCTTAGATGCATGGCTAATGGCTATTAAAAATGCATTTGACAACCATGATCCATTAGCCCAGCAAGAGCAAGTACAAAAATTCAGTGTTGAGCATCAAGTCGAAAAATTAGTTCAATTATTGAATTCGGAAAATGAACATAATATTTAACGCTCTTGCGTAGCACATTGTTGATTTCACAGTGTCGCATTGATAGCGTGTTTGAGTGCCTCTCAACCCCGTTTTCGATATAATTCTCGGCGGAGTTGGAACGCTCTGAGGTACTGTGTCAACTTGTCTTTAGAGACGCCTCGATGAGGCGAGAGCCACCGTCGCGTCAGCGACGCGTGGCTCTCACACGTGTTGACATATACCTCGTCGTCGGCGTATTCACCGTCACCGTGGACGACGTATTCGCGGTCGAATGCGTCGTCCTCGTCGAGCGGTTCGTACGCTCGAAAACCGTCGGTATAGACCGTAAGCGGCTCCTTTTTTCGCCCAGCTAATAGGAGTCGTATTGTCGATTCGTCTGCGGCTTTTGCTGGTATCACGTACCGCTGTCCAGTGTCGCGATCTACAAGAATAAACACAGGTGGCTTGTCGCTATTATATGAACCGCGCCCACGCGTGGACAGGCCACGCGAGCGCGACGGTCGGTCGCGCTCTCGGCCTTTCTTCCCGGCAGAAACGTATACTTCGTCGATTTCGACCGGTCCAACGAGATCGAGGGAAGGCGCATCGAGTGCTCTGGTGAAGCACTCGATGCGCCGATGAATCGTCTTGTACATCGATTTCGCACTGTAACTGTCTGAGACTCGTGTTGAACCGGAGAAAGGCGTAAATTGAGAACAGTCACCAACGAAGTGCAATCTTAGAGTGAGCGAAGATCGTGCCTGTCTTATCCTTGAATGTGCGGTCGCATCCTTACAGAGATACCGTTAGTACTCCCGATAGCTGCCGTTTCTAACTGTGCGGTCAGAACGACAGCGAGGACAGGTTACACCATCACGCCAGCGAACCTGCTGCAACAGATTCTCTGCGACTGATTCCGATCCGAACACATCTAACGGATCATTTGTGTCTGGCACCGCTGACGCGGTGCCCTTGTCCTCTTCGACTTCACAGCGACTGTTCAGCAGTATCAACAATCTCACACGGATGAGCGATCCTCCAATTACAATTCCTCTTTGAATATACGATAAATTTTTTCACGCGGATTTTGTTCGAACAATTCAGTTACATCGAATCCCTCCGGAGGTTCGTATCCGTTCGGAGATAAGAAAGCGTCGGCAAGTTCCTCAGGTGATGAAACCACTGTAACGTACCCTTGATCAATGAGTCCACGCATCTCGGATAAACCACCTATTCCACTGATAAGATACGTCGGTAAGCTAAAACGCAATCCTTCGTACAAAGCTGTGGAAGTGACACCAACTTGGGCCCGTGATTTTGCAAAGAGTTCAAACAGAGAGGTCGAATGGTCGTCGATTACCTCAATTGGTGAATTTTCAAGCCAAGGATATACTGACTTCCACGTGTCGTATCTGTTCGGATGTAATTTGTAGACAACACGTAAATCGTCAATCTGTTCGACGAATTTAGCCGCGAATTTGGAAAGATCATGCCCCGGCGATAGTGAAGAAACAAACAACACATCTATGTCTTTAGGGATACTGGAATGGCGGCCGTATTGGTCCTCGATGTAGGGATATCCAACATTAAAAACATCTTCATCCTCAAAGGGTAGAGCGACCTGCTTGGACCAGAACTCACCCCAAGTGAGGAAGTAATCTGCCTTAACACGTTTCTGTCTCTGGCCAGGATAATGATAGTGTGCCTCATTTTGATTGAGCTGTCTGAACTGACAGTCGACGACTTTGACGTCCTGTCTGTGACAAGCCTCAATAAACGTCGATTTCATCTCTCCGAAGGCACCACGCATAATGACTAAATTCGGATCAACCCGACTGACGAGTAAGCGAAACAGGGGCAATCGAATCTGTCGGCGAGCCAGATGTTGTCGAACCCGATCAGTTATTTCAATCTCGATGTTAAATTCCGATTCGATTGCCGATTCGAACTCATGAAGCACCTGTTTTTCAGTTTGTGTCAATCGGACGTGCGGAGCTCCGAGTTCCGCGGGAACGTGTCCTAGATACCATGGGACATCAAGATACGCCACGTCGTTGATTTGCAGGGGGCACTCATGATCCGACCTCTCCAACAAAATAAACTCGCCCGGCAACTCTTCCATAACTGGATCGAGAACCTTGTCTGCCCAATATCCACTAGATGTTTTGAAACGTTTTGAAGTGCCAAATAATAAGTATTCAGTATCGCTATGGAGGTATGGATTATTGTTTATTGTTCCTTTAGCTAAACGTGATAAGGCTATTGTATATTCGGTAAGTTTCTGTCGCCAATCTTCGGAAGATGTTTTTTTTCCGATCACTTCGGGATCTGCACTTTTAGAAGTAGTCTTGGTCTTAGCATGGATGAATTTATATATTGAATATCGTATTCTCTCATAAAAATAAACATCTCTGACGGTTTGATTAAGTATATCATACTTATCCTCAATATCTAAGATTCGTTTATTAATATTCTCAACTGGATATTCTGACATAATAATTAATATTGTAGTAAGAGAAATGGCATAGGATATAATAAGTGGTTCTATACGGTTCGATATAATTAAGGACTTTCTCAGCCATCGTGTTTAGTTGAGCGAATTCCACCAGACGGCAACGATTGGAACCATGTTTCTGCGGTTGCTGGATCAACATGGCTGAAACTATTACCAAATGAAGACGTTCGGCGTTTTATTTCTCGAAAGACACGTTCGACAGCATTTCAAATTTAACGACGAGCAGTCTAAAATCGGAAATAAAAAACAGTTGTTGTTCGTTCACGTCTTCAAAAATAGTCACTAAGGAAAAAGAATGATTTGTAGGTACTTATTTACGATCTTATTAGGTTCAAAATATTTTGCCCGATCCGTCAATTGCTCCGTTGAAATCGGATTATCAAGAACATCGATAATTGCATCAGCAAGACCACACTCATCACCTACCGGAACTAGCGGCCCACGTTCACCACCTTCGAGAATCTCACGCGGGCCACTTGGACAGTCGGTCGACACAACAGGCGTTCCGCAGGCCAACGCCTCAATAAGCACCATCGACAAACCCTCATATTTCGAAGAAAGCACGAATACAGACGCATGTGAAATGTACGCATAAGGGTTGTCGACGAATCCCGCAAGCATAGCGTCTTCTTCCAACCCAAGTTGTTTGATTAATGACATTATTCTCTCTTTTTCTGGTCCTTTTCCAGTAATAATAAGTTTCGCTTCACGCTGTTCACGAATACGAGCAAAGGCACGAATAAGCGTCGGGAAATCTTTCTGTGTAGTCAGACTTCCTGCGCCGAGAATAACAGGGACATCGTCGTCGAACCATGGATGAGGACTCGGTGCATCAGCCTGCTTGTAGAGCTCCGCGGTCACGACAGGATTATAAATTGTCGTTATCGAAGATCGCTCCAAGCCAGTCGTTTTTGAGAGATCTTCCGCCACCCCATCGGAGACAGCAACAATCTCGTCTGCCCAAGAATACGTCAATCTGATTAGATACGGAACTGCCCGCACCCGTAGACCACCTTCGTCCTGCAGCCAGCGCGAAAGCGTATTGTGTTCAGTGACGACTATCCGACAGTCTGTGTCAGCTATACGATGTGCCAACAGGGCGACAATATTTGCTCTGGCGATACCAGTAAGCAGCACGTCCGGTTGCTGTTCCTCAATATAGTTTTTCAGCGGCCAAAGTGCGCCCATAGCAGTATAGACAGGAAACTGACGAGCGTCGAGATCACATATGTTGATCTCCTCGGAAACGTTCTGGAGGTGATGGCCCTCTTTTTTCGAGAGGGCAAACTCAACACTGTGGCCGCGATTGACGAACTCGTTTGCTAGATTTACCATAACGCGCTCTGCACCACCACCACGAAGGTCAGGAAGATGGATTGCGATATTAGCCATTATAACACCTCTCCGAACAGGTGACTGATATTCGTGTAGGGAATTCGGCTCAAAGAGGTCTGCAACGTCGAATCCAACCTGTAGTTCGAATGTTTGCTAAGTAGTTTTGTGTCGACATTGTAATTTGTTGTACCAGTATTAGTTTGCACTAATTCATAAATTGAGCACCGTTTTTGTTTACAAAAATTCATATTTTGTACAGTCTGATCGAACATATCAAACTTATCTCCGATTGCCAATATCCGCTTGTTTATTTTGGCGACAGGATATTTAGACATTAGATTACTCTGCAGTAGCGATACTACCGTTATAAGTCGTGTCTTTTATTTAGTACCCTCGGGTTGACGATTTTGTCTGGCTGCTGTCCGAGAAGTGTTCGTTCGATTCTCTGGGCATTGATTTCTGCAGAACGTCCAGGATACCCTTCTTTCCCACCGGCAATATGTGGAGTGATGTAAACATTGTCCGCCGCAAGCAACGGATTGGAAGGATCCGGTGGCTCTGTTTCCAGTACATCAAGTGCTATACCAGCCAGTTTGTCCTTCTCTACTGCGTCGATGAGGGCATCCTCGTCGACAACTGGACCACGCGAGAGATTAATAAAGTAACCCCCCTCCAGTGCTTCAAATTCGGTCGTGCTTACCATCTCACTTGTGTCTTCAGTGAGCGGTACGTGCATTGTAACGAGTGACGCTTGCTCAAAGACATCCATCTTATCGACGAGAGACACACCCATTGCTTCGATTTCTTTTCGACTCACTCGGGGATAAATCTCCGATTCACGAGATCCATCGACGTAGGGATCGTAGGCGACGACATCTGCATCAAAACTTTCGGTAGCTATCCGCGCGACTTCTGAGCCAATTGTGCCGAGACCGACAATCCCGAGTGTACGGTTCTGGAGTTCGTTCACTACCGTCTGTCCCTCGGCCCAGCCACCATTCGAAGTCCGTTCTAACATCTGTGGGAATTGACACAGGAGTGTGAATATGAATCCGTAGGTATGCTCAATGGCTCCCGGAGCAGGTGCTTCAGGAGTATGAGTGACGACAACGCCTCTGTCGGTTGCAGCGTCGACATCGACGTGATCGTACCCAGAACCACAGGTCGAAACGATCTCGAGCTGCGGAGCACGATCCAGAACTTCGGGAGTGACCTCTCCGACCCGCACATAGAGAGCGCGATAGGACGAAAGATCGTGGCTTGGGTCAACCGGTGCATCAATGTTTCCCTGATCCAGAGAAATCCGATTGACGGTGTGTTGGGAGAGGTTTTCCCGAAACGTTTCAATATCGATTCGACGTAAATCACTATCAATAACAGCAATTTCAGCCATACAGTGAGTGACTGGTGTGATGATTTAATCGTTTGCAAACAAAGTCTTACTGCGATACGTTATAATCTCAAATTGATCCGTGCAATCCAGAGGTTTCATATACAACCAGAATATATGTGTTCTTATCCGATACAATGTCAAGAATTCAATTTATCGAACTGTGTGTGCAACCACAGCCCACCTCACTCAATTTCCATTCAAGATGTCCGGGAGATCTTTGAGTCGCTCCCAGTATTTGAGGTCTTCGCGTTCTCGGATTTCAATGGTCGCAAGGGGATTTTCGATCTCGTAAATGCCGAGATTTCCTGCAAGTCGGTCTTCTTGACGGAGTATATATGGATACATGACTGTTCCTAGACTAAATAACCCAATATTAACTGGATCTCGGTGCGCTCGGGTTGGTCCCTCATTCAGCTGATGCAGTTCCCCTCTATTTTTGACCCAACTAGGCCGGAATTCCGGATAAACAGGGACGACAGTATCGTGTCCTTTTTTAATAAGGTATCGAATAATATCGTCTAGGAAATCTGTTGGTCTGAACGGGTGAGTAATATCGAGTGTCACAACGAGATCGGGATACCGGCCCTCAGATTCGAGTTGCTCAAGCGTATAATTAAACACTTCGACGACATCCACCTCTTCTTTTGAGAGCTCAGTAGGACGTTTAATTGCACCTGATGCACCCCATTCTTCTGCAGAGTTAGCCGCATAATCTGAGTCAGCGGATAAAAACACATCGTCGATGAATTCAGAGTTGGAAGCTGATTCGATTGTCTCTTGAATCAATGCTTCATTAGTGTCGACCCCAGATTGATTTTTTTGCCGTATCGGAATAAATGAGACAACATCCATCTCTACCGGATCAATCGGGTTCGCATTAAGACCTGCAGCGAGATCGTCTTTGTCGACAATAGCGTTCTGCTCCATTGTCCGTACAACGCTCCGAGTGCGCTGTCTGTCGTTGCCTTGATTAATGCCGTGGTGGTGATAGACAGCTGCATTCGGCTCGTAGACGATTTTGTATCCTTCTTCTAAGACCTCATTAGCCCAGATCTGATCTTCGATATTCGTCACCTCGTCATCGAACGGATACTTCTCCCAGACATCTCGTCGGATCATACTGTTAGCATTGTGGAAAAACGTGTCCTGTGTCTGGATCTGTTTTTCGGGCCCAAACGTCCGGAGAAGGTCGCGTTTGTCGATTGGATCCGACGATTCGATTGGAACTTGTCTTCCGTATACACCTGCCAATTCATCAATTTCCTCAAAGTTTTGTCGCAGGGTTTCGAGCCATTGATCGTTAACAGGGATACAATGAGCAGACAGACAGACAAAGAATTCGCCCGAAGACGCTTGAATACCCTTGTTGAGTGCTTTCCCTGGCAAATAATCATCAATCTGTACAAGTTTAATTTCGGGGCACATATATTGCGCCTTTTCGACAGTCTTGTCTGTGCTCAAATTATCAACCAAAACAACCTCAATATCACATATTGTTTGGTTTTGAATACTTCTCAAACACTCACTGATCCACTTTTCTTCGTTGTGAGTCCGGACAATAATCGAGATTTCAGACATTTCGAGCTGTATGAATCTGAGTTCTTCCAGTACAAACTGTTTCGGATTTCAATTCACGAGTGATGTATATATCGAGCCGACAGATTATTTGAGAATATCTGTGTTTCCGTCGGTCAAAATTATGTCCAACGTATTGTTTTGGATGAGAGACACTCCAAACGGTAACCGCTAACGAAGGGCCATCGCTTAATGAATGCAACCGGAGAGATTCCATGTTCGAGGGTTATTTACGAACTCCCCTCTCACCAGTTTATATGAGCGAGTCGACAAAGTGGGTTCGCCACAAAACTGAAGAAGGAATCAAATGGAGTCCGTTACCAACACACGGTGGTGAAATTACCCAGGCAGGGTCGGAACCTGATTTTGATGAAATGGAAGACTTTGGGCCAGTTGAACAATCGGATATAAAGACCCTCCCACCAGCAGCTCCGACACGAATCGTAGCACTTGCGAAGAATCGAAAAGGAGCGGACAAGGAACCAATTATTTTCCTGAAAACACCGTCAAGTGTCATTGGTGAGGGAACACCGATTGAGATTCCGAGCGACCGCGGACGAACCTGGTCAGAGGTTGAATTAGCATTTGTTGTTGATAAAAAAGCTCAAAACGTTGCTCCGGAGAATGCAGTAGAGTATATCCGTGGTTACACGGTGGCAAACGATGTAACGACTGAAAATATAGAGGGTCGAGACTGGCATTTAGCTCGTGGTAAGGCACTTGACACATACTGTCCTACTGGACCGTATCTGGTAAAAGAGCTTGATACAAGTGATATAGAGATGCGAACGCGAGTCAATGGAGATATAACACTTGAAACATCAACAAAGGAACGACTTCTGAACGAAGCTGATGCACTTGCAACAATATCTTCACTCATCACACTCGAACCAGGAGATCTGATCTTAACTGGAGCTCCGGACAGTCCTCACGATTCTACAATCCATCCGGGAGACACGACCGCCGTTGAGATAGAGGGAATCGGCACGTTGTCCAATCCAGTTGTTGAAAAATAGGAATCCAGAGCTCGTTAGTTATCGGCTCCCAGCAAATCGTAACTTACTCCAGTTAGTGTGTAATCCGGATTATTATGACTACTGTAACTGCCATTGTTCCAATCAAAGAAAATAGTGAACGCCTACCAGGGAAGAACTTCCGTGATTTCAACGGTCGACCACTGTATCACTGGATACTGGATACGCTGGAAGACGTTGACGAGATCGACGAGATTATCGTGAATACGGATGCAACGGACGTCATAGAGAACGCGTCCGACCTATTCGATGTAGAAATTTCAGTTCGGCCAGAACGACTCCGTGACGAAGAAGTAACTACGAACATTATCAAGTACGAAGTCGAGCGCAACAACTCAGATATCTTCCTGCATACATACTGTACAAATCCCCTACTCACCGCAAAGACTATTTCCAAAGCAATTAATCAGTTCGTCGACAGCGATAAGCATGATTCGCTGCTACCTGTGACGAAACGCCAAATGTGGTATTATGACGCCGATTTCGAGCCAATCAACCACGATCCGCATGAACTCGATCGAACGCAAGACATGGAACCAGTCTACGAGGATAATGGGGCAATGTATATGTACACAGAGGAGACAATAAATAAAACTGGCCACAGAATCGGCGAAAATCCACTCGTGTTCGAAATCGATGAAATCGAAGCTACCGATATCGATGTTCTTGCCGATTTCAAACTCGCTGAGTGTCTTCACAAACTCCGGCAGGATAAAGAAATTTAACCCAGTTACAATCGTTTTCGCATATGGAACCAATTACAGCAGATTACCACGTTCACTCCAATTTTTCTGATGGGGCGGATATCAGAGAGATGATAGAGGCAGCAGTCGACGCAGGTTTTGAAACGGTTGGCTTTGCTGATCACTGTGTTCCGTACGACGATCGATTTGATCGGAGTAACCGATACGATTTCGACGAAACGTATCGACAACGCCGAGAGATCATTCGTGATCTCAACGGCGAACTAGACATCGAGATATTAGATGGGGCCGAAATAAACTATGACCCAGCGTATGAATCGGAGATTATGGATTTTATCAAGGAAGCTGATTTTGATTATGTGATTGGGAGTGTTCACTATGCCGACGAGTACAATTTCTCTCGTGTGAAACAGATGGCTGAGTTCTCAACAGAAGAAAAAAAAGAAGCAATCGAAACATACGTTGACTGGCAATGCAAGTTGATTCGGTCGGAGTTGTTCGACATCGTAGGACATCTCGACTTTCCTCAGCGGAAATCGATCTTTCAAGGATTGATGAACCAGAGACACTACGAATCGATAGCGCAAGAACTTACTGTATCGTTAACACGTTCAGAAATTAATGCCGGTGGATTAAATAGTGAATATGAACAGATTCACCCACACCCAAAATTCCTATACGTATTTAATGATATGAAATTAATCATAGGATCAGATTCGCACACACCATCTGATGTTCGTGAATTTATGGGCTTATTTCAACCAATTATTTCTGAATCATCGATTAATGTGTCTGATTTGTAGAATATATTCTAAAACTAGATCCGAATAATAATAATAATACATACCTGTGAAAAATTTGGGAATGAAATTGAGTAAAACAATTAATCAGATAGTTGATTTTGTGAAATATAAGTTCATAGAAGTTCCGATAGCAGAATTGAGACACATGAAATACACATATCAGTATGGCACTTCTTGTCCAGACTTCGATCGTTTAATCTATATCGATCCTTCAAAAATAAAGTATGGGTTAATGACAAATTCATTCAAAGGTCCAGGAATGTGGATAGTCGGTGGTGATTGGGATTTGAATAGGTCTAAAAAACAAAAAACAATCACGTGCTACTCTAACAGAATCAAATATAACAAATTAATACAAGAAAACCCGTGGCAATTATATCTATTTGAGAACTGGGATCATTATAAATCGTATGTGCAACGATTTCGAAAGGGTGTACCTTGGGAGGAAACCGAATTTTACGAAAACTTAACAAAGAATCCTGAAAAAAACAGCGGAAAGTATCGACCTAGAGAGGAAATAAAACCTCGGCTGAAAAAAGATGAGAAATTGTATAGTTCTATAAGAAAGCATGGATTTCTTACCCAAAGAGAGTTAGCAGATGAAAAAGAATCCTTCAACCATCATTATAAAGATAATGAGCTTGGTGTTGGTATTACTAGAAGTGGTGAAATGATATACATTCGCAATGGTGCGTGTCATAGATTAGCTATAGCTAAAATATTAGATCTTGATTCTATCCCCGTTCGCGTGAAAGTAAGACACAAAGAGTGGCAACAAAAAAGAAAAGCAATTAACAATGTGTCATCTGTTTCTGAATTAGAAACAAATCTCAAAAGACATTTATCACACCCAGATATGCAGGATATCGCACCACCAGATATCGAATAGACACCTATTTTTAAATATAATTGGCGACTTTGTGAACACACAGTGATTTAACCGCTGTTAGACATATATTTTTCAGAGAGAATTCTCGTAGTAACACATACTCATTCAATTTTAGATTTTGACGGGGGAGATTCCCAATTCTCTCCGTTATCCTCTGGATGATAACCCAGTATTGCACGAGCACGTTCTAGATCAAACCACCGTCGATCGTTGTCACTTACACCATAAAACACGTCGAACTCCACGGAAGAGTCCTTGAGACAACACTCGATCAACTGCGCAGCGTCACGGCGGGATTGCCACGTTGCTTTCATCCGACGAACAGACCACTGATACTCTTTACTTCCTCGTATCCAGTCACCGTTCTCCACACCTCGTTCCGCATCGCCAAATGGGTGATCGTACTCAGGGCATCTGATGCTGCCAAAACGCAGTGCATACACCTGCTTCGGGAACTCGTAGTTTTCGACGTAATATCGCCCAAGGCCTTCCATGAACAGTTTCGAGGATGCGTAATATGAATCAGGTCGGGGAGGAGAATGATGATCCAGTAGCAAGTCATATTTTTTTTTGTATAGTTCTGGGGCATGCTCTTGCTCATACATTCCCACAACGTGGTTCGTTGAGGCAAGTACGAGTGACTCAACTTGACTTTCTCTACAGGCTTTAATACAATTGTATGACCCGATAATATTATTCTCAAGAACAGAACCCCACATTGCATCTACTTGAGGCTCCGCTGCTAAATGGACAACCGAATCATTACCTTTGATCGCGTCATATACTGCTTCATAATTGGACACATCTCCGACAATTGTTTCTTTAATCGAATGATCTTGCCGGTCAAAAGAGGTGTATTCGAACTCACCTGAATTGTGCTCAATAAGTGACATCCCCACGCGACCATAAGCTCCGGTAACCAGTACAGACATATTATTTCATCTCTTCATTGATTTCTTTAGTTGCCTGCCGAACAGTAGCTGTACTTTTTATTTTTATTTTCCATCCTAAATTACGTAGTTTCTCAATTGATAATCTCATTTTAGATACATCACCCGTCCAGCCGCGATTACCCCTAGAATATTTAAACTCAGGATCAATATCCATTTCATCAGAAACAACCTCCGTAATCTTGTTACTGAGGCCATGTTTAATGCCCTAAGATTGAATATATTAAGTCTACGATTCAGAGGATTTATATATTCATAGTTACTTACACAACACATTGAACCAATGTAATCTTCAATTCGCATGTCTAATTTTCTGTCGACAGTTACCAAGGATTGGTGAAATCTCTGGACCGGTCCGAAGCTTTTTATCCCTACTCGCAGCTTTGAGTAGTCCATAGGTCATTGTCGTGTTTTTCAAAACCGATTGAATTTATTTTTATCATTTATATTTTTATCAGACGCTAAATGGAAACAGCGTCATATTTACCCAGGATGATTTCCGGAAACGAGTCCATATTTGTGAGATCTTTTTATAAATCACCCCATTATTATTTATATCTTTTTATTTTTGTTTGACAAATCATCAACCGATGTTGACTTATTTACCGTGCGAAATGCATTGTTATATGAATGAATCTCGGTGAAACCCGTATCATCAGTAATCAAAATATTCATATTGTAAAGCTTCATATGAATTGTTGGTGACGGATATAAATATACATTTGTTCCACACCATTCGTGCTCTAACCGAACATTAATAATAAATTCTCAAATATAGAAGTGTAATATTATGATTCGCACAAATACTATAACTAAGAAATTCTTTAAAAAGTTAAGAAATTGCAAAAAACACCTTGGTAGAAAATATTATTATCGAATATTAAATAAATATTATATATTGAAATTTAACAAAGCTAAATGGGAGTCAAATAACAATCTTATTTATGTGGATCCAAAAAATATCAAATATTACCTTTTATCGAGTACATTCACACGTGATTTTAGGGATTTTAATGATTCAAGAGTTCCTAAACACAATTTAGAAAAAGGTGCATTTTCACCATATGGTTTTAAAAATATTGTATTACCTGGCGATTGGGATTTGTATAAAAAACCATATGAGTTTGATAATGTATATGATGGCCTATCAAAATACTTTGTCGAGTGTCAAAGCAAAGAGAAAATAGAGCTTTTTCAAACGTACTTGATAAGAGAAGAGGCCCAAAAACAAGACGGATATGCCAAAAAAAGGTTCGAAAAAAAGAACATGCTATATAAATCAATAAAAGAAAACGGATATATGTCTCAATATGAGCTTGGAAAAAAGAATGGCACAGATAGTCCATACAAACGGCCCTCAGAAATATGTGTGAATATTGGCAGAGACGGAGAATTAATATTTAATAATTCAGATGCGCATCATCGTCTAGCAATCGCAAAAATTTTAGGTATTAATCAAGTACCAGTAACTATTATTGTTAGACATAAAAGTTGGGAAAAGTTAAGGAGAAAAGTAGTCAATTCAACAAGTGAAGGAGAAAAAGAGGGTATTTATGAAAAATACAAATCTCACCCAGACATCAAAGATTTATTGCGATAAATACTTCATTCGCTCTTGGGTAGAGGATTGTTGGTCAGTTTTTACCAGTTGCTGGAAGTCACAGCAGGCAAGGGTGACACATTCGTGTCACCCGACAAACGATGTTCCCAATCAGGACGTTTGTCTCGGAGCGTCGAGCCGTAAACTTGCTGGCACAGGTTCGCTGGCATGACGGCGTCTATTGCCCATTGCCGTGCCGAATCCGTGATTCGGTACGGCAGCTATCGAATGTTTCAGCGATACTAGTGTAAAAATTGCGACCGTACGTTCAACGATCAGACAGGGACGGTCTTCGAACACTCTGCAGTTGGTCTCAGAAAGTGGTTCCTCGCTGTTTACACCTACATCCGCTTCAACACGAGTCTCAGACAGCTCGGCGTGGAGATCAACGTTTCTTACAAGACGATCTACCGGCGCGTCCAGCGCTTCCTACGGGCGCTGGACGCGCCTCTGCCACACCTCGAAGGACCCGTTGAGATCGACGAGGTGTACGTGTGAAAGCCGGACTCAAAGGCCGCGAGCGCGACGGTTGGTCGCGCTCGCGTGGCCTCTCCACGCGCGGGCGTGGAACGATACGACAAGGACATACCACCCGTGTTTGTTCTCACAGATCGCGGTACCGGTGAACAGTACGTGATCTCAGCAAAAGCGGCCGATGAATCGACGATTCGACTCCTGCTGGTTGATCGCCACCAGGAGTCGTTGACTGTCTATATCGACGGCTTTCGGGCGTATGAACCGCTTGACGAGGGCGACGCATTCACTGGTGAATGCGTCGTCCATGGTGACGGCGAGTACGTTGATGGA
>LKMJ01002471.1_pt1 | contig 16988 bp, 18 predicted proteins | sample 643391 | NCBI WGS metagenome assembly LKMJ01 (sample SAMN04112250, study PRJNA286221) | soda lake metagenome | biome: soda lake; feature: Kulunda Steppe; material: water; isolation source: sample PL-Br10 brine of Picturesque Lake | place: Russia: Kulunda steppe | collected 2010-07
CGATCGTCGTCGGCGAGGACAACAACATCTTCGGCAGTCTTAGAGCGCGCGAGGACATCCTGATCGGCTCGGGAACCCGGATCCACGGCGACGTGACGACCCGCAACGGAACCGTTGCGATTGCCGACGACGCGCGAGTGCTCGGCGACGTCTCCTGTGGCGACCTCGAACTCGAATCCGGCGCGACGGTCGACGGGTCGATGCGAGCGAGCGGGCAAGTCGAGTTGAAGCAGGACGTCTCCCGCGAACAGGAATAGTTACTGCCAGTCCTCGTCGAGATTTTCGAGGGGATCAGCCACGACGCCGTCCTGCCGGGCCAGTACCCGCGCGTGAGCGGTACAGACGATTCTGTTTTCGCCCCACGGGATGTGAAGCACCACCGCTCCAGGACGCTCACAGTCGTCTTCGGTACACTCGTCGGGAGAGGTCATTGGCCTCACTGACGGTCACCACATCCACAAACGTTCGGGTGGATACCCTCTCTGGACCACCTGTCATACCCTCCCGGAGCTACCTGTCGTGCCCTCCCGGAACCACCTGTCTATTCTCCGAGAGACATACACCCGAAATATGGTGGTTTTCTATCCAAGATTTAAGTAACCGCCACATCTGCATACTAGTTAGCAATGGCCATCGATGCCAACTTCGAACAGAACCGGGAGGTCCACGAGGAAGAGAACGAGCACGGCGTCACCGTCTGGGGGCCGGTCGACCCGCCCGAGCAACTCGGCATCCACGGCACACACGTCGCCGTCGATTTCGACATCTGTCTGGCCGACGGTGCGTGTCTGGAAGACTGTCCAGTGGACGTCTTCGAGTGGGTCGATACGCCGGGGCATCCCGAGAGCGAGATCAAGGCCGAACCGGCACACGAAGAGCAGTGTATCGACTGCATGCTCTGTGTAGACGTCTGTCCCGTCGACGCGATAGACGTCGACTCCGGGCGTGCAGGGCGCACGTAATACGGACAGAGCGGGCGGCCTGACGTCGGTCAGAACACGTTACAGGCCGCGGCTACTCACAATACACGTTACAGGATATCAATGTTCACACTAACACTTACCAAAGGAGTACCGGATTTCAGTGAAGGCGCGGTGTCGTTCGACGAAGACGGTCATCTCGAACGCGGAGATACGCCGACCGTGATGAACCCGAACGACGAATTCGCACTGAAGGCGGCGTTACAGACCAAGATCAGGAACGGCGGAACCTCGGCACTGATGAGTATGGGGCCGCCGGGCTACAAGGACATCCTCAGAGAGGGAATGGAGTCGGTGTACGCCGACGAACTGTATCTGCTTTCCGACCGGGAGATGGCGGCGGCCGACACCTGGGCGACGGCGATCACAGTGTCCGTGGGGATCGAGCATCTCGACGAGACGCCCGATCTGGTCTTTGCCGGGTTCAAGACCGCTGACGGGGAGACGGGCCATACCGGCCCACAGACGTGCTGGGGGCTCGAATGGCCGATGATTACACACGTCATCTCTCTCGAAGCCTATCCCGAGGAGGGTGTCGTCCGGGCGAAACGACTCGTCGAAGGCGACATCGAGGAGATCGAAACGGTCGAAGCCCCGATGCCCGCGGTAATCGTCACCGATCCCGAGTTCGAGCCCGTATACCGGCGGGCCGAACACCGGCTGAAACACCGGGATCTGCGCGAGGAAACGAAAGCCCGGGCCGAGAGTTTCGAGGACCATCTGACCGTCTGGGACCACGAGGAGCTCAACCTCGATCCGGACTACATCGGGCTCGACGGCTCGCCGACGGTCGTTCAGGGCGTCGATCCGATCCCGAAAGCGCCATCCGAACGCGAGGCGACGGAGATCGATCCCGCAGACGAGGAGTCGATGGGCGAGCTGCTCGACGAACTGGGGCCACACGCTGCGGGGCGTGCGGAGGCGGGGGGTGACTGACCATGGTCGAGATAGATCCAACCGAGTACGACATCTCCGAACTCGGACCGAAAATCAAGGACGTCGAAGATCTCGAGGAGCTGGAGGCGATGCTCGACCTCGAAGCCGACGGCGAGGATCGGGTCCCGGTCAAGACGCTCATCGAGAGCAGAATCGAGGCGCTGAGCGAGGACGATGACGACAGCGACGAGGACGCCGATATCACCGAGATGAGCACGGCAGACGCCGCGAATCTGATCCGCGATATCGACGATCCCGACCGGCTCGAAGAGCTGCAGGAGATCGAGGAGGCAGGCGAAAACCGGGACACGGTCCTTCGGCTAATCGGCCAGCAACTCGATTCGGTACTGGGTAGCGAGGAGACCGATATCGAGATCGAACCGCCCGAGGAGGCACATCCACACCTCGACCACCCGACCGCGGACAAAGCCCACGTCCGCTCGCTCGACGGCGGCGAGTACCGGGACATGTGGGTGTACTGTGAGACACAGGGCGGTGAGCTCCTCGACGTCTCGAAGGAACTGCTCGGGAAGGCCCGCGAGCTGATGGACGAGTACAACGAGGAGTATGATGAGGCGGAGAACGTCGTCGCGGTCGTGATCGGTTCCGAGGTCGAGGAGCTTGCCGAGGAGACGATCGCGTACGGGGCTGACGTGGCGCTCTACTACGACGATTCCGAACTCGAACGGTTCCGGCACAAGCCGTATACCGAGATCTACTGTGACATGGCACGCGGTGCGGGCCATCCCCACGTCCGCGAGGACCGCCACGAGGAGGAGTGGCGTGGCTACGACGAGCCACGCTACGTCGTCTTCCCGGCGACACACAACGGCCGGGATCTCTCGGCGCTGGTCCAGGCCGAACTCGACTCCGGGCTGGCCAGTGACTGTTCGGACCTCTACATCGACGACGTGGTCATCAGCAACCCGGCCAAAACCGGCGGCGAGGGGGGCAAGAAGCGATTCGAGCGCGTGTTGCACATGCCCCGGCCGGACTTCTCGGGCTTCGAGTACTCGACGATCCTCTGTCTGGACTCGCCCCGCCGGGAGTTCCACCCGCAGGGCGCGTCGGTGATCCCGGGCAAGTTCGAGCTGCCCGAGCCCGACTACGAGCGCGAGGGGCAGATAATTGAACACGACCTCGAACTCGATGACGACTGGCTGCTGGTGAACGTCGAGGAGTACGACCAGCTCGAAAGCGGCGTCGACCTCACTGACCATCAGGTGGTCGTCTGTGTCGGCCGCGGGATCGACCGTGACCCCACGAAGGGGATCGAACTCGGCCTTGAACTCACTGACGCGTTCGAGGACGCCGCCTTCGGCCTGACTCGGGGGATTATCACCTCCTCGTTCCAGTTCGACGGCCACGTCGAGGAGTACACCGGCGAGGACCGACAGATCGGCGAGAGCGGCCAGGAGGTCCAGCCGGAGCTCTACATCGCCGCGGGGGTCTCCGGCGCGATCCAGCACAAGGTCGGCTGTGACGAGTCGGATACCATCGTCGCGATCAACACGGATGCGGACGCCGACATCCGGGACTGGTCGGATTACTACATTCAGGGCGACCTCTTCGAGGTGATTCCCAACCTGATCGAGGCGCTAGAGAGTGGTGACCCGAGCGATGCGATCGTCGAGGCAGCGGTGGCGACCGACGGAGGTGAGACCGATGACTGACGAGTACGAACACTACGAGGCGATCGTCGTCGGCGCGGGGCCGGGAGGTGCCGCAGCGGCCGCCGCGCTCGCCCGGCAGGACGTCGAGACGCTCGTGCTGGAACGCGGCGTCGAGGCTGGCTCGAAGAACGTCTCGGGCGGACTGATCTACGCCGAAGAATCCGCGCCGTACACGATTGACAGCCTGTTCCCCGACTTTCGTGAGGCAGCATCCGAGCGGCCGGTCGACGAGAACTACATCCATAATATCGCCGGGAACAGGGTCAAGACGTTCGATCTGGCCGATGTCCACGAGCACGATACCGCGTGGTGCGATTCGGTCCTCAGGCGAAAGATGGACTCGTGGCTCGCCGAGCGCGTCCACGAGCGGACCCGTGAGACCGGTGGCGGCCTGCTGACTGACGTCCGGGCCAACGGCCTGTTGCGGGAAAACGGCCGGATCGTCGGCGTCACCTTCGACGAACTCGACCCGATCACGGCGGATGTGATCATCGCGGCCGACGGCGTCAACTCCGAACTCGCACGTGACGCGGGGCTGATGGACTGGGACGAGCCAGAGGAGTGGTTCCAGGGCGTCAAGGCGGTCGTCGACATGGAGCCCGACGTCATCAACGAGCGCTTCGATATCGACGAGGACGAGGGAGCGGCCCACCTGTTCTCGGGCGACCTGTTCGACGGGGTCCGCGGGGGTGGGTTCCTCTACACGAACGAGGACTCGCTGTCGATCGGAACCGTCTTCCACCTTGATTCGCTCGCCGCGAAGGAAGCCGAACCGCATGAACTGCTGAACAGCCTGCTCACCCATCCCGTGCTCGACCAGTATCTGCAAGGGGAGTACGAGGAACGCGAGTATTCGGCGAAGCTCGTCCCCGACTCGAAGAAGGTCGCCCATCCCTCGCCACACCGCGGGCGGCTCCTGCTCGTCGGAGACGCCGCCGGACAGATGCAGGCACAGGGACCGATCATCAAGGGGATGAACCACGCCGTCTCCGCCGGTGGACTTGCCGCAGAAGCCTTCGCCGAGGCCCGGACTCGCGGCGACACCTCGCAGGCGGGGGAACTCTACGAGCAAAAACTCGAAAGCGAGGGCGTGATGGACAAGCTCCGGCCAACTCGCTACGAACTGACCAGCGGGCTATCCGAAAGCGACTTCGTCACCTCGGTCGGCAACAAGCTACTGAACTCCTCGATCGGGCGGGCCGGACTCAGGGCGTTCGACGGCACTGCCGAGCGCCTGTTCAACTCCCCGTTCGTGCTCGGGATGATCCCCGACACCCGCACGTCCTACGTGACGGTGCCGACGATCCTCGGCGAGGAACTGGGAACCCCGGTCGACGCCGAGCACGAGGTCGAGCCGCCCGAACTGGACGACCGGATCGGCGATCTGACCTACAACGTCGGCGATCCTCACATCGAGCTGATCGACAGCACATTCGAGGCCAGCGGGACCGCCGTGACGGCCTGTCCAGTGAGCGCGAAGGACTTCGGCGGCGGCTGCTACCGCGAGGAGGAGATCAAGACCAACGGCGACACCGAGCGCGTGGTCAGCCTCGACACCCAGCCCTGCGTCGAGTGTGGCACCTGTGCCATCGTCGCCGACACGAAGTGGGAACACCCCAGCGGCGGCAAGGGCGTCGAGTACAAGGAGGGCTGATGGCCTCGGAGCATCGCGAGCGCATCGAGCGGCTGGCCGAGCGCGCCCGGCGGGAGCGGCAGGGCTTCGATCCTCCCGAGACGACGCCTGCGCCGGAGCGCGCCCAGCAGTTCCTGCAGGAGGGCGTCGGCGAACTCGTCTCGCTGTACATCGACGGCCGGAGCGGCGGAGAGTTTGCCCGGTTTTCCGAGGAGGAGTGGGACCTGCTCCACCGCGCGCTCGATGACTGGCTCCAGCTGTACGCCCGGTGTTACGGGCGGCGTCTCGAACGCGGCTTTCAGATCCGGACGCTGGCCGAACTGGTCATCGACACGCACAATCTACACGACGCCGTCATGATGGCGACGAAAGTTCCAGCGCGGGAGTACGGTGAGACGAACGAGGATCTCGATACGGGCGTCACGCAGCCATCGAACACAGGCGACTGAACGCGACACACGTCTTCGATATCAATCCATTAGGCACTCCAAGATCGAAGTAGTGTTTCTAGACAGTGCCATCGGCTGGGAAGATCTGCTCACCGATAGTTAGTAGTACTCAGAAAAGATAGTAAAACATAGCATGCCGAGTAGTACTCGAGACCCAGAGGTCGTACGCGTCTCGCAGAAGGGACAGGCGACGATCCCGAAGACGCTCCGGGAGAAGTTCGGGATCGACACCCCTGGTGAGGTGTTCATTTACGAGGAAGACGATCGGATCATCGTCGAACCAGTCCCATCACTCGAAGAGTTGGGCGGGATTCACGCTGGCACCGACCGCGAGCGTGGCGACGTGATCGACCGGGTTCGCGAACTGAAACGCGAGGAACACCGGCGCGAAGAGGACCGTGCTAACCGATTCCGACCGGCTGACTCGGCGGATGAATGAGTAACCGGTACGTCTTTGATACCGAAGCGATCATCGCATACCTCTACGACGAGCCAGGTCGGAGCGTCGTCGAAGAGTATCTTCGAGACGTTCGTGACGAGACTATCGAAGGGCTGCTGGCAGAGACCAACGCTGGCGAAGTACTCCATCTAATTGCTCGCTTCGAGGGAATTGACGACAACCCCACGAGGGACTCACTTCGCACTGCCGATCGCGATCTCCGTTCGCTCGAACGGTGGGGGATTCAAATCGAACGAGCTGACTGGCGACTTGCTACCGAGGTGAAAGCGGATTGTCACATTTCGTTTGCGGACGCTCATGGCGTTGCACTCGCCCACGAGCGGGATGCGACACTCATCGCCGGTGCTGATGATGACTTCGAGACCCTTCCGATCGATGTCGATGTCGTTCGATTTCGCGAGGACGGTGCCTAACCTTCGTCCGTCGAGGAGCATATAATTGAGAACTCGCACCCCGGTTTCTCGTCCGATGACGCCCAGCAGTATTATAAAATAGAATGTTCAAACATTGTGTTGCTGCCCTACAAAATCAAGTATTCTATTCAATAGAATTTGCACACATTGTAGAAATTGCACCGCTCCAGTCGACGCCCACATTGATATGATCGGCCCGCCGAGAGGATACCGATGACCAGGTCCCCGGTCACAGGTCGACGGGCGATGCTCGCGGCGGTGGGAACCTCGGCGTCCGCACTCGCCGTCGGCACCGCGAGCGCACCCGCTACCGTAACGCTACGCGTTCGCGTTGTCCCGGCGGCGACTGGCGGCCGCTGGAACGGCTGGGACCGACCGGCGCTGGAGGCGTACGCGGCGGTCGGCGTCGCGCTGGAGCGGCTCACGGCACACATCGAGCGCGAGTCCCAGACGGTCGACGACGCCGACTGGAGTCTCGATGCCGAACCGGGGGTCGATCCGCCGACCGGCCTCGACGGCTCCGACCTGCTGACGGCGTTCGGCGACCTGCTCGACGACCGCGAGGCCCGGAGCGCCAACACGGCACATCTACTGCTCGCGCGCGAGCCGTTCAATCCGGACCTGGGCTACGGCACGGCCAGGGCCGATGTCACACGGGGCGGCGACGGAACGGTGACCATCGCCAATCTCGGCGCGACCGAACGCTGGGACGGGCGGGACGTGACGCGAAATATCGCGATCCACGAGGTGTTGCACACGCTGGTCGACGACGAGGCAGTCGGCGCAGTCGTCGAAGGCAGTTGCGATCACGACCTCGGGAGCGTGACGCGAGTCGACGAGGATGTCAGCGAAGTCACGCCCTTTGCAACCGCGTACGCCGGGGCCGCCGAACCGGGCAGCGAGACCTCCTGGCACGGTACTGGCTGTGGGGACCACGACCGGTTTTACCGCCACGATGGAATCACCGAGGAGTGGCAACACACGACCGAACTCAGTGCAGGGACGCTCAATGCCGTGCGGGATTTCGCGGAACGCCGACTCTGAGCTGGCCCATCGCACAGGAAGAACTGGATCGCCCCGTTTTTTAGCCTGCCCAGTCCAGTTCTACCCGTGCGAGAGTTCTCCGAGTCATACCTGCGGGACACCCGCACGGGAATGTGGGACGACTCACGGCAGGCACTCGCGACGCTCGACCTGCAGGACTGTGACTCGATCCTCGACGTCGGCTGTGGAACCGGCGAGCTCTCCCGCGTGCTCGCCGAGGAAAGCGGCGTCGAGGTACTGGGCGTGGACGCCGACACAGCCCTGCTCGATGCCGCCCGCGAGCACGCCACCCCGGTCACCGGAGACGCAACTCGCCTGCCCTTCCCCGATGATGCGGTCGATCTGGTCATCTGTCAGGCGCTGCTGATCAACCTTCCCGACCCCGCCGCCGCGATCGAGGAGTTCGCGCGCGTAGCGAGCAAGCGCGTCGCGGCGGTCGAACCGGACAACGCCGCGGTGACGGTCGAGTCGAGCGTCGAGGCCGAGGCGAAACTCGCCGCCCACGCGAGAGAGGCCTACCTCGACGGCGTCGGGACCGACATCACGCTCGGGGGGAGCCCGACTGCCGCGCTGTTCGAGCAAGCCGGACTGGGCGACGTCACGACAGCCCGTTACGATCACGAACGGATCGTCTCCGCGCCGTACTCCCAGCGTGACCTCGACGCGGCAAAGCGGAAGGCGACCGGTGACGGACTGGCCGCAGACCGCGCCGAGATGCAGGCGGGCGGGCTGACCGATGGGGGCTACGACCGGCTCCGGAGCGCGTGGCGCGAGATGGGTCGAGCGGTAATCGAGCAGATGCAGACCGGAGAGTACAGACGCCGCGAGGTCGTTCCTTTTTTCGTCACGACTGGCGTCGTCGAGTAGCGGCTGGAATTCACGGTGCGACCGGTAGGTCGCACGTTCATCTACGATGGAGCGACGCGCTTTGTGTGGGGCTCCCGAGTGGGGCAACATTCACGGTGGATGCTTCCGATAGTCGTGGCAATGACAGGAACAGTGTTCGCGTTTCTGGGGGGACGCGACCGGATCGGAACGACGACCACCGCAGTATCAGTGGGGGTATCGATGGCCGAAACGGCGACACGCGTCGCAGTCGTCGATGCGGCGTTCGATAGCGACGGCATTGAAGAGATCATCGACGTGCAGAGCGACGACGGCGTCCGGTCGGTGCTCAGAGGGGATGCCACGATCGACGAGTCGATGGTGACGGGATCGCACGGCGTCGAGTACCTTCCCTCGGGAAACGAGGCTCCCGCACCGACTGACGTCCGTACCCACCGGCTCGTCCGAGCGGCGACGACGCTACGCGAGCGCTACGATGTCGTCTTGCTCGATCTCGGCCACGGTGGCGGCGTCGACGTCGCGATGGGGCTCGAACTGGCCGACGAGGTGATCCTCGTCTCGGGATCGGCCGAGGACGATCTGGCGGCGACCGCGGAGGCGGCGACTGTAGTGCGGTATCACGGCTGTCGGATCCGCGGGACCGTCCTCTCGCGAGTTCCCTCGGTACAGGCGATCGACATCGTCAGCGTAACCGAACAGCTCGACACCGACGTACTCGCCGTGGTTCCCGAGGACGATGCGGTACGGGCAGCCGCGGAGGCTGGCCAGTCGCTACTCCGCTATGATCCCGATAGCGATGCCGCAATGGTCTACTGGCAGCTGGCGTCGAGTCTCACTGGTGCTGGTGGACTGACTGGGCCGGTCCTGCCAGCGAGCGCGGACGAACCGGGCTCCGATTCGAGTCGAGCGGCGACCGAGACAGCAGTGGGGGGAGACGGCGAGTCCGGAGATGAGGAAATGGACCACGCGTCAAAATCGGCGACCGAAACCACCGCCGGAGGTTCGACCGCCGATGTATCCGGAGAGTCGGATGTCGAGGAGGCACATGCCGATCAGTCATCCGTGTCTGACCCCGCCGATCCGGAGCGATCCGGTGTTTCAGCGGATTCGGCCGAGAGCGATCCACCGGACGGGGAACCGACGGATCACGCGACAGCTGCGCCCACGGGTGATGGGGACGCTGCTGAGTCCGCGGAACAAAGTGAGCCATCGGGACAGGAAGGCGAGCGCGTCGAGGAGGGCGAACGCGTCGAAGATGACGAGACGGTAAAGCTCGAATCGTCTCCCGAGACTGCGGAGAGCGAGGGGACCCTCTCGGACGGGGCATCGGCAGATACGGTAGCGGAGGAGCCGACTGCGGAACGCGACCACGACAAGACTGGCGATGATAGCGAGACGACAACCGAACCAGCGGCGAACTCGATATCCACCGCCGAGGACGGTGGAGAGCCGGAAGGCGACAGTCCCGGCGAGCCGACGCGTGACACGGAGCCAGTGGCTGCCCAGTTCGAATTCGAGGACACGGGCGAGGTTACCGAGAGCAAACAGGCCGACGACCAGAGAGCAGGAAACCAGCAGGCCGGAAACGACGAGGAGGACACTGGATCAGCGGCCGATCAGGGGTCGGAGATCGGAGCAGCCGACGAGGAGGTGGCCGATACCGATGACGACGACAGCGGCTTCGAGCTACCCGGTTTCGGCGGGGAGGAGACCGAGGCGGCCGACGAAACGAACGGGAGTGGGACTGACACCGGCGACGGAGCCAGCGAGGAGCCAACAGCAGCTGATTCCGGCACGGCTGACGATAGTGGCAACGTGGCTGAGGGATCGCCTGACTCTGACGACCAGAGAGGTAACTCACCGGTGGACGAAGCGGTGCGTGAGCTCCAGGACGACCTCAACGACGACGAACTGTCCGACAGCTCGGCTCCTGACTCCGGCCAGCAGAGAGAGGACGGCTCAGATGAGCAGTCGACGGGTCCGGTCGAGCAAGCAGAGTCAACACCGAACGACCATTCGGCGGAGGATGCACTGGACGATGATCGCGACGATGACGTGAGTGACGACGAGGAGATGTTCGAGGGCGTCTCTTCCGATCCCGAGAGTCTCCTCGACGAGGAAGAGGACGAGGACGACGAGATCAACGCACTGTTTAAGGAGACGATGGACAAGGTGACCAACACGGACGACGAGGAGTAGCTATACGATGTCGCCGCGAACCGTCGTGCCTTCCTGTTCGGTTCGCCAGGCTTGAACGGCTTCAGCGGCTTCGTCCGCCTCGTCGTCGTCCAGTCCGATCATCGTCAGCGCCTCGGGAAGCGTGGGGAATGGGAGTTCGCCTGCCCTGAGTTTCGCCAGGGCGTCCTTGCTTCGCCGCCCCTCCCCTGCCCCGTCACCGACCCACAGACAGGCACCTCGGGGATCGAGTAGCTGTTCCCACGCGCCACGGGCCTTCGCGCCCTGCAGGCGCTGGGTGACGTTGTCCTCGAAACTCGCGTTACAGACTTCTAGATGGATCGGCTCGTCGTCGTCGAGCAGGTGGGCGGCGAGACACTGTTCGGGTGCGGCGTGGCCGTTCGTGTTCGCCCGCAGGTGCTCGGGGTACTCCGCGGCCCAGTCGGCCCGGACCGTCCGGCCGACGCCCTTGATACCGTGGGAGTCGATGAACTCGGCTTCCTGTTCCTGATCGTCCTCCAGCAGGATATCCTTGGTGACGTATACGTCGAGTCGGTCGATCGGATCAAGACCGAGCGCGACGTCACCGTACACCCAGACCTCACGAACGGGGACGGGCATCTGCTCTTGCTCGACGGTGTCGACGATCTCCTCGGCTCGATCGAGGGCAACGCTGCGCTCCATTGGGTGGGTGTACTGGCCGGGGGCGCAAAACGGATTCGGTGCGGGTCACGGCGATCAGGTCGACTCGCCGCCCCTACTGGACGTACCTGTCCGGGATCCCCTGGGCGTACTCGGTGATCGCGGGTGCGGCTTCGTCGAGCGCCGCCTCGGCGTCGTCGATACCGACCTCTTCGTCGAGATAGTTCAGCCGGGCAGTGCCAGCACGTGGCCCGTGGCCCTCCCACTGGCGGGCGGAAAGCATGTCACACCCGGTTTGCAGGGTCGATGGTAGTTGACAAGTGCTCTTTTCGCAGATAATTAACTCAATTTCGTAACCCAGTACATTCATGTACGATGATGACATACGGGCACATGATGCCCGAAATAGAGGTGTCCGACTCGCTGTACCGAAAGCTCGAAGAAGTGGCCGACGACAGTGAACTGGAGCACGCTATGTGGGAGATGGCGTACCTCCTCCAGCGTGGAAACGACCCAACGTAATCACCGGAACTAGATTTTTCGGCACAGACGGCCCTTGCGGAGACCGACAACGATCAGATTCATTAGGGTCCACACCCCACCCTTCGAGCATGATTCTTCGGGGTGCTCGCGTCGTCGACGGTGACGGTGGCGTCTTCGATGGACCGGTCCAGTTCGACGAGGGGCGTATCACCGCCACCAGCGACGTTTCGACTACACGGGCGGACGAAGAGGTGGTCGACCTCGACGGGTACACGCTCGTCCCCGGTATCGTCGATGCTCACGTCCACTTCTCGCTGTCGGGCGAAGCGAGCATCGAGGACGTCACCGACAAAAGCGATGCCGAACTACTGTTCACGGAGATTGCGAACGCCCGGCGAACGCTCGAAAGTGGCGTTACCGGCGTGCGCTCGATGGGTGCGCGCGGTCTGGACATCGACCTCGCCCGTGCTATCGAGCGCGGCGACGTGCCCGGCCCACGAACCGTGGCGAACTGCGCCTCGATCACGATCACCGGGGGCCACGGCCACCATCTCGGGCAAGAGGTCGACGGGCCCGAGGCGTGTCGCCGCGCCGTCCGCGAGCAGCGCAAGCAGGGCGCACAGTTCATCAAGTTCATGGCGACTGGCGGCGTCACGACGCCCGGCACCGATCCCGGAACGCTCGCCTTTACCCACGAGGAGATCCACGCCCTGGTCGACGAGGCCCATCGCCACGGCGTTCACGTCGCCACCCACGCCCACGGCGCGGAGGGCATCCGGGCCGCCGCCGAGGCTGGCGTCGATACCGTCGAACACGGGACCTTCCTCGATGACGCCGCAATCGAGGCGATGCTCGACGAGGATGTCACGCTCGTCCCGACGCTCACCGCCCCCCACCGCATCCTGCACAACGGCGACCGCGCGACCGCCGAGACGCTCGCCCAGTCGAACGAGGTGTACGAGATCCATCGAGAGTCGTTCCGTCGCGCTGTCGATGCGGGAGTGCGGATCGCCGGTGGGACCGACGCCGGGACACCGTTTAACCACCACGGCTCGAACCGCGTCGAGATCCAGTTCATGGCCCGGAACGGGATGGATCCCGTAGAGGCGATCACGGCGATGACTGGGACTGCCGCGGAAACGATCGGTCTGGATGACACCGGGAAAGTTGCACCCGGCTATCACGCCGACCTGCTCGTAATCGATGGCGACCCGACCACGGATGTCGCTGACCTCGACGAGATCGAGACAGTCATCAAGGGCGGCAAGGTCGTCTCCGGGACGCCGCTATCCGAACTCGGCGCGTAGGGCGAGAGATCCGGCCGGAAGTACTGTTATACTCGCTCACGTACTCCCGACCATGTACGACGAGATCCTCCTTGCGACCGACGGCAGCGACGACGCCGCGGCGGCGGCCGACCACGCCCTCGACCACGCCGAGCGTTACGATGCGACCCTCCATCTGGTCTCCGTCGTCGAGACCAGAACGGCCTACGATAACGCTATCGTCGATCCCGAAACCGTAGCTGGGAACCTTCGCAAAGAGGCTCGCAAGACGCTCGACCTGCTGGCCGAGCGCGCCGAGGCGGCGGGCGTCGAGACGACGACGGAGATACTCGAAGGGGTTCCCCACGAAGCCATCGAGAACTACGCCGCAGAGAGGGACGTCGACCTGATTCTGCTCGGGACGCAGGGCCGTTCGGCGTTCAAGCGCGCGCTACTCGGGAGTACGACTGATAGCATCGTCCGGTCGCGTGTCGCGCCCGTACTTGTGGTCGGGGAGGACCGGGACTAACACTCCGCAACGAATAAACGCCGGTCGCCCCACACTCCGGTAATGAGCGATTGGACCGAAAAATACCGCCCGTCGACGCTGGCGGAGGTCCGGGGGAACGACAAGGCCCGCGACGCGCTAAAAGAGTGGGCCGATTCGTGGGAGCAACACCGCGAGGCGGTCATCGTCTACGGCAGTCCGGGTATCGGGAAGACTTCGGCGGCCCACGCGCTGGCGAGCGACAAGGGCTGGCCAGTCATCGAGTTGAACGCGAGCGACCAGCGACAGGCCGACGTGATCGACAGGATCGCGGGTGAGGCGGCTCAGTCAGGGACGCTCACGCAGGGCAGTTCGGGCAGACGCCTGGTCGTGATGGACGAGGCCGATAACTTCCACGGCAACGCCGATTACGGTGGTTCCGCGGCGGTCACTGGCGTCGTCAGGGATGCCGACCAGCCGATGATCCTGATCGCAAACGAGTTCTACGACATGTCCCAGGGGTTGCGCAACGCCTGCCAGGAGATCGAGTTCCGGGATGTCTCGAAACGCTCGATCGTGCCCGTCCTCCGGGACATCTGTCGGAAGGAAGGCGTCGAGTACGAGGAGGAAGCCCTCGAAGCGATCGCCAGACAGACCAGTGGCGACCTTCGATCGGCGGTCAACGACCTGCAGGCGGTCGCCGAGCAGGCCGACCGGCTGACCGTCGAGGACGTGGTGACCGGCCAGCGGGATACGACGACTGACATCTTCGATTTTCTCGACGACGTGATCAAAAAGCTCGACCCGCAGGCCGCGCTCGAAGCGTCCTATGACGTCGACGAGACGCCCGACGACATGATAAACTGGATCGAGGACAACATGCCCAAAGATTACGCGGGCCGCGAACTCGCCGATGCGTACGGCTACCTTGCCAACGCCGACCGGTGGCTTGGGCGCGTGCGCGCAACTCAGGACTACTCCTACTGGCGCTACGCGGGCGACAATATGACTGCGGGGGTCGCAGCAGCCCGAAGCGAGCAGAAAGGCGGCTGGACGCGCTATGGCCCACCGAGCTACTGGTCGAAGCTCGGCCGCTCTCGCGGGTCGAGAGAGACGAGGGACAGCATCGCCGTCAAGATCGCAGAAGAGAGTGGCACCAGCATCGGCACGGCGCGTCGCCACGTTCTTCCGTTCCTCTCCGAGCTCACTCACCACTGCAAGAACCGGGAGCTTACCGTTCGGATGGCCGCGATTTACGATCTCGACGAGAAGCAGGTCTCTTTCGTGACGGGCAGCGGGAAGACCACCAACAAGGTACAGTCGATCGTCGAGGACGCCCAGGAGCTGCGCGAGCAACAGGCCGTCGAGCACTCAGGAGGGGCGTTCGAGGGGGCGACGCGGGACGTCGAGGACGAGGCTGAGACCGACCCCGAGCCAGAACCGGATGCCGAGCCCCACGATTCGACTGACGGCGGGACTGACGAGGAGGCCGACGACGGCCAGGCAGGTCTGACTGATTTCATGTAGCCGATCGGGTGACGCTCTGCGACACAGCGGAGCGCTAGAATGGGGGGCGCTCCAGCCTTACAGCAACCCGATCTCCCTGCCTGCATCGCGGAACGCATCGAGACAGGTAGCCAGATCGGACGCGGAATGCGTCGCCATCGGTGCGACCCGGATTCTGGTCGTCCCTTCGGGAACGCTTGGCGGCCTGATTACCGGGGCGACAACACCACGCTCGTAGAGTTCCTCGCTCAGTTCCAGCGCGGCGGTCCGGTCGTCGACGCGAACCGGAATGATCTGGGTCTCACCCGGCACGTGATAGCCCATCCCGTCCAGTTCCTCACGGAGGTACTCCACGTTTCTCCAGAGCCGATTCCGGCAGTCGTCAGTCCGAGCGATGTGCAGCGATTCGGCGGCCGCGGCGGCTGCCGGCGGGCAAAGTCCGGTCGAGAATGCAAACGAACGAGCATGATTGATCAGATACTCGATCAGCTCCTCGGCCCCTGCGACGTAGCCCCCCTGGCTCGCAAGCGCCTTCGAGAGCGTCCCCATCTGGATGTCGACCCGATCCGAGAGTGCCTCGCGCTGGACGATACCGCCAGCGTCCTCGTACAGACCGATCGCGTGAGCCTCATCGACCATCACCCAGGCGCCGTACTGCTCCGCGAGGGTACAGAGCTCCTCGAGCGGTGCGACATCGCCGTCGACGCTGAACACGGAGTCGGTGACGACGAGCCACGATTGGTCGTCCGCCTGCTCGCGGTCGCTCATCCGACTGGCGAGATCGGCGGCGTCACAGTGGTCGTAGACGATCGTCTCCGCGCCGGAGAGGCGACAGGCGTCGATCGTGCTCGCGTGGTTGTTCGCATCCGAGAAGACAACATCGGGGTCGAGTGCAGTAATCGTCCCGACGTTCGCGGCGTACCCGGACGCAAAGGCGAGTGCCCGATCGGTGCCGGTCGCCTCGGCGATCCGGGTCTCCAGATCGTGATGGACCAGCGTATCGCCGGTGACGACTCTGCTCGCACCTGCACCGGTTCCCACGACCTCGGTGGCGGCGACTGCAGCGTCCTGTACGCGCTCGTCCTGTGTTAGCCCGAGATAGTTGTTGGCCCCAAGGACCAGTCGTTCCTCCCCGTCGACGACCGGTAACGCGCTCCCCGCCGCGGGGGCGAACTGTGCGCGCTCTGCGACCCGGTTTGCGGGCGACAGTCGGCGAAGCAGGTTGCGTCGCTCACGGGTAGCCAGCTCACCTGACAGGTCGAAGCCGTGGCCTGCCGACGGGCCGTCACCTCGTTGCGATCCGGTGCTGTCATCTCCTGCGCTGAAATCGTCACTCATATCTCGTCGCCATCTCCGTCCGCTGTCTGCGGCGATATCGACTGCCTGCGGTTCGCCCGTTGTGCACGTCCGAAACGCTGCAACTGATTTGGTCCTACTGCTCAGTGGGTATAGCTTTTCTCACTTCGACCGGGGACTAGCACACCCCTCTTAGCAATCGTTCGTCGCGGCACTCCTTGCAGTGCCAGTGGATGTGTCACCGTCGCCACCTTCGCTGTCCCGCGATTTGACCGCCGCAGGATCGAATTCGTTACTGTCCATGTTCGGGCGCATTCCCGCCCGCTCCATTACCTCGATATCCTCGCCCGGTGACTGGCCGCCGGTCGTCAGGTAGTCCCCCGTCAGGATACCGTCGGCCCCCGCCTCGAAGGGCAGATGCTGTTCGTCCTCGTCGAGGTTGGCCTCTCGCCCACCGGTGAGTCGAACGCGAGCTTCGGGATGCAAGAGCCGGTAGACGGCGACGGTCTTCACGATCTCCTCCGTCGAGATATCCGCCGAATCGCCGAGTCGCTCGGCCATCGGCGTCCCCGCGACCGGGTTCAACACGTTCACCGGGAGCGAGGAGATGCCGATCTCCTGGAGCGCGATCGCCGCGTCGACGCGATCGGTCGGCGTCTCACCCATTCCGAGAATGACGCCCGCACAGAGGTCCATCCCG
>LKMJ01002472.1_pt1 | contig 16979 bp, 18 predicted proteins | sample 643391 | NCBI WGS metagenome assembly LKMJ01 (sample SAMN04112250, study PRJNA286221) | soda lake metagenome | biome: soda lake; feature: Kulunda Steppe; material: water; isolation source: sample PL-Br10 brine of Picturesque Lake | place: Russia: Kulunda steppe | collected 2010-07
ACTCGACGAGCTCCGCGTGGCGCGTCTCGTCGTCACACCCGACGTTCAACGCGTCGTTGACGAGCGTCTTCCCCTCGGAGTAGCGCAGCCAGTGGGCGGCGTAATCGAGCGCCTCGCCGATGTCGAGCAGGTCGTCCTTCCCGTAGCCGGCCTCGGCGGCGAGGGCGACGTAGTCGTCCATGGTCTCGGCCTTCGATCGGTCCGAGAGCCCGGCGACCGCGGGAACGTGTTCCAGCTCCTCGGTGAGCGAGGGGTCGATCAGCCGCGCCAGCTCGACGCACATCATCCCGGTCGTGACGCGGTAGTCCTCGCCGTGGAGGTAGGGGTTGACGTGCGCGTCGAGCAGCGGGCCGACCGCGTCCGGGTCCGGATGATGGTGGTCGACGACCGCGATGGGGATGTCGTAGTGTGCGAGGTTCTCGTAGGCGGGGACGTCCTCCTCGGTCGACCCGTTGTCGAGCATCAACAGGAAGGGGAGCTTCTGTCCGTGGCGCGCGCGACCCTCCAGCGCGAAGTTGAGGTCGCGGGTGACGTCCTCCATCTCGTAGAACGGGGCCTTGCTCGGCAGCCGCTTGAAGAGGTGCTGGGGCGCCTTCGGGTCCTCGTGGATCTCGCGGACGAGCCGCTCGAGCGCGAGCTGGACCGGAATGGCCGCACACATGCCGTCGCCGTCGGCGTGGTGTCTGACGCGGATCGGCCGCCCGGAGAGGACGGTCCGGCGGAGCAGTCGGGCCAGCTCGCGGAGGTCCTCGTGGATCGACTCGAAGGCCGCCCACTCGACGAGCGGATCGACGTCCGCCGGCTCCGCGCGCTCGTCGAGGGCGGCCTCGTAGCGCTCGCGAGCCTCGACCGCACGGTCGCCCGAGAGCGGCTTCAGCGAGTCGACCTCGAGCTGGAGGGCGTCGGCACGCGTCTCCACGGTGCCGGCGACGTGTACCATGTCGCCGACCTCGACGCTCGGGTACGCCCGGACGCCGGCCTCCTCGAAGGCGGCACAGGAGACGACGCCGGTTGCGTCCGCGACGCCGAAGATCGTCGGGCCGCCGGTCTGTTTCGCCTGGACGACCTCGCCCTCGACGGTGACCTCGTCGCCCGGCGACAGCCCGCGAACCCGCGAGAGGACGGGGTCGTGCTCGACGGTTTCGGTCACGTAGTCGGCGGGCGTCTCGTCGTCGAAGGCGACGTCGCCGTTCTCCTTTACCTCCGTCAGGCGCACGATCAGGCGGTCGCCGACGTCGTAGTCGCCGTCGAGGTTCGACTCGTGGACGAGCCCGGAGACGGCGTCGGAGACGTCGACGAAGACCCCGTAGTCGACGACGCCGTTGACCTCGGCGTGGTAGAGCGCGTCGGTCTCGACGTCCGCGAGCGTGCAGTCGGGTGCCAGATCGTGGACGACCGTCCGGTCGGCGGTCGCCCCCTCGGCCGCGTCGGCCTCGGGTTCGGGGCTCGAATCGCCCCGCGTGCCGGAATCCCCGGCGAATTGTTCACTCATGTACCGTGATGGGGAACGGCCGGTTTTAAGCCTGTTCTATCCGCACCGCGGACGGCGACGGCGTCGACGAGCCGCCCCCTCCCACGTCTCCCGACCACGACGACCAGGGCGACGATGGTGACCACGACGACCAGGGCGACGATGGTGACTACGACGACCAGGGCGACGATGGTGACCACGACGACCAGGGCGACGATGGCCACCGTCCGGAACCCCTATGAGGCGACGGGGACTTCCTCCGGGTATGCGACTGTTCCGGTCGGACGAGCTTCTCGGGATCGCCCGGGAGACCATGGAGTTCATCCTCGAGGCCAGCGAGGAGACCCATCCCAACGAGTACATGGGCTTTCTCCGCGCGGACGACGCGAGAAAGCTCGACATCGACCGACAGGGACAGGTGATCACCGACGTCCTCGTCATCCCCGGGACCGAGTCGAACCCGGTGAGCGCGACCGTCCGCTCCCACATGAAGCCGAACGACATGCGCTCGGTCGGCTCCGTGCATTCACACCCGAACGGCGCGCTTCGGCCCAGCTCGGCCGATCTCGCGACGTTCGGCCAGGGGAAGGTCCACGTCATCGTCGGCGCGCCGTACGGCTGGGGCGACTGGAAGGCGTTCGACAACGAGGGCCGGCAGACGACCCTCGAGGTGCTCGACGTGGAGGTTCCCGACGAGCACTTCTTCGATTTCACCCAGGAGGACATCGACCGCGAGCTCGTCGAGGAGGGGTACGATCACGGGGTGGTGCCGCCGGACGATCGCTCCCACGAGGACGGCGACGGCGGAAACGACGGCGGCTTCCTCTCGTGGTTGCGATGACGCGGGTCGTCGCACAGGGAACCTTCGATCTCCTGCATCCGGGACACGTCCACTACCTTGAGGACGCGGCGGAATACGGCGACGAGTTGCACGCGATCGTCGCCCGCGGCGTGAACGTCACCCACAAGCCGAAGCCGATCCTCTCGGACCGACAGCGACGTGACATGGTCGCCGCCTTGGAGGTCGTCGACGAGGCCCACCTGGGCCACCCGGAGGACATCTTCGTGCCGATCGAACGGATCGATCCCGACGTCGTCGTGCTCGGGTTCGACCAACACCACGAGGAGACGGCCATCGCGGACGCGCTCGCGGGACGCGGCGTCGACTGCCGGGTCGAACGGGCAACCCCGCGGAACCCCCGTGAGGACGAGGTGCTCTCCACGGGCGACATCATCGACCGGATCCTCACCCGGAGAAGCGTCGACGGAACGACTCGATAGCGACGAAGCGTCCGCGGGTGGCGCCGGAGCGTCGATCGGATGGGTCGGAGGAACCGACTCGATGGCGTCCACGAGTCGAGGCGGGAGGCCGATCTGCCCGCGTCCCGGGGAACGACCGGAAGCGCGGGACCTATATGGACCGATTCCTAACTCTCCGTCAGTGTCGATCCCCGACCGATATCCGACCGTGCTTGCGTCGACCGCGATGGGCGTCTACCTCCTGCTCGTCGTCGGCGCGACGACCTCGATGGCGGACGCGGCGGCCGCGTGTACGGCGTGGCCGGCCTGTGGCGACGGCTACGCGCTCCCCACGGAGCGGACGGGCTGGGTCGCTCTCGGTCACCGCATCGTCGCCGTCGTGGTCGGACTTCTCGTGGTCGCCTCGACGGCGCTGGCGTGGTACAACCGCGAGTCACGGCGGGTCCGTCTCGCCCTCACGCTCGCGCTCGTCCTCTTTCCCGTACAGGCCGGTCTCGGCGCGCTCACCGCCGTGGGCGAGATACCGGAGATGCTCGGCCTCGCACACCTCCTCGTCGGGCTCGTCATCTTCGGCGGCGTCCTCGCCGCGCTCGCGTGGTGGCTGGAGGCCGAGACCGGCGAACCCGACGACGCCCCCGACGAGTTCGTACCCGGAACCGACCAGCTCCCGCCCGTCGAGGAGGCCCCCGAGCCCACGATCCCGACCGCGACGGTTCCGCGGCTGAAGGCGACGGCGTGGGCGTACTTCCGGCTGATGAAGCCGCGGCTCATGTGGTTGCTCTGTCTCGTCGCCGCCGCGGCGATGGCGCTCGCGGGCGGCACCGGATTCACCCCGTATACGGTCGCCGCGGTCCTCGTCGGTGGATCGCTCGCCATCGGCGCCTCCGGAACGTTCAATCACGTGCTCGAACGCGACGTCGACAAGCGAATGCAACGCACCAGCGACCGTCCGCTTGCGACGGATCTCGTCCCGGTTCCACACGCGGTCGCGTTTGGACTGCTGTTGACGGCCGTCTCGATCGGGCTCTTCTGGACCGTGAACCCCCTGACCGCGGCGCTCGGGCTGTTCGCCATCGTCTTTTATAGCATCGTCTACACCCTCGTGTTGAAACCGAACACCGTACAGAACACGGTGTTGGGCGGCGCGGCCGGAGCGCTCCCGGCGCTCATCGGCTGGGCCGCGGTGACGGGGGAGATCGGCGGCGGCGGGCTCCTGCTCGCGCTCGTCATCTTTCTCTGGACGCCGGCGCACTTCTACAACCTCGCGCTCGCCTACAAGGACGACTACGAGCGCGGCGGGTTCCCGATGATGCCGGTCGTTCGCGGCGAGACGACGACCCGCCGTCACATCGTCTGGTATCTGGGCGCGACCCTCGCGGCCGCCGCGGTGCTGGCGCTCGTCGCGGAGCCGCTGAGCGGGCTCTACGCGGCCGTCGGCGTCGTTCTCGGGGCGATCTTCCTCTGGATGGTCGTCCGACTACACTACGAGCGAACCGAGGCGGCGGCGTTCCGCGCGTTCCACGCCTCGAACGCCTACCTCGGCCTGCTGCTGTTCGCCGTCGTCATCGATGCCCTCGTCGTCTGAGCGTCACACACGCCCGATCACCACGTCATGAGTACGTCCATCCTCCCCGGCACCGTTCGCGACCTGCTCGGAAGCGTCCGTTCGGCCACGCCGTCGATGCGGACGCTGGGGGTCACGGCGCTCGTAGTAAATCTCCAGCTCGTCGCGGTGATCATCTACTATGGATTCCTCGGATCCCTCCCTTCGACGCCCCGATACGTCGCATACGGATTGATCTGGGTGAACGTATCGGTGCTGGTTCTTTATAAGGTCAACGTCCCGTCGGGCTACGACTTCCGGACGCGTCGGCGGGCGTTGACGATCGCGGCCAGCTACTTCGCGCTGCTCGCCTTCTTCGCGGGACTCGTCGCCACCGGCGTTCCCGAGCGTGCCGTCGACACCCGGATCGCGTGGCTTCCGCCGGGATGGGGTCCCGCGCTGGTCCACGCCGGCCCGTACCTCACCGTCATCGTGATGCCGGCGTACGTGCTCGGCTACCTCGCGTTGGCGAAGTTGGTCTACGTCGCGGTGTTGGAGGCTTCCGGATCGCTCGTCGCGGGCGTGGTCGGCCTCCTTTCATGTATCTCCTGTACCCTGCCCATCATCGCGATGATCGGATCGGCGCTCTTCGGCGGCACGGGGATCCTCGCGGCGACCGCCCTCGACGCCTCCTATGACCTCTCGACGGCGGTGTTTCTCGTCACGGTCGCGCTGTTGTGCTGGCGGCCGGGGTTCCGCGGCGGCGGCTGATGGTTTAAGAGCCGCCGGCGTCAACGGGCGCCCATGGCCCGAGTCGAGGTCGAGTACTGCGTACCGTGTGGCATGTTGAATCGAGCCCAGGACGTCACCGGCGCGATCCTCGAACAGTTCGGGGAGGGCGTCGACGAGGTCGCGCTCGTCACGGGTGACGACGGGATCTTCGTCGTGCGCGTCGACGACGAGGTCGTCTTCGACAAGACGGAAGACGACTACGACGTCGACGCGATCGTCCGTGCCGTCAGACCGTACGTCGGCGCGACTGCCTGAGTCACGCTCCGGAGGAACGGCGGGATCGATCGACCACGTTTTATCCCCACTGCCGGCTCAGATCCGGACGTGACGAACGAGACTAACGAGGCGGTGGCGGCGTTCCTCGAGAGCGCGGACGGAGCACTTGAGGAGTACGATCAGGGATACGCGGACGCGGACGCGACGCTGTCGGTGGTGAGAAGCCACCTCGACGAGCTTCGGGAGGCGGTCGAGTAGGCCCGCGCTCGACCCGCCACGGCGGGATGATGCTCAGCGATCGTCGACGATCGCCTCGGCGAACGTCGTCATCGCCTCGGCGGGTCCGTCGCTCTCCAGTCCGACGATGACGTGGTCGAGGCCGGACGCCGCGAGCCGCCGGAAGTAGTCGCCGAACCACTCGATTCCCGCACGGTAGCCGAGATGGAGCGGTTCGGGATCGGCACCCGGATCGTCGGCGATCTCGACGCGAACGGCGATGACGAACGGCTTGTCGCCGCCAAGTTCGCGCCACGACTCGAGATACGACTCCAGCGTGCGCTCGGGGAGGTGATAAAAGAGCCAGCCGTCGCCGTGCTCGGCGATCCATTCACGCGACTGGCGGGCGTTGCCGGTGGGCAAAAGCGGGATCGATCCGGCCGTCGGTTTCGGGAGGACGTCCAACTCGCCGTCCAGTCGCCCCCAGGGGCCCTCGATCGTCGGAAACGACTCGTGCCAACAGGCGCGGATGGCGTCGACGGCCTCGCGAAACGCGGCGCCGCGATCGTCCGGATCGACGGCGAAGGCCGCGTATTCGGGGTCTCGATCGCCGGAAGCGACGCCCAGAACCAGCCGACCGTCCGAGAGTCGGTCGACCGTCGCCGCGGACTTCGCGACGTGGATCGGGTGTCGAAGCGGGAGCACGACGCTGGACGTCCCGAGCGCGACCTCGTCGGTGTGGGCGGCGAGATGCCCGAGCAGCGGCCACGGGTCGAATGCGCCGCCCGCGTCACCGAAGCGCGGCCAGAACGTCGGGACGTCGCGGACCCAGAGCGCGTCGAAGCCGACGGCCTCGGCGTGAACCGCGAGTTCGACCTCCTCGTCGACGGCCGGCGTCGACCGGCGCACGCCGGTGAGCGGGAGCCCGAGCCCGAACGTGAGCTCCTCGTCCTCGAAGAGCCGCCGGTAGCCGGCGTTGGCGTGAGCCGGGCTCGTCATGGTCGGCAGGTGCCGTCGCGGGCGTTCCGACCTCCTGCTCTCGGGGGTGAGACCGCTCGTCGCCGGTCAGATCCGATCGGTCTCCGCCTCGACCACGCTGGCGAACGCGACGTTCGGCCGGACGCGTTCGATCTCGACGGTCGGTCGGTCCCCGGGACGGGCGTTCGGGACGATGACCACGTACCCTCGGTCGACCTTCGCGATCCCGTCACCCTGGTCGCCGATCGACTCGATGGCGACCTCGCGGACCTCCCCCTCGTCGACCGGCGGCGTCGTTCGGTGCTCGTCCGCGGCCGACCCGGAAGTCGTCCCGGTGGGGCCGTCGGAACGTGAGCGAGCGTCGCGGCCGTGGCCGTTTCGACCGTCGGGGCGATCCCGCGACGCCTCCGCGTCGGCGGTGCTTGCGGACCCGCCGCCGTCGAGGATCGCGACGCGATACGTTTCGCCGGGGATGAGAACGTCGTTCGCGACCTCCTCGGCCGGAACCTCAACGGTGTAGCTTCCGTCGTGCTCGTCGACGGTGGCGGTAAAGACGGTACGGAGCGAATCCGGAACATCGACCATTGGATGGCTACTAATGGACCGCGACCGACTTAGTTCCGCGGGCGACGGCACGTCTTCCGAGACGTGACTGACGAGGGTACGTCTCCGTCACAACAGATGGTGTACGTCGTCCGCCTCCTCGAGACGAAGCCGCGAGTTCTCGGCCGCGACCGTCCCCTCCCGAGTGAGGTTCTTAAAAACCGGGCGGGCCGCATCGGCCGTCCTCGAGTCAATTCCGTCCATGCTTGAAGCATGGAGCGAACGGACGAATCGATCGTGATCGGTGGAGAGGAAAACGAAAGCGACCGATCGTGACCGGTGGCGGGCGCCGATCACCCTCGAGCGGGGCTCAAGCCACGCGGTTACGGAGGTCGCCCTCGCCCGCGGAGAGTCGTTCGACGTTCTCCTCGAGGATGTCCGTGAGCCGCTCGAAGTACGCGGGCGTATGTCCCGCATTGTGCGGCGTGATCGTGACGTTGGCGAGCCCCCACAGCGGGTGGTCCTCCGGGAGCGGTTCGGGGTCCGTCACGTCGAGTGCGGCGCTGCGGATCCGATTGCTCCGGAGCGCGGAGACGAGCGCATCCGTCTCGACGACCTTGCCACGCGCGACGTTGATCAGGACGGCGTCGGGGCGCATCGTGAGCAGCGCGTCCGAGTCGACGAGTCCCGCCGTGGTCTCCGAGAGCGGACACGCGAGGACGACGAACTCCGCGTCGATGATCGCCTCATGGAACTCGTCGAAGCCGTACACCTCGTCGGTCGGCCCGCCCTTCTCCGGCGAGTACCGAACGCCGACGGTCTCCACGCCGAACGGTTCCAGCCTGTCGACGACCGACTGCCCGATCGCGCCGAGCCCGACTATCGTGACCGTCGATCCGGACACTTCGGTGGAGGGGAAGCTCCGCCACTCGCGGCGCGTTTGCTGGCGCTTCGCGCGGTGAAATTCCCGTGCGTGGCCGATCATCGCGCCGATCACGTACTCGGCGATGTTCGGCCCGTGAACGCCGGAGGCGTTCGTGACGGCGATCCCGTGCTCCTCGAACGTCGCCATCGGAAGGTGGCCCGTTCCGGCGTAGACGCAGGCGAACAGTTCGAGGTTCTCCGCGGCGGCGAGCGTCGCCTCCTCGACGTCGAACCCGACCGCGATCCGGGCGGTCTCGAGCAACGACCGCTCCTCCGCCGGCGTGCGTGCGAACGCGACGTCCAGCTTCGGTAACCGCTCGCCGATCGTCTCCGCCAGGTCCGGCGCGGACAGTCCATGGATCTTCTGCCGCAACACGACGACGTCTGGGTCGGCCATGTGGAAGGATCGACCGGGGCCCTCAAAAGCCTCCGCGTCCCGGCGGTTCCGTGCCCCGTCGCTCGACGATACGTGATGTGCTCCACACGCGAGCCCGGACACGCCCGTTCACGGTGAAACCGGACGCCCTCGCCGTTGTCCGTCCGCTTTTTGAGATGTCGGCCGACGGGACGGTATGACCGCCGCCCCTGCCGACCTCGACCCGAAGGCGACCGTTCGCCGCTATTACGAGCTCGTCGACGAGGAGGCGTACGAGCCGCTGTTCGACCTGTTCACCGACGACGTCGTCTACGAACGCCCCGGCCAGCAGCCGATCGAGGGGAAAGCGGCCTTCGAGGCGTTCTATCACGAGGGACGCCCGCTCGAGGACGGCACTCACGAGGTACGGACGGTCGTGGTCGAGGGAGACGGAAGCCAGGGAGGAGACGATCCGGGAACCGACGAGGATCCGACCGTCGCGGTCCGCGGGACGTTTTCGGGCACCCAGGACGGCGAGACCGTTCGGTTCGGCTTCGCCGACTTCCACGAGTTCGACGGCGATCGGATCGGCCGACGATACACCTTCACCGACCGCGACGAGGTTTGATCACGCCTCGTTCGGCAGTCCGGAGCCGTCTTCGGTACCCCCACGGTGGTCCGGAAGCGCCGCCCGAAGCCGTTCTGACGGGTGTTCTTCGGCTGGTTTGGTGACGACCCGAACACCCGCCTTTGTGACTTGAGACATGTGGTTCTCGTTGTGTTGAGAACCGGTGAAAACGCCACACGGCTCCGCCGTGTAGGTCCGGGTGCGAGAATCGAACCCGCGTCTCAGCCTCCACAAGGCTGAAGGATAGTCCACTACCCTAACCCGGACACGCATCGTGACGTACCCCGCTTTCACGGATAACCGTTACGACTCCGAGCGGGCATGCGATGCGGTGACGGCCGTCCATCGATCGCCACCGAATCAGGCGACGATCCCGTGACCCAGGCCCGTGTCGTGTGTTGGCGTCAAATCTACACGGCTCGCGCGGGGTTCCACCAGTCCCCTTTTACGTTGAGACGGACTATCGAGGGGCAACCGTGGCGTTCACCGACAAGATATACGTCAAAAACCACCGCCAGCTCTCCTCCCAGCTGGAGACGAACGTCCCCAAGGGGGCGTTCTCGGGGGCGACGCTCGATCTGCTCTTCACCGGCGACGGCCTCGCGAAGCTCGATTCGACGACTCGCGACCGGATCCTGGATTTCGCCGAGGACTTCCTCGATTGTAACTGTGACGCGAACCCCTACTGCGGCTGTCCGGAGGAGAAGTTCATCACGTACGTCCTCGAGCTACGGGCACAGGGGCTCAACCCCGACGCCATCGTCGACGTGATGACCGACGACTACATGGTGTACGCGTACACCGGCGACGTCCGGTCGTTTCTCGACGACGCGATCCGAAAACTCGAGGCCGTCGAGACGCTCGCGGACGTCGAGGGGAACGACGAGATGGCCGCGAAGGCGCGGCGAGCGCGGACGGAGCTGACCGGGTGACTGGACGCGAAACTCGCTGGTTAAGCGAACGCCGAACGCCCGCACTGAACGGACGACGCATCCGACTCGTGTTCCCGTCTACGGGGAGCGGTCGAACGGTCTAAGTACGCTCAAACCCGAGAGTAGCCAATGAGTCTTCGGCCCGCGTGGCTGACGTTCCGACGGTACGCGGCGGCGACGACGGGGATGACGCTGACGCTGTTCGCCATCGGCGTCTACACGGCAGCGACCGGCTCCGGACTGGCGTGTCAGGCCCAATGGCCCCTCTGTTCGGACCAGCTCATCCCCGCGCTGGTCATCAATCCCGACTTCATCGAGTGGTTCCACCGCGTGTGGGCGATGATCACCGGCTTCCTCATCATCGGCGTCGCAGCGTGGACGTGGCTGGGATCGTTCAACCGACGACCCCGACTGGCGGCGACGCTCGCCGTCGCGATCCTCCCGGTACAGATCACCGTCGGCGCGATCACCGTCACGATCGGTGGACTCGTCCCCGGCGGCTACACCGTCTCGACGCACGCCGCCCACCTGATCGTCGCGCTGATCATCTTCACCCTGCTGGGGCTCGTGACGCTCTGGGGGCGTGAACCCGGCAGCCGAAGCGGCTCGACCCGCCTCCTCTCGCTCGCGCTCGGGATCGGTCTCGGCGGGCTGCTCGTGGGGGCGCTGCTCTCGCGGGCGGTGCCGTTTCTCACCTACTCGCCGGGGGCACAGGCGTGGTTTTACGTCGCCGGCCTCCTCGCGCATCTCGGGCTGCTCGCCGCCGTCGTCTATTCGACGGAGGCGACGTGGGGACGGTACGACGGCCTACCGGTCGACGCCGCACGGACGATCAGAACGTTCGCAGCCGGCAGCATGGTGCTTCTCGTGGGAACCCTGCTTTTAGGTCGCGATCTCGTCCTCTACACGACGTTTTGGCAGCAGGTGAATCTCGTCGCGCTCGGCGGCGCGCTCGCGTGTGCCGGCGTGGCGACGTGGGTCCTCCGACGCGACGTCGCCGAGGCCCGGACGACGACGCCGGTCGGTGGGGATTAAACGCGAATCCGACGGGGCCTCCGTGGACGCGGTCGTCACACGCTCATCCGGAAAGGTCGGTGACGACCTCGATCCCGTCGACGCCATAATCATCCATTGCCGCGAGCCGCTCGGAGACCTCGGAGAGGGCCAGCTCGCGGCTCACGAGCGCCCCGGGATCGATCCCGGTCGCCTCGATGACCTCGAAGAGGTCGTCGTAGTTCGTCGGCGGCATGCCGCGCGAGCCGACGAACGACACCTCCCAGCGCGTCATCCGGTCGGTCGGCAGCGACACCTCGCCGCGCTCCGCGTCGGTGGTCAACCCGACCTGTACGTGCGTGCCCCGCGGGCGAACCGAGCGCACCGAGTTTCGACAGGTTTCGGCGATGCCGAGCGCGTCGACGGAGACGTCGACGCCGCCGTCGGAGCGGTCGCGGATCCGTTCGGGAACGCCGAGGCCGCCGTCGGCTTCCGGATCGGTGGCGTTCGGGTTCACGAGGTCGGCGGCACCGAGCGACGCCGCCCGATCCAGCGCGCCCTCGTCGACGTCGACCGCGATGACGTGCGCCCCGAGCGCGCTTCCGAGTTGGACGGCGGAGAGTCCAACGCCGCCACAGCCGTGGACGGCAAGCCGGTCTCCCGCGGCGAGGTCCGCACGCTCCACGAGCGCGTGATACGCCGTCATGTATCGACAACCGAGCGCCGCGGCGTCACGTGCGGAGAGCCACGACGGCCGCTCGACGAGGTTGTAGTCGGCCTGCGGCACGGCGATCCGCTCCGCGAACGCGCCGGGTGCGCCGGGCTCGAACCCGAGTGCCCGCCCGTCCGTACAGACGTTGCCGTGGCCCTGCCGGCAGTATCGGCAGGTTCCGTCGCCGAGCGAGAAGGGGACGACGACGCGGTCGCCGGGGCCGAATCGGTCGACTGCGTCGCCGACGGCGACGACCTCTCCCGCGGGCTCGTGGCCCAGTATCTGTCCGCGAGGAACCCTGTCGTCCGCCCACTCGCCGTGTCCCTTCCAGGCGTGCCAGTCGCTCCGACAGACGCCACAGGCCTCGACGCGGACGATGACGCCACCCGGGTCCGGTTCGGGACCGGGAACCTCACGAAGTTGCAAGGGTTCGCCGTACTCCCGGAGCACTGCTGCGTGCATACCGGCCGATTCGGCGGACGCCCTCAAAGGTGTGTGCCCACCGGTCATCGAGCCAGTTGTTCTCACGTGGAACGTCGTTAAACTGACCGTCAGGTCCGTTGATCCATTTGCAAGACAACTGTTAGATAAGTAATGTTTATGCCGTGTGATGAGAGAGATCCTCTCGTGTACCGCGGGACGGAGGACCGCCCGGGGGTGGCGTACCGGCGGCCACGGGGGGAGGTCGAACGGCTGGTCCTCGAGTCGGATCCGGGCCCGGATCTGCCGATCGAGGACCGCACGATGAGCAACTGGTGTGAGCGGGTCCATCCCGAGGATCGTGAGCGGCTACGGCGGGCGCTCGACGACGACGAGATCGACGTCGCCTACCGCGTCCGCGGCGACGAGGAGGCGTGGATCACGGAGCGAGGCACCCGCGTCGAGAACGACGGGACGATCGTGGGATACGTCTTCGCCGCCGGGGAGCGGGTCGAGCGACGTCGACGGCTCGAACGACAACGGGAACGGCTGGAGGAGTTCGCGGGCGTCGTCTCACACGATCTCCGGAACCCGCTTTCGGTCGCCGTCGGCAACCTCGAACTCGCGCGTGAGCTCGATGGCGATGCCGCCGACGAACGCCTCGAACGGGTACGGGACGCACTCGACCGGATGGACGCGCTGATCGGCGACCTCCTGGCGCTCGCACGCGAGGGACGGACGGTCGAGGAAACCGCCGAGATCGACCTCGGGATCGTCGTCGATCGTGCCTGGAAGACCGTCGAGATCGTGGGGCCGGCCGAGCTCGTCGTCCAGGGAGAGCTTCCGCGGATGGACTGTGACGACCGTCGACTCCAGCGGGCGTTCGAGAACCTGTTCCGCAACGCGATCGAACACGCCGGCGGGGCGCGTGATCTCCCGCCCGATGGGGCTCACGACGGCGGCCCGACGAGCGTTCGAACCTCGACCGCCCGAAACTCGGCCGCTCGAAAGGGGGATCGCGACCCGGTGTGTATCACCGTCGGGGCGCTTTCCGACGGATTCTACGTTGCCGACGACGGTCCCGGAATACCGGCCGAGGAGCGCGACCGCATCTTCGAACCCGGGCACTCGAGTGCGCCCGACGGTACGGGATTCGGACTTTCCATCGTGGAGCGGATCGTGGCCGCACACGGCTGGTCGATCGACGTGAGGGACTCACGGAGCGGCGGTGCCCGATTCGAGGTGCGTGGCGTCGGCCCGATCGACCACGACGAACGGGCCGATCGCTTTTCGGCCTCGTCACGCGGATCGTCGGGCGGGTGAATCGACGATCGACCGGGATCGGCGATCAGCCGGGATCGGCGATCAGACGAAGTCGCCGAGCCCCGCCTGTCCGTCGTCGGAGCCGGCGTCGTCGGAGCCGACATCCTCGGAATCACCCTGCGTTCCGCTCTCGCCGCCGTCCGTACCGCCGGAGCCGGTGGCCGTCCCGGCGACCGGCTCGGCGTCGTCGGTCGATCCGCCTTCGTCGGCCGATCCACCTTCGTCGGCCGTTGACCCGGCCCGGGTCGCGAACGCGCCGTCCGCGTTGTCCTCGATCAGCCGATCCCGACGCTCCCGCGCGTCCGCCACGATCGACTCGACCTTGTTCGTCGACTCCCCGGAGCCGGTGACGAACGCGACGCCGGCCTCGTCGAGGTCGTAAACCGCCGACATCGTCACGGTCAAGTCACGGGGTTTACAGTGGTGAGTGATCGCCGAGAGGAACGGCAACACGTCACGCCGGGCGGTTCCCATGCTACAGCCGCTCCGTTCTGCAATCTTCCGGACTATCTCGTCGGCGGTCGCGTCCGAGCTCGACCAGAACTGCGGTCTGCCGTATCGCGTCCAGCCGCCCTTCGTCCCGTCGCGGGCGGCGGCGACGCCGGCTGCCGCGTTGTCCGTCGCGTACCGCCAATAGGAGTAGTTCTGGCTGGCCCGCACGCGGCCCAGCCAGCGGTCGGCGTTCGCGAGGAAGTCGTACGCCCGCGTCGCCTCCATCGGGTCGTAGACGCCGAGCATGTTGTCCTCGATCCACTTCGTCAGGTCGTCCGGCGTCTCGTCGACTGCGTACGCCGACCGGAGCGCCTCCTCGGCGGACTCCTCCTTTAAGACCGCGTCGAGGAACGGGAAGATCCCCATCGCCTTGTCGCGGTCGGCGGTCACCACGTCGTCGACGGTGATCGCGGTGCGGCCCTCCGCGGCCGCCTGCAGGTCGTTGATCGCGCCGCGGAGGTCGCCGCGGTTGCGCTCGGCGATCCGCTCCAACGCGTCGGACTCGAACTCGATCCCCTCCTTCCGGCAGACGTCCCGCAGGACGGGCACGATGGATCGCGCGGAGACGTCGCGGAACTCGATCTCCCGGCAGGCGCTTCGGAGCCCGCGGGACATGTCGTAGAACTCGTTGGCGATGAGGACGATCGGTTGCCCGGAGCTCTTCACCAGGTCCGTGATCGCGCTCGCGCCGCCGCGGTCGTAGTTGCCGTGGATGTTGTCCGCCTCGTCCAGGATCACGAGCTGTCGGGAGGCGGTGTCGCCCCCGCTTGCGCCGCCGCCGGCGGCGCTGCCGCCCAGCGTGGCGTTTCGTGCCGCCCGCCCCGCGAACCGCTCGATGACGTCGGCGGTACGCTGGTCGGAGGCGTTGAGTTCGACGGTCTCCCATCCCATGTCGTTCGCGAGCGCATGTGCCGCACTCGTCTTCCCGACTCCCGGGCTGCCGTGGAGAACGACCGCCTCACGGTGGTCGTCCCACGTTCGTGCCCACTCCGAGAAGGAGTCGCGGGCCTTGTCGTTGCCCCGCACCTCCGAGAGCGTGCTCGGGCGATAGCGCTCCGTCCAGTCGGCCATTACCGGAGGTTGGTGTGAGCCGCGTTTAGTGGTTGCGGACGACGGGTTCGATCCCGTCGTCCTCGAGTCCGATCACTCGAACGCCGCCGCGATTCCGTGGCTCCACCGAACGACGTCCTCGTCGGCGCCGAACCGGCCGGCACACTGCACGCCGAGCGGGAGCCCCTCGTCCGTTCGACTCGCCGGAATTCCGACGGTCGGCAGTCCCGCGTGGGTCCACGGGAGGTTCATCACGGGGTCGCCCGTCGAGTCGATCCCCCTCGGCGCCGGACCGGGCGCGGCGGGCGCGATCCAGCAGTCGATCCCGTGATCGTCCATGCGCGCCGTGAGCCGCTCGCGAAGCTCGCCGCGACCCCGCCGTCCCGCGGCGACCGTCGCCACGGGTGCCTCCAACCCTTCCTCGATCAGCTCGCGGGTTTCGGGCGCGTACCGGTCGCCGTGCTCCCGATACCACGCCTCGTGTGCGAGGGCGGCGTCGGCCGCGACGAGTCGGTTGTGCCGATCGTTGATCGCGTCGATCGATCCGAACGTGTCGACGCGAACGACGTCGTAGCCGGCGGCCTCCAGCGTCCGGACGTGTTCGTCGAAGGCGTCGAGCGCCGTCTCGGAGGCCTGTTCGAGGTACGGCCCCGTCGGAACGCCGAGGGTCGGCCGGTCAGCGGGATGCGGCAGCGATCGCCATCCGTCACAGAGCACGTCCGCGACGAGGGGGAGCCCGGCCGTGTCCTGCGTAAAGAAGCCGACGTGGTCCACGGACCGCGAAAGCGGGATCACGCCGTCGGTCGGGATCCGGCCGCGGCTCGGCTTGAAGCCGACGACGCCACAGAAGGCGGCGGGGCGGATCACGGAGCCGACCGTCTGGGTACCCAGCGCGACCGGACAGAGCCCGGCGGCGACCGCCGCGGCCGACCCGCTGCTCGATCCGCCCGGCGTTCGTTCGGGATCGTTCGGGTTTCGCGTCGGGCCCGGCGCGAAGTAGGCGAACTCCGTCGTGACGGTCTTGCCGAGGACGAGCGCGCCCGCCTCACGGAGCCGCCGCACGACGGAACCCTCCGTCCCGGTAATGAGCTCGGGCGGCAGGTCCGACCCCGCCCGGGTCGCCATCCCGTCGACGTGAAAGATGTCCTTCACGCCGACCGGAATCCCGTAAAGCGGCGGCCGTTCGGCCGGATCCGTATGGGCATCCGCGAGCGCGGCCGCATCCGAACGCAGCCGCTCGACGCGGCCGTCCTCCGGAACCAGCGATTTAATGGTCGGTTCGACGTCGCTTGCGCGGTCGGCGAGCGCATCGACGTACGCGCCCGGCGTCGTTCGCCCCGTTCTGAGCGCGTCCACGGCGTCGACGAGCGGTTCGGCGTGTCGCATTCGTCCGTTCCTTCCGCCCGAACGAGTTAACTCTCCCGTCAAGCCGGTCGTGCGCCGATCGTCGGCCGGTCGTCGGCCGGTCGTCCGCCGGCCGATCGGCGCGGATCCGGCACGACTCCCCCCGTCCGTCAGCGCGGATCCGGCACGACTCCCTCGTCGATCAGCTCGGCGATCCGGTCGTCGTCGTAGCCGATCGCCTGCAGCACGCGGACGGTGTCCTCGCCGAGCAGCGGCGGTGCCTCGTCGAAGCCGGCGTCCGCGTGTTCGTAGTTGAGCGGGTGATCGAGAACGGGTATCTCGCCGGCTGCGGGGTGTTCCATGGAGGTGACGGCCCCACGGGCCTCGACCTGCTCGTTCGAGAGCGCTTCGCCGACGTCGAAGACGGGGCCGACCGGCACGCCGCGTTCCTCGGCCAACAGCTCGACCCACTCGTCCGTCGTGCGCGTCTCGAGCGCCTCGCTCACCTCGGCCTCCAACTCGTCCATGTGGGTGACGCGGTCGGCGTTGGTGGTGAACCGATCGTCCTCGAGGAGATCCTCGCGATCGATGCCGACGCAGAACTCCTCCCAGAGCTTCTGGTTCCCGCACGCGACGTTGAGGTGCCCGTCCGCGGTCGGATACGTCTGGTACGGCGCGAGCACCGGGTCCTGCGTCCCCATGCGGGTCGGCTGCTCGCCGACGAAGCTCTTGGCCGCTTGTTTCGTGAGCCACGGTAACGTGGCATCGAGCATGCCGAGCTCGACGC
>LKMJ01002473.1_pt1 | contig 16977 bp, 16 predicted proteins | sample 643391 | NCBI WGS metagenome assembly LKMJ01 (sample SAMN04112250, study PRJNA286221) | soda lake metagenome | biome: soda lake; feature: Kulunda Steppe; material: water; isolation source: sample PL-Br10 brine of Picturesque Lake | place: Russia: Kulunda steppe | collected 2010-07
CAACGGCACAATAGACTCTGCCATTTCATTTCGGACCTTATGGACTATTTTTTGGCTGGCGAAGACCAGCAACAAACCAATCAGCCTAACGACCTGGCTGGCGGTTGACCCTTATCTTGTAATCTTGCACATCTTGATTACAAGGAGCTTTAGATTGACTGGAAAAATCTTGATCTGTGCATGCTTATACTGTGAGGCAGGAAGCTCAGAGAAGTTCGATAAAATGATATCTATAGCCTATAGACTACAGGCAAAATGGCAAGCTAAGTATCGCACCACATTATTTGAGTGTCAGATTTGAGCTTCATTGAGACTAGAATGTTGGTTAAGTCAGTTGGCTTAATGTATTTAACCCTTTGTGGCATTGCAGCTACAGCATGCAAAAGCAATTTTACTACATTTGCAGCAGTCTCTTAAAGTGACATTGGCATCACACCGGTTTGGGTACCCAAAGCAGAGGAGGGAAATGCATTGATGATTTAGCTTAACAAGTACAGAACCTCGCTATAACTTATGCATACATCCTTTGGATCTTCTTCTTAATATGTAGCCATGAGCGGAGAGGTTGCATGCTGAAGTTGCTCTTGCTTAGCTTGCTAACAGTAAACGTTGTTATCTAATTACAAGCAATGTCCAACTGGGAAATGGAAGCTTAATCGGAGATCAGACATGACACATCTACAAACTTAAGGTATACCTCTTATGCAGGGAGAAACCAGAATAGTGGTCATCCAAGACATGTAACGTGGGAAAAGGGATGGTCGGCTGATGCCACAACACCGATTCTCATCCTAGATGTACATATACACATGTGTACGTAACATTCCCCCCTACCTGGCCCAATCCGTCCTCGGATTGCCATAGGGTATTTGACCATTGTGCCTGGAGGCGTATTGTTTAAGGCAGCCCGCTCGCTTACCTTTCATTTATAATTGTCCATCCAGCGACATTTCAAGAATGCCGACCATAGAGCTTTTTCCACTGAGGATCGAACCCTTGATCTCGGGCGCACTTTTTGCAAGTGTTGACCGCCTGAGATGCTCTGCTCAACTAGCAGGTGCTAGGACACTCAAAGTGATTGACTTTTTTCTGATGCACTGTAATGTCTCCTTTCTCACCATTAAGGGTTTTGTTATGCATTGACAGAAAAAGAGAACACAATGAGCATGATATGTACATAGCCAAGATTGCAATCAGGGCTCAAAGCTCTTAGTACAGCTAGCATATTCCTGCACATGAGACACCCCGAATCCAAGTGAAGGAGGAGAAGAATAGCAGCAAAGCATACATGCTGACGAGAGTAAATATATCTGGATGTTGAGCATAAAAGGACGAAGTATCAAGCCATACCGGCCTGCAGCTCCACCATAAATGTGTTCTTTAAAGCACAAAAACATGGTTTTGCAGCTCGATAGGAAAGCCACAAACCAAACCAGACTGAAGTTTCTTCAGCCCTTTCCTTAATTACGACCCTATGGATCTGACAAACAACTCTCATGCTGGAAAAACAATGTCTGGATAAAGTCCACCATCGATCCTTGTAGTTTTGTTTTCCTTACACCATTGATCCACTTGAATTTATGCTAAGTAAAGTGGCTGAAATCACACAACAAGGATTTGACCTGTGTTGGCCTCATGCAATACAGGGTGAACCACATGCTAATGGAGCATCAGGTATGCACAGCGCAGTGACATCTCTTTCTAAATTCCGTCCTGCTCCAGAAAAAAGTCCTGGAAGCAAACTCTTCAAACATTTTAGGTCATGTCTTACAGAAGAAGCTCATGCTGAAAGAAATATGCAATGGGCTTTGGAATCCCTTGATTGGTACCCAAATGCAAAAGATTATGCACTTTTCATTGGATTCTCGATCATGCACAAGCAGCAAAATGCCATCACTGGTGGAAGTGAACTCTGTACAATTTTTTGACAGCCTGAACTGACGGAAGCTTTGGGAGAGTCTGGGGTCGTATCAATATGTACAAGTATATACAACAACAGGGCAATGCTCTCTTTGCAAGTTACCCTCATGTAGATGCTGAAATCAAACTTTTCATGCACGCCAAGGGCATGACCTATTAAAGAACAATGGCATTTAGCTTGTTGCTGTATTTTCAGATTTTGATTTCTGCCTATCACGCGTTGAAGACACTTTTTATCATCCATACTCCCTACAGAGATTCAGCATTGTATAGCACCAACACCAAAGGATATGTGTTGTGTATACCAGAATAACCATCATTATTCACAGCTTGGATAGAGGGCCTGCGTCCTCAGAGAAATATTGCTCGCTTGCAGGGATAGACGCTGCCTGGCATACAGAGTATGCTGCTTCTGCTTCTGCATCTCCCTGATTTCCAGACCCCAACACCACACTTCTGCGGCCCTGGAAGGGTAGCCGTCTTGTGGCTTCAAAATCACACACCTCATGATTGAAGAATTGGATAACATCGCTTGCAATTCTTTCAGGATCCTCAAGTGGTCCAAAATGAGAGAGTCCAGGGAAGCTGTGAGCAAGCATGTGTGCATGGAGAACAACGAGCATTTGACGCACTGTGAATCTCACAGTGTGGGACAAGCCACAATGCTGTGTGTCTCACACAAGCATACATGTGTATCTAGAGTTTTTTGGATGTAGCAATAGTGATACATATGGCTCACAAGGATGTACGACAAGTGTGCTGAAGCTTCTGAGTAAATCTGTCTTGTGCTATGCCCAATAACATGGCATGAATCATGTGAATTTTCTTAGTCTGATAGCATAATAAAACCCTCGTGATGAATATGTTAAAAAACCAAGGATTGACCTGAATAGAGTACTGGTCTAGCCTATGATGGCCCGCAAAAGGGAGCTGTCGCAACACAAATCCTGTCAAAAAAGACTTCCATTTATGGGTGATAAAGGAGCTGATTGCCTCCTGAAATTAGCTAGAAATAACTGCAATTGGGTTGTGCTTGTTAGAATTCTAGAGCGGCACGTCCAACATATCTTGCTCACATCCTTTCTACCTTTTTAATTCTTGGCATCTCATCACTCACCAGATACCATGTAACACGTTGTTTATCATGAGCCTGTTCAGTTTCAAATTGTTTGGAAATGCAATGTATGACTTTTTCTTATATGCTGCGGCAAGCCTTGGCTTTTGTAGCTCTTTGCATAACCTGCACCTTGGGTAATGCTTTGTGATGATGCTCTTACTAAGATAATGTGCCCTGCAGTGAACATGAAAATGATTTAAAGAATCCATGGATTGCTGAGATTATGGGTTTTCCAATTTAAAGAGAAAATTTTAAAGAGAAAAGACTTACAGCATATGCATTTATGCTTCTGTGTACACAAAGTTTTCATCAGATGTCTGATTCAGGTTATCTGGTCAATCCAAATTCCAAGCTGCATACCTGCCCAGTTCAACAGGGTCATTCATTTGACCCCACAATCTGCAAAGCATCTATGATTTGTGTTTCTCCTAGGCAGGAAAGCATGCGCGCTCTTGGGAGGGAAAGCCCCATCTAGTTAATATCCAAGACATCCTTGACCATCAGTTCAAGGCAGTGCTAATGAAATGTCTAATGGGCACAATATGCGTATACATGTCTTGAGATAAGGTATTAGCCGGAGCTGTATATAGGCCAATGCTGCGTATCAGAGTTTGCAAGGGCAAGCGGTGCAGTTTTTGAGCCCACTTATCTGCAAGAGCAAGAGATGCAGCTTGACTCCACTCATTCATTTGTCATGCGCCCCTGCCTTCACAGGGACACATGGCACACAGTGCTCATGCTGTGCACATGCGGGTGCGCATGCAGCAGGCTGGACATGTGGCTCACCTCCTCAGGCAGCCATGGGGCAAGTCCTGTACGCAATCGCTCCCCAGCGCCTGCAGGCGTGCATGCACGCCATTGGCAGCGCAGCCCACAGCCCAAGCCACGGGGCACTGTGGTAGGGCTTGGCGTGGCAGGACTGGCATGGGGATGACAGAGGCGTAAACGAGACCCTCAGTGGCTGGGGAGCAGCAGAGCTCCACGGGGCCTTCATGCCAATAGGGAGCTCCAGAGGACAGGGTGGCTGCTTGAGGGCGGTCTGCATGCACTTTGCTGACTTCCCCCTCTCTTTCAGGAAGTAGCTGCGCGCGGCGCGTCCCATGCCGCACGTACAGTTCCAGCGTGCGGGGATGCCAGGAGGAGAAGGGGTGCTTGGAGGCAAAGGAAGCATGGGCTGTAGCTTGGGAGGGAAAACATGACCGCCGCAAGCTGGCCAGCTTGCACAGCACCTTGAAGTTGTCCCGCACGCCACCATGCAATGCCCTGAAATGTTGCGGCAGTCAAGGGGCGTGGGGATGGAAATGTCGTGTGCGTGCATGGGCACTAGATGTGAAAAGAAGTGAGACAGGGAGGGTATACAAGTGCATGGGCACTGGAATGTAGACACTGGATTTGAGACACTGGATGCGAGACACTGGATGTGTGACACTGCTGGATGCGAGACACTGGATGTGAGACACTAATGGATGCGAGACACTGGATGTAAGACACTACTGGATGTGAGACACTGGATGCAAGACACTGGATGTGAGACACTCCTGGATGTGAGACACTCCTGGATGTGAGACACTCCTGGATGTGAGACACTCCTGGATGTGAGACACTGGATGTGAGACACTACTGGATGTGAGACACTTGATGCGAGACACTGAATGCAAGACACTGGATGTGAAACAATACTAAATGTGAGACACTGGATGTGAGACACTACTGGATGGGAGATACTGGATGCAAAACACTGGATGTGAGACACTAGACGTGAAACAGCGGGTATACAAGTGCACTGTCCTTCACGTGCATCCACGCCTCCTCGCAGGGTAAGGCAAGTGAATGCATGCATTTGCACCTCTGTGCACTCTAGTGTGCATGCATTTGTGCCTCTGTGCGATCTAGTGTGCAATCACAACCACATGCCTGCAAGGGATGTCTCTATTTTCTTGCAAATCTGCATTAGTAATGACATTTTCCCGTGTCCGGTTTTATCCATTGAGGTGGAATTCCAGCCTCATTGGCAACTGATATTGCCACTCATGCACCTCACACACAACAAAGATCAATGCTCTGTCTAATGGGAATGGCTGATTGCTTTGACAAAGAGGGCAGTGCACCAAGGCCCAACACACTGCATGGCCACAGTCTTAGTAAACAGAAAGACCTTCTTGTACGGAATGAGATTCTTATACCTCTGAGCCTCAGCTTCAGCCCCTGAGGGTGTACTGAAAGGGGGCTCGTAAACATACATGCCCTTAAAAGTGCCTGGGTAGGCGGACTCTATCAAGGCTGCTACACACCCGCCCATAGAGTGGCCCATCACATAGCATCCTGCAGACAGATGGTACAGAAGAGGTGGACAAGCAGCAGACAGAGTGTCACAAAACAATGCTGCAGTCATATAAATACACGCTTTGCAGGATGGGTTGCAAAAATGAGGACTCATTTAGCCAAGCTTTGCCTATTAAGTGGCGTGACTCCTCTGCTAGTCCTGAACAAAACTTGAATGCAATAAAAAAGCATGGGACACAAGCACGCTGGGAAGGTTAATTCATGCTTACATGCATTGTATATTAAGAGATGCAAGTGTGATGTTTATGATGTCTAGATTCTCTATGAAATTGCTAGCAGTTATGGAAGTATTCAAAAATCCTAATTATGTTGTGATGTAATAACATAATACTGGTTCTATGCCATTCTCAGAAGTATTTCAAATAAAGCAGCTGGTGTAAAAGTGCTAAACTGAAGGCGCTGTTGCGCCTCATAAGCTTTTTGCATCGTAAGCCAACAAGTCCTCCAGCACGCCCAAGAGCACATGACATTTCTTGACTTTGGCTGAGATAGGCATGGGAAGCTGTAGGCACTTCCCTTATAAAGGGATAAACTTGTTACTGATGCACCTGGAATCATTGCTCTAACCTGGCCTGGGTGTTTATTATCTAATGAAGTTAATCCTTAAAATTGGTAGTTGCTTCAAAGCAATTCTGAGATCATCCAAAGATTTCAAAAGAAGAAAGAAAGAAAGACTGTAGCTCTAGGGATAACCCTGGTGGCGTGCATGACTTTAAGGGAATGGCATGCACCCTGTCCAAGCATAGTCAGTCCCTGACCTTCCAGAGATACATTAAAATATGTCAGTGCAAACCAGACAGTTTCTGAGATGAACCTTAAAACACTCTGTAAATATTTCTTGGTTGGAGGCGTGCTTCCAGCTTGTGTTCATTGTACATGTTGTGTAACTTGAAATATTTGCGTCGCTTTCTTGACTTAGTAGTTATCCAAAACTAATTTACTCAGAAACATATCCGGGTGTCCCCAGTAGATGATTTCCACTCCTCCCAGTAAGAAAGTATGCAGTTAAACCTGCCTCAAACCCTGTGCTTAAAAAAAGTTGTGTTAGCCTTGCTTTCTGAATTTTTGCATTTTGGTGCACATCGTCAAATTTTTTGATGAGATGCACCTCTTTTGTGGGAATTTTTTTGTTGCAAGTGTGCATGCGCGAGACTCTATGCTTGGAAAGAACATGGTCGGTATCTGGTCTAAATCTTATCTGAAGCTCTGTGTGATAGAGATGGGAACAAGGCCATTGCAGAAGAGTTTAGCTGGTAAGGATTAAGGCCCTGTTCTGCCATTAAGCCTTGCTCCAAATACACCTGTACTGATCCGAAAGAAAAATTTCTCGCCACAGGCACTCATATAATGATAGCCTACATGGTCATTCTTGAAGCAATGTGGTTCTGTTCTGTGACCATTGTATGCATTGTTTTATGTTGAACGTGCTTTGATTTTAGACTTGAAAAGGAATCAAATGTGAAGAACTGACTCCTGTCAGCATTGTAAGGTGAAGAGGAGTCTGGCCATCAAGACATAAGCAAGGAGCGGACCACTTGCACCATCTTACCACTGTAGACCTGGAATTGTTGAGTCAAGACTGCCCTCAAGTTCGATTGAGTGCATGCTGCGCCTCAGTGTTAGGTGTACTCTGCTCAGTGCAAAAGTGTCTTCAGTGATGTCCTGGTGCAGGCTGTTCATGTTTGCACTTGAGACCAGAGCTTTTATTGCTGTAGTGCGTGCACACGCTCACGGTGCCTGACCTGACAGTGCTGCCCATTGAAGGAACCACACATTCTTGCTATGATTTTGCTTGAATGTTTGTGCACCTTCTATTCCTTTGGTGTGAGAGAGTGATCTCTGGCCAACAAAGTCTGTGGGACGATATATTAAGCTCATCCGCCAGCTTGAGGTATCTTGCCTGAACTGCAGGCCAGCCACTCCCAGCCAGAATTCCCTGAAATATACTAAACTAACTTCAGCCAGCACAGATTTGCAAGCAAGGGGAAGCGTTGCTGCCACAGGAAAAGTGAACCATGGATAATGTAGAACTTTGCCCAGATTGCTGAAGATGCTGAGCTTCAATGCTTTCATGCATGACATGCCCAACCAAACCATGGCTTTAAACTCCCCAAATATACTTGTTTGGTTACTAAAGGGGAAGATATTAGCAAAATGAGGGCTTCTGTGAAGTATACTGCCTTGTACAGAGATGGGGATGCTTGGCTGCCCTCAGACCAGGATTTCAACAGCCTTGACTATTCATAGTAACTCAAGAGCCTCAACTTGCGCTTACATGAGGATAATGTGCACCCCAAATTCAAGTCTCATAAATCTCCTGCCCATAGGTAGTGCACGAATGAATTGTATTTATTTTCAATGTTTATTCAAGCCCAAACTCGGTTTTACATGCTCAAACAGGCCAATGCAGCCATGCACTCCAACCCAAAAAATTACAAGGAAATGGCAATGGTGCTGTGCATGGGGTAATGGGAGCAAATTTTGAAGCATTCTATCTGGTTGCCTGAGAAATATAGCATACCACATGCTCTATACTTATTAAGGGGGTTCACAGACCAAAATTGGGTGTGCTCTTCAAATTTCTGAGGCGTGAGCCCCATAAATTGTACACTTACATCTCAGCACTGTTATAGCTCCATTTCCAAGCTTTGCAAAGTAGTCAAGCTTGAAATGTGCAAACCATGGGGCACATGTCTCATTGTCAGAGGTGTGAACCCTGTATTTGACTTTTAAACTTCTACATGAGCTCACCTGGGGCAACATTGTGGGGGCCCTTCTTGGCTCCACTTAATCAAATCAGTGTGTTAGGTGCCAAATGCGTCAACCCAAGTGACTCTCCTTGACCTACTTTCAAGCATCAGGATCATCCAATATCATGAAACAATGTTGGTGGTGCTTTGAATGTAAAATTTTTCACACCAGATTAGTTAAGCCAGATTAGTGTTATTGCCAAATCAGCATCACTGTCCATTTGCGGTAAGTTGTGTGGTTGATATTAGTTGATGTGACTGAATTGCTCTTTTGTTAATTGTCAACTTCCTTCTCACTCAAGAGTGCCACCCTTAGGCTCTGGCTGCCCGGCCAGGGGCCTGGCATCCCAAGGCAACACAAGCCTGGTTGGGTCTGATTAAGGATGATGATAGAGCAGAGAGGCAGCAGTGCCTGTGGGACACGGATGGGCATCAGAGCTCCGGCGCAGAAAAAACCAATTTATGAAACATTGATTTGAGGTCCTTTTTAGTATAGTTTAAGGCTACTCTGGATGGGCGAACCCTAATTGCCACCCGGCATCATGGTGCACCATCTGAGAAGCGTGTGTTACAGGTTTGCTTCTCGCTCAGACCCAGTGCGCAAGAGTCTACTTGCGGGGAGCTGCGCACAATACCGGCATGTATCCGGGGGGACAAAGGCCCAGCAGGCAGCGTAAAGGAAATTGTTCTGGACATGACAGATTTGGTGAACGGTACCTATATATTATGTGTGCTTGCAGCTGCTGCCTGCTGTTTGGACCCTATAGCCAACCAAGAGCGCTGTATTGCACGCTAGATGCGTTAAGGGAAATGTACAGAGCAAGTCAGGTGTACAGATCATATGGGTGCAGAAAGATGGGTAAGAATTGAGTTACACTGTTCATTATGAGGTGCAGCGTTGATGTCTTGCCTTGATGCATGCTGAGGTGAGCATGGACCTGAGCAGCAGTCTGAGGCCAAGAGGGCCTGGGCAAGCGCCAGAGTGTGCTTCTTTGAGGTATTAGAGGAGCATGCCTGCTTTTGTTACTGAGGCCAAAACGGCCTTGCCTGAGATGAGCACCTGAGTGTGCCAATGTGAGGTGCACAGGGATAATCCCTGATGCGATTGCTGCTGTAAAGCTGCTGAAGCCAAGAGGGCCCAGGCCATGATATGCAGTGTGGCCAGAAGGCCGAGAGATTAAGATGAGACTGAGACTGAGATTGAGACATTCGTGATGTACCCACTGAGAGGTGGGGAATGGTTAAGAATTAAAAGCATCGATGCATCCAGCAAGAGGGCTGGGGAGGATTGAATGCTGCTTTTGATTGCTTTACATGCTTCAAGCCTTCCAGTTTTGTTTCTTATAAGGTATAGTTTTCAGTGTTTTGTAAGCTACATTACTGGAACAATACTCTGTTTATCTGGATGTGTAGGCTTGCCCTTTGATCATGCTCCACTTTTCCACTTGGATCATAATACATGACATTCAGCACCTCGTGCTTACATTTCACTGCTTAACGGGGGGCATATATTACGCTCCTCAGACCATGATTTGTTCATGATGGTGATTTGGCATGACAGATTGGACTTGGCTCCATTGTTCTATATCCAAAGCAAATCTTGGGGAGCATTTTAGAGCAATTTTTCAGTGAGTTATCTCTGCTGTATTAACATCAATGTCTAAGCTAGCCCAGCTGAACCTGCTTCTGTGCAAGGACTTATTACAAATGTTTGAAGGACCCTGATCTAATGTTTGTATATTTTCAGCCAAGCTACCACCTAAAAAAGCCTTGCTGCACCCGAACAAACAAAAAAGAATTTGATATCAATATGCTAGAAAGTGCCTGGGTATGATTTGTTCAACCCAGCACTACCCAACTTTGCTTGAGTGCCCATGCAGCCACCCCACAGCGCTGTATGCTGCCTCCCTCAACTCCACATGCTCCAGTATTTTTGAGAGCTTGAAATCATCACACTCTCCTGTTAGACATTTAAAAGTGTAGTGAGCACTGACAAATAGGCACATCTGGTCTCCACCTGCTTAAAAAGCTTTGCTTGCAGGGGCACATGTGCTCCTTTGAGCTTCAGGAGCCATCCATACTATTGATTACAAAATTCTGGACATGCAGGGGCGCATCCGAGTGACAGAAGTGGCCCCAGAAGAAAAAAAGATTTCCTGAAGCTGCCCAAAGTTGAAGACTTTGCTTTGATTTGCATCATATTTTCATGTTTTGGTTCGTCAAGGTCTATGAAGCAGTCAATATTCATGCTGAGTCCCACATCAAATTGACGGCTGCATTGCGCACCAAGGGTGAAACGTGGCCATTTAGGGGAATTTCTTTTCCCAGATTTTTCTGGTGCTACAGCTTTGAAAAAGTTTGGCAGAAATTGCACTAGGTCATAGGCATAATGCCATTTGCCTCTGTTCTAGGGCTGATTCAGCCATAGATATACGACCTAAGCACTCAACTCCACGGCAACTGCACCTCTCATACTTTCACGAGTCATACTTTTCTTTCCAATGCCTGTATGATAGAAATAAAGCTCCAACTTAAAAGGACATAGCCTGGCGCTCTGTGTGATCCATGCTTCTGTATACCTTGAATGTTCAGAAATTTCAATTCGTGTAATTTGAATTTCAATCAATTTCAGATTGAAGAGATTTGAACTTCAACCCCTAGATGGGCAGCTATTATCAGCAGGCGCCATAATGCAAGTTTTTAGTTCTTGCAGGTTTCTAGCAGTGTGGTCTGCATCCTGGCACTCATAACCAACAATGCCCAAAAGTGTGTGCGAATTTCCAGACGCGAGTTACCAATCCCTGGTAGCGTGCAGATCACAAAATCGGCAGGTGCTGTATCATGCCAGATTAGTGCTACATCAAATGTCTGCAGCATAATCTTGGCGTAATACCTGCCAAATCAAATCTTTGAGATGCTCAACATGTGTCAATCTTGAGCAACAATATACATTTTGACTCCGCATTTCATGGGTTAGATTTATGCTTTATGTTTCCTATATGCTTGCTTACAATGTGTTGCACCAATATTTCAGACCAAGTTGTCTCCTTTCCTTTAATAAGTGTAGAGGTGTTTCACCACCTACATAGCTTTTCATTCCTTGCAATTGCAGTGCACTAGCTTGCAATACTTTGGCTCCTTGCTATGCAAAACCTTCAGAATGGCATCCAATGCACCATTTGGAATTGTGAAAGGTAAGGTTACCTCTGTCATCACATAGGTTCACCTTTGAGCTTGAGTGTTGTCAGCTGCTGGTACACCAGCTCTATAATTGCCCATGGCGTTGCGTCCTCCTTGGTGTTCACAATCCATGGTGGGCTGCTCCCTTGACCAGGGGCATCAATAGCAATGATGCGCCCAAAGTGGTGCCTCATGACATCCACCAAGGGGAGAAGAACATGGCTGTGCAGCCTGCAAGGTTGGAGCAGAATGCATTTGCATAGTGCATGCTTGGAATGTGCACTTTGAACATCGACCCTGCAATGAAAGGCACCGAAATATTGCCTATCACGCATGCTTAATAATGGGTGTATCCTTACATGGATTTGCAGTGGCGATACCTGCTTGATGCAAAGATGCATCCATAAATCATTTCCTGATGATAGAATTCGTTCAAACATTTACCATTATTATCCATCATGACAGGCCGGTTAGCTGAACTTTGGTGTACTTGTTCAACTTTGCCGTTCCGTGCACAGGTGCTCATGCATGGCTGCCTTCAATGGCATAGCTGCAGATCTGGGGTTCATGATCCTGTCCAAGATTGGCTGTGTAAATGTAGCTCTAGCTGAAGCGCGTGCATCTGTGGTACCATACTATTTGTGTTTGTCCAATGCCGGCAACAGCAAGCGCTTGCCTGGGCTAGCCTGACTACGAGCTAGTGGCGCATTATCCCAAAGCAACACATTTATGCGGACTTGCTGGTGCCATTTGCCAGGATGGTGCACGTATACACACCTGTGTATCAGCACCACCACCATCCCTATTGCAGCAATTTGTACACTTTTTAAAGCAGTACCGGTGCAAATTGTCTAACCCATGGGCTTGAATATCATGAGATCCTGGCTGAATTGCATCAAGTATTACATCGACTGGGGTCCTTCTACGCAACCCCTCATGCGTGAGTATACGAGTTTACTAAATCACGTGCCTATATGTAAAAAAACATTCAAATACCCTCTCATTAGCAGGCGTATGCGGTATTCGGATGCCTTTTGTCACATTGATATGCGGGGGCCATGATCCACATGTGTCACAGGCACAGGTGAGGCTCAGACTTGACACAAGCTGGTCAAGGGTTCGAAGAAACCTACCAAGAATTGCGCTTTGCTACCCCGACTGCAAGTGTCCCTTTGGGCAAGGACACGAGGCTAGGCTCGAGCTCAGGCAAAGGCTAGGCAAAGGCTAAAGACTATCTTTACATGACCCGTACTGGCCGGGACGTTCAGAGCTAAGCAGGGGGGAATGTAAGGGCACATTCATACATATATATATGTATATACCTTCTAATTGGCAGGCGTGTCAGGCGGCATTCAGATGCATTTTGTTACATAGTCCGCAGGTACTTGTAGACCCCCGGCATCACCCCTAAGGCCCCCCAGGATTGACACCATGATTCTATAAACTTATGATTTTATGCAAATTCAAAACCTGTAATAATCAGAGATGCAACCGCGTGTGCACATGTCCATAAACCCATATGTACCCATGGCCATGCATGTGCACGACGTTGACATCTTTGATATCAATCCACTATCATAACATATCCCGGTGTACCGCGCGGTATGGTACGCACCGGCAGCCAACTCACCCATTGGGATGTAGGAGCAGAAGCGTTTGCCCGTGGCCATTGCCCCCAAAGTCATGGGTTGCCAGGGGGAGACTGTGCTGTTGGCTGGGGGTCAGGGCCCTGAGGGGAGCTCGAGCAGTCATAGAATTCTGGGGTCCCCTGATACCCACACTCATCTTCGACAAACGATTGGTGGCCCGCGTGATTGCAGAGGAAAAGAGGCGTCTGGTGCCGAGCGTTGCCCGCCTGTGATCGGCCGCACGAGCTTCAGCTGAATTCGAAGCTTGAAGTTCAAGCCAGCGGCTGCCGATCATTTTAGGAGGTTAACAAAAATGAAGCCGTTATCATCATGATTTGGAGGTGGAGTTATGTCAGCTTCTTGTGATCTTCGAGTGAGCTTCAAGTCAGGTTGAGGACCTGCAACGGTACGAGCTCAGAAAGTTCTGGGCAATTAATCACACTGTATTTCATCCTTCCAGTGACCCGGACTTCTATGGGTACCCCCGACGTCGCGATCGGAATGGTAAAGACGCCGACCCTAGGGCTTGTGTTACATGTCACACATATGCATGCACGCACCCCATACTGGGCAAAAGGATGTATTGATATTATGATCATCCAAATTATCTCAGGTGTTATGCTGTAGACTGCTGCCCCAAGCTGGCACAGCCGTATGTACATGCATATGCATGTGTATACATGCAGGGAGATCGAGCTGCTCATAAATATGTACCTTCATATGTATGCACACATGGGTGAACAGAACATTGCCACATATGCGCACACACATGTACATATATATATGTACACACGTACATATATATGCGCACACACACACACACACACACACACACACACACATACACACCCCCGGGGCCCCTGTACATGGGGTGCGCGTGCAGGACGACCTGGAGCTCAACATCATTGAGGCAAAAGCGGAGCCAGCCAGCAAGATTGATCAACACTTTGTAGAGAGAGCCACGCAGAGAGGAGCAGCTGACTTAGCAGGCTTGCCCCCTGCGAGGAAGCCCTCCACCATCTCTGCAAGCTTGGCAGCATTCAATGCTTATCACCTCCTCTTCACCCTGTCAGTGGTTGTAAACCTTGTGATGGTGGGTTCTTTTGATGAAGTGCACGTGGGTCTTTTTTATGGTTGCAGCACCAGAGAGCGCCTATTTTGACACATGTTCTGTTCTCAACGTACCTTGAAGTAGTACATACATGGTGCTCTCAGAATTTGATGTACATTGCCTACATCCTCAATGATATAAGCTTCCTCTGGGCTTGCATGGGGTCAAGGACAGAAATAGCCAGGCCGGAACTTGTCAAGCTCTTTGGGAGAAGCTCCAACCTGTACGGCAAAAATGGAAATGCAGCAAACACCTATGAAACAGGCATGCACATTACACTGAGATTAGCTTGCATGGCAGGAAGAATGGCCCTGACACCACCTTGCCAGGTGGTCCTAACTGCACAGAGTACAAAATGAATGGAAAACAGGGTATGAGCATGGGCTCTCGCACCAAGAGGGCCTAGACATAATATATCAAATCAATTTTATTGAGGTGCGCCCAGGAATGAAAACCATCCAAAGGTCCCAGTCAACCTTTCTTACACTCTGATCCTCACTGGTCAGTCAGACTACAAACAAAATATGTGCCAGGTGTCATGCCAGATTAGTGTCATTGCCAAATCAGTGTCACTATCCATTTGCGGATAGAATGCAGCTGGGTGCATTTGGATGCAAATTTGCCAACTAAGCCATGCAGTCCCCTTAGCTTCCCAGCAGCACTTGCACCCACAACCCCGGCCCCCCTTCAGATTGTAAATATAGCAGCATGCGTAAGGGTGCTAAATCTAGCAATTTAGAGGCATGGGATGGTGCTGTAGCGTACACACGGGTGTGCAAATGCTTTAGGGTTTGAAAAGCAGGCAAGGCAGAACTTATCCCTGTGGCTTGATATGGTGCAGCAGTCAAATAATAGACCACTTTTTATTTAAGGAATGAGCTGGGAGACTGGGCTTGATCCTGCACAATGAATATTGTTTGAAGATTGCTGGCGGCTTCTTAGTCTTGCATGAGATAGGCATATACTGTAACAAAATCTTCCACAAAATTTATGTAAAGGCTGACAGGCCTCATGCTGCAAGGGGATGTGAAAGCTGAAGTGACCTTGCATCACTTGATTGCTGCAAGCTTGCGTCGTGCCTGGACTTTATCTGCACGGGTGCTGACGCAAGACAGTGTATTGGATTGGCATTCATTGACTGTGCTCATTTTTGCTTCTGCCTTTGGATGCCTGTAGCTCCTTGCGTCCCGTGGGAATGGCCCTGGGGCAGAGTACATCAAGCTGGAGGCCCCTGCCTTTGCACTTTGGAACATTTTGGTTGCCATCGTGTTCCGAAATGAGCTGTTCCTGTTTTTGCTTCACTGGCTAGCGGTACAGCTGCCAAAGCAATGGACGCTTGCCTGGGTCAAGTGTACGATCATCAACTTCCTGCTACATTCAGGTGGAAATACCTTTGTGACTTTACAACCCCTGAGCGGCCTCTGAGGTTAATGGTGCACTTGTCTGTAAAAGTGACTTCATTTGCTGCTTTTATGTTTTAAAAGAGCAAGGAACCAGCTTTGTTTTGGAGCCCTTTGGAATGCTTAGTCAGGGTTGTCAGTGATGATCGTTTAAGGCTTCTTGTGCAACTCATTCCTAAGCACAAGGATGCATCCAAAATGATTTCATGTACAAGCACCATTAAGCCTTGCACTGTATAATATCATATGGACCATATGATATTATACCAGATATTATACATATGATATGGTATGGATAATATCATATGGACCATATGATATGGTATAATATGCTAGATCCTGTTTAATTGTTTTACCATATGGTATATTATGCTAGATCCTGTTTAATTATTTTACCAGAACCAAAGCCATGGCTCACGCATAAGCTCATGTCCATCTTCCTCTATGTGATTTCAGGTGGTATACATAGCGGTCTGAACACGTCTTCCATAATGTGGCTGGTTTACAGTGCTTGGTACCTGATTGAGGAAGTTGAGACCACCTGGGTGCTGATTTGGATGAATTTTATGGTCCTTTTCTGGATCTTGATCCTCATTGCATTTGCCCTTCCACCAGTTCGCTGGTACTTCCATGATGTCTTTGAAGGAGTGCACAGGTAAGCTATCGCTCCACATTGCGCAGCCATAGTAGCTTATACCTTAAGTAACACGTTTCTAATCACATTGCTGTGCACCATCTCTGATTGCTTACCAATGGAATTAGATCTATGAAGAGCCTTGGGTCGATGGAAGAAGTTGCACTTTCATTTAGTGCATGCTGATATGCGGCCAAATAAGCTTTTTTATGATTAGAATCGTTATTGTTAATCATATAATCATTATTGTTAAGGCCGCGGTCACACGCAAAATTTTTCATAATTCAGGCAGGAGGGGGAAAAAATTTTTTAAAAGGACGCCACGTGTAAATTCTGGGGCGGACCCCTCTAACCCCCCCCACCCCCCCCCAGGGGCCCAAGCACTAGCCCTACCCAGACAAAAAGGGTACCAACCTGCTCCTTTTCAAATTCCGCGTCAAGCTGCATGCACGAGAAGCCATTAAAATAAAAGCCAGCCACGGTATGGGGCCAAAACGAGTTTGGAGTGACCGTTCAGTCAGTTGGCTAGTTCAGTACTGCCCCTGTATCTAATGTTCTAACATTTAGGGGTGCTGCACCCTCTTAGCCACCCCTGCCACGTACTTGGCTTCCTTGCTGCCCTCCTTCACAATGGGCTCAGGCTGGGGCTGCTGCGGGTGCTTGGCTGCGCAGTGTGCTGCCATGCCATATAACCACACTACCAGCTTGCACTCAGAGCACTGCACAATGTGATTGTTGCAGCCTGCCCTATCCTTCTTGCATGGCCAAGATGAGAATTTGAGATAGCTAGGGCAGCCATGAGGTATGTAGCAAGATGCTGTGTGCTCATCTCTGTTGAACCTATTGCTGAACTCTCTGGGGCAGTAGGGGCACTTGAGGTCATTCATGATGACA
>LKMJ01002476.1_pt1 | contig 16973 bp, 14 predicted proteins | sample 643391 | NCBI WGS metagenome assembly LKMJ01 (sample SAMN04112250, study PRJNA286221) | soda lake metagenome | biome: soda lake; feature: Kulunda Steppe; material: water; isolation source: sample PL-Br10 brine of Picturesque Lake | place: Russia: Kulunda steppe | collected 2010-07
AAAGCAGCGAAAACATCTGTAGTATGCCTTTTTCTTTTTTGTCTTGGTGCGAGGGTATCCGTGAGTCCGTATCCTGCCGACCAAGAGGTTACTTCGGCAGTTCGGGCAGGAGGGTCTATCAAACATAGAAGGGATATTGACGACGATCGTCAAGTGTTTTCTGCTGACTAAATGCTCTATATTCAGCACGAGTACGACAACATATCATCCCTTGAAAATTCAACAGAGCCGAATATCCATACCACGTATAAATAGAATGTACGCATAGTAGTCTAAGAAAAGGTTAAGAAGCTCACCCAACACGTGCCATATAACACTGAATGACCCGGAAGAAAATCAGTCGAAATCAAGGTGATTCCGGTCGTGTGAATCTCTCCGGGTCAGAACTACAGCAATTCAATGCGGAGATCGGTGATGAGATTCGTGTAAATGTCGCTGAAAATACAGACATTGCCAAAGCCATGATCGACAGTAACCCCGACAAGACAGAGTTCATTATCGTAACGAAACCAATTGAGGAAACTAACGAATGAGTGTCGATCGGAACCAAACAACCGGTACCGAATTCGTCGAAACAGCGTTTCGAACAACCGTTGAAGACGACGATGTCACCCACCTCGCTAATACAATCGACACGGCAATCGCCGCTCTCCGGGACCGATTTGACCGAGACGGGTTACTTGAAGACGTCCTTCGCCGGGAAAGTGGGAAAAATGGGATTCGATCCGGATTCACCGTAACGAACCAGGATCCGGAACCGCTCACACAAGACGTTCTCATCGAACCGTTACTCGAAACGTTAGGGTACGAAACATGGCACCGAGAAGTAAGCGGAGAAGCCGAAGAACGTGGGAACATAGCGGATTACTCCATCCCGCTCAAAGACCACGACGCAGTCGATTCGACGCAGTTACTCATCGAAGCAGAACCGATCAACAAACCATTAGAATCCCGTGGTCACGGCATCGACCAGGTGGAAAGCTGGTTAAGTCAACGTGAATTTCAAACGGATTTCGGGTACGCTACAGACGGAATTCAATGGGTGTTCATCCGGTACGACCCGGACACGTACGCACACGACCGAATCGAATGGGTCGATTTGCAGAACGTATTCATCTCGTTATTCGAAAACCAAACCGGGCCGAAACACGCACCAGTTGACGCGTTAAACGAAGCGGAGAAAGACTCGTTACGAGCGTTGCTACGATCGTTCAAATATGAGAATTTCCTTTCAATCGCTGGTGACGCACGGCAAATCATAAAAGAAACACAACAGTCGATCACCGACGAGTTCTACGAAACGTATATTGAGGCCGTATTCGGTGTCCGTGAAGGCGACGTCCGGTCAGAACGCTCGTTGATAGGGGACGGAGTGGTCTCCCCAGACGAAGCCACCGGTGACGACCGTAGATTATTTGCTGTGAAAGTGATGAACCGCCTCATCTTCATTAAATTCTTAGAAGACAAACGAATTGTCAACGAAGATTTGCTCCGGGAAATGCAGAACGCCTATGATGAGAACGTGTACCCGGACTCGTTGTACAAAACGTTCGTTGAACGGTTGTTCTTCGATGTGATGAACGAGAAACCGGACAACCGGAGTGAAGGGTTGAAAAACATGGACATGTTCTCGGGGATTCCATATTTGAACGGTGGGTTATTCCGACCAATCCTCAACGAGGACACTGAGCTCAGCGAACGGAAATTCGACGTACGGGATAGCGTCCTCGAAGAAATCATTCGGTTACTAGAACAGTACGAATTCTCAGCGGACGGCGGTCCGACAGACCTTGATCCGAGCGTTCTCGGGAATATTTTCGAGAAGACGATTAATTACATCACGAGCGACCCAGCCGATCAGAACAAAGAACTTGGAGCATACTACACACCGAGTGAAATCACGCGGTACAGTGCCGAACGGACGGTACTACCGGCATTATACGACCGGTTCAAACCCGTCGTGCAGGAACAACTTGGATGGCCGGACGAAACGTTCGATACGTACGACTCATTGTACGCGTTGATCGAAGCGTTACCCGCAGACATGGCTGTTCTCGGCCCGCTCCTCGAAGAAACAGACGAGTTACGTGTGGTTGACCCGGCGATGGGCAGCGGGCATTTCCTCACATCCGTCCTTGAAGAAATCGTTTCCGTTCGAAAAGCCCTGTACGCACAGAACAACGCGTTCCCAGAAGAGTTCCGATTGCGGAAAACCACCGTACAAAACAACATTTACGGTGTCGATATCGTCGGGCCAGCAGTTGAAATCGGAAAACTTCGGTTGTGGCTATCCACGATCGCGGAATTAAACGAAGAAGATATTGAGGATTTCGACGCCGGGCAGCTAGCGTTACCGAATATCGCATTCAATCTCCGACAAGGAAATAGTCTCATCGGGTACACCGGATTCCCAGAAGAATCCGGAAACGGAGATTACACGCTCGGGAAATTCAGCGAAGAAAGCGTCCGTGACCGGTACGATAACATCATCACAGAAATCCACCGGTACGAAGAAGCGATTGGTGACGTTGCTGACGAGCACCACACTACTGCGCATGACTACTTAGAAAACGCGCGTGAGGAGCTCATCCCGAAAATACAGCGTGATTTCCACGAAGCCGGTGTTGAAGGTATCACGCAAGATACTGTCCGCGGCCTCGACCCGTTCAATTGGGTGTTAGAATTCGCTGAAGTGTACGCAGACGGCGGGTTCGACGTGATCGTGGGGAATCCACCGTGGGACCGTATCAAACCGAATCGTGAAGATTTCTTCTCACGATACGACACGGAATTTCGATCGTTACGTGGGGATGCGAAAGATGAGCGAGCTGAAGAGCTCCTCCAACAGGACTCGGTTGCTGAAGCATGGGACGAGTACGAAACGAACATCGAAATACAAGCACAGTTCTACAACGGCGGAGCGTACACCATGCAGAGCGCGCAAGTCGCCGGGCGAACACAACGGACAGAGAACGACTTATCATCGTTATTCTTTGAACGCGTGTTCGAGATCGCCAGAGACGACGGCTACGTCGCACAAGTCCTTCCCGGAAGAATATTCCACGGTGCACCAACGAAAACGCTCCGTCAACACTTACTCAATGAAACAACCGTAGACACGCTAGTATCGTTCGAGAACCACGGAATATTCGACGATATCGACAACCGGTACAACTTCGGTGTGTTAACATTTGAGAACCGCGGGGAAACCAATGTCCTGCGTGGGATTTTCCAACACAGAGACCTCGATATTCTGCAGAACACGGACGACTTGATCGATATTCCGCGTGAAGTCCTTACGAACTTCGCGCCGAGTTCAATGCTATTTCCGCGGATTCAACGAGAAGAAGACGTGGATATGCTGCGAATGGCTGTCCAACACCCGGCCGTTGGTGATACGTCACGGTCCTGGTACGCTGACCCGACACGACCACTCGATAAATCACTCGACAGTGAACGGTTCTTTGATGACTCGGACGGGTGCGACTACGAAATCTTGACCGGTCGGAACTTTTACTCGTACAACCACGACTCGACATTCCTCGACCTTGACGAACCGTTCCAATGGAGTGTCGATGAAGACGTGGACCAGGACCGGAGTGCGAAATGGCGTATCCGAGAGAAGAAACTCTCCCGTGTCAAACGTGAACTGTTCGAACAGTTAGACGGTACTGGGTCGATGATTGGGCACGTGAACGATGTGCTGCAGGAAGAACGCGGTGAAGACTTGTCGGAATGGGATGTGAAGCTACCATCGACAACGTACCGGATCGGGTTCCGGCGAGTTGCGCGGGGGACCGATGAGCGAAGTGTTATTGCAGCGATTGTCCCGCCCGGACCGGTGTGCGATTACAGTTTCTACGTTCTTGAACCGTTCATCATTAACGTGTCACAAGACGCGTTGAACGAGTCACCGTTACGCAGCATGTACAATCGAGTGTTCACAGATGAGGAACTATTCGCTGCGCTTGGGTTGTTGAATAGCCTCCCGTTTGATTTCCTAATCCGACGGAAAATCGACAACAGTATTCCGATTTACAGTTTTGAGGAGACGCAACTCCCAGACATCAGTCACGGCGACGAGTGGTTCGAGTTCTTTTGGACACGAGCAGCGAAGTTGAACTGTTACGGCGACGCGTTCGAAGAAATGCGTAACCGCCTTAATGGTATAACCCCGGCAACGAGTGAAGCGGAACGACGTGAATTGCAAGCGGAGATTGATGCAGCTGCAATGCACGCGTACGGGATGGAACGAGAGCAAGCAGCGTTCGTCGTTGAACAATATCACCGAGTGCAGAACCCGCGTGTCAGAGATGATGATTACTTCAACCAAGTGTTGGAAAAATACGATTCGATACGGAACGGTAATATCAATTCCCCAGCCACGTAACCAGACGTGACGACTGCATCTCGTCATCGGCCGATTCGTCGATTATCGTCTCCATCGTGACTCTATCGAGGTACGGTAATGGAGAGCGAGCACGTCGGTGTTGAATGTCTGAATCGTCTCCGGATCGAACTCTCCCCTCGCCTTCTGTAGATTCTTTTCTGACTGCACAAGATGTGTGAGCGCTGCATCAATTATATCTGACCGAGGAGGATCGTCCTCGGGACTATTTGCTACGATATCGGCAGCTTGGTCAAACAAACGTTTCCGCTCGTCGCTGAGTCTGAGTGTGGTACGTTCGACCATCTTTATACGTGGATGTATGAATGGGAGTCCCACGCCGTTGATCTGCGGTTAGCATACAGTCCGTTTTTTAATAACCCTCTGTAGTCACGTGCAGGTGAGTGGTTTTGACATGGTATCGAATCGGTGAATGTGCATACACGGCCTGTACGCTGGTCTGGCAGCACGTCAAAATCGTGCATACATCGGAGACGGTGAATACATTGAGGCGCAACCCCGTGGGGTCGGCCACGAAGACCCGGTTCCGAATGGCTGAACAGCCATTTGTATCGCATACTGGCTGTACCCTTTTGATCCGCATATAAAGTTGGAAAGTCATTCACAGGGTGAACACTGAGACCTGACCACATACAGGGTCAGTCTACGTTCTTCAGTACGAACCGTCCGATAAGGAATAAGATGGCAAAAAACGCAAGGAGACCTGCAATATCGAGGAGTGCCATAGGGTTCTCGACGAATCTTTCGGTTGCTGTTTCGAGGAATGTGATTCCGTGCAGGTCGGCTAAGACCACTCCGAGTACATAGAGCATCACAACGATTGTGAGGAGAAATGCGAAATAACGGAGTGTCCTCGGTCCCTCAAAACTCTCTATTGCGTCATCGCTCATGTCCTACCGGCGATATAGTCGGCAGGGTAACATAATCATACTGGGGTTGTTAGTATCTGTCTCCGAACGATAACAGGATTGGTTGTTCATCGGATTCGGTTGTTTAAAGAAATTCTCTCGATCTCCTTGGAGAGTGACAAGAAAATATGAAATGTTGACCGAAAATAACGACAGAACAAACCCTACGGTACCGTCCCCAGAATCCATATAAATCAGTAATCTAATAGAAAGTCATAAAACCATTAGGGTTCGTCCATGCTGGTGGATTCAACCAGATTAGTTCCGCTCCGGTCACCGTATCCTTATCACGAATAACGGCATAAACTGGCCTATGCCGGACGGTATCGAGAACCCATCGGGCCCGGACCCATCTACACTTGACACGGTAGACCACTATCCCGACGGGATACCCCCGATGAATCTCAGGATAACGTACTCAAGCACCGAGCTGACTGATTACGTTAACCTCAACCGGTCTAACGGGCAACTCTGCCTAGAACTCGGGCCACCATTGTTCGATCTCGTGAGTAAAGCCGGGTCAATCCGTAACCTAAAAAACGAAGTGGAAGATGCCTTAACCGCAATCGGAGTAGGTCAGATTTCAACTCATTTCTCAGAGACCGTCGTTGAATACGCACAACAGGTTCTCCCGTCCGCAATCCCTGAAACAATCGGAGTTAGTGCCGCTGTATACGTTATCAAGAAGCTTTGGAATAAACAAAAGCTCATTCTCGGATACATTCACCACGCATCTATCGATGAGTTAGGAGATTGGATGGGGATGATAGAAGCCGCATATGAACACCCGGATATTGAAGCTACACCGAAGGGTGACGGTAACGGGTATTTCTCCGATATGAGTAATAGCTGATTGGCTTAGATTGACAAACTCGCTCGATCCGGTTTCTCCTCGTAGTGACTCCAAAGGATACCACCGGTAAAACTACCACTGTTGAATAAGTCAAACCGAACATGACAAACACCAAAGCCGACCTTGCCGGATTTGACCTCGCCGACTTCATCGAAAGGAAATCCACGTTATTCCTCGTGATGGGCGTGTTCGGTGCGTTAGCGATATACATCTCTCAATCAACCGGTGACCTCGGAACTACCACCGACGCGGAACTCATGACAACGGTCGGGTTCGTCTCCGCGTTCAGCTTATCGATTCTCATGTACGGTTTGATCTACATGCAACTCGCCGAGGAATTCGGTGGTTGGACCGCGTTATTCCGAGCACATTACCGCGTTCGTAACGCACCACTCGCGCTATTCTCCTTATTCTCATTCGTACTGGTAATTTCGATATTTGCCATTCTCATGCGTCACGAACCCGTGATTATGATGCTCATCCTAACAGGGACGTACATGGTCGGTGTCGGTGTTGTTCTGAGGCTCGTGATCGGTATCGCTGGGTACGTCCCTCGAACTCCCGTTTGACGAATTTCAACAATATTTCTCGTGTGCTTACTCACTCTCCTCGGAGCGATGTACATTGACCAGTCTTTCCTAGCCAACATCGAAATATCCACCATTCACGAATTGTCACTGTCAGACCCGGTCATGGTCGTGATTAACGCCGGTTACCTACTCCTCGTAACGGTTCAGTCCGTCGCTGCACTTGGTATACTCGCTACATTAGTCGGAATTCCGATAGTGGCGTTCGACAAATTGCGCGGGAAAAGCCGGTACGATCACACCGGCGAAACGCAATAGACGCGGTTCCCGGGCACAGTCACCGGTCCCCACCGTCCTTGATGCGTTCGTATTCCCACTCGCTTTGAACGGGGGTTATCGGATACTCACGGGCCTGTGCACAACTCACCCGCCAGGGTACAATTGGTTCAACGATGCGTACACCGTCCATGCGAGCGCCGCCGTCAGAATACCGAGCGCCACGACTGTCAACCCTGCACCAACCCAGTACACCTGCTCAACTCGCAGCACGACAGATACAACTAGCACGATCGCTGCGAGCACTAACCCGGCGAGACTAATCGCTGCTAATCTGAAATCCCACGCGTCTTCAGCGATTGTGAGCGTCAAAAATCCGTGGTGATGAATGTGTTCTATTTTACCTTGGACCGGCCCCGGCCCTTCGTACGCGGGGCTATCCGGATCCGGTGAGAGGCCTTGAGCTCGAACCACGTCGTTGTGCAGTTCAGTCAACACGGTCATGTACAATGCGACGGCCGGGAGAGATAACGCGACCGCCTGCAGCACTACGGCGGCGTCACCTATCATGTCTACGCTCATTCACTCGGCGATTCCGGACGGGGTATATTAATAAATCGCCTACCTAACCCTTCGAATGTTAGGGGTACACAGCTTCTCACCCCTATTCACCCGGTTCGGTAGGCGAGTCTTTTTATAGTAGTTTTGTCACCCGATCACGGACCTGGTTTTCGGACGTTTCCTGAGTAACCACGCGATATCGAACAACCACGCGATACCGAACAACCACGCGATAAGCGGAACGAACGCTAATATTGAGTAGAACCACCACCGGAAGTGCAAGTCGTTATCCGCCCAGTTGAGGCGGGATGCGTCACTCAGAACCGCAAAGAACGACAGTAACCCGCCGACAATGACACCAATCATCGCAGATTCGTTCTCCATACCTGTTGTTACGCCCACTGAGAAATTCAACACAACTCCGAGCACCACGCCCACCGTCAACGTCCACGCCAGGACTGCAGCGACAATCGCCGGTCCGAGACTATTGATTCGCTCACCAATTTCCTCGCCGCGTTCCGCGCCGTCTTTCCATGAATCGGTCACACTCTCCGACTCTCCGTCTCCTTCACCGACCGGCGGGTCAGTCGGCCCGCGTTGAGCGTTTTTATATCCGGAGTACACGATACCGAGTCACACCGCGGCGATGAACCCAGTGAATGCGAATACGTATAACGCGTCGAGGACGGGGAATCCATCGAATACCAGTACAACGGATATGATCGCTATTAATGCGAAAAGAAAGCCGTTGCTGAATAATATCCACATCACTATCCCGCCTAGGATCCCGGGCCCGGGTTCGTACCCGCACTGCGGGCATCGCTCGGCTGCGACCGGTATCTCGGAGCCGCATCCGTGCACGGTGCGGTGTCCCGGTCTGCAGTGGCTTCTGATATGTGCGTATCAGTTTAGCGATTGGTTATAAACCCGGCTTATCGGGAAATCGGTTGCCCGGTCACGCAAACCGGGCGATTTCGGGATTCACTCTCTATTGACCGAATCCTAATGCGGGCCACCACACCCGCACTAACATAACGCGTGGTTAGCTACTTCAATGGTTGGATATCTAACCGTCGGACCGGGCGGGAGAGGCCTTGAAGATGCTGTCATCGCGCTTTTCGGTTCAATCTGCTCATTGAATCGTCTGATGACCGGGTAAATGGTTAGTAGCTGCAGGTGTAGATCTGCTCGGATCTAATTAACGGTGGCTGGCCAGTGCTCGTGAACGTACAGTTCGATGAGTTTGACGTCGTACCCTCGCTAGTGCCCGGGAGAGTCGCCTGTCATGCATCGATCTCCGATTCAGTGCCGGCGTCACCTTCACACTCGATGTCATACCGCTCTCGAAGGTACGTTTAGAATCGCTCCGACGTTTCTCACTTCCCGCCATCGTGTTTGATGAGGTACTGCTTGACCTTCCGGAGCGCACCTTCGTCCGCATCACCCGGCGACCCCGGGCGGCCCGCGACATCGTACCACCGCCACGTCACACTGTGAGGCGGAAGTTTGTGCAGTTCTCCTCGGTTGTAATGGGTTTTCAGCTTCCTCGATCTATCCGGCGAATCCACTATTGCTCGGGGCATTACTCTCCCCCCCGGTTAACGCGTCGCCGTTCAACGGCATCGAGTACGTCTCTCGCATGTACTCGTCGAGCCGTCGCGTCGTCGCGTACTCACCGGTCGCCTCGTCTTTGACGAGTAAGTCTCGCACGGCGTACGCCGCGCGGCGCGCCACTCGACCGTCCCCGTCACCGTCGCCTGGCGCGACGACGTCAGACCACCGCCACTGTACGTCCGGGGCGGGGAGCCGGCGGATTTCCCTCCGCCAGTGATAGATCTTCGTCGCTTTAGATCTAGTTACCACGGTTTACGCACCTCCTTTGAGGAGCTCGACCTTACCCGGGCTCCTCGATATCGTCTCGTTCATCACGTCGAGCTCCGTCTTAGTCATTGACGGGTCGAGCCCGGTGTCCTGCACCGCCCGTTCTACCACACGATGCAGGTCCGCGGCCGTGCCGTCGTCGGACTCGTCTCGCACGATCTCGACGAGCGCCTCGCGCCGCTCCGCCTGGGATAAGTCGCTCTCGTCCACGTCCGTGTCGTCCGACGTATCATCGGCACGGTTGTTGTAAAATGGTTCATTAGGCGCGTTGTCGTCATCGTCGTCACCGGTGTCGAGATCGTCCTGCCCATCCTCGTCGCCTCGCACGATACGCGTCGTGTCCGTCATCCCAGGCACTAGTTGTAGTTTAGTGTCGTCGCTCTCCTCGATAGCGATCGCCGCATCGATGACGTACGTCTCGTCTTTTTCAAGGCTTATCCCCGGTGCCTGTACGTAATACCGGACCGAGTCCGTGCCGTCCTGTAGGACACCTTCCTCGTGTCGGTCGTAGGACGTCCACGACGACGACTCGTTCACCGTGACTTTCACAGCGTCCCGGCGTCCAAGCTCCGAGTCCTGCCTGATCTCCGCGAGCGTCTCCGACGCGTACCCGTCCGCGTCATCATTGACAGGCTCGTCGTTGTCGCGGTACAAGTGTCGCGCTGCTTCCGGCACCCACGCGTTGAGCGCCTGCTGATTAAACGCGACACCCTTGTACATCGTTTCGAGCTCCTGCCGGTCGCTAAACGAACGCGTACGGCCCTTAGCTATCGGGTACTGCGGCATTTCTTCGAGCACGTCCACAATCTGCCCGACCGTCTTCCCGGCGTGGTCGTGCGCTTGAGCGAACGCGTCGAACGTCTGCTTGAGATCGCCTGTCTCGATCGCGCCGTCCTCCGCGGGCTCCAACGCGTGCCGTGCGAAGTCGTGCGAGGGGTCTGAGTAGGACTCGTACTCCGCGATGCGGTCCTTCCAATGCCGGTCGTCCGTGATCCCACCATTATCGAGTAGGCGGGCGAGCCCTTCGGCAGCGACGTAAAGCAATGCTTTGAGGCGCTCGTCGGATTGTAACTCTTCCTGCACCTCTCGCTTACCGCGTGACTGCAACTGCAGCGGATCGTCCGGGTCCGGGTCCTCTTCGTACGTGCACGGGAATTCGACCGGGTGCAGTCGCCGTCCGAGCGCCCGGTCACCGTCCGAATTCGGCATACGCGGCGGGTCGTCCGACGCGAACAACATCGTCGCATCGTTCTTGCCTTTGTAGCTCGGCTCGCCCTTGGGTTCGATTTCTAACTCTTCGCCGGCCGAGTAGGTCTTCAGCGTCGAGATCGATTTGAGCTGTTCACCGGCTAACTCAGTATTGATGTTCGCTCGCATGTTCGGGACCGGTTTGTCCGATGCGAAGTCCGATTCTTCGATCGCTTTCAAAGTCCGCACGGCAACGTTATCCCCGCCCAGCATCGCCTTCACAGTCTCTAACGTTTGACTCTTCCCGGACCCGCCTTGCCCGACAAACACTCCGAACGCGTCCGTCGGGTACCGCGGGTGAAGCGCGTGCCCGACTAGTTCTGTCACGACGCGCATCTGGTTCGCGTCCGGGATGACGTCGCTGAGCCACTCATCGAGTCCGTCCACGTCCGCGTCGTCCGGATCCCACGCCGTCTCGATCCGGTACAAGAACCGGTTTTCTTGCTTCATGTCTTCGAGCTCGACAGTGCCCGGGTCGAGTCGTGGGATACCATCCTCGTCCTCGGTGAGCTCGACGTCGCCCAGGTTCAGCGTGCCGTTCTTGACGGGGACGAGTACCGCGTCGCGTTCCGCGCCGTTCACCGTTTCCTCGGCGATAAAATTCCGGCGTGCGAGTTGTGAGACGTAGTGCCCGATTTCCGTGTCTGACGCGATTGATCCAAGGGTCGCTGCCGTCCGCTCGCCGATGTACGCGCCGGCGTCCGGCGTCCACCCTTCCTCGTCGTCCCACCGGACTAAGTGGTAGTGCTTCCCAGCTTCGCACCTTTCGACGATACTGAGCCAGTCGCACTCCCCGGACAGCGCCTCGACGACTTTGTCGCGGGCGTCTGCTCGCGTTGTCGGCGAGGACTGCACGCGGGAGTTCTTGTACGCGTTAAGCGCGTCTCTCCACGCCTGCGGCATGTCCGTCTCATCCATCGTCCCGCCGATCTCCTCATCATCTCCGTGACCGGCACCGGTGCCGGGCGACCCGTTGACAGGTTCGGGTTGCCCGACGTCATCCGCATCATCGGTGTCGTCGGGGACGACAGGGTCCGCGTTGTTGAGCCGTGCCTCGACATCCGCGTCGTCACACTGCGGGTGCACTCGGCCGAAGTGACTCTTCGCACCGTGCTCGCTCTCCGTCACGGCTTCACACAAGGAGCACTCGAACCGCCCGTTCGCACCGGGTGCGAGGAGGCCTTCAAACCCGCCGCGCGTCGATGCGACGCGCACCCCGTCTGAGTTCCGGATCCACCCGTCATCGCCTCCGTCCGCGTCAGAGTCGTCGACGTGCGCTTCGGCGTTCTCCTCTAATGCTCGCATCATCTCGACGTCCACGACATCGTCGTCGTCCGTTTCGTCGTCACTACCGTCGATATCGATGTCCGCGAGCTGCGCCTCCAAGTCCGCCACGTCGAGTTCGTCGCCGTCGCCGTTGACAGGCTCACCGCCGTCCGTCATCAACCGCGCACCGCTGAAGTCGTCGAGACGCATCAGCCCTCCGCCGCCCGCACTGTCGTCGTCCGTGCTGCCGTCATCCGCGTATTCGCCGCACTCTGAGCGGCCACAGTCCGTCGCAGGTGAACGTGGGCCAGGCACATCCTCCACGCGCACAGTCAAACAGTCGCACCCGTTGCACCGCCAAAGCACACTCGTCGGGATCTCTCTGTCTTGGATTATTGTCCGGCGGTCTCGACTGGTGTGAACGCCCGTAAACCGGGCGTAATCGACGTCATCGACCGAGTCGATAACGACACGTTCCGGCCGCACATCCACCACGTCATCGTCGCGGTCGCCACCGCACCCGGACCGGGACTCGACACGCACCACGTGCCCGATGGCGTCACCTTCGCCGTCCTGCTCGTATACGGGCTCGCCCGGGAGCGGCTCACCGGTGCATTCCGGCTGCCCGCAAATCCCCGGCTCTGCAGTATGCGGCCCGTCCGCTTCACGGATTATCGCATCACCGCACTCATCACACCAATCGAGCGCCCCGACCGGGATCTCGTTATCTTCGACTATCGTCCGGTGCTGATATTCCCCTAAGTGGCATGACATCCCGGTGTAATCGCCGCGCTCCGGGTTCGGGGCGAGCACTACACGTCGCGGCCTCTCTTCCGTCAGTGGGTCGCACGGCCGCCCGTCGCCGTACCGGGTCTTATCCTCGCTCGCCGGCTCGATGCGGTCCACGTGCCCGAGTAAATCACCGTACCGGTACACGGGCTCGCCCACCGCAGGCTCGTCTCGCCCTCCGTCCGTCATCAACCGCGTACCTCTGTGATCGTCGTCGTGTGGGTTCAACGCTTCTAACCACCACGGGTCCCCGCCATCGTCTTGGTCATCGTCGTCGTCCGTGTCGTCGCTCATGCAGTCATCGCACTGCATCTGTATCTCATCATCGCCGAGCCCGTGCACCTGCCACTCGGTCGGCGATTCGCAATCGGGGCACGTCGCGCACTCACCCCTGTCAGTGACGAGCTCAGGCCCATGGTCGTCGAGTCCGAGCGCACGCCGACCGCGGTCGGTCCGGGCGTACGCTGGTTTATCGCTGGCTATCGGAATCGAGATGTCGATGCCGTCCGTGCGTGCTCCGAGGTAAAGGTGCAGAACCTTATCACCGGGACCGGTGAAGTGGTGCGTCGCGTCGATGAGTCGCCCGCAGAGCTCCATCGTCGCCGGCTTGTTGATGCTGTTGCTGTTGTTGTTAGCCGCTCCGTGCGTCTCGGATGTCCGTGCTTTATGTTGCGTCGGGTTGTTATTTATCATGGGTAGTATTCCATCTGACCCACCCCGGCGGCCGCGTTACTGCGCGGTCGTCCCTTTTCCCGATATAATCGAGAGAGGGACGAGTGCCGTGTGAGCTTATCTTGTAGTATTGATTTTCTACTTATAAAGGCTCGTATAGTGGGGTCGCCGGTAATCACATAATCTACCCTGCTTACACCCCCTTCCCGAGTGTAAATGTGCTACTAAATGGCCCTTTGAACGCTCTACTTCGAGGATTCGACATTGCAAAAAGTGAGAACATCTTGAAATTGAACATATAACAAAATAGCAACTTCACTTGTATATTTAAATAGGGCTAAAGCACGATCCGTGCACCCCCACCCATCACCCCACCTGATTCTTACTAAATCATTGATCTAATCACCCACCCGATGTCGCCGCGCCGCGCCCGGGACTATACCGACGATGGGCGACACAGGCCACCGCCACCCGCACCACTCCGCCCGAACGGGATCGACCCGATCCGATCAGGGTGTACAACCCGGTCCCAAAACCCTTGTACGCTCTCAACGAACGATAGAGGCTCTTTAAGTACGCTTTACCGAGGGTGTGCAAGTGTGTAAGGGATTAGGGCTAACTCAAGAAATAGCTGGTATTACTTTATTGCTATAGTAGACAACAGCAACAAAGTTTTACACCTTTTACACCAATAGTGGCGCTAATATCGTCGTTTTGCTTGTACACTCGCACACCCCGGGTAAATCACCGCCTCAAGACTCAACGAGTCGATTTATCCCGTACGAAGGGGTTAGGGGTGGGGTTGTACACCCTGTACAGTCGGCGCGACTGCCGTCAGTGTCGTCGGTGCCCGTGTCGTCACCCCTTGTCGAAATCGTCGCCGCGCCGCGCGTGTGTAGAAGGAGAGCGTGTGCAGCTGCGTCGTTCACATGTTCGTTGCGATTTACTGGCCGAGCCCGTACAGTTCGGTCCGGTCGAGCGCGTTCGTTACTGTCTTGCGAGCGCACCCGATTTTTTTCGCAGCACGTCGCTTCGATCGCTGCCCGTCCCGCACATCGAGAAGGACCCGTCGAACGTGCTCGAAGTCGTCTGAGGGTCTGAGCATCCCGTCCTCGACTTCACAGCCAATCGGCGGTCTGCCGCCCGCGTGCGGGATCCCTTGATTGAGCGCATCCGAGGAGTGGTCCGTTCCGGTGAGGACTCGGACAGTGTGAGAGATGTGGTCCTCGACGTCGTCGCGTGCCTCCAACATGATCCCGTCTCGCGCCATGTGCATGTCCGTTCCGCGCTTGAGCGAATTGAAGACGTCTTTCGACGTGAGATCTTTGCCGACCGGAATCACTATGATCGAACAAGCCATGTCCGGGGCGGTCGCTTCCCAGACCCATTTCCTCGGTTTCTTGCCCTTTCGATCCGGGTTATCGCGCCGGGTCGCTGCGATGTAAACCTCCTGACCGGTGTCCGGTTCCGTGAGCGTCGCGGCGGTGACAAGGTTGTGAACAGCGTGTTTCGTCTCTTGGACGTCGTCGTCAAGGAACCGGTTGAACCCTTCGAGTTGTCGAAGGACGTACCTGAGACATTCGTTAATTTTCCTGTCCGCGGCGTTTTCTGAGGCGGCTTGCACCCATATTATTGCGTTGTTTGTCATTTTATATACGATTCTCCCGTGGTCATTCACATAACTGTTCGGGGGTAACTCACAGGATTGCTCACACTGTGATTTAGGGGGTAGATTTGACGTTACATCGTGCCGTCGCTCGGGATGGTCCGGAAAAACTTTTTCGCGGCGGTTTAACTGTTCTCCACGGGGTTCTCCCCGGGCAAATAACCGGGTTTTTTCGTCCGAAGATGCTTGTTGGTATAGGTGTGGGGGATTTACCCCCGAGTGTTTGTGCGCGGAGCTTGTCGTTCAGTCGCCTGTCGGCCTTTCTCATTTTATTTTTGTCACTTTCGCCGGGGAGGGGCATGCTCAGTCGCCGTGTGGCTCCCTCAATCTGGGACTACAACTAAAAATTTTGAAGGGGTGCGTCACCTTCGGGGCACTCACACTCCGGGGTGTTCCCGGCGGATTTCATTTCGATAACGGTGTGGGTAGTGGGGCACTCACACTGAGGTGATTCGGTTTAATCGCCCGGGTGCCGTACCGCGGTTGTTCACTCACACTAAGGGGTGTCTGAACACCCCTCGTTGTGAGTGAGGTTTGGCGTTCTGACTACCAGTCTAGATGCTCGCGTCGCTGTTCCATTTGCTCTCTGTCGGATCGTTCATCGTAGTGTTCATCAAGCACGGATTCGGTGACGTTGCACCGGTCACTAAGTACTGTTATCGGAACGTCGTCGGATAGGTAATCCGTGATTGCACCTCTTCGGATCGCGTGCGGTGCCTCGCTCGATGGGCACTTGTACGGCGTGCGTGACTGCATTCCCTCGCACTCGTCCGGTGCCCTGCCGTGCGGACACTCATACCCGTATTCGCACGGGCGCGTTGCCCGGTACGTGTCCTGCCGGAGCGTGCTTTTGTTCATCCTCCCGTGCGACGTCGTGATTAGCGGTTCCCGTCCGTGGCCATCCTCAACCTCGTGCCGATGCACTTCGATGTGATCTCGTAGTACTCGACACATCCCATCGCTTAGTGCGACGTGTCTCTCACCTCTTTCACCGTTTTTGAGCGTTGTCCCGGAGCTGGGTCGATGATGCAGTTCGACGTACTGTGCATCCATATGAATGTCTGAGATATCGATACTGTGCGCCGCGCCCATCCGCATCCCTGTCTCCCATAGGAGCTTCAGTAACACGTGATGGAGCGACGCGTACTCGTACTTGTCGTGGTATGCGAGTATTGATTCCATTCGATCAGCTCCGATGATCCGGTCGCTCGTCGCATCGCCTTTCGATATCGTCGGTGTGCTAACGGAGTCAGCGACACCGTCACCGACGACATCGATTCTCTCACAGAATCGTATGAACACTCGTAGCGTTGCTAAGTGTCCTTTGACCGTGACTGGTTTCGTCGCTTGTTGCCTGTCGGCTTTGTACAGGTGCACGGTTCTGCCGGTGACGTCTTGCATGTCATCGATGTTGTTTTCCTCGCAGTACTCTAGAAACCGTTCTAACCGGTACTGGTGCGATTGTAGGGATTCGCTGGTGAGTTCGCTCTCCCGGTCGGTTAGATACAGTTCGACGGCGTCTCGGGGTTCAAGGGTTTCTGAGTCGTTGGGGTTCATGCTCGTGGTGAGCGAGCTTTGAGTGTTCGGCGCGGGGTCGTCGCCCGGACCGTAGGTTCGCGGGAGGACCGTGGGCCTTTGCTACCGTGACCCCGTTCTCGCGTGAGCGTTAGCGAACGCGAGAGCACGTAAGAGGCGTGAAATGCGGTTTATTTCACGCCTCTTACGCCGGTTCGAATCCGGGCGGTCCCACTATTGCGGCGCGAGCAACGTCGCGAGCGCCGCGGCCGTGAGTCGGATTTGAATCCAATCAGTCGTGCGTAGCGAAGCGAGCGCCCGCGGCGGACGGAGAGGTAGCGCCGTCGTGCCTCTTATTCTCACGACGGACCAACGTCTCCCATGAACGATATCGACGCCGTAC
>LKMJ01002477.1_pt1 | contig 16969 bp, 34 predicted proteins | sample 643391 | NCBI WGS metagenome assembly LKMJ01 (sample SAMN04112250, study PRJNA286221) | soda lake metagenome | biome: soda lake; feature: Kulunda Steppe; material: water; isolation source: sample PL-Br10 brine of Picturesque Lake | place: Russia: Kulunda steppe | collected 2010-07
GGGGGGGGGGGGGGGGGGGGGGAATACGCCTGCAGCATGTGGGCTTGCGCTCGCGCTCATGCTCAAGCACGCAGGCATGTAGCATGAGCAACCGTGGACCGTATGCCTCTAAGCACACACTGTAGTGATGCGCACCCACAGGTTAGCATCTATTAGCAAACACAAGCAAAGGGTGTGCTTGCAGGGTAGTTCAGGGTAGGCCCAGCAGCAGCAGCAGCAGCAGCAGCAGCAGCAGCAGCAGCGCTACCTCTGCCACCACCAGCAGCAGCAGGAACAGCGAAGCATGAGAAGGCGTGCAAGGCGACACGGTCAGCCCCTTGCTGTGGCCTGTAGCATCAGGCTGCACAAGGTCGCACGAGGGGCCACTCACTGGATGTAGCGATTCAGCTGCAGGCACTCCTCTACGCGAGGGCTCGTCTGCGCCCATGTGATGGACAGCATCTGCACGACACAGAAGGGGGCAAGCAGAAGCAATGACCGCTGGCGGCTGCGGCCGCGTGATGCACAGCATCTGCGCAGCACAGCAGGCGGCAAGAGGAAGCATGGATCGCGGGCGGCTGCGGCCGCGTGATGCACGGCGTGGCGCAACCAAGGCAAGTCTGCAGTCCGGGGAAGCACGCCCGGCACTCCATAAGCACCCGGCTCTCTACCTGAGCCCTGTGAGTCCGCCCCTGGGGCTCTGGACTGCTGGCATGCATACTGGCCGCGAACCGGCTGTGTGAGTGTGTAGGCTGTTTGCACTGCTGTATCAAGACGACCGCCACACGCACACGGGCTCTGGGACGACTGCGGCCTGCCCCGAGGACCCACTCTGATGGGCAGCAGGAAGTTGTTGACGCACGCGCCGTTGTGCCGCACAAAGCCCGCCGAGTTGCGCAGGTCAACCTTGAGGTGGCTCTCTGCATCACCGCCAAAAAAGTAACCAAACCTGCGAGCGCACACACCACGGCGCGCACGCGGACACGGCGTCAGACACACGCGCGTGCCATGTGTGTGTGCGTGCGCCCCTGCGGCAAACCAGGATGAACCAGGGTGCTTGTGCACCCTGCAGGCCTCATACGCCGTTCACCCCACCAGTGACCTGGCCTCCATGCTGGGTGCACTGCGCTGCAGCAGAGGCCAACGCACCTGATGTGCCAGCACAGCACATAATGAGTGTCCATCTACAGGCAGAGGTGGAGATGCCCACCTGATGGCGGAGGTGGTGATGGCCAGGCCCGATTCCTCCAGGTTGGGAGACAGCTGGTTGGCGCCCTGTTTGTGGCTCCTGGCAGTAAAACTGTCACCTGAGCGCCACACAACACGAACAGCCACAAAATTGTGCGCTTGCGTGCACGCACTGAAACATGTGGCTGCACGCACTCGCGGCAGTGCAAGCGCATGCATTTGGTCCAGTCTGCGCCATGATCAGTCGCACTCAGGCACAAAGCAAGACATGGCACACAGACGCACGCATGCGCGCGCACGCGCACACACACACACTGGGTGGGAGGGGCCCTCGCACCTGAGGTGTCGGTGTCATTGTCCATGCAGGTAGCCCGCTTGAAAACCTGCAGGTCAAGATGGAGCATGCTCTGTTGCTTGGCCTAATCAGCAACCTAGGTAAGCTACACATGCGCTCATAAATAGGCACGGTCACATGAACAGGCCCATATACCCATGCAAAAAGGATACACACATGCAACCAAGTGCAAGCAAGTTTACACACGCACACGCACACGCATGCACACATACACACACACGCGCACACAGGTGCACGCACCTCCTGCAGCTCAGCCCAGCCCAGGTTGACGTCCTCGGGCCGGCTGGGCTTCCGCCGCCTGCCACGCCGCCTCTCGTCCATTGTGCGTTGCAGGTGGGGGGAGATGATGGGCACAAACATCTGCGTGCGGCCACACACCAAGCAGCGCACACAGACCCTCGAAATGAGACGCACAGCCATTGGCGTGCTCGTCAGGCTACACGCACACATGATGACATAGGGCCGAGAAGCGGTGTTTGTTTTTGTGCAAAGGCACAGGCCCGGCAGCTCCTGCTGCTTGTGGCGGCGCACGTGCATCCCACACCCCCCTCGTAACTACTTCTATGACAGTGCTTGCGCCACTGCATCGTCCCATGGCCCAGCACCCCCCTCCCTCAAACTTCACCACGTAAGCACATGCAGCACAGGTCCACGCGGGCAATACCCGGGGCCGGCACGCATGATCAGGAGGCGCCAGCCTGGCACCAAGGACACAGACCAGGAGCCCAGCACGCTTGTACCCTGCCCCACCGAGGGCGCGCCCGGGACGCGCGCCCCACCACAGCACTGACGTGCGGCCTTGTGGAGACCTTTGCCTACCCAACTACCCGCCCGCCCCTACCGGGGGCTCACCCGGGACCAGCGCATCACCGCAGCACCGATGTGTGGCCCAGCGCATGCTTCTGCCTGCGCACCTGGGACTGGCGCACCACCACGTTGATGTACAGCCAGGGGTTGAGCTGCATCTGCAGCGTGTCCAGGAAGGGCTTAGGCCCCGTGCACCAGCCGGGTTGGAAAATGGCAACCATGGCGCTGATGAGGCTCATGTCGGTCAGGTACGGCCACTGCAGCAGCGTGTGGCACACGTCCAGCTCCACCGCCATCGTTGCGTCCGCCTGCTGCGTAAACAGCACCTGCAAGGGGCGGCAGGGGCAGGCGAGCTCAAGGGGCCGCAATAGGAGGGGGGGAAGAGAGGGAGGGGGGGCGCGATGCGTCTGCCCTGCTGCCAGCGTGGAGGGCATGGGGGCACGGCTCCTGTACAGGCCGCATGTTGTGTGCGCGCAAGGGCGTGCGCATGCTGTGCACTAGGATGTGGGCTAGTGTTGCAGGGGTGTCATAAGATGATGCCATAAGATGATGTCCCGCCACTGCAGTGCAGCTGACATGGCAGGGTAAGCACGCACGGCAAGGGAAGGGGGGAGGGGCGCCCAGGGCAAGAGGTCACTCCCGCTAGGGCCACCCAAGACATGCTGGGGGTCGCGCGGAGGGCGCGCTTATGCCTTCGCGGAGGCACCCATGCATGGAAGTGTGCACCGTGGTTCTGCCAACACCTGCGCGTGCACTCGCATCTCAATACACGCGTGCATTGGCGTCTCAACACACGCGTGCACTGGCGTCTCTACACACGCATGCACTGGTGTCTCTACACACGCATGCACTGGCGTCTCTACACACGCGTGCACTGGCGTCTCTACATGCGCGTGCACTGGCGCGGGAGCAGGAGCATGCTTTAGGCATGAAAGCAGCATGCACGCGCTCATGCCACAGCACCCACGGACATGCTCTGTGCGTGCGCACACCAAAGCACAAATTTGCTCACTCCCATTGCAGCGAGTGTGTGCGCACTTACATTGAAGCACGAGTGCTCGTCAGTGCCGCCGTCGCTGCCATCTCCGTCGCCAAGGCTGTAGCACTTGCCGCGGTTCTCCAGGTGCGCAGCCTCATCCTCCGGCAGCTCCACATTGGTGTGCAGCAGGCACACCTATCAGGGGGGAGGGAGACAACATGTGGGCATGTGTTTGTTGGGCTTAAGCAAGCACGGAGGCAGCAGTAAGGCAGCATGCGTGCGCGAGGGCCACCCAATGCTGGCTGGGCATGCAGAACAGCAGAAAGGCACACACAAAGGGGGTTCTGCGCTCCCCCTCGTGAAACAGCAAGGACCCAGCCAACACACACACACACCGCATGCGCACCACGGACGCACGCACACCAAACAACGCACACACCCTATCTCCAAGGGCACTCACCACGGGGATCTCACGCTCCTCCACATTGCGGAGCTCCACCAGTGACTGGTAGCCGCCCACCTCCATGTAGCTGCTGCTACTCGCGCTGCTGTCTTGCTCCTCGGGGTCCTCAACCGTTTCAGACTCGCTGTCAGCGTATGAGGTGCTGCGGCAGGCAGGAGGTCGCACAGGGTGGCTACGTCATTTGGGGCGCGCGCAGCTGCACCATCACACAGCCCAAAACTTGCATGCGAGCACACACGCACAAACATATACACCCTCCTGCACAGGTCGAGCACAAGCACACACACACACACACGCACACGCGCGCGCGCGCATGCCCTCTCGAGCACAGCGCTGCTTGGACACACAGGTAAGCACACATACCCACACAAACATGAAGACATGCGCACGCAGGCACATGCACGAGCTCTGAACACGGCACCACATAACTGCACAGGCGTGTGTGCCACCCACGGCGCTGCGCTAGTGGTGCCTAGCACAGGCTGCTGCGCAGCTTGCACAGCTGTCCCTGCGCAGGTGCACAGGCTGCACCCCCATCCATTGTGCTGTGCAGGCCATGTTTGACCCAAGCCTAGCAGCGCGAGGCAGGCCCCACGCTGCGCCAGCCATGCGTGCACAGGCGGGGGCGATACCACAGGGCCTTTGGCCCTCCTGGAGGACTGGTTTGGGGATATAAACATAAATGCCCACAGGCACAGCGCTCCCGCAGCTGCACTTGCTCTGGGGCGTGCATTGCCACACACCCTGCCACATACCACCTAGACCGTGTTGCATGGCAATTGCCACATTGCTTGTACCCAAGCGACGTTCATTTCCCCGCACACCCCGCCTGCACTCTCACCTGGAGGACTGGCCCGGGAGGGTACCCACACTGAGGCTGCGCAGGAAGCGCCGGCTGTGGGCGGATGCGCGGTTGCCCCACGCGTGCTCGCGGGAGTCCGCCCCCTGCAGGTGTGCATGCGCAGAAGCATAACGCGTGTGGGTGGCAAGACAAAGGGGAGCAGCGCGCGCTGTGGTGCAGGGAGGCGTGTGGGCGCAGCAAGCAAGGGCCGGGGGGAGGGGGGGGTGCAGAGGTGAGCGTGCAGGTGGCAACGTTTGAGGGCACTAGAGACAGGGCACAAGGGAGGGCACAGGGAAGTGGAAGCGGGCGTCGTGGCGCAGACGGCGCATGCCAGAAATTTGGGATGCTTGTGCAGGTGCGCTGGGCATGGGCAGCAAGTCCCGGCTCAGCTGGCGCGGCAGCGGCTCAGCGACAACAGCAGCAGCTCTGCAACAACAGCAGCGCAGGCGCGCAGGGGCGTGGGACTTTTTAGGGAGCCGGTGACAGACGCACCCGGTCGTTGTCGGAGCTTTCCTGGGAGTTCCAGCTGAGCGAGGATAGGCGGCGGCCGGAGGCTGAGCGGCGGTTTGACGCCGAGGGGCCCAGCCGCCGGTACCCAGGCAGGCTGCCGCTGGAGTCCATGGGGTCGGGGCGGGCGACCTGCGCGTGGCGCGGAGGGCATGCGCCATGCACGCGCGCAGTCTTGTGCAAATGGCTGGCTGTCGCCCTGCAAGGGTTGCAGTCCCAAATGAAGTGCCCACAAGCAGCACGCTTGTAGGAGTGAGTGTGACTTCACAGCCCACGTGTGTGTGCGACGATGCCGGCGAGAAGTACGCCGCCGCCGCGCGAGCATGGGGTGTGGAAGCAGCACATGCAGGGATGCTGCTGCCAAATGCGACTGCCGCGGGAGAAAGCAATAAAAGAGCTGTGGACAAAAGCATCACCTGATGTGGATTTGTAAGTCGCCAGGGTCAAGAATGTCAACTGCACGTGCGTGAAGCTGCAGCCTGGGCAATCCTTGCGTGCACCCAAACTCATCTGCACAGACAGTCGCAAGAGACGTGGACACACACACATACACACACGGCACCACAGGAGCTGTGCGTACACCGCACACACGCAGCACGCACGTGCACACGAGCACAGGCACATGCACCCTCACGCACAACACGCTGCATGCACCCCAGCGCGTCCGCGAGCGCGCGCGCACGCACCTTCCGCGCGGAGCGCACGTCGTACACCTTGAGCTTGCTGCACTTGAAGCCCACGTGCAGGTCGGCCGTCGGCATCATCTGCAGCACAAAGCTGCAGCCAAACGCCTCCAGCTGTAGGAAGGGCTGCGGGCCTGCGTCTGCCGGCTTAGGCCCATTAGACACGGCCGGGTCCCACCACGCGGGGTTGTTCTCCAAGGAGCCCTGCGGCCAGGAGCACCACGCGGGGTTGTTGCGAGCACCACGCAGGGTTGTGAGCACCACGCAGGGTTGTTGCGAGCACCACACAGGGTTGTTTTCAAAGGAGCCCTGCGGCTGGGAGCACCACACGGGGTTGTTGCGAGCACCACGCAGGGTTGTTGCGAGCACGACACAGGGTTGTTGCGAGCATCACGCGGGGTTGTTGCGAGCACCATGCGGGGTTCTTTTCAAAGGAGCCCTGCTGCCGGGAGCACAGCGGGCAGCACGGCCAGGGCGTCACCATATTCGTCGCGCATGAGCACGAGGAGGGGGGGGGGAAAGATGCTGCCTAAGCGGCGCTGCAGGCACACTTGCAAGAGCAGCAGCGCACGAATATGCTTGCCTTCACACAGCCTGCCGCCACGTCAACACACCCCTAACATGCACGCACGCAGATACATGCACTCTCGCACAGCCGACACGGGCAGATCGCCAAGCGGAAAGCAGGCTGACATCGCTTGGTGCATGTGGCATGCAGCACACAAGGCATTGCTCAGTGCATGTGGCCTGCGAAACACAAGAGCATGGCGTACAGCCCAAGGGCAACCTGGCCTGGTACACTGTGCAGCACGCGCACGCACCTGCAGCGTCTCCAGGTCAAGGGTGAGCACACACCACAAGAATGTGCACGCACACATCACAAGCCAAGCCGAAAGAACATGCACCACAAGAATGTGCATGCACACAGCTCAAGGGTGAGCACGCACCTGTAGCGTCTCCAGGTCAAGGGTGAGCAAGAAGAAGGGGCTCACACCCAAGCGCGGCCCGAACGCCAGCTGCTCCGCGCGCTGCGTGTTGACCTTGCGCTTGGGGGGGTAGGGCGGGAGGATCGGCTCAAACACGCTACGGCCCTCTGTCACGTTGCCTGTGGCAGGAGGTGTCAGGCAGAGGGGAAGGCTTCAAGGGTGCTCGCTTGCTCACTCACGCGCTCACGTGCGAATACATGCATGCAGAAGATGTAGGCACGCACATGCAAACACACACACAAACTCAAACGCACACATGATTTCGCAAACACACACACATGGGGCACAAGCGTCCGTAAACCCGTGAGCTAGCACAGCACACACACGCGCGCACCTGTGCACATCCTGATGAGGTGCGCGTAGCTGGCGGGGCTCAGCGAGGCCTGCAGCTCATCGCCCATGCACGTGGACAGGTGCAGCTGCTTGGTTGCAGACGTGGTGTGGCGGATGAATGCGCCCTCCAGGTTGGTGGGCAGGAGCAGGTCCACTGGGTCGCTCACGCTCCACTCGCACAGGCCGCGCAACACAGTTTCTGCCTCCAGGCTGCCCAGGCTAGCCTGTGCGTGTGCAATGGGTGGGTGGGCGTGGGTGTGGGTGTGGGTGTGAGTGTGGATGCGTGTACGGTGGGTGGGTGTGGGTGTGGGTGTGTGCATGTGTGCGTGTGTGTGCATGTGTTTGCAGTGGGTGGGTGTGAATGTGTGCATGTGTGTGCGCAAGCAAGACCGTGTGAATGTGCGTGTGCAGGGGGGAAGGTGAGGGTGTCGGTGTTGGTGTGGTGTGGTTGGGTGGGTCGGTGAGTGTGGGGGGAGGGTTTGGGGGACTGAAGGTGTGGAGGTGTGAAGAGGGAGGGGGAGGGTGTGCATTTCGGGTACGTGCGTACATCCTCACACACGCTCACATGCACACACACACGCACACACCTCTGTCAGTGCCTCGGCGTCGCCCTTCCCAGGCACCACCCGCACAGCATGCCCGGCCAGGCCGCGCGCCGACAGCAGCACCACCGGCTGCAGGTGCCGCTGCCGGACCACCGCAGGTTGCAGCCGGAAGCTATCCAGGCCGCCACCCAGCACGCCGTCCGCCTCGCTGGTCAGCGAGTGGCGGCCAAGGCCAGCCGCCGAGGCGACGGCTGCCACGGTGGCGGCCTGGGCTGCCAGCGGGAGGGGGCCTCCCCCGGGCGTCACGCCCTGTGCGTATTGAAGGGGGGTGCAGTGCGCAAGTTGGTGTGCTGAGCAAGAGCAGCAGTGCGAGTGTGTTGTGCATGCATGTGTGTGTGTGTGTGCGCGTGCGTACATGTGCATGGTGAACGCATGTGTGGATGCATGTATGTGCCTGTGCGTGTGCCCAAGCTACCCACCCACCCTGGCGGAGCAACTTTATGACACATTGCTTTGGACCGCAGCCTCCCACCGCCCAAGCAACACATTCGACCTCCCGTGAGACCTTCAGCAGGAGTTTGAGGTAAGGTGAGCAGCCATGCGCATGCAGCAGCATTTGGAGGTAAGGCACGCTGCCATGCGTGCGCAGCCTCCAAACAAAGTGTGCGCGGCACCCCCACACAGAGGCATGGAGTGTCACCGGGTGCTGACGCACTTGGGGTGGCGTGGACGGCGCGTAAAGGGGGTTGTCGACCGCGTTGCCGCTCTTCCGGAATAAGGGATTGCTGTGGGTAAGGGCCGTGGGTGCCGAGGGCTGGCGGGGCTGGATCTGCAGGCGGCGAAAAAGGGCAGTGTCTCCAGGCGGCAATAAAAGTGCAGTGTCTCCAGGGGTCCGCGGCCCTTAACCCTTGGCCCTTGGCCCTTGGCCCTTGGCCCGGCCGCGCTGTGCGTTGATGGCATCTATAGCACGCAGGTCCTTTGCGGTACAGGGCGACCCAGTCTTGAGCATGCACGGCCAGTCGGCTCAAAATATGCGCATCTTTGCCATGCCGTTTTTACGACCAGCACAGCATACCTGGAGCAAGCAGCATGTCTGCAGCCCCCACCTGCCCTGACATGTACATACACACTCCTGCAGGAGCAAGCAGCACCGAAGCAGCCCCTACCTGCTCCACCCGCTCTGACATGACCCAGTCCCTGCGCATGTGGCTGTCTAGGTCCACATCCATGTACATCATGCCTGGCTCCTGGGCAGCTGTGCGCATACCCATCTGCTTCGCGTCGTGCAGGAACTGCAGGCGTGCACAGACAGGGCAAGCCAGCCTCAGCACCTGCCCGCTCTCTGATGGATGTATTCTCAGGTCGACTCATCATCATAGTTCAGTGGCGTCTTGATCCAGGTGCCACAGGGTTATGGAGCACAATTGTGGGCGAGGAATACCCATCCCTAATGTTAAGGCATAGAGGTCCATGGCATATGCCCGGGATGCTGATACAGAAGACTGGCAGGAAAGTGAATACCAAGAACACATGCACACACATACATACACAAACACACATGCACACATGCACACACACACACATACACACACATGTGCGCACACACATACACACACATGCACACACACACATACACACGTGCACAAGAGGACACACGATGGCACGGACCTGCTTAAAAGGCTTGAACACGTTCTTTTCCGTTGCATGCCTAAGGCCCGCCCATGTTGCCGCTCCCCCAGCAGTGCCCTGCGCATTCCAAAAGCAGCAAGCTGAGTGCCCAATAACCAACAAGTGCAAGAGGTGCACAGACTAGGTGCACAAACAACAAACATGCATACACAAATTGACGGCTTTTGCCGTGTACGGCACAGCCCATGAAGGCTGGACGCCACACACCCCTCCTGTCAACCCAGCCTGCAGACCTCCCAATGCGCCATCATCTCCCCCACATTATCAACCCCTCTCCCCCCCTCTCTTTCCCCCCCCCCACTGTTCCTCTCTGCATACGCCTCAATTCACAAAGCCACGGTATGTCTTGCTATCAAGCAGCCAGGACCAGCTGTCATTCAGCGCAACCAGAAACAGTGATGAGCAAGAGCAAGGACGGAGGTTTGGCGAGAATGTATCAAGCCTGCGCATGCTCACTTTGCTTGCAATCATTGCCTGCAGAGCCTGTGCAAGCACTCAGAGCGGCACACTGTGCGTGCACTCAGAGCCTGCTCAGAATGGCACACTGAGCAAGCATGTTCCCCTTGGCACCGTCCACATCACGGCAGGCACAAGGATGCAGGCCATGGAATGCACACACACACACACACACACACACACAGGCATACTCAAATACACACACATTCACACACAAACACACACAGGCACACACACACACAGGTACACACACACATACACGCACAGGCACACAACACAAGGCACACAAGCGCGCGCTCGATGTGTGTCCCGCCCCACCTTCTTGGGCTTGGCAGCAGCGGGGCTGTCCTCAGGCGTCACAGCGGTGGCGGTGTGTCCTGCACCTGGGGCACTGGCGGCCGGGGCCTGGGCAGCTCCCTTGGGCACGTGCTGCATGTACACCTGCACAAACAACGGGACAGGAGGACCTCGCGCTCTATGGGCGTGTGGACCGCATGACGGGAGACGGATGGGCAGCAAGACCGGGGATGAATGGGGAGCGTGTGAAGTGGTCAGACGGTCAGCGGCACAGGAGCAGACAGGACAGGCCTTTTACCCTGATGCCTTAGTTCCCTTGGTCCAATTCCTGTGAAATGTATGAGTGACACCTTTCTTGTGGATAAATTGGCCATCTGAGGACAAAGATGGGCAGCCCAATCAGCAAGGACTGCAATCAAACCTACGGATGAAGGGCACGAGCAGCGCACGCAGGCAACAAATCAATCGATTGCGCACAACTGTGGAGCGTGTATGACAGGCTGCATCGCTGTACCACGCACACCTTGTGGCTGCTGTCCATGATGTCTTCCACGGAGGACGGCTTCATCATCCAGTCATGCATCTCAAAGCCATTGCTCTGGAAAAATTCCAGCAGGTCATTCTGGTGCAGGTCAAGCAGCTGCGCGCGCGCAAGCGAGCACATGAGTGTGCTAGTGTGTGTGTGTGTCTAACCTGTGTGATCCTATGTGTGCGTGTTTGCCGTTGCATTGATGCAGCAGCAGCATGTTCACGTTTGTGTGTATGTATGTGTGTGCAGCATGTTCACGTTTGTGTGTATGTATGTGTGTATGTGTGTGCACAAGGGTTGTTTAACTGTAGGTCCAGCAGATAAGTGCTCATTGGCAGGCCTCCACGTGGCTTGTGCAGGGGGAGGAGTGAGTTCTACAGAAAATGTAAGGCGACGCAGCCAGAGGTGGTCAGGGAAATCGGGAGGTCACAGAGAGGCGGTCTTGGCAGGCCCATCAAAACAGGGACCGATGAGCCACAGCCAGCGCGCACCTCATCCGCCAGGTGGCGGCAGCTGCCAGGCAGGCACAACTGCAGCTCCTTGACCTTCACCAGCACTGCCTGGCTGGTCTTGGCGCGCTTCACAAGGGTCGCGCGCGCCTCCGACGTGGCGGGCAGCAACACCTTCAGGTTCTCCATCTGCACATGCCAAACCGAAAGGCAGGCAATCGCACCCTCAGGCCCTCATTTCCTGAGAGATCAGACCAGGGGGCAGGCAGCAGCCCCTCCAGATCCTCTACCTGCAGTGTGCAGCAGCACAGGGGCTCATGGCAGTACTAGGGCCAGAAACTGCGCACACGGCGCGGCAACTGCACAGGGCTGGGCAGCCAGTCCACCGTGCTGCCACGCATCCCAGGGCTGTGTGATCCTTGTATCATGCGATGCATGCATTGTGCCAGCGCCAGCAGCCAGTGGCAGCCAAGGCTACAGCAGCCAAGGCCTGATCCTGCCCCTTCCTAGCAGCCCTATCCTCCCCCCCTCCCCTCTCCTCCCCTCTAGCTCCCTGCCCTACTTCGATGGTGACGATGGGTGCAGGGGCCGGCGCGACAGTGGCAGCATCAGTTGGCGCGACGGGGACGGTGCTGGCAGCTGAGGAGGCGGCGCTCTCGTCATCTGCATCCTCTGCTTCTGTCGCTTTGGCCTTGGCCATGACGCCCACAGTATACATGATGTTCTGCAGGCAGCGCAGTAGGATGGCAGGCGAGTGGGCAAGCAGGGCCCAGCACTCCACAGCTGGAGCTCGATTGCTGGAGCTCAATCGCTTGAGCCATGCACTGCATGCAGGGGCCTGAGTTACGTTGTGCACATATTCAGCAGCTGATGCAGCTGTGCCAGCCGCTGAATTGCAAGCCCTGGGGTGAAAGCCTTGAACGCTACAACAGGGCGCACGTGCACAAACCCATGCTTTGTCACCCACATGCATGTTGCACACAAATACTCACGAACACACACACAAACAAACACCAGTTAAACCTCACACACACACACACACATACACACACATACACACACAGGCTGCGCACCTGCAGGAAGCGTCGCAGAAACAGGACCTGCGGGTTAAGCAGGCTGAGCGCGATGGACACAGGCACCTCCGATGGCCTTGGGATGGAGCACAGCAGCTTGATGGCCGCGCCAGCGCTGTCGGTCAGCGGGTCGACGATGTGAGCAAAGGCGGGCTGGTGGCGCGCAAAGGGTGTGTTGGGGACTGCGGACTTGGGCAGCTGCGCAGGGACGGGCAAAGGTGGGAGCGATGGGGGTAGGCGGCGATGGGGGTTAGGAAGACTGGGACCGGATGCAGCCTGTGTCGTGCCTACAAGGCAATAGCTGGCTTCAAGCTCATCACACGCACACGCATGAGCTCACACACATGCAGGCGCGCGGGCGCCACAAGTAGCATCGCCCCGCGCATGCAGCGCACCTGTTTCCAGCCGAACGACAGCACGCGCCGGTGCTCGATCGCACTCTGCAGGTCCTGCACGCTGGCGTGCATGACGTGGCCGGTCAGCGCCAAGCCCGGCACCGTGTACGTGGACTCTGTGGCCAGCGGCTTCAGCTTCAGGTGCGTGCATAGCAGCGTGGCGCTGAGCAGCTCAGTGGCGCAGGTGAAGTCGCGCTTGATCCCGGGCGCCTCCTCCACGATCACCTGCATTGTTCCATCCAAGAGCAGGCAGGCAGCCAGCCAATGACACACCATTGCGTTCATTGTGTAAGTTCACCGCGCAGTATGCGGGAGCGGCCACGCGTGCGTACATGTGTGCATGTGTGCATGTGCGTGCCCGCGTGCACGTGCGTGTGCGTGTATGTAAATGTGTGCGTGCACATGAGCATGCGTGCACATGTATGTCATGCTAACTTTGGTGTATGTCATTGTCCGTGGAGGGTGCATGTCTGGGTGGGCGCAGCAATCTTGAGCATGCATGATGTCCAGGGTTGGCAGAGGGTGGGGCAGCACACTTGACTGGGAGAGAGGCGACAGCACCACCAAGCCTCCATGTGCTAGAAGCTGCATGGGCAGACTCGCAGGAGACAGAAAAACAGCACGCCCTCAAGGACGTGAGAGCCGCAGTTGGTCGAGAAGGGCGCAGCAGCAAAGGGTGTGATGGAATAACAAGGACACCACAAGGATGGTGCGGGAAAGATGGCAATAACAACGGAAATTATAGGAGGCATATGGAGGGGCTAGCAAAGGACAGGACACCAAGCAAGCAGGTACGGCTCTGCACGTAGCACCCTGCTTGGATGCCATCCACACAAGCATGGCTGCACCTTCAGATGCGCGCCCATGATGTTCAGTTGCAGGTCCAGGTTTGGAATGTTCCTGTCCACGCGCTTGGAGATTCGCGTGGGCGCCACACTTGCAGCTGCGCGTGGCGCCGGCAGTTGGCGCCTCTTTGACGAGGCCTGCATGGCGCAGCCGCATGTCCGCAGGGACAGTCAGGGAAAGGGTTTCAAGAGCAAATCTTATATGTATTAGGGTGGTCAGGCAAGCGCGCGCACCGGCACACTTGCACAAGCCTGGGCAAGCACGTCTGCGACCGCATACACAGGCAAGCACACACGCGCAAACACACGCACACACGCGTGCGCACACATTTTCATCCACACAGACACACACACATGCATGCACACGCGTACTAAAACATGCTCGCACACACATACACATAGAAACACATACACATGCAAACACACGCACGCACAAGCACAAACGCATGCACAAGCACACGCGCGCACCGCGGCGATGCACTTGACAAGATCCAGGATGGAGGCCATGGAGTGCGTGGGCACGTGGGATGTCAGGTGGCACACGCACACGTGCAGCTTGCTGAATGTGGTGGGCACCATTACGATGTTGCCCGCATGCTGCCCACTGTAACCGCCCGCGCCGACGCCTGCGCCAGCCCCGGCCGCGGGGCCTGAGGTGCCTGCGCTTGCGGCGGCAACGGCGGCAGCCGCGGCGCCGGCAGGCAAGGAGGTGGAGCCCAGGAAGGAAGGGCCCATGGTCGCGGCGCGCACCGCCCTGCATGTAGGGCGAGGTGCGTGTGTGGAGAGAGGTGTATGCACGCGAGCGTGCGTGCGTGGTGAGTTGCGGAGTCAGGGATGGCGCGGGCGCCGAGTGGCGGTGCAGGCAGGGAGGGGCGGGACAGGGAGGGGAGGGTTGCAGGGCAGCGCAGACGCGTGGGGTGAGATGTGACACAGAGACGCAGACGCGTGGGGTGAGATGTGACACAGAGTCGCAGACGCGTGGGGTGAGATGTGACACGCGTGGGGTGAGACGTGACACAGAGGCGCGAGGTTGTCAGGGACACATGCAGAAGATTTTTAAGCTTACAACTCAGGCTCGTTATTTGTCCAGATCGCTGTCCCTGTGGGCAGGTGTGCGCCCCACGCTTGTATCGGCAGGCATGCGCACTCCTCTAAGCACGGTATCACACCCACAGCCTTGCAAACCTTGGTGGCAGATGGCCTCCACAGTGCACAAGCCTAGCGCTATGCCAACGCAGCCTCTTGTGCAAAGAGAACCGGAGCATCTCACTTTAGGCCAGCTTTCATGGAGAATTCAATCTTGATGGAGGAATCCGTGAAGGGCATGCGCGACACGCGCTTGAACTGCCCGTCCGCCGCCACGAAGCCCAAGTGCGCACATTTCTGCGCACACAGAGCATAGCGTGCCTATGAGTGCAGTGTTGAGGTGGCCCAGACCGGCAAGCCAAGCAGCAGCGTGGCTGGGTACACGCACGGGTACTGTGCACAAAATGCAGCAGCAGCAAAGCAGTTGCCAGCAGGCGCCAAAGATGCCTCGTACCCGGTCATGCCCTGATGCGACCTTTGCTTTTGAAGCGAAAACTGTTAAAGCTGGCTGCTTTGTATAACAGCAACAAGGTGCATGCGCAGCACAGACAGATGGCCTGCTCCTTAACTATCCATATGCAGTTGCTGAAGGCCTGCAGCAGACTCACAACACAGCTGCACGGCACAGATAAGTGGAGCAGGTTTAGGCAGGCAGGCAAGCAGGCAGGCAGGCAAGCAGGCAGGGCCGGGAGGAAACGCACACATGAACCACAACCTCAAGGTGCAAATGGCCCATAGCACCCCAGCACCAACAGGCGCGACCAGCGAGCACATCAGTGCATCACGCACAAGCTCACAGCAAGCAGCAGGCACCGGGCCCGCAGAAAGCAACAGGCACTGCGCCTGTAGCAAGCAGCGGGCGCAGGGCCGCACCTCCACAAAGCTCAGCTGCAGCTCCTCGTCAGCCACCACATCGACCGCGGCCATGCGGCGGCGCATGGAGTGCGCCGCTGTGCGCCGCGCAGTGCGCTCAGGGCCCGGCCGCCGCCGCTGGGAGAGCGTGCGCGGCAGCGAGCCAGGGAGCGGGTCGCCTGGTACGGGTTGTTCCTGCAGTGGGGGCAAGAAAAGAACGCGTAAAGGTAGAAAATTGTGGAATGTGGCAGTTTGATTGTGGATGAATCCCAGCTTGGGTGATAAAAGGCTTGCAAGGCACACGCGTGGAGCGAGCATTCCCCATGAAGTGTGCACACACATGCGTGCACACACGCCCACCCACATGCAGGCGCAGGTGGCACGCCAGGCAAATGGTTGCGTGGCTGGTGGGTGGGCATGTAAAGACGTGCAAACAACAAAGGCGCTGCGAGCTGGCACATGATTGTGCAGCCAGGTAGGCAGGCAGGCAGGCGCTCACAGGGATAGTGGACACCGCAGGTTGCAGCGACGCTGGCAAAACATTGTGCAGGCAGGTAGGCAGGCAGGCAGGCACTCACAGGGATAGTGGACACGGCAGGGCGCAGCGACGCTGGCAGCGGCCGGTCAAAGGCGGGTACTGGCATCTCCACACTGTGGGGGGCGTGAACATGCTTGCGGCTGCTGTCAGTGGACTCCCGTATCTGCATGAAGTGCACGCACATGCGCTTGCGCACGCTGAGCTGGAAGCTTGCGTCGCACCACTTGGGCAAAGCGATACCAATGACAGTGCCATGCGGGGGGTCATTTTTTCCTTGGGTGGCTGCAGCATGCATTGTGTGGCACTCAGCATGTGGCATGCATGGCTAGCATGTTATGGCTAGTGGCATGCATGGCTAGCATGTTATGGCTAGCATGTTATGGCTAGCGGCACGCAGAAGAGCGCAGCCACCTATAGCAAGGCACACATAATTGTCACAGGGGGGAGGCGAAGGCATATCAGTTCACAGGTACTGTCCTACAACAGCAGGCCCACATTGACGCTATGGCCACAACCATAACATGTGTACCAGACCCACCTTCCCATACAGCACCTCAAAATACGCGGCAACCAATGCGAGATAGATACACAACTGCTTGCACACACACACACACACACACACACACACACACACATGCAAAGGAACCATCTGTGCACACAGATGCGTGCACACACACACACACACCTGCGTCAGCATGTCCACTATAGCGCTGGACCTGCGGTTGCGGCGGCGTCCTGGGGCGCGCGGCACATCGCGACCACTGCCCTCTGACCATTGCGTGCGCAGGAAATTGCCCGCCTGCCTCAGAGGAGAGGGCATCTGCGCAGGGTACACATGCAACACAGGTACACATGCAACACAGGTACACATGCAACACAGGTACACATGCAACACAGGTAGGCAGGCTGTGGTGTGTGCGCCCAGGCAGAGATGTGGGCACCTTCCACAAGGCGCCCAAATTCATACATACACGCCCCCGTACACATAGACACAGGCATGCACGCATGTGGGGTGGGAACAAAGTTGGCCCTCACACACACACACACACACACACACACACACACACACACACACACACACACACACACACACA
>LKMJ01002478.1_pt1 | contig 16967 bp, 19 predicted proteins | sample 643391 | NCBI WGS metagenome assembly LKMJ01 (sample SAMN04112250, study PRJNA286221) | soda lake metagenome | biome: soda lake; feature: Kulunda Steppe; material: water; isolation source: sample PL-Br10 brine of Picturesque Lake | place: Russia: Kulunda steppe | collected 2010-07
CCCCTCCCCCTTCTTACACTGCTCGCTGGCGCCCGCCGCCGCCCCTGCACCCCCTCCCGCAGCTCCCTGCGCTCCTGGGGACCGCTGTCCCGACCCTCTCCCTCCATCCTCACTCCCCGACCCCTCCAAGCCTCCTGTCAGTCCCTCCTTGGGGTCTGCCCTTCTGCTATCCTTATCCTGCCCCTGCACGCCCTCCCTGCCCCTTCTCTTGCTGCCCTCCACCTCGGCCTTCACCCCTGACTCCGCCCCTTTCGCCCCTGCATTGTCGGCCTGCCCAGGCCCTGGCGCAACGGACCGTGCCTCCGGCGGGCCAGGCCTGCACGGGTGCAGGCACATGCACTCCAGTCGTGACCAGCAGTGATGATGGGTGCACAAGGGCAAGCACACGTGCAAGCATGCACCCGCGCACTGGGCGCTGTGCATGTGGGTGAGAGGCAGCACTTGCATGCGCATGTTGGCAGGCAGCTTTGCAAGGCCCGGCGCTCGCAGCAAGGGTGAAAGCCCCTGTGGCCAGCCTGAGCCCCATGCTTGGACGTGCAGGACCACACAGAGGCCGCACAGGGCACACAGATACCATGCAGGACCACGCACATACCGCACAGGGCACACAGGACTGCCACAAGTTTGCGACAGGGAGAGGGAAATGGCGATGGCCCATCCATCATTGATGGAGTCTGATGCACCCTGCTGAGGCTGCCAGTCAGCAGCCTGCTTTCCCATGGACGTAAGCAGCCTGTGCTCCCTACTCAAGCAGTCTGTGCTCCCTACTGAAGCAGAGCATGATCACCGCTGTTTACAGGGAGGCCTGTGAGGGCGTACAGGAACAGCCCCCTGCCCCCCTTTGGAGCCCCTATCCAGCAGTGCCTGCTTGCAGATCGCACTGTACAGCTGCATCAGGGATGCTTTTCATGTGCAGCAGTAAAGATGTGCCCCATGAGCGGCAGCAGGGGTGCACTTGGCGCAGCGATCAGCAGCAGCTTGCACGTGCATTGCATGTTAGGGCGGCTGTAGGAGCGCACTCATTTGCATGGCAGTGGGGACCCACTTATGGGCGGCAGCAGGAATGGTGGGTGGTCCCTCACGCGCCAGCAGGCTGCCAAATTGCAGGCCATCCTCCACTGTGCTGTCCACCCAGTCAAACCACCAGTAGGTGAAGCCGCTGCCGTCCACACCTGTGTTTGCGTGTTCACCCGTGTGTGCGCGCACGCGTATGTGTGTGCATGTGTGAATTTATGTGCAAATGCACGTGCGGTTGTGCGGTGTTTGACAGGTAGGCAAATGGTGGTGGGGCACAGTCGTGGCGGGTAGGCATACATTTGCGGCACACACTGATGGAAGACACAGGCCTACAGAGGTGGGTGGACAATGGTGGCAGACAGCAGTGGCAGGCTGGGGCCAACCCCTCTGCCAAGACCTTTATCATCCTTTATGCCTGCCTGTGGCGCACATTAGCGCGCTCCTGTGGCCTCAAACTGCTGCAGGGGACCTCCTATAGGCAGGAACCTAGTTAGGAAGAGTATCAATACATTAAAAGCCATCTGAGCAAGCTGCACCCACCCAAGGGCTGCCTCTGCAGAGCTGCTGGCGATACGGCGCCCCCTTTTGTTGCGCCCCCCTTCCCCCCCGGCTTCTGCCCTGCTGCGGGGGCGGCTGCAGCTGCTCTGCGACTTGTCCGCGACACTGGCGGCGGCGGCGGCGGCGGCGCTACCGGCTTGGCCCCAGCCTTTGTGGGGGCCCCACCCTTGCCTACCCCCTTGGCTGCGCCGCCCTTCCCAGTGTCCGCCCCGCCCTCCTCGGCCATCGCAGCCTCAATGGCCGCGCGCATGTCGTCACGGTCCAGGCGTATGTCGCACAGCGCCTTCAGCGTGTGCACCCTGCGCGGCCGCAGGCAACAGAGGCGCGGCCCGCAAGCGTGCGGGGTGCGTGATTACACGCGCAGCAGCATGAAGCCGGCGCGGTGCAAGCATCAAGCAACCAGGGTGTGTGTGTGTGTGTGTGTGATGAACGCATTGCGCACGCGTGACGCTGGGTCCCACAGGTGGACAGGGCTCCAGCACAACCTGGCACCTCCCACAGGCCTCTCCCGTCTGCAGCAGTGCCAGGCACACCCTCCGCGCATGCCGCACCGTGTAGTCTGCGCTGCTCCCTGCTCCCCTGCCCCCTTGCTCCCAAACCTCTGCTCGCTCTTACTCCCACGCTCACCAGGTGCGCGGCTGCACATGGTTGGCTGCACACGGTGCACGGCTGCACATGGTTGGCTGCACACGGTGCACGGCTGCACATGGTTGGCTGCACACGGTGCACACGCTCACCAGGTGCGCGGCTGCACATGGTTGGCTTTCCTCTGGTCTCTACATCTAGACTCAACACCTGTGCAAAGGTTTTGCTCCTACCTCACTCGCCCTGGAGCAGCCCCACACCAGAGCTGCCTGCACCCCGACCACTCCTTGACATAGCTTGAGCCACCACTGCCCCAAACAGCACATTCGTACTGTATGTGACATACGTGCACTCACAAACACTCAAGTGCACACCTGGCGGCAGCAGGCATGGACGCGTACGCCTCTGCTTCCTTGTGCTTCTCGGGTGCAAAGGGCGGCGGCCCGTGCTTGGCAGCGCTGATGGCACTCCACACCAGAGCCAGACGCTGGGCCAGGTAATGCGGCCAGTTGCTTTCGCTCAGGTGCTTGGTGCTCACCACACCCTGCACGTGCATGTGCATGTGTGAGCATGTGTGCGTGGGCGTGCAAGAATGCGCGCATGTTGACAAGAGGGGGGTTGGAGGGAAAGGGTGAGGGAAAGAGGGAGAGAAGTAAGAGGCAGGGGGGTCAGGACAATGAGGGATATGAGGGGATCTGAAAAAGTGTGGACTTGCGCCAGCTGACACAAACTTGAAAAATCCTGTGGTATGGACAGTTGGTGGTTGTGGTGGTTGTTGTCGGTTGAGAGGCGAGCACCGCTAGCGGACACCGACAGTGCCCTTCGGAGCGAAGGAATTACTTCCTCTGACCCGCCCCCCCCCCTCCCCCTTGGTCAGGGTCCCAAGCACCAATGCAGCATGAAGCAGGGCTAGTGTTGTTGGCAACAGCGTGCAAAGCATACCACAAAGGCCTCCGTTGTTGTGCAATTGCTTGCACAAGCTCGCGTCACCGGCCTTGACCTTTTGCGCTGCACACATTCCTTGGCCTGCACGCGCCCCACTTTGCTGCGATGGTATGTTTGCACCATTCACACTTGAGTGCAGCCCCGACGCCCGCGCAATGGCCCGCCCACGCTACTTCCCCAGGCTCTATGCTTGCATCTGCGCATCCGTATCACCACCAAAACAAACACATACAGGCCATCATGTGCAGCTCGTTCGCACCACCACAAAGTCAACACTGCAGCAAAAATGGTGTTATGGCGCCCCGTTTGTTTGCTGCACCAGTTGGCGCACTGTTGGTTGGTGGAGATGTAGCCCGCCAGCAGGATTAGCGTGCCAACCGACTCCATCCAACTCCTGACAGGGCTTTTTGGACAGTCGGTGTCTGCCAGCAGGCCTCGCCTCCCAACCGACTCCAACCAACCAACTTTCATGCACACTGACAGGGCATCCAGTCGGTTTCAGCCAGCCCTTGACACAGGTAAAAGAGCAAGCACAAGAGTAGAAACAAAACTACAATGGCAGGAAAGCAATCCCCACATCGATTGAGGAAAGAGCCATTCACCCAAAGGGAGACTCCCAGGAAGGAGGGCATGGGCTGGCAGCCTTACAGCCAGTACACAGACGGGCGCAAGAGCAAGGGAAACCTCACCTGCAGCAGCTCCGTGTGCAGTTGTGCCAGCAGACCAGAGCCTGGGCCCCCAGTTGAGTACACAAGCGCATCCACCAAGGTGTCAAACGTGAGCTCGGTGAAGCACGTCAACCTGTACAGGCGCAGGCGTCACACGTCAAGCACATGGGAATCTCAGGGTGGGGAGACAGGAAAGTTGAACAGTGGCCACCATGAGCTGAACAGAGCATGCACACCTGGGAACACAGAGATGAGCGGAGGCAAGAAGAACAAAGGGGCTGGGGGTGAACACATGCACATGTGTGGGGATGCAACGCAGCTGTGTGCACGTCTGTGGCCAAGTGAGCAAGCGGGGGCACCTGTGCAAGTGGATGCCTTTGTGCTTGTGCATGTGTGCTTGAATGCATGTGCACAAGCTTGTGCACAATACCCTTGTGAATGATTATAGAACCCATACATGCACAAGACGAATCATAGGTGATCCAACTCTCTAGATTTCAGGATGTGCCAAATGAAGCAACACTGCAGATGTGTGCTAAAAACCAATGGCCTTACGAGTACAGATGGAACAAAGGTAAGCTCTTGCTCTATCTCTTGACATGATTCACACTTGACAGAATTGATGTGATTTAGCACATTGCAAATGTACATGAAGAGCTCCGTATCAGGTGCTACATGCAAACGCAGTAAACAAAAAAGCCAACAAGTTGATCTCGATCCTTGTAAGCAGGCCAACATACCGATACACACATCAAGTATTGATAAGCAAACACACACCTCAAAACATCAGCAACGTCAGTATCATGCGACCAAACACACACCTGCACCGCCAGACATGCAAACACATGCATGCACAACACAATCACATTGTCACACAAACATGAGCACAATACACACGCCCTCATGCAGACTAGGACATTTGCATGCGCGCATACGTACACATACTTGCATACATCATTGCGAAAGCAAAAGCACCACTGCGCACCTCAGAACGTCACGGAATTGGAACAGGAAGTCCATGCACAGCGCAAGGTCGGGCATGGCTCTGACTTCTGCAGCCTGCGCCTGCCCATCCTGAGGAGGCACCTGGCAAACGGCAAAAGCAAGAGCATCACAGGCATGCCCATCCTGAGGAGGCACCTGGTGTGTGTATTTGGCACACAAATCTGTGTACCTTGTACACTTCTTCAATGCACATCGCGGACGCATCGGTGTGGTTTACAAACAGGTGCATTGGGGACAGGTAGCCCTCACCTCACGAACAAGGGGCGGTGGAGGGGATTCCTCCTCCTCACTCTCCTCCTCTGACTCTCCCTCCTCCTCCTCCTCCCCTGAGCTGCTGCTGCCTTGCTGCCCCTCCCCATCTGGGCCTTCTTCACGAGGCCGCCTGCATGTGCAGTACAGCAGCTCTCGCAGTGTTACGGCGTCAGCGGACTGGCAGCTGGAGGAAAATAAGATACAAAAGGAAATCTTCTTGTCTGTATGTCTGTCTCGGAGCCGCCTGCGTGTGCTGGATTACGGTTTGTTTAGTGTCACAGCAGCAGCATTGCCAGCAGCAGGAGCAAATTTAAGGGCCTTCTTGTCGCGGAGCCCCCTGCGTGCACAGGAAGACAGTTTGCAATACAGCAGTCAGAATTGGGGAAGCTTTCTTGTCAGCAAATCTCAGAACATACCCAGGAGGGCCAGCATTGAGCATGAACCTATGAGGGGCCGAGGCCTTTGTTACCAGCCTGCACAAGCATCACCCTGATGGTGCTGGACATAAGCATACATTTTGACATGCGTACATATTTTACATGAGTATGTATTAACATCAAGAACAGATACCCATGCTTTTGCCCGAGACTTGAAGGTGGCTCTGCTTGTACAGGGCGTGCATGCCTCTGCACCCGCACATTACCTGTGTGCGCAGACAGGGGAGGCATGCGCATGGCCATAGGACTCAGGCCATGTGCATAATCCCATATGGCACTCCTTTGACTGCAGGAGGTGTGCTCATCCTGAGCTCCCGCACAAATGGGACCCACATGTGCGTGTGCTCCGCACTCGCTGTGTGCTGTTTCAGGGTGAATGATTGACTGCCTGGCACCTTCCACAGGCCTCACTTGGGCAGCGCTTTACAAGTCACACCAGGCTTCTAATGCTCTGTGCGGACAGGGCACTCAGGCTGCGCTGTGTGCTGTAGGCAGGGCACGCAACCTCCTGGATGCTGTGCCCCGTGGCTGCCACACTACGCTCCTCAGCACACATATGCCCCATGGTTGCCGCACGGAGCACCTGGGCGGGCATGAGCCCCTCAGCCAAGCACACGTCCAGAGCCATGCATGTGGACGGTTCTCAAGCACAGGTCCAGCCTGATACGCACATAGACGCGCAGACATGCACACACACACACACGTAGACATGCGCAGAGGCACACACGCACACATGCAGACATGCACATACACTGGCACACATTCACAGGCACACACACAGAAAAGACATGCAGTCACGCACAAATACGCACACACACGAAGATGCAGACACACGTCCACACACTGCTAATCCAATCACCCATCCCCCCCACACCCACTTGGCAGACCGTCTGCCCCCATTCCCCCCACACCCACTTGGCAGACCGTCTGCCCCCATCCCCCGCACACCCACTTGGCAGACCGTCTGCCAGCAGGCGGCTGCTGGTGCGGCGGTGGCGGCGGCGGCGGCTGACTGGGGGGAGGCAGGGCCGAGCGCGTAAAGCGCGTGGCCTGCCTCGGAGGCCGCGCGGCCTGCTTCTCTTGCACCTTGGCCTTGGACGCAGCCATGAGGCGGGAGCTCTGGCGCTCACCCTGTGCATGGAGTGCGGGGGACAGCATGCAAGCCAACGTGCAAGTTGACATGCGGGGGCTCAAAAGGGCGTGGAAGGATGTGAAGGGTGCCTGAGAGCCACACAGATGGGTATAGGGTGAGCTGCTGGGCCGCCAAAAGGTCTGTGGCTGGCAAACCCATGCTCACATGGAGTGCAGGCCAGGGCGGGTGTGGGGCGTGGGGGGAAGGGGGGCTTTGGCTGGCTTGCCCTTGGCCCCTTCTCTGCTGCTCAGCGCAGGCGGCCTGATCTCAGCCGGCAACAGCATGGGCTGCGCTGGCAGGGCACCCTTCCATCTCCACACAGCATGAGGCACCCTTCACGTGCACGCGGGGACTGGCGGGGACCAACTGGCGGGGACCAACTGGCGGGGACCAACTGGCGGGGACCAACTGGCGGGGACCAAGGCGGAGCAGCATCCGCCTGCTCTGTTCCTTAAAACTGGGGTGCACACTCGACACAGTCTGGCCTGCGGCTCTCTGGCCCCATGGCCTGCATTTTTTTGGAGTTTGGGCCTCAACAAACATTGTGCTGGGGAACACATGCGAGCGCCATTCAAGCCAGCGTGCTGAGGCGTGTGACCCAGAACAAAACATTGCCCCTGTATGCCTCTCTTATACCTGCTCTTCAGGTAACGGCGCACATAAAGTGACAGATCCAGGAGGTCTAGAGATCATAACTAAATTATCATGAATGTTATAGCCAGTCTGGTCAGAGGCATCTGCATGGCTGTTCCCACCCAAAGAAATGCATTGTCTGAGCCGAGCTAAGAGGCTTTGTTGAGACTTATCTGTTCAAACTTCCCTGTCCTACATTTGCCTTGAAACATTACATGCCAGCTCCATCTTGAGCGTGTGGAATAAATGACAGGAGGACGCTTTGCAGTTAGCTTGCAGAGTGCCAATTGATCAAACAAACAATGGCTGAACGAGCTCATTGTATACTTGTATGTGCCTGTGCATTGGTTGTGTGTGTTTTTGCATGTGCATGCGCGCGTTTGCATTTGTGTGTCACTAGGTGCCGTGTAGTGAACATATATGACGTACGTGCATGTGCAAGTGTGTTGCAAGTGCGGGTGTATGTGTGTGTCTGGCGTTAGTGCATGTGTGCATGTTTGTGTCTGTGTATAGGTGAATGCATGTATGCGTGAGCGTGCATGTGTGTGTATGTGTGTGCGCTCGTGCGTTGGTGTGTATGCAAGCATGCATGTGAGCATTTAGGGGGGAAGAGCGGGGGGCGCATGCCTTTCGCAAAAAGTGGCTTCTCCGCCAGCATTCACCAATGCATGAGCTCGTCTGCTTTACCTCCTGTGCAGGTGGCCTTGCAGCTGCCAACCTACCCGCCTCTGCTTCCGCCTCCTCCTCTGCCGCCCCCCACTGCTGCCATCGTCGCTCTCATCACTCTCACTGCTGCTGCTACTGCTAGCGGAACTGCTGCCCTCCCTCCAGTCCTCTGCATCAGGCTGCCATCCTTCCTGTTCTGAGTCCTGCTCCTGCATCTCCTCGTCTTCCTCAGAGCTGCTCTCCGGCATTCCAGCTTCCTCCCTGTCGTTCTGTTTCCGCAGCTGTTGCTGCTGCTCTGGAGCGTGGTGAATTGCTGAAACATGCGGATGGGCTGTAACATGGGCTGACTGCGGTGGCACTCTGTCAGGAGCCCCTGTTTCTAGCATGTGACCTTCTTGCGGGCGTGGAGGTGGGCCCTGCTGTTCTTGGGGGCCTTCCAATCCCTCCATCCTTGATGCTCAGTTCTGTTCAAATTTTGTGGGATGATGCAAGGCATGCAACAGGGGACAAACTTGAGTAACTGGGGCTGGATGGGGCTTGGCAGGGAATGTCTTTAGGAATGTCCTAATCGTGATCAAAGGTGGGCCAGCCCAACAAACAGGAAACTCAGTAAAACTCTCACCTGCACAAACCAGGCTTTCAGGTTAACTAATTCCTTCCACTCACGGACTTTTGACCCTGATTGCTGATTTCAAAAACCACAGTCCTTCAAATTCACGAACGACCCGTACCTGCCCGATTTAAAATTCATTTGAAAGTTGAACAGTAGTTCATTATATCGCCGGGGCAAAAGGGAAGTGTGCTTGCATAAATTAAGGCCTGGTCAGATGATGGCAGCAAATGGGCACTATTTTTTGTCCTGTGCTGGGCTTACTCCGGCTCAAGTGGGTCTTCAGAGATAAGGATCTTTTAAACTACATCCAAACTTTGACAAACTTTGTCAACGGTTTGTCAAACTTTGGAAAATGAAAACTTTGACATCCAAGCAAAAAAAGAGTACGCACAAAAGAAGAGAAAGGAGGAGATCGCAGCTCTGCAACCTCTTGTAAATGAAGAAGACGAGAAGAAGAAAGCCATCTGTAGAGGTCTCGATCCAGGTCGTGTAAAGCCCATCTGTCCACTCAGCTGGACCTCCACGTGTTTTTTGGGAGGCATTTTGATCTATGTGTAGGCACCCTCTCCTGTATATCCACAACCACCCCACCATCCGAGATTCCGAGACGAGTTTTGTCAACCAGTCTTCAAACATAAACACGGTTGTGAAGTCAGAAAAGAGTTCTGAGCAACTCGGTCCTGGGGTTGAACACCACGACTCAAGGTTTTAAGCACGCTTTAATTTTGAAAAGCGCGCTTTATTCAAGTCAAAGCGTTTGTTAAAACGATTTAGTGTTTTTGAAGCGCGTGTTAAAGCGCTTAAAAGCGCGATTTGAGCCAAATGCTTTACCTAGACTAATCAGAAAGCGGTATATATCGCCGCACCCTACTAGTTAAGCGCCACACAAGCGCCTTAAAAGCGTTTGTAAAGCGTTCCTGTTGGAGACAGTGCACAGCAACCAAAACAAAGCAAATGCGAAACAGAACAGGCAGAAAGGATAATGAGTTGGGCTGTTAAGAAGTACTCAGATCAGAAACTTCCACGATACATGGCAAATATCAAGTGTTGATATGTTGCACACAGCATAACACTGCGAAGAAAGAAATAGAAAAGTGGCAAGCAAGCCCGCAGTGTACGAACACGATGCACTGCTAAGCCACATGCATGAAGGATTGCAAATCTTGATTGGCTGTAACTAACTGCTCACGCTAGGCTCACTCCCCTCTTGCTTCATGTAGTACCAGCGAGATTCCAGCATATTCAAGAATTCCATATAGTCACACCAGTGATCTTTGCATGGGCAGTGATGCAAAGCTACGAAGGTGCCACCACCCTTGTGCCAGCACAGCAAGCGCTCGTGTCGTGACACGTTGCCTGTGGCCACCCACAAATTATCATAGTGGCTGAGCTCACCCGCAGCATGAACCCTATCCTTCCAAGACACAACTCTCCCTGCTGAGCGCACAAGTGATTGAAACCTTCCAGCCACAATGCGCGACACCGATGACAGAATAAGGCCTGAAGCCAGCGCATTTTCTGTGACAGAGAAGGAAATGTCAGGGTCGCTCAGAACTTTGAACTGCGAAGCTTCCCCTGGAAGGCCTGGACGGACAGCTTGATATTCTACCTCTCGGTCTCCATTGCGAAGATGTGCAGTGCAAGGTGGCAGGTTAACCACCATAGTGCTCGGGTTGAGCATCCGCTTTAAAGCTGCCTCTGATGTGGCCATGCTTCAGGTGTTTGCAAGGGACTGCAAGAGGCGATAGCGAGGCCAGCTGCTGTAGCCCTGCTTTGCCAACTCACTGTCGCTGATGGGCTGTGGGGGAACGCACCTACCCAAGAACAGCTCCTTAAATTCCTCAAAATCCTCTTTGGATAGCCCGTAGCTCTTGGCTTCGTCAAAGCTCGGGAAATCCTCCGCCTTGTAGGTGGCCTTGGTCGACTGATTGGGAAGTGCCTGTGGTGAATCAGGAGGGTCGGGCATGATAAACGTGGCGATTAGGAAACTCCTGCTGTTTCAATGACTTGTGCCTTTAAGTTGAATTGCGAATGTTTGGATGCGGAGTCTACATGGGGCAGGGAGGCCGTGAGCGGAGGGGCTGCATGGCTTTTATATGCATGCACATGTGGCATGGTGCGCATTACCCACCATGCCCTTTAAAGGCAGGCGACAAGGGTCATGCATGGCTGTGCACGTGAAGGAGGGTGGGGGCACGGTGGCATGCTTTGCACTCGTCTGCACGCAGAAATTGTCAACTTGAAATTTTAACCGGCGCTGACGTGACGAGAATACACCTGCATTGCTTTGTCTGTTTACTATCAAGGCACGCACAACATCGCCAAAGGAGCAACAGCAGCACGAGAAGAGGAAGCACGCGTGTATGTGTGTGTGTGCGCTTGAACGCGCGCACCCAGGCCATGCAACACTACACCTGAGGCCTCAGCCGTACCAGCTGCAGCATAAGCTACCGGAAGGGGGCTGTGCTCTTGCTGGTTGCTTTTGAGCACACAAAAACATGTGCATGCATGCATGTACACGTGCCGCGCCACATCGTGATGCACCACACCAACTGCGAGACCACATCCCATCAGACCTGACTGCACCATGTTTCTTTGCTTGTGTGCACGTGCATGTGCGTGTGCGTGCCCTGCTGGGTTTGCGCACAAGACGAGTAGGTGTGTGGCTTACACACACATACACACACATACACACACAAGCCATCAGTGAACCAAGCAGTGAGGCAAACAATAAGCAAGTTGCTTTGCATGGAGATTTCCTGTGCTTACCACACACCTGCTCAGCTCCCTTCCTTCCTTTTTTAGGGCTGGGTTGCTCTATGCTCAGTGCTGCGGTTGATCTCTTAACTGGTCCAGGGCCAGGTGAAAAGCTGTTTTGGAGTGTGAGAGAAGCGCGGGGCAGGGGAGAAGGTTCGGGAGGAGGGGCCGGGGAGGATTGCCTGGTACTTCGTTTTGGAGCAGCGTGGCGCATGCCTGCAATTCAGACAGATAGCATAAGCTGCAGGGCTCGTGTAGCAGTGGCTCCTATCGGTATGCACAGTCACAGAGCGGCTTGCTGAGAGAGAGAGAGAGAGAGGCGAGTGGCTGAACAGGTAGCACCAGCTGCACATATTCAAACCACATGCAGCCAGCCAGGAGACGGACCTTTTTTATTTTTTAATATTCTTTAAAAGACGAATTAAAAACCCGTCGGTTACGCCTAGTGCGAATCCGACCAAGGCAAACATGACTTCGAAACCATGAGACAAGAAGTATTTCATTTGGGCAGTTACTACATAAAAGCCTTGGCTTGCAGTTCTGTACGGACGATTATATTGGGAGGTCATAAGTCATTGTGAATCAGCTGATTGGTATAGCAGGACTATGTTATAAATATGCATATATTCACTGCAGAAGATTGTGAAGGAGCATGCCAGCAAGGAAGAAATGGCAGCACACTTTCTCCCTCAACAATTGTCTTGCATGCATCCATGCAAGTATACATACGTATGTATACATACTTGCACAAGTGTACACATAAGGGTTAGCCGCTTGCCAGATTTATCTTGGTGACCTCATATTAATATATGTGCTAATCAGAATCTGCTGAATAAGGCATCATGATCCTTGAGGTCCATTGAATCTGAGATTGAAAGAAAGAGAAAGTTTTGAAGCTCTGAATTATAACTAACTGGGCGGCTAGGTAAAAAAATAAGTGCAAAAATTACACTTGACAAAAGAACTTGAAAGGGGGGGGGGCTGAAATTTCATTTAAATGAGCATTCCTTGCATGCAGCGATTGCTGGGGATTCTCAGTCCAGACAAACATGACAGACTCGCTCTAGAGCAGATCTGCACAGAGTAGCAGTCACAATGTCCAGCTTCACCCACCAAGCAGATTTGGTTTGCAAGAGTAGAGTGTGCATGTAGCAAAAAATCACTTGCAATCTGCATGACATGCTCGGCTGAGGGGGATTGAGTACAATTGCCTCAGGGGCTCAAGACAGGCACCGTCATTCAGTACCTTTTTCCTTCCACTTTTCAAAAGATCCTTGCTCTTATAAAAGGCTGCCTACAAGATTGTATGCAAAGGCCAATACACACATATGTGAGTTCAAAACTTTATAGATGGAGCTGGAAACTAATCCTCTTTCTTTGTTTTTTCCTTCGTTGGACATGTTTCTTTCCGGGGAAGCCCCTGGGAGAAGGGATGTACACGCCCCTCCAAGGTGAATTGAGTAAATAAATGCACAAATACCACCAGGGGTTTGGCTATGATACATGCAGATTTGACATGAGTCTGGTGAGCTCGATTTTCGTAAAATTTGGCTGAAGCTATGCCAACCAAGTATGTAACAAGGAGAATTCCACAAGTATACCTTGCAGGCTACCTACTAGTGCTTGGTGTGACTTTTCACAAAGAACCACGCCTAACTGGGCTGTGTCGCGAGAATGTGGACAGGAGCCTTAGCAATTTTATTTGTTCCGCGCTGCTGCCAAGTTTTTAAACAGACAAATGTGGCTTGCATGATGTCCTTATTTTATGCCCTTGCTAGCAAATGTGCTATTTGAGAAGGGAATTTGCAGAGCAATTTGCAGATTTTACTGGTGCTGATAGAATTTACAGTAGAGACACGAGAGCATTTTATTTTGACAACATCAATGCTGAGGATGTGAAAGTGTTTCTCTTGAAGCAGGCATATAAATCGCATCTTCTCCTTTATGAGACTATGGATATTTTTGTCTGGCCGGCAGTGCCCAGAAAGCCCAGCAGCCAACCCATCTGGCTGAAGGTCTAAACCCGTAGTAACTTAGCTACTAGGTAGTACCTAGAAACCTTACCATTCTACAAGACTTGTTGAGATAATATTATGCCATGTGGGTTTTATTGGGTAGAATGTGATTCATAATGACTACAAACGAGCAAACCAAATTTCCATGACGTATCATTCGGTGCAAAAGTGCATGCACCAAAAATGCCGATCAACTAGAGGTTACCTCAGGCACGCAGGCTACTACTGGTCGTACAGAGGCCAGAGCTGGAGGAAGGAGGCCTGCGCTGGTTACAGGGCGTGCTGCGGACAACCTCCACGTTGGCCTGCAGACCTGCAGGTATTTACTAGTCAGAGAAAAGAAAAGAAAAGACTACGCTAACAAGGTAACCCCTGTTTGCGTGAATTAAGGAAGAAGTTTACATCTGGTGCAAGCACCAGGCAAACCTCCACCATCAAAAGAGGAAGAAGGTCATTAGTGGGGGTCGGGAGGGTTCTGAAAAGAGCCATATGTTCTTTCCTTGGTGTTTTTCAACCTTCTACTTGTATTTGTGATCTTTGTCGCGTATTGAATAGAATGAGTACTCAACACTAGCGTTTAGATCGAGATTAAGTTTTCTTACTCTGCACTGGTCTAGGCCAAGCTTACTGAGGGGTAGTTCAGTATGACATTTATAGATGGTTCCCATCAATCCAATCAGGATGGTATGTAGACTTACTTTGTGGCATTGCTGTGCAAGGGCGTGTTTCAATCAATCCAACTAGTCTGAGAGAACCCATTCTGTCTTGGTCTAATTGTCTGGATTTCATAACAGTGAGGCCCTGGATACGTTGGTGCCTTATATGCAAGCTAGGAAGCTAGGAAATGGAATGTGGAGGAATAGCTACTAGCATATGATGCAATCTGCTTGAAGTGGTGTAATTCACCCAAGCATCATTTAAGGAAAGGAATCATCAGAGGTCATGGTGTAAAGAATCAAGACGGAAGAGGCATGGAGTATGGTACTTCTGTATTGTAGCCAAGGCCTGAGGTAGCCCCATTTGCTTTTTTTGATTGGATTGGGACTGTTTTTACTGTACGTTGTTTTTGCCTTCTTTATTTCTAATCTTTATTGGATCGAGTTGGCTCAGCCAGCTGTCTGAAATGTGTTTCCAAATTCTAAATTCTTAATGCTCTTACCGTAAGATACTTGGTGACCGAGTTATCCCTTCAAGGGAGTAAGGAAAAGTTTTCCTTACTATGGGTGCTTCAAGTGATTCAATTGCCTGCTCAGTTCTTTCCTTCTCTTCTTTCTATTTGTTGGGTGTAATTGGCTGAGAATTTGAGAAATGGCCATGCGTTCATGGATCGCCCTTCAAGGGCGTAAGTTATGGCAAGTTATTCTTTGCAAGAGCTATCAACGTTCAAACTTTTGCCAAGTTGGCCCAAAAGTTCGGACCCTAAAAGCTGGGATTGGTGCGCCAAGAGGCTGCGGCAACCAAATCACCTCGGGCATGGACATTTGATGAATTATAGCAGATACAAATGTGGCAGTGCGCAAACCTGGTCACCATGTGCACAGAATTTCCCTACGGCAAAGTGTGACAGTATGTTGGTGGCAGAAGATGAAGGTGAGGGACAATGGAGGACACTGTGCTGCTAGAAGTGGCTTGGCGGTTATCAGTCACTTTGTGTCCTGGGGCTGAGGCTTCCAGTCACCAGTCCCATTTTATGTTATGATGGATACATGAACCAACCATTTGCTGTAGACAGTTGCCATGGCATCCTGGGCAGCAAGTGCTTGATGGCTGATTTCGAATAGTGATGAATTTTATTTGGAGCCGCTTCACGATTCATAATGATCTTACGGAGCAAAAGTAAACAATACAACACATTGATGCCGCAACAGGAATGAGATGGGAGAGCACGGCACACACTAGCTACTTGAATTGAGAGAAGCAGCACACCCTTCAAAGTCATTGAGCCAATATGCTGCGAATTTTCTTTGCAATGCAGCCAGATATTTATCCTGTTCTCTAATTGAAGGTCGCAAAAACAAGCAATGAGAAAATGTACATGAGAGATTCCTTGCTAAATGAACATCACGCCACAAGAGGCTGGCTGGAATGGAGGTACAAAAGAGTACATGAAAAATGTTTGACTTGCGTGTCAAGCCCTTGGTACAAAGTCAGTCCGTGTACAATGGAAGGTGGCACGGCAACATTTTCTTTGCATAAGTGCACAGCAAATACATTCCACCTCAGAGTCTTAAGTGCTGCTACTTGTACCTTCAAACTTTGTGTGTCATCGGCTTGAAAGAAGAAACGTAGTTGCTTGCTAGCACACTCTTGCTAAAAATTTCAGCTGCACACAACCTCAAATTACGCACCCACATGCAACATGCACAAGGAGCACCAGAAAGACCCTGGCGCAGAAAAAATAATCTACAACAGCAGCTACAACAATCAAACGGCCAAGCCCATGCACTACAACTGGTGCTTGTCTGCCACCATGCATCATCTCCCGCTACGCTCCTACATACCTCACGCACCCCATCCTGCTCTCCGAGGACCAGAGCTACCCCTCCACAGCCAGGCCCCCAGTCACTGTGCTCCACTTGCACCTTAGATCTCACTTCCTCTTGTGCTGCTTTCTCCCTCCCCGGCCCCGTCCAAGTTTGCCCATCTGCCGCTGCGCTTTTGCCTTGCTGCGTGCTGCACGCTTGGCTGGCTTCTTGTGCGCTGTCTTCTTGGCAGGCCTGCCGGTGCTCTTTGCTGTGGTTGCCAGCCGCGGCCGCTTGCTGCTGGGCGTGGCCTGCCTCGCCTGCCGCGCGTCTGCCTGCACCTGTCTGCTGTGATGAGCAGTGCTGGAGGCTGCTGGCGGCGAGGAGCCCTGTGCAGGGGCCGCAGGAGCTGCAGGGGCTGAGGGGACAGAGTCAGGAGGGTTGTAAGGAGTGGGGGCGGCGTCACCTTGCGCGGCGCGGCTGTTTACACCTGCCGCATCCTTGCCGGCCACGTCTGGTGCGCCATGTAGGCCAGCCACACGCGGCAGTGCATGTTTGCTGGCAGCGCCTGGTGCGCATTTGCCGGCAGCACCCAGCCCACACTTGTGGGTCATGCTCGATGCAGGCTGGCTGGCCACCAGGGGGACCTGGCGGACCCAGGCGCAGCTGCTGCTGGTGGGGGATTGAGGCACGGGCTTGAGCCTGACATGGGCCAGGGCCACGGCGTGGTGGCTGTGGTCCACCGCCACAAGCGCACGGCTACTGCAGTCCACCGCCACAAGCGCGCGGCTGTCCAGCACCTTCGCATCTGGCCGCACGCGGCCACTCTGGTGCGCAGCCGCCTGCAGTTGGTGGCCTGCGGTGCACAGAAAGAGGCAAGGCAGGTTGGCGGCGGCCTGAGCACAAAGTGCATGCCTTGCGACAAAAAGAGCACAGTGCAGCTCACAAACGTGCACAAAAAAGCACGCATAATGTCTGCTTCCCCACAGCAGGCGCCACACCCGCAGGCGGGACAGCGCGCCATTTGATGCTGCCCACCCCTCATTTGAGCCTTCCAACGAGCTGAACAAGCGCATCCCTGCCCGGGGCCCTGCCTCACCACGGCGCACTCCGTGCTTCCTGTCTGGCCCCATGTCTTCACAAGCGCCTAGCTGCCTGATCGGCTAAGCATGCCAGGCGGTGGGCACAGTAGCGCCAACCTGTTTACCCCCCCCCCCCCCCC
>LKMJ01002480.1_pt1 | contig 16962 bp, 19 predicted proteins | sample 643391 | NCBI WGS metagenome assembly LKMJ01 (sample SAMN04112250, study PRJNA286221) | soda lake metagenome | biome: soda lake; feature: Kulunda Steppe; material: water; isolation source: sample PL-Br10 brine of Picturesque Lake | place: Russia: Kulunda steppe | collected 2010-07
AGAGAGAACGTGTAGGGAAGGATAAGGGTATCAGAGGCTCCTCAGTCTCATCGCGGGCAACCTGTTGTCTGCTTGGTGTACACTGTCGCTGCCCGCAGCCAGTCCACACACCCTGTTATGGTCATGCTACGAGCCTAGTTTGGATGCAGCAGTCTCTCGGCGTGACACCATGCCTGAGATTGCAGGAGACCACCTGTTTAGTCCTTGCTCCTCTTTGTGTAATGTTTTTGTTGTAGGCCATGGCTTAAGCAAAGCTGCCCTTGTTCAGCAGGTACAGCTACATGCCCCTCACCTATCTCAGACATGCCGGATTACTTCTTAGCTCAGCCGGGCTGGAGTGCTGTGCATAGCTTTGCACAGGACACTGCCCTTTACGACAGGCCTCAGTCTTCTGCTTCCCAGAGGGTAGCTAAGACATGTGTAGTTCCCGCTGGTTTGTATGGCAGTCAGGTTTGGAGCTCACTGAGCCCTGGCAGGGTTCTTGTGCGAAGTTGATGAATTTAAATCCTCCCTCTGACATTCCATTTGAATTTGTGAAGGGCACACCAGGTTTGAAGTGGTCTGCGCCTAATTGGGCTCTGCAGCACATGCGCTACGTTAGTGTGGGACAAACCGCTGCAATTCTTTTAGTTCAAAGCTGCTATAAAGTTCTACAACGGCGTGCTGTCCTCCAAAAGGTTTGGTCCAAACGGGTCCTTAAAGTTCAACCAGTGGGACAATCAATAGCAGCATGTCTATGCGGCTAACTGCTACCATTATGGATTACTCGCGCGTTGTACTGATAGAGCTCATAGGCTTTCCAGAAACTAGGGCAGAAACCCATCCAAGAATCTGGCATTACTGCAATGGGTGACTGAGGCCTTCTCGGAAACCATTGGTCACTGTGACCAGATGGCTTTCCAGAAGCCCGGCTTTCCAGAAACCAGGGCAGTAACCCAGCCAGAAACCCGGCATCACTGCTGTGGGTGAATGAGGCTTTCTCAGAAACCACGGTGACCAGATGGCTTTCCAGAAACCAGGGCAGTAACCCAGCCAGAAACCCGGCATTACTGGAGTGGGTCACCGTGGCTTTCTCAGAAAGCACGGTTACCAGATGGGTTTCCAGAAAGCCGGCTTTCCAGAAACCCGGCGGAAACCCGTTCGGAAAGCACGGGTTACTGAGGTGGATTGCTGCGGCTTTCTCGGTAACTTACCGAATACCGTGGTTACCGGGTAACCGTGGTTCAACCACGGTTACCAGCGGGTTTCCCACCTGCTATTCTAGAAACCGTGGCCTCAGTAACCCGTAATAACCCAGCTGGAATTGCTTTACAACATTCCGACGAATGAATGACATTGATCAAATTTGACACCATCCTGTGTCTCGTACATTTTGGTGCATTTTTAGGTGCAAGTTGTACTTAAACTTGTAAACTTGTAAACTTAGGTGCAAGTTGTAGGTTTAAGAGGCTTCAGCTTAGCTACCCTCCTTCAACAGATATGGATATGTCACCCTTGCCCTTTCTGCCCTTGCTAATGGAAGCACAAAGCTTGTAGAACGCAAATTCTGGAACGCATAAAGAAAAGTAGCAAGACCCTCAAGCTGTCCTAAGAATCAGGTGTACGCCACTATCGCTAAATACTGGTTGGCTAAGCTCTCCAACCTGCGCGTAAAAGGATATACACTTTAAGCCAAAGCAATATAACTAGGTTTGCTGATACTGTAAAATTTCATGTAACCATATACTTATACCTACTGTATAATACCTTAGGTATACGGGAGGAGGCAAGTTTTATAACTTGAACACCCCAACCGTATACACGGTTTGCCCCGCATATATTTACGGTTTATGAGAGTATATACATGGGTATCTATAACGTCGGAATGAGTGGTTCTGCGGACTTCCGCGCTTCGTGGTTGTTAAATGTTGTTTGACGAATTACTAGTTACTTAACTAAAACATGAACGAAGAAGGCAGTGTGCATGGGAAGAGGGGAGCGGAGCAGAGAGGAGTCAGGGACTGCAGCACCAGCAGGCTTGACAGCATCAACACATAAGCAGCAAACAGAGGAGACAGATAAGCAGGCAGCAGAGCAGGAAGCCGCCGATGCAATCAAGCGCCAGTTGGGGATGCAGCACCATTGGCGGCAAGCAGCGTGCCCCCTGCTGGAAAAATGCACTTTTATCTTTTTTTCCACTTTGAGCGAAAATTGGGGGTTGGTCTCAGGAGGCCCCCAGGGAGGGTCCCAATCGTGCAAGACCATTAGAAACCCCTAGTTTGGGGTTTTATATGTTGGAAAAAACATTTTACTCGGGAGAATGTCTGAGGAGACAAGGTTTCCATTCATGGTTTACACATGTGATCTATGCAGCTGCAGCACTAGCTGGTGATGATTCTCCAGGCCTACAGTGCACCGAGATGATGTCTTATGTATGTGTTTGCCAGGCTTACACTTGGGGTGCCAAATGTGCTGAAGAATGTCAGGCAAATAGAAAATGAGATGGATAGTCATCCCTGACATTTCCTGGGCCTTAAGACTGTCAATCTGAGGGGCACTTGTGCGCAAAAAAGGATTTCTTTGCATGTATGAGGACATATTCTCAAATGAAGGCAAGGACATATGCACCATGGCCACATGTACAGGGGAATAAGATGTTTTCAAGTGTGCGCACAGTAACCACACACTACATTTCTAGCAATCTGTCCTGGCACTCTCCCCTGATGGCTCAGGGTCGATTGACTGTCATGCAAGACCTTGCAGGCTATTAGCCGAGGCACGGTGCTTAAGCGAGGGCGTCTGCATCATTGCAGGCTCCGAACAGTGCAGTCTGTGTCGTGATGCTGCCTCATTGCGGCTTGAGGACCTGTCACAAAGAGCTTTTTGGATCCTATAGCTGGTCTTGGGGAGCTAGTAAACATAAGAGTGTGGTTTCCATTAGCAATGCTGGAAGAGAGGGGAGGTCATGGGGAGTAGTGCAGGTCAAGTGAAAAAATTCCAGCGTGACAGTTTTTCACTCCAAAAGTCGCTCAGGAGCAAAACAATCGTGTGTGACCGCTAAATTTTCACTTTGGAGTTGTGTGTGACCGCAACCTAAATGTTTGTGTTGATAGTGAGGTGTGTCTGCTTGCAGGCACTTTCAGGCAAGGCAGGAAAAAACATTGAGCAGAATGCTTTGATTGATTCGGTTTGATGAATAAGCAGGAAATCATGCAAGGTCAAAAACCTCACAATTTAACGGCAGGCTGCGGTACTTGCCTGCAAAGCATACGTCGCATCTTCAAATTGCTTTTGCATTTGGCCAGGCCTGCAAGCGGGTACTCATGGGCACTGGGTCTAAGCAGGAAAGGGGAAGAATGAGTGCATCATTACAACGACAATGGACAAGGCGAGAGCCAACTTAAGACACAGCCAAAGCTCACCCAAACTTTCCAAGATCACCGCCTCGTTGTGCGCTGCTGCAATGTGACTCGGTGGAGGCCAGAGTCGCGAAATCGACTTGACCCGACACCAATTTCTCACGGAAGGCCTGAAAGGAGCATGGACATGACATGCCCCCAAATGTCAGAAGGGATTACAAGGTTCCCCTCAGCAACCAAATGAAAGAAGGACAACTCTCATTTTCTTAGAGCATCGATGAAGCACTCAGTTGCAATCAGTGTTGGGTGACCATTATGAGGGAGACAAGGTAGTAGAACCCATGCACTCCATCTGCTTTGCTACCCTGATAGACTGAGACAGGGTTTCAACCATTTGAATTCAACTCAACCTCCTGTGCTAATTTCTTGTTTACCATAATCGCTACTCACTTGAATCATTTGCAAAGCCTCCTCCTGAGTCCGCGTGACTGTGGCCTCCTGCAAGATTTAACAACGTAAGCACAAACCATCGAGTAGTTTGTGCAGTTCTTATAATCATGGGGCCATTTTTGGGGGCAATACACAGACGCTTGGCAAAGGTTGACCAGGGCCAGCAGCGTTGCTGATATGGGCATGTATCCTACGTGTAGCTGGAGTGGTGGTCAGGATGACGGCTGTATGGCCTAAGATAAACACCCAAGCAACAGCTCTGCATTGGGTGTGCTGATATGAGGCCAAGGTGGTGCTTTGCGGCTGCTTTTCCTTGCACGGGGTGTGTGCTTGGCACCACGACGCTCGGCCTTCACCGCTTTGTGTTCGTCTGCATTTGTATATCGCTCTCATTCATGGAGTGCGGCAGAGGATGCAGAGCAAATCGCTTCTCAGTGCCTGCTCACCTTCCAAGAGGAGGGCCTTCTGCTGTCCTTATGCTTGACCAACAGGTGAGATGCCCTGACTTGCTGCATGCTCGTGCGTTTGTTTGGCTCTGTGTCCCTGTCACTGGCTCCCCGCTTTTCAGCTGCAACCAATCAGATAAATGTTGAATGGCATGTAGGTGTGCACCCACTGGTTCCGGCCTTCTTGCTTTAGCTCGATCATGCAGCACCCGCATGAACGACATTGGACTGCTCGAACCCAGTCAGCGAAGAAAAAAACCTTAAGGCTACGTGTAGAGAGAGATGACGAGCCCGACCCTCCCACCGTGGGCTCACCGGATAGCTCGCGAGATACTTGCCTGAAGTTTCTACGCTGATCACAAATTCCTTGTGTAAATGCCCAAACCTGAAATGACATAGGAAATTGCTCAACCGAAAACACATTCATGCATAAACGCACATGCGCAAACAAATCCACAGAGTAGGTTTCTCGATTTTGCATGCATTGCTGTACATTTACTGGCGCATGTGCAAGCACACAAACTATGATTCATCATAAAGCGTTTGCACATGCAAGCATGCACACCCACGCATGCACAGACTCCTGCACTCAAGAAACACACCTAGAAGCACATACACACATGTTGCATGCATTCATTCCACTTAAATACGTACGGACAACTGATCTCCTGCACAAGAGCTCACCATGGGTACCTGTGCAGACTCGCATGCCTTACCTGAGTGTTGCCCCACTTTTCAGGTTTATTGGTTTGTTTGGGGGGACGCTCTTTCCATCCAAGCTCGTGCCATGAGTTGAGCCTGGCAGTGAGTCACAGTATAAGTGAGCTCAGCCGTAACAAGCTGGGCAAGGACGTCCTACCGTCAACGGTAAAAACGCACGCAGAGCTGCGTGCCACTCATACTACACGCACACTTGCCATGTGACAAAAGGCCTACACTCTCGGAAAGGATAATATTTGGAAAGGAATCAATCACAATGAGAAACTCGACATCAGATCTGTGATCATATCATAAAAGACTACTGACCTAAATCAATCAAGAAGAGACGCCCATCAGCATGGTGCACCAAGGCGCAATGTACCCTCGAGCAGGTTTCAGATTGAAGCGGAATGTCCACCTGCGCTGCCTCCCTGAAAGAGACGACGAGAAACAGGCTGCCAATGGAAATTCCATTATGGAATGCGTGCTGCATTTCAATTCGGGCAAGCTGTCAGACAGACCTTTTGTGCAGAAGCGTTCAAGGAGAAGACAAGCATGAGGTTTTGATTTGTCTGCATCATAATTGCCTCCAAAATAGAAATTGCCAGCGATTGGCGAGTTTCTGCCCACCTGCCTAGCAGGAAGTAGGGCTTCGAGTCAATGGGGATTTTGTCTGTGATGCCGCTGCTGTCCTGGACCTGTCAGAGGAGTTGAGTTTTTACGCAAGAAGATGTATCAATTCAAACTGCAAATCCTAATCTATGGGCCTACTTTTGGCCTGCCACCCACTCACCTCCAGTGTAGCGACACGACACGGCTGCACGAAACAGGCAAGGTGGGTAAGGTCAAGTCAAAAGATGAGCCTAACAGGGACACAAAGCACTTTATTATCCTCAGCAGCTCTGTCTCTCCATTCGTCTACCCCCACCTGAGCTGCCCAGTTTGGAGGGTTGAAGGATGGCATAATCTGTGTCAATGTAATTTATGGAATATGTTTTAGATCTAATGTGAGTAGTAGTGACTCCAGAGTACCAGACAGTTTGTAACTTCCAATCTGCCCTTCCAAAATGGCGGATTATCATAAGGGTAAATAAATTCTCAAATCATGTGTGAGACAATAATGTTGTCTGTGTGTGTGCGTGTGGGGCAGCTAGACAGTGCTGAGCGGTGCTGAGCACTATGAAACGTGGTTTCCAGTCCCTTGCCTCCGATGCAGCTGGGGGAAGCACACCCCAGCTTATCAAGCAGACCAAGCATCGCAGGAGTGGGAGTGGTGGGGCGCCTTGCGCAAAGAAGGGGAAGGCGACGAAGCAGCTCAGCCTGCACCAGTTCCTGAACCCCGTCCCCACTCCTAGGACGCAGGTGAGGCCCCATTGATGGGTGGGATGGGTGGGAGAGGGAGGGAGGTGGTTGGACTTCAGTCAATGCCGCTGGAATGCTCCCCTTCGGCTGACCGCTCTTCTTCTGCTGACCGTGTTTCCTCACCCTTCTCCCCCGCTTCCCCCTCATCGCGAAGCAGGAGACACCCACGCTCCTCGCCAATAAAGGCATCAGCAGCACCGACAAGGCCAGCTTCGATGGGAGCGCTGGCGCAGCTGGGCACAAGGGGGCTTGGCACTCCGCGCAGCGCGCTTTCGAGGCGTTCAAGCTTGGCACCCCTCCGACTCCCACACAGGTCCGTGGCTGCAATCGCTGTAGAGATACTCTGAGATGCAGCCGTGATGGAGGCCGTCCCGCAAGGGAATGCGGACCGTTATCTGGTTCCTAACAGCTCGCTCATCTCAGCTTCTCCGCTTCTCTTGTCCAGGACGCCTGTCCCCTGTCTGTGGAGCCCCGGTACACATCAGGTACGTGCCGTGCCAACCCCTTCGTGGTTCAGAGGCTGTATGCTCTGGCTCAGAGCTTGCAGTGTCCTGTAACTGAGGTCCCAGCGTGCACAGCAGGCGTGCCAGTGGCAAACGTGCCAGGTGACAGCTGCTTTGGCTGAATGTATGGTAGCTACTCAGAGTGCATGCTCCAGGCTGGCGATATGCATCTTTTTCCAATAAGCCTGTCCTGTTTGTGTCAGCCACCTAATCACCCCTCTCCCTTTTCGCGGCACCACACGCGCGCAGACTCAATTTCGCTTGCTGGCACCTTGAGCCGTCCGTCCAGTGCAGACAGCAGCTCGGATGGCTTCAAACTCTTCTGCAGCCAGACCTATCAAAGGCAATCCCCACAGCAGCAGCCAGAGGATCCCACCGATGTCAGCAGGACAGACAGCGGGGAGGCTGAGGAGCAACGCTTCAGCTGGAGTGGCTTGACAGGCACGTATGCTAGTTGCACCTGACATTGAACTACGCATCTTACACGCTCATGAACATGAATGGTACTGCCTCCATCGAGCTGCCACGTCAGAGTTGCTCTGAGATGTGCGAAAGAGGCACACATGAGGGCACTAAGCAATGCATGGCCCCTTGTGTGCAGGTGGTTTTGACCAAGCAGGTAACGCTGTTGATGATGATGCCAACGGCGCTTTGCCAACACAGCATGCCATCCCAAATGCTCCCTTACCGCCCATGAATTTCTCCGACTTCTCATTCATTGATGACATGGATGACCAACCTGCCACACAGCCCGTGAGTCTGATACCAATGAATTTGCATGTGAGAGGAAGTCCTGCTGCATGTCCGTTGTTAACCAAGCATGCATGTGAATCTAAGGCCCATGCTCATGGCATCAAACCTTGCGTTGTTGACAAATCATGTCCATTGTCCTCTCAGCGCAATTCTATGATATTCAGGCCGAACATGATCGTGCCCATGGGCCTGACAGAGTATTCTAGAATACTCATCCCTCCATGAATTACTGTTCTGTTCAGCTCTGATCTCCATCCTGGGTGCACATCATCTGCCCTCAGCCTTTGAACTCTGCGATTCCATCAACAGTGCTGCTCCAGCTCCTGGCTCATACCTGGGATTCCTGAGTATGTTTTTCTGGGCAGAATGGCTTGTAAACACATAAGATGACTTATGCCCAGAAAAAGCCTTGGCTCCTGGGCAAAATAAGCTTGGCTCCTGGCTTTGCTGCTGGTTACTAGCACCAGAGTTAAACGGAATTAGGCAGGGCTTGCTAAGTCTGCTTTTTCCATTGTCCTAGAGATGATGGAAGGAAAGTAACGGCCCTGAAGGCCGTGGTGAGGCATGATGTGCCTATCAATCCTATCTCTGAACTTGCAAGCATTTTGGCCTTGCTTCTTCCCAATCAATGTGCTCTGGATTAAGTTCTGGTTAAGCGCATTCCACATCAAAGTAGTTTGCCTCCAGTGCTTTATTCTTACAAACCAACAATTTCCTGGCGTTGCTTGGTTTTTGACAGGCGGATGAACCAATCAACCCTGAGGATGAAACTTGCTGCCTTGCATCCATTAAGCCCAATCCAGCAGGCAAGTGAAAAGGCATGTTTTGAGATGTGCGCCTTCTTCACATAACCTCCCCCCCCCCCACCACCAATGTCAGTTGGTGGTCAGTAATGGACCTGGCAGCCACATGCAAGTTGTGCTTGGAAAGTTGCCCAGGACAGTACTGCCAGTGTGAATGTGATCTACACATACATCCAAGAAGAGTGGAGAGGCACAAATGTGCACAGGCTCTCCTGGTCCCCCATCAGGCCTCCCAGAGAGTTTGCAATTTGGTTTTGTGAGGAGTTTGGCTGGTACTGACCAGTGTCTGCTGCCCCTGCCGCAGCTGGCAGCAGTAGCAGCAGCTGAATGAACGTGCACCTGTGCCTGTGCGATGCGCTAGAAGCACACAGTGGCAAACTGGTGCTTTGTGGTGGATTTGCGCAGCAGGTGTGACAAACGCGGCCACGCCAGAGCTGGTCCCTTCTCAAGTTAATGCATCCTGCAGCACAGCAGGGCTGGCGCTCGAAGGTGATGGCCACGCGGGTGTTCACGCAGATGCGCCCCTTTTCAACATTTTCAGGCCTGCCAAGGACCGCAAGGTGCGCACTGCTCTGCTGGAACCCTGCCAGTATGCCCGCCATGCTTGCTCTGGTTTGGAGCTCATGGTCTGGAGCTCATCAGGAGCTAATGGCCCGCATGTTCTGAAACAGCACGTGCATTCGATGGAACAGCATGTCCTGCTGTGTGTCAATTGTTAATCCACGCAGCTTGCAGCATCCCTCTTATTGATCGGTGTAGGCTCTGTGCATGACCAAAAGTGAGATGTGTGGCACCTTATTTGCCTTTGGACATGCTTTGGGTTGCTGGAAACCGTAAATGGAAATCTTTTATAACTCATATACCGTATACATACCCCGTGTACCGTAGAAACCGTGTATACCAAATATCCCATTCCCCCCTATTTGAGCCCCAGGGGGAGCATTGCATAGCTCTCGAAGAGCAGGGAGCGCACAACCAATTGCTTTTTCCAATGAAAGAGTCCACAAAAAGTAGTGGCCTGTCAAAGTTTGAATAGAACCAAGTGCAGCATCAACATATAGTTGCATACCCTGAAGTGCTAAGCAGCCCTGTGCAAACAGTTGTTATAAGGTCAAAGTCTCTGCTTCCAGCACATCACTGACAAGCTCTCTTTCTCAACCCTTCACTCCTCCGCCTCTTCCTCGTCCTCAATTTCTACGTCTGCAAGGGACAGAGCAACCTCCTCATCTGCCCCTGTGCCCCCACTATCGCTGTTGCTCCGGGTATAAGACAGCTTCTTGGCCCGCTCAAAGGCCAAACATTCTTGGTCTTGCTGAAAATATTGCCGAAGAGCGACCAGTTGCGCTCAGAAGGCTCAAAGGCAGCCACCAGATTCTTGTGCTCGATTAGACGCCAGGCTGTGTTGCAAGTGAAGAAGAACTGTGCCATGCTGCTTGCTGCATTGCATGCTGGCTGACAATGTGCTGCGTGATTAGCTGTTGACCTGTGCAGGCCTGCTTGCTGCTGCTGGCTATGCTATCTGTGCTCTCAGCTGCCCGCTTGAAGCCCACATCTTGAATGGTGCTTGGCCCTGGCTGCAGCATTGCTTGACCCTGCTCTATCCGCACACCTTTGCAGCCATTCTAAGTGTAGTGATCTTTTGCTGACTTCGCAATATTCTTGGAGCTCAAAAGCTTGCCACAAACACCATCACCACCTTCGATGCAATTCACCATACACTTCAACCTGCCAACCTCTGGCACGAGCACAGGCACCAAGGTCTTCCAGTAGGGTGCACGCTGCTTACCACCAATGCGCGCTGCATCCAACTGGCGCTTGATTGCATGGGCTGCCAGCTCTGCTGCTTGCTTTTCTGTCTCTTCTTCAGCCTGCTGCTCATGTGCAGATGCTGTCAAGCCTGCTGCTGCTTTTGCTGCTGCTGCTGCTGCACTTGCTGTTGCTGCAGTCCCTGACTCCACTCTGCTCCCCTCCCCCTCTGTCTCATGCACACTGCCTTCTTCGTTCATGTTTTAAAAGTCACCAGCTATCCGTCAAACAATGACGAAGAATCAATTGGGAATGGTGCGGATGTCCAAAGAACCACTCATTTTGACATTATAATTATTCGTATTTACACGCTTATGTATACGGTTTATAACCGTATAAATACGGAGCAAACCGTGTATACGGTTTGGGTGTACGGGTTACATAACTTGCCCCCTCCCTTACCTACGGTACAGACTGTAGGTAAAATATACAGTAATATATGATTGTACGGTATTCAGCAACCCTAGACATGCTCCATGGCTGTTGCTTAAGGAGTGGGCCACTCGTAACCCCCTCCTCCTTGCCTACTTCTGGCTACCCCAGCCATGCTCCTCTTCTTTGGGCACGCCCTCTTTACCTAGCAACACCATTCATGCCACGCTCCCCAGTGCCTCCTCATCATCCGCCATGGAGAAAGCGAGTTCAACAAGGCATGCTCAGAAAGCAAGGGCTATGCTGACCCACGCATTTTTGACCCACGTCTCACTGCGGAAGGTCGCAGCCAGGTAGGTGGATGGTGCGGCCGGGGGGGTGCTGCTGCAATCAGCATGCTGGGGCCGCCAGGACAAGAACAGTGTGGGAGCCAGATGCCACGCGCATGCTTGAGCAACTCACAGAGCTGTCATTTGTCACAATGCTGCTGCTCACGGCATGCTCAACGCCATCATGGGAAGGTCAGCACACAGCTCATCTCGTGTTTGTTTGCCTGGCATGGCTTCCTCAACGCTGGTATTGCCCCAATTGAGGGTCAGCAGGCATGCATGCATGTGCGTGTCTGATGTGTAGCGGTTGGGAAGTGATGAGCATGAGGATGGTCTGTACCCTTCGGCAGCAGCATCCGACCTGTGTGAGCTGTCTTATGAGTGCACGTCCCTGAGAAGATGCAACCCTGTCTTCTTTGACTGCAGTGCCAGGACCTGAAGCAAAGGCTGCACCGGATCATCTGCGAGAAGATGCCGAAGTTTGGCGACCCCCTGTTTGTAGTCTCCCCACTCACTCGCACCCTGCAAACCTTCTTGATCTCCAACCCTTTCCCAGAACGCCTTGCCCAAAACAAACCAGGTGCGGATGTGGTTTTGCTGACCACAGGAAGCAGCTTAGGCCTTGAAAAGGTCTGAACTGCAGGCAGAGGTCGGGTCATACAAAGGAATAGAATAGGGGGCCTTGAAAGATGGAGTCCTCAAAGTACCTGCTGCCACAGTTTGCTGCCTGCAAGCAAACTCAGTGCAGCAGACTGCCCTGAGGGCGGCGCAATTGTCTCAAGAATGGCTGGATGCAAAGCTGAAGGGAGCGCATGAACCATGCTCTGACATTTTTGCCTGCCTGCTTCCGCTCAAAGCTGAAACGTTCTGGCTGTGCGCCCTAAAACACATGTGAGGGTGTGCAGCTGCTTTGTCCTCTGGCCCTGACAGCCTGCTCTGCCCTTTGGCGGAATAAGGAGGCTCAAAAACTTGAGCCTGACGGCTGTGTGGGATCGCTGCTTCTGGGCGACAGAGTGCATGCTCGAACAGGTGGCCGGGGGAGCAGGCCCATCTCTTGTGCTTTGCCACCAGTTGCATGGTGCTCAGAGGTAAAGCTGGGCCCAGCCTCCCGGCATGTGCTGCACTCACTGGGCAGCTTGCTGAGCGTGTGCCCCCTGGCCACCATCCGTGTGTGCGCAATCAGGAGGCGGCGGCGACCCCGCACAGCCGCCTCTGAACGTGGAGGTGCTGCCCGCCATCTCTGAGTTCATGGTCACCCCAGGGGATGTGGGCCGGCCCCCTGCGGAGCTCGCACGCGACTTCCCTCAGGTATGGTCGTGTGTGCTTGCCCATGTGCGCACATGTGTGCACAAATGTGCATGCAAGCATGCATTATTGGCATGCACTAAGTGTGCGTGCACCTGTGAGCCTGCTGCCTACACCCACCATGCCAGCATTGTGGCTTGCGTAGCACGCAAGTTGCCCAGGTTTGACAGCATTCCTTGGCTGCCTGGCGCATGCGCCCCTTGATTTATGCACTGCAGAGCACCTGCTGCCGTGTCATACTCATGGGGCCACTCGCCATGCCCCTGCCGCATGCACGCGCAGCTTGCCCACCAGCTGCTGCAGCTGCCTGAGGTATGGTGGTACCAGGACCCGCACCAGCCCAACTGCGCGCTGAGCCAGTGCTGGGGATCGTTAGAGCCGCAGAAAGCGAGAGAGGTGCGGGCGATACGGAGAGCGAGGCGGTGCGCGTGTGTGTTCCTGAGTGTCTGGGTGGGGATGGAATGGAATGGGGCGGGCGCACAGCGCTGTGCGCTCAACCAACTCTAAGCAGGGGTTAGGCATGCCTTTGTGTTTGGGCGCTGAAAGTGCTTTGGGGGCCGCAGCTGCGCTGCAAACCTTTCACAGGTGGTGAGGCCAGTGCCCCTGCTTGCGCGACTCGTCTCCAGATGAGCTATAGGCCAAGCAACCCCTGTGCCTGGTTCGCGGTGCTCTCCGCACACGCGCACTCCCTGATGTACCCTGCCTACTGCAGCGCTATGTGTGTCTTGCGTAACACCCCTTGCACGCCTCTGCAACCAATCCCAGACCTTAATTTTGCTGCATCAGGCGCAGGGGCTGCTTGGCTGACGAAGTCTGCGGAGGACAGCATCCTCCTCCCCCCTTCTGCTTTTCTGCCCAGAAACCAGAGGGATCCCTGGCTAGACCCTGCTCCCCCCCCCCAAAAAAGTGTGTGTCCCCTCCCTGTGCCTCTGCAGCACCGCATCAGCGAGTTTGCGCGCTGGCTGAACGGGCGGAGTGAGCAGCTGGTGGTGCTGGTGGGCCACTCCTCCTTCTGGCACCACTTCACCAGCAAGAGCCGCCCACGGCTGCAGAACTGCGAGGTCATGTCCATGACCTGGTGAGGGAAGGAAGGCGCGTGCTTGCGTGCTCTGCGCAGCCATTGAGGCAGTGGCTGCAGGCTGCTGACAGAATCACGTCTGTGACCCAGGGGGGTTGGGGGAAGGGGGCAGCGTGCGCACGTAATAGCCAAATCAAAAGGCAGTGCACATATGGTGCTCTGTGAGTTGTGTACTTTGTATAGGGTGCTCAAGCGCGGACTGGGTGCCTTGAAGGGGGAGGCATGGCTGGTGCCTGCTCGGAAGGAGTCCCTGTGTGAGTATGGCAGGTGATGGACAGCAAGCCTGCTGGCGGTTGCAAGGGGTCGGCTGGAGGCGCATGAGGAGGTGTGCGTGAGGAATGCGGCTGGCTGCCTACAGTCATTCATGTCTCTACATGCCTGTGTTCATGCTCGTTTCATGCTCTGCATTGGCGTGCGTTAGCTTGGTGCGTTGACCTAAGGACCAACCAATGATCCTTCTGAGAAGGTTTGCTGGCAAGGGGGGAGTGCTTGCCCAGTTTTCCTCCATCCCACCTGCGCTCTGGTGCTGACCTGACCCCCTATTCTTCCCCTACGTACCCGCCATTCTTTGTCAACTGGACTTGCAAGTGGCTCCTTGACCAGTGTGTGTGTGTGTGTGTGTGTGTGCCATTTGTCAGGGTGGGTGTCTGTTTCAAACGCTTTTCCCATTTAAAACGTCCCTAGGTGGTGGGAACCGTGCATTTAGTGACAAATGTTGGAGAATTGTCAGGCTCATGCGTTTTTTGGCCTACATTTGATCTGAGTGCACGCTGAGGTGCAATGCTTGCTCTGTAAGGCATGGTCAGGAACCTCTCTTGTTGGTTCCTGAGCCGCGGTGGGTAAGAGCGGGTCAGTCATGCCTTGACTGACCTAGCTCCTCTCTTGCACAGCTGGTTCATTCAAAGGCGTGTGCACTGTCCTGGCAGGTAAAGCAGCTTCACGCTAAGCCCCGCTGAGCAAACCAGACCGCATTGAACAATGTGTGTGTGTGTGCAGTTTTGTCCATTGTTATTTGTGCAATGTTGACCTTATCATGATTGTAATATTAGGATAACTTATTCAATTCTGTCAAATGCTTCAGTTGGCCAGTTGTGTGCGGGCCTCCCATTGCAGCATTGGACTATTTATTGTTGCAGATAAGTGAGGGTTGCTCAACACTAAGGCAATTTGGTACGTGCAGTGTGAAAAATGCCAGCCCCTGGGTCACTGCCTATCTGCTTTGTCAGATGCAGTAGCGCTTCCATTTTATCCACAAATGATGTTTCACTTTTTCATGAGTGCTAGCCCTATGACGTGCTGTGAAGTGCGTAAAGCTTTCTTCTCTGCCACAGGCCTGAAATGATGACCTATTGGTATGCAAGTTTGCTTGCTGTATAGTTGAGGGCACTTGCGCTGGGGACTTAGTTCTGGGCACATTTTTCAAAATCCCTGTTGGCAATGTTAATACATTGTGCATAAAGCCATCAAGGCATTTGGTTCCAATTGCATTTGTTCCTGAAAATTCCGGAATGAGCTCTTTGTAACATTTGTGCCCTTGAGGGCCCTTAGTTTACCTGCCAGCCAGTTCGTTAGGCTGATGGGTAAGTTGGTTGCCATCTCCAGCTAAGCCTGAGGTTGCAACGTAGGGTTAACCTCCAGCCTGGCCGTTAGGCAGATTAAGTTGTGACAAGTTTTAAGTTTACAATGGGTTAAGACCTTCAGCCAAATGGTTTGACTGCTGGGCTTGCTGGGCACTGCCAGCCAGACAAAAAATATCCAAAGTCTCAAAAAAGAAAAGTTATTTGTACGTCCGCTTCAAGAGAAATAATTTTACATCCTCAGCATTGACTTTGTTTAAATAGGAGAGCTCCTGTCACCAATGTGAATTCTATCAGTTCCAATGGAATCAGCAAATTGTTCTGGGAATGGCAAGGGTTAAAAAAAGATCCGTCCATGTGACATGTTCTTCATCCAGGACATCATGCAAGTCACATTCGTCACAGTGCCTATTGTGGATTTGCCAACAGCCAATTTCAACTCTCAGAGTATGAGCTCGCAAGCGGGCACACAAGCAGAAACGAGCATTGTTACGAAGCACATGCCTACTCAGTTCCGGCTGTAGGTATCTAGGCAGCAAATGGAGAGGGCTCCACGCAGTGCTTGGCTTGAGAGGCGAGGCCATCCATGCGTGATAAGTAGCCAGTTTGTGAGCCTGTGTTCTAAGGTGTGCGCCATCCAATTAATTCCATACCGCACGCAATCGCTCAAGCAAATTGACCACAAAGTCTCGTAGTGGAAGGGGGGTTGCAGCCTTAACGCAATTGTAATGCCTATCTGACGCACGTAGACCCTCACACGCCTCTATGAACTCGCGCAGTCCAGCAATTTCTGTTAGAAGCACTAAGAGCAATATCTGCATGCACAATCTCCATGAGCAAGCCACTTTTCCTGCTAAGGAGAGCGTTAAAAAAGTTGTATGCTGACAGCCAGAAAGCAGATGGATTTGGCTGTCTGGCTGCTGACACAACAGACAAGATGAACTAGTGGTTCTGCCGTAAAGATGGGCCATATTCTGAGTGTAAAGAGTACCCGTTCTAAATTTCATGATATTCCTTTTCTGTGATACATTAATCCTTGTATTGTTCCAAAAAGAATTGCTCTCGTCACACGTTCGCCGTACACCCTTCCTAGAGACATGCTCCTTGATCTTCCTCAGGCTTTGATGGTGGAGGTTTGCCAGGTGCTTGCACCAGATGTAAACTTCTTCCTTAATTCACGCAACTTGCGTGTTTGAAACAGGGGTTACCTTGTTAGCGTAGTCTTTTCTTTTCTTTTGTGACGAGAGCCCTTTTGGTAGGGAGCGCAATACTGATGATAAGTGGAGCGTTTGCTGTTGCGCTCTTGTGGATGCATATCAGAATAAGGTGTCCAATTATCCAAGTGCCTCTCCCTGAGGTCCACAACGAAATGACCAAGATGAATGAACTCACACTTCAGCAGAATTCCCTTGGATAAATAAGATTGTGTGAGACTATTCGTTCTACCAAATAGTATATGGTCTACGCAGCGGACAGGGTGTGGGATGACCAGCAATCATCGCATCGTGCGCTCAGTTGTATGTCAGCTTGTACTACTTCCTTCTTCTTATCCACGACAAAATGTTCCTTACCATCTTTTGTACTCTCCAGATCCAGACCCAGACTCTCTGGTCATAACCTGAATGTTGAGCTGCTTCGGCAACAATTGCACAGAGTTTGAACGAGCTTAGAATCTGCACTTTTTGCAACTGGCACTGTGTGCAAGATGAGGAGCATGTGCTTTCAGACTGCTTGAGTGCAGACTTGACAGAGTTGCGCATCAGGCACCTCCACCTCTTCTGCATCCTCTCTAGCAACCCAAAAAGGCTTAGCGACTTTGTTAGGAGGGACTTACTTAGCCAAGCAGACACTAAAGGCCTGGCCTTGGTATGTGAAGCACCAGTAGGCAGTCTTTCTGGACAAATTGTGCAAACATAGCCCTGAGATCCATGCTATGCTGCGCAAGCGAAAAGGAGCTCATCAAACACCCATCATCAAGGGTACCTGGGAGGCATATCTGCATGAGCACTTCTGCGCCTCATCAAACAGCTGCCCTCCTCCACATAGGGCAGCTGCAGAGGGTAGCTGCCCTGAAAGCCACACAGGAAACGTTGAGGCACAACTGCGTAGCGGGTCTGTGGAAATCCACTCCACAGGTCCAG